>Ga0308163_10001264_pt1 | contig 29296 bp, 25 predicted proteins | sample PhyTR1_FD_201037 | JGI IMG/M metagenome (GOLD analysis project Ga0308163, IMG submission 201037) | Phyllosphere microbial communities from UC Gill Tract Community Farm, Albany, California, United States - DLSLT.R1 | ecosystem: Host-associated > Plants > Phyllosphere > Unclassified | place: USA... | reverse complement strand
TGGAAAACAACAAAGTGAAGATTTTTTTCATAATAACAAAAATAAAAAAATCCGCAGAAGATTAGTCTGCGGATTGTAAAAGTATATATTTAAAACTTATTTTTCGATAAATTCATCGTAACCACCTTTATTCAGGACACTGTTACGTTTCCCATACAAGAAGTAAATTAGAAGTCCTAAAGCCAACCAGCCAATTGCCATGTAGATTGCGCTAGGCTCTAAGTTGATGATCAAATAAATATTGATTAAAATACCTAATGATGCTACAACAGGAAGCATAGGAGTTTTGAAACCTCTTTTTAATTCCGGTTTTTTTACTCTCAAAAGCCAAACTGCAAAACAAACCATTGTAAATGCAAATAAAGTCCCGAAACTACACATGTGTACCAAAGTACTGATTGGTGTAAGTGCTGCAACTGTAGCTACAATTAAACCTAAAAGAATAGTGTTTTTATAAGGAGTTTTTCTCACCGGGTGAATTTCTTTAAACATTTTCGGAAGAAGACCGTCTTTTGCCATTCCTAAGAAAATTCTAGACTGTCCCAACATCATTACCAACAAAACAGAGATTAATCCAATAGTTGCTGCAACGGTGATCAAGATTACTGCCCAATTCATTCCGGTAGCCTTCTCAAAAGCGACAGCAACAGGTGCAGTTAATGCATCAGGAACCGATCCGAAATCTTTATAACTCATCATTCCCGTAAGAACTAATGACATTAAGATATATAAAGCTGTACAAACCAACAACGAAGTAATAATTGCAAAAGGGATATCTTTTCTAGGATTTTTTGCTTCTGCAGCCTGCGTCGAAACGGCATCAAAGCCAATGTATGCAAAGAAAACAGCAGCTGCGCCGGCAATAATACCATTAAAGCCATAGGCCGCTCCCATTTTTCCATCTGACTGAAGAATCATTTTTTCGTCCGGAATAAATGGTGTAAGATTATCCATATTGATAAATAAAGCTCCAACAACGATTACAAAAACAACAACTGAAGTTTTTAAAATCACAATCATATTGTTTGCCCCTGCAGCTTCTTTAGTACCCTTTACCAAAATTGAAGTAACAATCAAAACAATGATAAATGCTGGTAGATTAAACGCAAAGTTAGGTTCTGTTAAACCATGAGCTACTGCATATTGTTTTGCTGTAGCAAAATCATTGGTGAGATAATACGGGAGTTCTACATTAATGATTTTCAAAAATTTATTGAAATACCCCGACCAGGAAACGGCTACCGTCATAGAGCCCATCGCATATTCCAGCACCAATCCCCAACCGATAAGCCAAGCGAATACCTCGCCTACCGTTCCGTATGCATAAGCATAAGCCGAACCTTCAACAGGTAATAAAGCAGCAAATTCTGCATAGCAGAGTGCGGCAAATATACAGGCAATACCTGCAACTACGAATGATAAAGCTAAAGCAGGACCCGCATGATAATAAGCTCCGGTACCTGTAAGTACAAAAATTCCACCTCCGATAATTGCTCCGATACCAATGGCAGTAAGGCTCCATTTCCCCAGAACTCTTTTGAGCTCACTCTTTTTCATATCAGCCTCATAGGCTCCGAGCGGTTTTGTTTTCCAAATATTTGACATATTGTTTTCTTTGTTTTAAAGATTTACGAAAATATAAAAAATTTGGAGACCTTAACATTTATTAATAAACTTTCGTCAATTTATTTTCATTTTAAGTTGTACAAAATTGATTTTCACCTTCTTTAATGTATTTTAAAATACTGTATTTTTTGCTTATTTTTGAAACCATGAATATGTATGATCTTTTCATAAAACCCTACGAATCATATACTGACGCACAAATTTTTCTTGAAACCTTTGCCACTGTCTTAGGAATTATGAGTGTATTTTTTTCAATTAAAAAGAACATCTGGGTCTATCCTACAGGAATTATTTCTACCGTCATCTATGTTTACCTTCTTTTTATCGCTGGCTTGCTTGGAGATTGTATGATCAATGTATATTATTCAATAATGAGTGTATATGGATGGATTTTGTGGAACAAAAATTCTGAAGATCAGATTCACGTAGACGTTTCCTGGGCAAAAAAGAAAGAATGGATGATGGCGGCAATGCTTTTTATCTTAAGTATATTTCTTGTAATGATTATTTATTACTATAAACCTTATATCGATAATCATTTTTCATCACAGAATATAGAATTTGGCTTTTACCATCTGGATTGGGCAAATTGGCTTGATGTTTTTACAACTTCCGTATTTTTAGTCGGAATGTGGCTGATGGCGAAAAGACGCATTGAGAATTGGGTTTTCTGGATTTTGGGCGATCTAATTTCTATTCCTATGTATATTTATAAAGGATACGGAATAACTTCGGTTCAATATTTGGTATTTACCATAATGGCAATCATAGGATATGTCAACTGGAAAAAAAGTTTTAAAGAAAAAAATACAGTACAGTTATGAAAAATATATTAAAAATAACAGCGGGTCTTCTACTCGGTTTTGGCTTGGCATCTTGTGCTGCTTACGGTGGCAACTACGGTGCTTATGGAGATCCTTATTATGATAACGGATATTATTACGCTCCTTCAGGATATTATGGTTCCGGTGGTTATTATGGTAACGACGGATATTATTACAGAGACGATATGCGATATTATTACGACAACGGTGTACCTTATTACTACGGAGATAATAGAAATAAAGTCTACATACAACGTAATTCGGGAGCTGTAGGAAACGCTACAACAAGTCAAAGACCTAATAACGGTGTAGGAAACGGGAATAACTCTTACCGATACAATAACAGTCAAAGAACGTACAATAATAATCCGCCTAGAAGTAACTCGAATAACGGTGTGAGAAGCCAAAGTAACTCAAGCACTCGGAATCAGAGTCAGAGAAACAGTGGGATGAGAAATCAGCAGCAGCCTACACAGAACAATAGCGGAAACTATAGAAATAATACGCAGACAACGCCTCAAAACAACAATAATTCGGATAACAATCCTCAAAGAAGCGGATCAAGAAGATAATCATTCTAAATAATAAAACGGACAGCAATCGCTGTTCGTTTTTTCGTTTTAATTACATTAATTTTGCAGGCTAATTTAGAGAGAACAGAAGTATGGAATTTTATAAATATCAGGGAACTGGAAACGACTTTGTAATGGTAGACAACCGCTCCGGAGAGTGGGATGGCCTTTCAATTGCGGATATTCAAAAATTGTGCGACCGCCGTTTCGGAATTGGCGCAGACGGATTGATTAAAATAAACGCAGCCGAAAATGTAGATTTTGAAGTTGATTACTACAATTCTGATGGCTCAAAAAGCTTCTGCGGAAACGGTGCCCGTTGTTCAGTGGCTTTTGCTCACTTCCTTTCGATTTTTAAAAATAATAAAACTGTATTTACGGCGATTGACGGACTTCATGAAGCCAAAATTAACGGAAATATTGTTAAGTTAAAAATGGGTGATGTTACAACGATTACCAATGATGGCGAAGATTCTGTTTTGGATACAGGCTCACCTCATTACATTAAATATGTTGAAGACATTGCCAATTTCAACGTTTTCGCAGAGGGAAACAGCATCAGAAATTCTGAAAATTATAAAGAAAAAGGCATCAATGTCAATTTTGTTGAAAATATTTCTGATAACGAAATTTTCGTAAGAACCTATGAACGAGGCGTTGAGGATGAAACTTTCAGTTGTGGAACAGGAGTTACAGCTTCTGCTTTAACTTTTTTAAAAAAAAGCAATCTAACCTCCATAAAAGTTAAAACGTTGGGCGGCGACCTGAAAGTTTATGCTGAAAAAGATGGAGAAACGTTCCGTCAGATTTGGCTTGAAGGTCCCGCTAAGCAAGTGTTTACAGGAAAAGTAGATCTTCTTTAGAAAAACATTAAAACTTTTAATCTATTAATTATAATGAAAAAAGCTATTCTCATTATTGTACTCCTTATTCTTGCGGTAGCAGGATTTTTTGGTTTAAAATTCTACAGTAAGTATTACGGAAGCAACGTCTCAAAAGAGGGATATGTTTTGATTCCGCATGGGGCAAATTTTAATCAGGTTTTAGATTCTATCCGTCCGTATGTCGATAATAAAGAATCATTTGTCGATGTTGCAAAAGATAAAGACATGGATGAATACTTCAAACCGGGTCGTTATCATTTTGCTAAAGGTGCCAACAATACGAGTTTGGTGAATATGATAAAAGCCGGAAATCAAACTGAGAACTCATTCAGAATTGGTGATTTCGGAGATATTTATCAGATGGTAGGGAAAGTGAGTAAAAAAACTGAGCTTGATTCATTAAAATTCGTCAACGATCTCGATAAAATAGCTTCTGAAAAAGGATACAAAAATGCTGAAGATTTAAAAAAATATTTCTTCATCGATACTTATAATTTTTTCTGGACCGTTACTCCAAAAGAATTTTTCAAAAAATTTGAAGATCAGTACAACGAATTTTGGACTGCAGAAAGAAAAGCTAAAGAACAACAATCTGGTTTAACAAGAGATCAAATTTATGCTTTGGCATCTATTGTTTACAAAGAATCGGGAGGAAAACCGGACGAAATGAAAACCATTGCCGGTTTATATTTAAACAGATATAAAAAAGGAATGAAACTACAATCTGACCCAACCGTTATTTACGCACTAAACAAACAGACCAACTTTAAAGAATCTATCAAAAGAGTTTTTTATAAACACCTTTCCACTCCATCACCTTATAATACATACGCTAATGCAGGAATTCCTCCGGGACCTATTTGTGTGGTAGATAAAAATTCTGTGGATGCGGTTTTAAGCCCTGAAAAACACGATTATATTTTCATGTGTGCAGATCCGGAAAGATTTGGATTCCACAAATTTACAGCAAGCGCAGAGCAACATGTCATCAATGCAAAAGCGTATCAGGATTGGCTAAATTCAAAAAATATCAAATAAGAAATATATTTAACTTTATTTTAACAAATTAATAATTAACATTTAGCTCTTAAAGACGACCTATCTATTAAAAATAATAAACGAATCGTGAAATTCTAATTTTAAAAGGTTTAATGAATTAATAAAATTAAAGCCTTTTTGATTACAATTTTATCTAAAGAATACCTTATGAATCAGACGGAAATAATCAGTATTTTCACAAAGAAAACCCTAGGACTTACTTTTGTATTATCTGCAGCAGCTTTTGCTTTTGCTCAGGATAAAGTAGGAGTTTCGGGTACTGTAGTTGATAAAAGCAACCAACCTGTTGCTTATGCTTCTGTAACTTTTAGCAATAAAGCGACTAAACTGTTGAGCGATGCGACGCTTACCGACGAAAAAGGAAACTACAAACTAGATCTTACGCCAGGTAATTACGATGTTATCGTCGAAGCAATCGATTACAAAAAAAGCGTTATCAATAAGCAGATTACAACCGCTGGAAGTATTGGTGCACTTTCTATAGAGCCTGAGGCAACAAATACCAATCTAAAAACGCAGGATATTCAGGGTGTTGTGATTACAGCAACGGCAAAACCATATAAAGTTGAGCTGGATAAAAGAACGTATGACCCGTCTCAGGATATTGTGAGTAAAGGTGGTAATCTTCAGGATGTTTTATCAAACGTACCCTCGGTTTCTGTAGATACAGACGGAACAGTTTCGATGAGAGGAAGCTCAAACGTTCGTTTTTTAATTAACGGAAAACCTTCTGCTCTTCTTGGGATCGATGACGGTGCCAATGCATTACAAAGTATTCCTGCCGATCAAATTGAAAGAATTGAAGTGATTACCAACCCTTCTTCAAAATTTGAAGCAAGCGGTACTGCAGGTATTTTAAATATTATTTTAAAGAAGAATAAAAAGACAGGTTTCAACGGTAGTGTTACCGGAACTTTAGGATATCTACCTCAAACCAACTTAAACACAAATCTGAGCTGGAGAAAAGGTAATCTTACCTGGTTTTTGAATGGTGGCGGTGGTTACCGTGAATCTAAAAATACGAATAGAAACAATGCAACTTTCTTCAACGCAGCTAATGGCGGAAGAACTCAAACTGATCAGGAATCAATTTCAAAGAACAAAAATAATAACTATAATGTTTCGACAGGTTTAGTTTATGATCTTTCAGATAAAACATCAGTAAATGCATCCGGAACGGTAAGAACTTATGAGAGCAATAACTTAGGAAATATTACTTATGACTATCGTTTTTTGAACGCTCCAGGTTTATTCACCGAAAGAATCAATACAGGATCTAATAACAATTTAGCCTTCCAAGGAGATTTCGGATTAGATCATAAATTTGATGATAATGGACAAAACATTTCATTATCAGTAAGTTTACAGAGCAACAGATCTTATAATGACACTGATGTTAATCAAATTACAAACGATGTTTTTGAGCTTCAGAACAGCATTAATCAAACCACAAGAAACAAAACTTTGGTAGGTAAAGCTGATTATGAACTTCCGATAGGAGAAAACTCAAGAATTGAAGCTGGTTATAGATTAGATATCAATAATAATAATTATAACAATGATGTTTTAGAGCGTTATTCTCCATTTGTAGATTTTCATTATCTAAACAACTTTACATACAATGCAAACTACAGAGAGATGTTCAATGCAGGATATGTACAGTTTAAAAGTAAAATCGGAAAATTGGGTTATCAGGTTGGTGTAAGAAACGAATATTCGAATGTTGATATTCAGTATTCAAACTTAAATTCTAGCACAAAAAATATCGATAATAAAAAAGGTTACAATAATCTTTTCCCAACTATATTCTTAAGCTACGAAATTGCAAAAGACAATCAATTCTTAATTAATTACTCTAGAAGAATCGACAGACCAAGATCATGGTTCTTGATTCCTAATCCAAGTTATACAGATAACCAAAACATTTTTGAAGGGAATATTGATCTGAATCCTTCGTATGTAGATTCGTATGAATTCGGTTATAGCATTTCAAAAGGAAAATTTACAATTAACCCAACGCTTTATTACAGACATTCTACCGATGATGTAAAAATGCTGGTGTATTCTGACGATGGAATTTTTAAAACAAAACCAATCAATTTAGGCACAGATGACCGTTACGGTTTAGATTTAAACTTCAACTGGGATGCAACAAAATGGTTGAAATTCTTAGGAAACGTAGATTTATTTGGATATAAAACTACAGGAATCTACAATGATCCTACAATATTAAACCAACCACTGTCATTCGAAGGAACAGGCTTTTCTACAAGAGCTAGATTGACATCAACAGTTAAGCTTGATAAAACATTCAGTTTCCAATTGCAAGGTTTCTATAGAGGAGCTCAGAAAACTGAAAATCAAAGCAGAAACGATATGTATGCGCTGAATTTTGGAGCATCAAAAACAATCTGGAAAGGAGATGGAACTTTATCATTCAACATTCAGGATATCTTTAATACCCGTGCAATGAGAAGTACTACGACTACTGCAGATTTCTCTAGAGAATCTTACATGCAATGGCAGCCAAGACAGTTTGCAGTATCTTTAACCTACAGATTCAAGCAAGGTGAAAAGATTGAGCAGCCGAAGAGAAAGAAAGACGTAAATTCTAATGCTACAGGAGACGACCAACAAGGCGGGCCAATGTAATATCATTGACAATCAATCATAAAAAAGTCCCGAAAATTATTTTTTTCGGGACTTTTTTTATTTTAATTTTTGCATTTCAGCTTCATATATTCTTTTCCTTAAATCACTGGAAGAAAAACGGTGATCTCTTTTATTATAAAAAATCTCAATACCTTTTTCCTCACAATATTTTTTACCTGTGAAGTCACGATCGAAATAATCATCTCCGATAATTCTTACATCAATCACAAAAGACTTTAAAATATCTTCTAAATCTTGTTCTGTATAATAAGGAATAATTTCATCCACTGCATTTACAGCTTTTAGTTGGATATATCGCTCAACAATCGTTTGAGTGGGTTTATTCTTTGTAGGACGATCATGTGACGGATCAATCTGTAAGCCAACAATCAGGTAATCACAAACCGTTTTGGCTTCTTCCAACATTTTGATATGACCTGCATGCAGTAAATCAAATGAGGAAAATGTAATGCCTATTCTTTCCGTTTTCATATTATTTATACTGTTATTTGTAATTTCATTTTTTTCGCGACACCAAATATTTCTGCCATTCCCATACCGTTTTCAAAGCTTCTTCCAATGAAGTTTCAGATTTCCAATTAAGCTCTTTTTCCGCTTTATCAGCATTAGCATAAGCAATAATGATATCACCTTCTCTCCTATCGCAAATCTGATAAGGTACAGCAACTTCATTTGCAGATTCAAATGCCTGTACTACTTCCAAAACTGATGAACCTCTTCCTGTGCCCAGATTATAAATATCAATTACGGTTTCTTCAGAATTTTTATTCATTAAACTTTTTAATGCAGCAACGTGAGCTTTCGCCAGGTCTACAACATAAATATAGTCACGAATTGCAGTTCCGTCTTCCGTAGGATAATCATTACCCCAAATATTTAGTTTCTCACGGATTCCTGCAGCTGTCTGCATCAAATAAGGTACCAAATTATTCGGAATTCCGATCGGTAATTCTCCCAATAAAGCTGAAGGATGTGCTCCAATAGGGTTAAAATATCTCAAAAGGCAGATTTTGCTATGATAAGCTTTGGCAAAATCTTTTAAGATCTCTTCTCCCATCTGCTTGGTTTTCCCGTAAACACTTTCCGGCATTTTCAGAGGGGTCTCTTCATTAATTGGCATTTCATCAGCTTGTCCGTAAACCGTACAAGATGAACTAAAAATAAAATTTGATATTTTTCTGGCTTTAAATTCCTGAAGAATATTGATTAGCGAAAACAGATTATTTTCATAATAATCAACTGGTTTTTCCTGACTTTCACCAACTGCTTTAAAAGCTGCAAAATTAATGCAACCCTCAATCTCATGTGCATCAAAAACCTGATTAAGAAGTTCTTTTCTTTTCAGATCAAAAGGATAAAATATAGGTCGTTTACCTGTAATTTCCTCAATATTATGTAAAATAAATTTTTCTGAATTAGATAAATCATCAACAATGATTACTTCAAAGTTATTATTGATTAATTCTACAACGGTGTGAGAACCAATATATCCAAGTCCACCTGTGACTAATATTGCCATTTTTTATGTATGTTTTTAATCTTGGAATTTTCCAATTTGTTCTATTTCGTTATTTGGAGTTAAATGTTTTGAATAATTTATAAATACAACAGGTATTAAAATAAATAAAACATTCATAATTATGAAAGAATATATGTAATATGTAGAATCATTAATTTTTTGATATCTAACATAAAAAAATAAGAGATGAAAAATGATCATCAACATTACAGAAGTATTTAAATACTTAAACATCATTTTTGATTCCTTAAATATACTTATAAATGTAAAAATTAATAATTGAAATACTATAAAATACAATATATAAATTGGAATTTTAATAATATTATATTCTTCTTTAAATCCATAACCTATTAAAAAAATTTTAAAAATATTGTAAGCATAAAAAATTATCCAACCAAGAACAAATATGATTGAAAAAAAGTATGCAAACTTATTTTTTAAAATCCTTTCGTCGTGAAGCATATTTTTAATTCATAAACTCCAACACAGCATCCGTAATATACTTCAACTGTTCTTCATCCAATTCTGTGTGCATCGGAAGAGAAATTACCTGATCCAAAAGCTTGTCTGTATTCACAAAATCTGCATCATTACTTTCCTGATAATACGCTTTTTGTTTTCTTAAAGCCACAGGATAATAGATCATCGCCGGAATTTCCTTTTCAGTAAGGAATTTTTGTAATTCATTACGTTTTCCGTTTACAATTCTTAAAGTATATTGATGAAATACGTGAGTTGAGTTTTCTGCTCTTTTCGGAGTCAGAATATTTGCATTACCTGCAAAAGCTTCGTCATAATAATCAGCTGCTTTTCTTCTTGCATCGTTATAAGAATCAAGATTCGGAAGTTTTTTTCTTAAAATTGCAGCCTGAATACTGTCTAGTCTGGAGTTTACTCCTACTTCATCATGGTAATATCTTTCGTACATTCCGTGGTTTACAATTCCTCTTAAACGGTGAGCCAGCTCATCATTATTGGTGAAAATTGCCCCACCATCACCGTAGCAACCTAAGTTTTTAGATGGAAAAAAAGAAGTCGTTCCAACTGTAGACATCGTTCCTGCATGTCTTACGCTTCCGTCTGAAAAAGTATATTGAGAACCGATTGCCTGGGCATTGTCTTCAATCACAAATAAATTATGTTCTTCAGCAATTTTTAAAATCTCTTCCATATTGGCACATTGTCCGAAAATATGAACCGGAATAATTGCTTTTGTTTTAGGAGTAATTGCCTTTTTTATCGCTTCTGTAGAAATAGTAAAAGTATCGTAATCTACATCTACCAAGACAGATTTTAGTTTTAATAAATGAATAACTTCAACCGTGGCTGCAAAAGTAAAATCAGCGGTGATTACCTCGTCTCCTTCCTGTAGATCTAAACCCATTAAAGCAATTTGCAAAGCATCAGTTCCGTTAGCACAAGGAATTACGTGTTTTACATCCAGGTAAGTTTCCATTTCATTTTGGAAAGATTTTACTTCAGGTCCGTTAATAAAAGCAGCAGAATCCATTACATTTAAAACCGCATTGTCTACATCATTTTTAATTTTGTAATACTGACTTTGCAAGTCAACCATCTGTATCTTTTTCATATGTAAATTTTATTTTTAAGTTTTGTTTAATTGCTTTTGTGTTTAATTCTTTTTTCCATCAATAAAGCAATTTCTCAAACGAATATTTTCGTAAAAATAAGGATTTTAAAGTGCTATCAAAAATTTTATTGATTTTGTTTTATCTTTATAAAAAATTATTAGATGAAAAAACTTTTACTTTTTTGTTTTTTAGCAGGTTACTTCACGGTTTCCGCTCAAACCGAACTTGTTTTTGTTTATTTTACCGGCAAACCCAACAAAGCGGCGTTTTATGCTAATCCTCTTACCGAGCTTAGCCAAAAGTCGCTTGACAGGCGTACCGCTTTAGGGATTGCACTCAATGATCAAGACGCTCCCATCGAGCAATCTTATATTCAAAATTTACAAAATTTAGGATTTACCATCACCGATTATTCAAAATGGCTGAATGGTGTTGCCGTAAATGCCAATCAGGCGCAGGTAAACTTAATTAAAACACAGCCTTTTGTACAGTCGGTGGAAAGTTTTGCTAAAAATTCTTCTTTAGTTTTAAAAACTCAAAATACCAATAAATGGTCAGATTTTGAATCGACACAGAAAAACCAGACCGTTTTTGATTACGGTTCAGGGTCTGAACAAATCGATCAAATCAATTTAAGACCGCTCCATCTTGCCGGATTTACCGGAACCGGAGTAACGATCGCTGTTATTGATACCGGATTTCCTACTGTAAATACAGGTTCGGCATTTTCAAGATTATGGACGAATAACAAAATAAAAGGCGGCTACGATTTTGTTTCGAAAGGCACAGACCTCTATAATCCTTCGCTAAACAACCACGGAACGGTAGTTTTAGGAGCAATTGGCGGTTATATTGCCAATACATTTGTAGGTTCTGCACCTGATGCAGATTTTTATCTTTATCGCAGCGAAAATTCGACAGTTGAAGTTCCTGAAGAAGAATTATATTGGATTGAAGCTGCAGAAGAAGCCGACAGAAAAGGCGTTGATATAATCACAACATCATTAGGTTACAATAATTTTGATGACCCGAAATACAGCTACACTTACAATGACATGAACGGTACAAAATCTTTTATCGGAAGAGCCAGTGAAATTGCTGTAAACAAAGGAATTTTTGTATTAATTGCAGCCGGAAATTCTGGTGAAGTTCCTTGGCATTATATTACAACTCCGGCAGATAATGTGAAAGTTTTTAGTATTGGCTCGGTAGATGTTGCAGGAAATGCTTCTGCATTTTCATCTTATGGTCCTAACTCGTTAGGAATGATAAAACCGGATGCAAGTACAAGAGGAACTTCGTCAACAACAGTGAACAATAACACTACAATTTCAGTTTCAGGAACATCCATTGCAACGCCTATTGCAGCAGGTGGAGTTGCCTGTTTAATTCAGGCTTTCCCGACAATGAACAGGGATGTAATGAGAACAAATTTAAGACAGACTGCCTCATTATTTCCTGCGCATAACGATCAAATGGGATATGGAATTCTTAATTTTGGAAGTTTTTACAACTCTACATTAAATACTTCAGAGCTCGTTAAAAAGAATACGATAGCGATCTTCCCAAATCCCGTAAAAAACATTCTGAATATTGCGACCGAAGCACAAATTATTTCAACGGAGGTTTACGATAATCTGGGAAGAATGATTTTAAAATCTGCTCAAAAATCTATCAAAGTAGAAGATTTCGCAAAAGGAACTTATTATTTAAAAATTCAAACTAAGGATAAAGTGTATTATGAAAAGTTTCTGAAACAATAAACTGATTATTTTTTCAAAAATTCTAAAATATCCTGATTAAGCTGATCTGCATTTTCGAAAGGAATCATGTGAGTGGCGTCTTTATAGATTTTCAATTCTGAGTTAGATATTTGTTTAGCTAAAAACTCGGTATGACTTTGTTTAATCACATCTTTTTCCCCGGCAATGACTAATACTTTACTCTGAATTTTGTTGAGTTGTTTTTCACTGATATTCGGTTCTTTCAGCATCAGTTTCAAGAGTCTTGTTTCATTCAGTTTTTCAGGATTATTTTGCAGCTGCAAAACTTTATATTTAATATTAAAATTATTGATTAATTCCTGATCAACACCATCCGGAAAAGCGTTTGCTCCAATTGTGATCAATCGATTTAAATTTTGAGGATATTTTAAAGCAAATTCCAACCCTGTGTTTCCGCCGTCACTCCATCCTGCAATATTGATTTTTTGTAACCCCAAATGATCAGCCAAAGCTTTTACATCGTCTGCAAAAATCTTATAATTAAAATCATTTTTAGTTTTATCGATACTTTTTCCCTGCGCTCTTGTATCCATCACAATCACTTTATATTGCTTTGAAAGCACCGGGATTTGCTGGTAAAAATCTTTAATGCTTCCCGAATTTCCGTGAAGTAAAAAAAGCGGTTCACCTTCACCATACACTTCATAATAAAGATCTGCATTCTTAAGATTCAATATCTTTCCAACTTCCAGATTTTTCCCAAAAATGCTTTCTTCAGATGCAGCTTGATAGCTACTTACATCCGGAAAAAGAGAAGCAACACTTGCATCACTCAATTCTTCCTGTTTATTTTCATCTTTTGCATTTTTATCCACTTTCACATCAATATTTATGGCAGGAGCGGCAATGGTCATTTTCTTCCATTCATCATAAAACTTTCTGATATATCCCGTTCTGAAAAGCGCAGCACTGATATTTAGCTTTCCTTCAAACTCTCTTAAAAACTGAATTCCCACAAAAAATTTTCCCTGAACCCAAATATTTTTGTCATTCACATCCAAAGTAAAAGTTCCGTCAATGATTTTTTCTTTTGTTAATTCAACCGTAATTTCTTCATCCAAAATACTTTCATTGGGCAAACCATTCTTTTCGTTATAGATCGTATATCGCATAATTACAGGTCGATCTGCCGTAATACTTGCAATATTCAGATTGATATTTTTAATTTTAGATTTTTTACTCGCTTTAAATTCCAATGCAGTTTCTCCTAAAAAATCTTCTTTTCTGAATGCCGGATTTACCGAATACATCACACTTTTAGTTTTCGTATTCACTCCCCAATTTTTATCGACTAATTTTTTAGTTTTTAATACAACTTCCTGAATATTTTTTACTTTTTCTTTCAGATATATTTTCTGCTGATCTTGCTTCATAAAATTGGCAACAGTTTCACTAAAAGGCTCGTATCCCGCAACTTCAACTTTAATTTTGTTGGAAGTATTTGCTTTAGAAAGATCGATTGTAAAATTGCCGTTTTCATCGGTAATGACGCCAATATTTTCTTTATCTACACCAATTTTGGCATAAGAAACCGGTTGGTTTTCATTTTTAGAAATTACAGTTCCGGAAATGGTTTGTGAATAATAAATACTGGTGGTCAACAGCAATGGTAACAGGTTGATTTTTTTCATGATAATAATTTGAAGCAAAAATCTCAAATTCGTCTACAAATCACTCATAAAATCTTATTAAATTTAAATTCTGATTAGTTAAAAATAATATAAATAATCACATAAAAGTGAACACAAATCTTAATTTATTTAAAAGGTTTTCTCTGAATCCACTCTACTTTTGGATTTAATGATTTGAAAATCTTTTCCATAAAAGGATTGATGGCTTTGTTGTTATGTTTAATTAAACCAAAAATCTCTACAGGTTCGGCACCAATTGTAGATTTTATTTCGAGAGCTGTTCTACCGAAAACAATACGTTTAGACTGATTTGAAACTCCAAATTCGGTCATATCAAAAAGCATATTCAGGTAAATCTGTTTTTCTTTTTGAATCTCTTTTTCATAGCCTAAAAAATACGTATCAATATCGTTATTATTAAGAATTAAAGTATAAAAGCCAATCAGTTTTTCATTAAAAAAATATCCGAGAACTTTGAAATTTTCCTGAAGATTTTGTTTCATGCTTTCAAAATGATTTTTTGTAAGAAAAAAAGTATTGAAAGGCGCATTTTCTGCAACGTTTTGATACAAAATATTCATTTCATTCTGATACTTTTTAATTGACTCAATATCCAATTCTCTTTTTTGAATTCCGTCAATCTTCTTCTTTGCAGATTTTAGTCTTGCTCTGTATTTTTTAGACAAATCATTAGAATAATCCTCAAAGCTTTTCCACTCCGGTTTTATATTTAAAATCATATTAGGCTGAACTGAAAACCTATAAAATGACTTAAATTTTTCTTTATCAAAATTCTTCAAAAACGATTTCTGATAATCTTTATAAATGACTAAAGACGTTTTCCCAAATACATTCGCTACACCTTTGGAAGCCTCATTCAATATAGTGATCGCTTTTTCGGTTGAAATTTTTAATGTATTGAAATAAAAACCGTTTTGTCCGGTCAGCATATTATTTCCCAAGATCATTACATCTTTACTCAACTGTTTTGCCAAAAAATTTCGTATGCTGCACAACATCTCCCCTTTCTGAAAACTTTTATGCTCGATGAAATTTAAATATTGGAATAAAGCTCCGCCAATCAAATCCTCATCAGAAAAGAAACCAACAAAAGAATATTTCATATTTGTTGGTTTTGATTCTTCCAAAACGCAAAAATACTCTTCGGACAACATAATATTGTGTTGCCCGATTATGGAGTTCCATTCTTCAGGAAGTTCTTTAATTGAATTAAAAATCTTAAAGTTGTAATACATTAAAAAGACAATAAATTCAGTTTTGATATAGAATCTGTTTCATAAATCTACATTAAAATAATTACAAAAAATTCAGAATAGATTTTGAATAATCTTAAAACTTTCAGAAATTCTTTCCGGATTGGTAATATAATAGTAAACAACATAAGGAATACCGGGCAATATTTCTAAAATGATCGCAAATAACGGCAACAGCAGATAAAGAAATATAGGAAATTTTCTTTTCATCGAAATTTTCTTGATCATTGCATTCCAGATGATTTTTATCCGTTCTCTATCATTCCATAAAATTAAAAAGCATAAGATAAAATAAAATACAAAGCGTCTTGCAAAAGCCTGCCCCATTCCGGCATCCATAAAACTCAGATCCATTAAAACAATGTTTGCAGCAATAGGAATAAAAAATACAACACCCAAAATCGCTGTTGATTCAAACAGAAGTAAGATTCCCGTAATAATTTGAAGTATTCCTACCGTTGTTTTTAAAGGTTCATGATCAAATAAAAACCACATTACTTTAAACAAAGGCAAATCTTTCAACGGAACCTGCAGATCACTGGATGAAACTCCAAACTGACCATCCACAAGTTTACTGTAGCCGTACTTTATAAAAGTAAAAGCAAGTAAAAATCTTGCGACTAAAATGAAATAATCCCAATATCTTTTTTTAGGAACCAAACGTAATTTTGCAAACATATTTTTAAGGTTTAATTTTTGTATTTTTGCCGCTCAATTGAAATTTCAAATAAAATCTTCATAATATAATGAATTACGTTTCTGTCGAAAACCTTACCAAATCATATGGCATCAAAACTTTGTTTAAAAATATATCATTTCACGTAAATGAAGGTGACAAAATTGCCATTGTTGCCAAAAATGGTAGCGGAAAATCTACACTTCTGAAAATCTTAATGGGAAAAGAGATTGCAGACAGCGGTTCGGTAGTCATTAATAAAGATATTCAGGTGGTTTTGTTTGATCAGGAAATCGATTTTGATTCTGATTTGACGATTGAAGAATTTATGATGACTTTAGATTCGGCCCCAATCAGAGCGCTAAAAAACTATCACAAATCATTATTGTCTGACGACCATGATTTTATGGAAAAAGCTTTGGCTGAAATGGAAATCCACAAAGCCTGGGATCTTGAGAATGAAATGACACAAATTCTTTCTCAGCTTAAAATCACTGATCTTGAAGCGAAAATGGGAATGCTTTCAGGTGGACAGATTAAACGTGTTGCTTTGGCAAAACTTTTAACAGAAACAAGAGCCGAGCACCGTCATACTCTTTTGATTATGGATGAGCCGACCAACCACTTGGATGTGGAAATGGTAGAATGGCTTGAAAATTATTTGAATAAAGCAAAAATCACATTAATTCTTGTTACCCACGACCGTTATTTCCTTGATGCAGTTTGTGGAATTATCTGGGAAATGGAAGATCAGAATATGTATTTCCACAATGGTTCGTATGCGACTTATCTTGAAAACAAAATGATTCGTGAGGACAATATGAATTCTACGATCGATAAAGCGCAAAACCTTTACAGAAAGGAACTGGAATGGATGCGTAGACAGCCAAAAGCGAGAACTACCAAATCAAAATCCAGACAAGATGATTTTTACGAAACTGAAAAAGTAGCTAAAACAGACACCCGAAAAGAATCTTTGGAACTAGATTTTGAAATGAAAAGATTGGGTAACAAGATTCTGGAACTCAAAGATATTTCTAAAAGTTATGGTGATAAATTGTTGCTGAAAGATTTCAGTTATTCTTTTCAAAGAGGCGAAAAGGTAGGAATTGTAGGAAAAAACGGAGCCGGAAAATCTACTTTACTAAATATCATTCAAGGTTTTGAACCAAAAGATTCAGGAGAAATTGAAACGGGAGAAACCATTAAGTTCGGATATTTTTCACAGAAAGGCCTCAAATATAAAGAGGAAGAAAGGGTGATTGATTTCATCAAAGAAATTTCGGAGAACTTTCCTTTGGCCAACGGAAGAACGATTACTGCATCGCAGTTTTTAAGATTATTCTTATTTGACGATCAAACGCAATATTCACCGATTTCTAAACTTTCGGGAGGTGAAAAAAGAAGACTGCATTTGATGTATATTCTTTATCAAAACCCAAATTTTTTGATTTTTGATGAGCCCACGAATGATCTTGACCTTCCGACTTTAACGGTTTTGGAAAATTTTCTTTTAAACTTTCAGGGAAGTTTGATTATCGTTTCCCACGACAGATATTTTATGGATCGTATTGTTGATCATATTTTAGCGTTTGAAGGCGAAGGAAAAATCAAAGATTTCATCGGAAACTTTTCAGAATACCGAGAAAATAAAAAACTTGAAGACGGAAACCAGAAAAATGAAGATAAAAAAGCAAAAACTGTCGTTGAAAAAGTAATTGAAAAACCAGTTGTTGCCGAGGTTCCAAAGACTCAAGCTCCAAAAAAGAAATTATCTTTCAAAGAACAGCGCGAGCTTGAAACTATTGAAAAAGAGATTCCGGAATTTGAAGGTAAAAGAGCAGCCATTTTGGAACAACTGAATAATGAAACTGATTACGAAAAAATATCAAAACTTTCTGCCGAGCTGGAAAGCCTTGCCGAAAAGCTGGAAAACCACGAAATGAGATGGCTTGAGCTTCAGGATTAAATAAAATTAAAAATAGCTATTCAGTGATTGAATAGCTATTTTTTTATGATTTTAAATTACTTTTTCCTGATCATTGTAAAAATACTGTAAAAAAGAAACGCCGTTCCCAAAACAAGAAAACCGTATCGTAAGTAGATATTATCTTCTACTAAAGTCATGGCAATCCCCACAAACAGCAACCCTATTATTGTAAAACTTGAGCTTCTTTTTTGCATAATTTAGTTTTTGAAATGTATGTTACTTAAGTTCGATGATTTTACCTTTTTTTGAGCTTTCAAGTGCAGCTTCTATGATTTTCATGTTTTGTACAATCTCATTTCCAAGAGATGGCAAAGCATATCCAAAAACAATATGTTCGTAGATTTGCTGATAATAATTCATATAATTTCCGAATTCACTTGAAGTTAACACTCTTTTTGTTTCAGAATTTTCATTTAAATAAGTAAGGATTCCGTCAGATTCTTTCAGAGGTTCCATCCATTCTTTTCCATATGCAGGAATCTTTCCTGCCGTCAATTCATTTTCCTGATTATCGGTACGCTCCTGTAAAAAACTTCCTTTATCGCCATGAATTTTATAAGCAAAATGTTCTTCTTTGGTAAAAACTGAAGATTTCAATCTTACCCGTAAATCATTTTTATAGTATAAAAGAATTTCAAAATAATCGTTAGCGAAATCTTCTCCTTTCATTGAAAAAACATCCGCAAAAAGCTTATCTGGAAAACCAAAAAGCTGTACCGCCTGATCGACCAGATGCGAACCCAAATCATGCATTGATCCGGAACCGTTTTGCTCAGGATTTTCTTTATGCTCTTTTCCGCTTGGTTCTGTTCTGAATCTGTCAAAACGGATTTCGGCTTCTCTTACATTTCCTAGTTTTCCTTCCGCCAAAACCTTCTGCACCTGAAGATAATCGCGATCGAATCTCCTGTTTTGATAAACGCTTAAAAAAAGATTTTTATTTTCGGCCAAATTCACCAGTTCTTCTGCTTCTGAAACAGTAACGGTAAACGGTTTTTCTACAATTACATTTTTCCCTGCATCCAAAGCCATTTTCACATATTCAAAATGAGTCTGAACCGGCGTATTTACAACAACAACCTCAATATCTGCATTTTCTAACATCTCTTCTACCGAACGGTAAATTTCTGCATCCGGATATTTTTCTTTAGAATCTTCCTTCGATCTTTCAACCACGGCAGACATAAAAAAACCGGGATGCTCTTTTAAAAACGGAGCATGAAAAACTTTACCGCTCATTCCAAATGCACACAGACCTACTTTTACCAATTGCATAGACTTATTTTTTAACAAAGATATTTAAAATTACAACATCAAAAAGAGAGAATAATCCTCTAAAAATAACATGACAAAAATCAGAAATTTATTTTTAACTATTCTAAATAACAATGATACATTTGCACAATATTTAAATCCACTCTACATATTCCAATGAAAAAACAAATTATCTCTTTAGGCTTTCTGATTATCACTATATCAGTAAGTGCTCAACTTAAAAACGCAGAAGCTGATACAATCAGAATCGGAACCATTGAAGATGTAAATATTCGCAAGACAGGAAATCCCAACAAGGCGACCCCAATGTCTACAAAATCGAATCTTACGGTAATGGAAACTCCACAACCCATTGCAATCATTACTCATGATATCATTGAGCAACAGCAAGCAAAACAACTCAGCGATGTTTTGCAAAATGTAAACGGAATGTATGTTACGTCATCAAGAGGAAATTCCCAGGATAGCTTCGGAGGTCGTGGTTTTGCTCTCGGTAATGACAATATATTTAAAAACGGATCAAGAGTTAACAGTGGTGTTTTCCCTGAAGTAAGCGGATTAGAGAGAGTTGAGGTTTTAAAAGGAGCCAATGCGATGCTTTATGGAAATACTGCTGCAGGTGGCGTTATCAACATGATTACAAAAAAACCTAGATTCGATTTTGGCGGAAGTGTTGGTTTGAATGCTGGTAGCTGGAATTCTTACAAACCAACCGTTGATATTTATGGTCCGCTGACAAAGAATATTGCATTCAGAGTAAATGGTGCTTATGAATATGCTGAAAGTTTCAGAGATGTTGTACAGTCTGAAAAGTATTATTTCAATCCTTCATTTTTGTTTAATCTGAGCCCGAAATCTCAATTAATTGTTGAAGCTGATTATCTTAAAAATGATTTCACTCCGGATTTTGGAATTGGCGCTATTGAAAATAAAGATAAAAGCTATTCTTTGAACACAGGCTTAGACAGAAGTGCATTTTTAGGAACAGATTGGCAGTATCAAAATGTAGAGCAGGTTTCTACCAACGTTACTTTTAATCATAAGTTTAGTGAAAATTGGTCATTAAATTCTACGGCATCTTATCAGAATTATACTAAGGATTATTTTTCTACAGAAAGAGTTCAGTGGGCTTATGTAGCAGCAACTCCTAACCGCCTTTCGTGGAACAGACCATTGAACAGAACGTATAACGAACAAAACTATACGTCAGCACAAATAAACCTGAATGGAGAATTCTATACAGGAAAAATCAATCATAAAGTTTTGATCGGTACCGATGCTGATTATGGTGTCGCTGATTCTTATGCTTATTATAATCCTGATAATAATAAAGCTTTTGGTACAAGTTATTATTTTGGTACAAATGGTGCATCAGGTATCAATGGGCAGCCTGGAACTATTTATCTCGATGATCAGTCTACTTGGGCTTCCGGAGCAATGCCAAACTCTGCAGCATTGAGTAAAACAAGAATCAATACGAGAAGAATTGGTGTTTATGCTCAAGACTTTATTAGCTTAACTAAAGAATTTAAAGTAATTGCAGGTTTACGTTGGTCGTATATTGAAAATATGCCTACCATAAAAACTGACTTTAAACTAGCAAAAAATAATATCATTAATCCAAATTCTACAACTGGTAAAGGATTAGTAGATAACTCAGCATCTTCAGACCAGGCAATATCTCCAAAAGCTGGTTTAGTTTATACACCAAATGAAAATCTATCGGTATTTGCAACGTATACCAATTCATTTATAGCGAATACCGGACAAACAATATATAATGAAGCTCTAAAACCAACAACTGTTGATCAATACGAAATTGGAGCTAAGAAAAATATTTGGAACAATGCTGTAGCTATTAATTTATCTTTATACCAAATTATTAATCAAAATTTTTATCAAACAGCTTTATTTACAGCAAGTGGAGCTGCAAATGTTGATAGTAATTTTAAGGAATTTGTTGGAAAAATGAGAAGTCGTGGCGTTGAACTGGATATTACAGGCAATCCAACTGCTAATCTATCGATTATCGGAGGTATTTCTTACAACAATTCAGTTTATTTAGATACTCCAGAGAAAATAGGTTATGTTGAAAAACAAAGATTGGTAAGAACACCGGCTACAACAGCTAACTTATCTCTATTTTATACTTTCACTCAAGGAGTTAAAGGCTTAAAAATCGGAGCTTCTGCATATTATATAGGAGACAGATTGGCTGGCTGGAATGATACTAAATCTGGAGGTAATACAAGTCTAGTAGCCAGAAATGGAGTGAGCAGAGTTTTTGAGGTAAAAGACTATACAACAGTTGCTCTATCTGCAGGATATGAATGGAAAAAATTCATGATACAGGCAAAAGTTGGAAACCTGTTTGATGTAGAGAATTATAATGTTCACGAAAATTATTCTGTAAACCCTATTACACCAAGAAACTTTTATTTTACGCTTACGTATAAGCTTTAAATAATTTTATTAAGACTTCTACTAAAGTGGAAATTGCAATATGCAGTTTCCACTTTATTTTTGCAACGTAATTTATAATAAGCAAAAAGTTATACTATGAAAATTTATTGCTTCAAATTATAGAAAGTAAAATAAAAAGAAAGAAAATAGCTTGAAAGAATTTTAACAATTCTGCAGCTTTATTTCCCAACGAAACTTGACAATCACAATTCAGGCACCTTTAATTTAGCTTTACTCTTATAATAAAATCTTAAAAAAATCAAAAAAAAGTCGTTAACATTAACGTATTGGCACATTAATTGAATTTTAACTTTTATAAATAATAAACGTTAATATTAAAATAATAAATATGAAAAAATTAATTTTTACAGGAATTTTAGCTATCGCAGGTTTAGCTACAACTGCAAATGCTCAAATTCAAAAAGGTAACTGGATGGTAGGAAGCAGCTTACTTTCAAGCAACTTCGGACTAAACACTGGTGGAGGTTACAGTATTGCACTACAGCCTAAAGGAGCATATTTTGTAGAAGACAATGTTGCTGTCGGTGGTTATGTAAACTTAGGAATTTCTAAAGTAACAAACGGAAGCCCTACAAGGTTTGATTATGGAGTTGGAGCTTTAGGTCGTTATTTCCTTTCACCAGGAGAAAAAGGAGTTGACAATTTATTAAATCACGGTAGATGGTTTTTTGAAGGTAACGTAGGTATTGGTGGATCTTCTGTTGAAAGTGGTAACTCGACAACTGGTTTAGATTTCGGAGTTGGTCCTGGTTATTCATATTTTATCACTCCAAACATTGGACTTGAAGGATTGGTAAAATATCAAGGACAAGCAGGATTTGGTAATGAAGGTTTAAACTCAAACATTACATTTAATGTTGGTTTCAGTATTTATTTACCAAGTTCAAAAGCTAAGCAAGTTGCAAATGATGTAAGATAATTTAATTACAACTTATATAAAATAAAGCGGCTCGGAAAATTTCCGAGCCGCTTTTTCAAATTAAAACTAAACTATATATAATAAATAAAAAATCTAAGCCTATTTATTGGGTTGCGGTGTGTATCGTAAATATGGTTTTATTTCTGTGACACCTTTAGGAAAAATATTTTTTGCATCTTCTGTAGAAATTGAGGGCGGAATAATGACATCATCACCGTCATTCCAGTTTACAGGGGTTGCAACTTTATGAGAATCTACCAACTGAAGAGAATCTAAAACTCTGTTGATTTCATTAAAATTCCTTCCTGTAGAAGCCGGATATGTAATAATCAATCTCACCTTCTTATCCGGATCTATAATTAACAATGAACGAACCGTTGCAGTTGCAGAGGCATTGGGATGAATAAAATCATACTGTTCTGAGACTTTTCTATCTTTATCTGCAATGATCGGAAATTTTACTTCCGTATTTTGCGTTTCATTAATATCATCAATCCATTTTTTGTGATCTTCTACTCCATCCACACTTAAGGCAATCACCTTAGTATTTTTTTTCTCAAAATCAGACTGTAATTTTGATGTAAAACCTAGCTCTGTTGTACAAACCGGAGTGAAATCTGCAGGATGCGAAAACAAAATCCCCCAGGAATCTCCTAAGTATTCGTAAAAATCAATATTGCCTAACGACGACTCTGCCTGAAAGTTGGGTGCGGTATCTCCTAGTTTGATCGACATAATATTTTGTTTTATTAGTCTACAAATTTAATAGACTTTTTGTAACTGGCAAAATTTTTGCTTAAAAATTATATTAAAAATTAAAAGATTATTATGGAATATGGCTTAAGCTACGTAGATACAGTATATAAAGTTTTACAAAATTGGTATATCGCATTTGCAAAACTCACTCCAAAACTTGTTGTCGGAATTCTGGTTTTTTCACTCTTTCTTCTTACCAGTAAATATCTAAGTAAGCTTGCCGTAAAAATAATGCACAAGGTTTTCCCTCAAAGCAAGAACGAAGGATCTGTAATCACTATCATTGGAATTTTCCGATTCATTATTATGTTGATGGGAACATTCATTGCCCTTGAAATCATGGGATTCAGCGGTTTCTTATGGAAGTTTATAGGAAGTTTAGGAGTTGCCGGTGTTATTGCGGGTGTTGCGCTGAAAGATCTGGTATCGAGTATTTTCTCCGGAATGCTTATCGGCATTGATAAAGCTTTCAAAGTGGGAGATTATATCACAATAGGAAATCACTCGGGAACTGTACAGGACATTGGTTTTTTAACGACAAAATTGATTACAGATGACGGAAAAAAAGCATATATTCCGAATCAGGTTATCTTTAATGCACCTTTTTACAATATTACGGCTTCACCGCAAAGAAGAATTATTTTAGATTTTGAGATTCCTGCCGATGAAGATATAAGCAAAGCACAGCAAGGTATTTTGGAGGTTATAAAAAAATTACAAAACATCGATAAGCTTGAAACAGCTGAGGTTAATTTCACAAATCTCAAACAAGGAATTTTCACTCTTCAGGCTAAATTCTGGATCACAACCGGAGCCAATATGCTACACGTGAAAAGCGAAGCTTTAGAAAAGATAAAAAAGCAGTTAGACACAGACCATATTCCTCTGGTTACGCCAACAAGTATCAATTTGATTAATCAGGTAAGTGAACCGACAAATCCTAGTGACAAATTAGGTTTATAAAAAAGAGACTGTCTCTATGGCAGTCTCTTTTAATTTATTTCTAAAAATTTCTTAAGCCGAATTTCTACTGGCATTAATATTTCCAAATAAAGAACGTGTTACCAATTTCTCGTAAGCTTCTTTATTACCCTCTCCTTTCTGGATTTTCATTAAAGCATATTGCTGAATACTCAATAATGGAAGCACAATTCTCTCTCTAATTTTAACAGATTTTCTTGACAACGGATCTTCTTGCTGAAGCTGTTTAAATCCTGTCAATTCAAGCATAATGTTTTTAGAAAGATTAAATTCATCAAATAGAACATTCCAAAATTCGCCAAATTTGGGATTGTTTTTAATGTAATACGTTAATGGGAAGTAAGATTTGTTCATACTCATCATCGAGTTTAAAACTAAAGTTTTAAAGAAGTCTGAACCTCTGTATAATTCAATTACTTCTTCAAATCTACCTTTCTCTTTCATCTGCTGCATCGCAAAACCAAACCCAAAGAATCCCGGAACATTTTGCTTCAACTGCGACCAGGATCCCACAAAAGGAATCGCTCTTAAATCTTCAAATCTAAGCTCGCTGTCGCCACCCCGTTTTGACGGGCGGCTTCCGATGTTGGTTTTACCGTAATATTCAAGCGTACTCATTTCCTGCAAATACGGAACGAACATTTGATGTGCCTTCAAATCTGAATATTTCTGATAACTTAGATCAGCTAATTCGATAATTAAAGCTCTTTCTTTTTCAGTTAAATCTTTTTTAGAATTTTTGAAGACATCATTCTCAACTCCCGCTGTTAGAAGCTGTTCAAAATTGTATTTTGCCTGTTCTTTATTCCCGAAAATACTAGTAATCGTCTGCCCCTGAATCGTTAATTCAATTTTATTATTGGCAATTGTTTTTCCTTGTGAAGCGTAGAAATCGTGGGTTTTTCCGCCTCCTCTTGCAGGCGGGCCGCCTCTACCGTCGAAGAATACGACTTTAATTCCGTTTTCTTCAGAAAGTTTCGTGAGAACTTCTTTTGCTTTATAAATTTCCCAGTTGGCTTTCAAATAACCTCCATCTTTGGTTCCGTCTGAAAAACCAAGCATAATGGTTTGTTGATTTCCTTGCTTTAAAAGATGCTTTTTGTAAACCGGATTTTGATACAATTCATTCATTACATTTTCGGCATTCGCAAGACCTTCCATGGTTTCAAAAAGTGGAACAATATCCATATTGATGTCTTCATCTTTATAACCTGAAATTTTGAAAAATGCATATACATTCATCACATCTTTCACGGCATCAGAATTTGAAATAATATATCGATTCATTCCCCTCAAACCGTTCAGTTCCTGAATTTCTGATACCTGAGAAACTGTCAATAATGTATCTTTCACAATATCTTCAAAATCATCAGCATTAACCTTATCTGAAATTTGAATTAATTGATTGAATTTATCTTCATTGCTCGCCTCATTATTTCCAAAAACCTTAGCAAAAACGGTATCAATTACCTGTTGATGAATTCTGCTGTCCTGTCGAACATCCAACGTCGCAAAATGAGTTCCGAAAATCTTCACACGATCTTTGAAATTGACCAAAAGATCAAGGAAAAGCGAATTATGCTGTTCAACCAATATTTTTTCAGCTTCTTCTAATCTTCTAATAATATCTTCCGCAGTGATCTTTTCATTTCTAAAAATAGCAGAATACAATTCATTGCTCAGCTTTGTCAATACATCAGAAACTCCTCTGAAACTTAATCTTCTTCTAACAGATTTAAGGTTATTATAGTAAGCCTTTAAAATGGCTGAATGTAGTTCTTCCGCTACTCTTTTCGTAACATCTGCAGTCACAAAAGGATTTCCGTCACGGTCACCTCCCGGCCAAAAACCTAATTGAATAAGGTCTTCATGCAGATGAAAATGTTCATTTCCGAATGTTGATTTAATCTTTGTGAAAAGTTCGCCAATTGTATCATAATACACATATCTCAGATAATAAATAATGCTCAAAGCCTCATCGATCGGAGTCGGTTTTTCTTTATTGACAAACGGGGTTTTTCCCAACTGTTGCAGCAACATATCAATATTCGTAATAGAATCTGTTGTGATTGCATTTCGAAGATCATGAAGAATTCTCTGCACCGAATTCGGATAAAACTGCGTTGGGTGAGCTGTAAATACAATTTTCACAGCAAAGTCCTTCAGTTTTTCACGAATTTTTTCGAGTTTGTGATCTTGCAGTGAACGTTCGTACATATTGGTCACTGTTCCGTTATCACTTTCGGAGTGAATGTTAGGAAAGGCAGCATCTTCAATACTATCAAACAAAACAACCTGTCTTTCAATATATTGTATAATTTTAAAAAGCAACTCGGTTTTCTGCTCTTCGGTCTGTAAATCGGTATGATTTTTAAAGAATTCTTCAACGATTTCTTCAGGTGTTTTTCCTGCTTCGTAACCGATCTTGCTTTCTTCACAAAGAAACGGAAGCAACATCCCAATATTCGTCATTTTATCATAAGGCAGGCTCATAAATAATGAATTGTAGATCTGAAACTTATTTTCAACGATCTGCCTGAATTTTTCTGCGCGCTGGTCGTGTATCATATAACAAATGTAGGAGATTTTGAGGGGAATTCAAATGTCATTTAGTTTAAAAATCTATAATTTTTAGATATTTAATAAACTTTCTTGAAATTATTTATATAATTTTAATTAAAACTATTTACCATGAAAGACGACTCAATACTTGATCCTTTTTATCTGCAAATTCAGAAGGAGATTAACAGAATTGAAAGAAAAGCTGATAATTATATTCGGCTGTTCTATTTTATCCGTATCACTCAAATTGTTTTTGGGGGAATCATTACAGTTTTAGCCGGAATGTCAGAAAACTCAAATTTAAACAAAACTAACATTATTTTAATTTTAGGCGCTGTCACGACTGCCGTAACCGCATTTGATACATTATTTCAGGTTGACAATAAGAAAAACACTTATAAGCTTGTCCTCTTTGAACTTAGAACTATAAGGGCAGAAATTGTTTATGAATTTATGAAAACAGGAATAATTGATAATATGTTTAAGGAAGCTTTTTTCACTAAATATCAAAAGGCTACCTCTTATGCACGCGACCTGATCAGTACAGACCTTGATAAAGCGAAGGATATTAAAAATAATTCTCTTTAATAATATTTCAATTATGAAAATGTTTTTCTAAATTTTAAAATTTAGGAAAAATATTGATGTGATTCTATTTAATTATCTGATAACATTACTCTCATCAAAAAGACCATTAATGACGAAATTTATAATAATTTTGAATACACCATTTTAATGATTAATTTTACATTTCACAGAATTTAAACAATGAAAAAAATATTCCTATTCCTTGTAATGGCTTTTCTTTTCACAGCCTGCGGTGAAGATTGCTATAATGCGCCAATACCCATTGTTTTTGAGTTTGTTAATTCAAACGATGAAAATCTTGTTGCCAATGGAACACTTACCGTATTTTCAATTCAAGACGAGAATAATGTAAGTCTGCAACTGACTAAAACCGATGATAATAAGGTTATTTTAGAAAAAGTGGGTGCTTATAATGGAACAAAAAATTATACCTTCTACTCTAGTTTCAAAGTTTTTGATTTTTCAATACAGTCTTCAGAATTTAAAGGAGGTTGTGACGGTTATCAAATCAATAAATTAACGTTTACAGGTGTTGATATTGATGTTACTGACGAAAATGGATATTATAAAATTGTGTTAGAATAATCTCGATCTCATTTATCAATTGCATGAATTCCGGAAGTGATTAAAAATTGGAAAACAAGAACTCTATAGAATTAGAAATAAGCATTTTAACAAGAAAATGGATATTATAAAATTGTATTAGATTAAAATTCATGAGAGCAAATAAATGATTTTAAATGCTACAATAGGATTCGGACTTGTAATATTCTTTGCGTGTCGTTTTCTTTTTTATTTTGCGATAACGTCTAAAAATTTTGCTTTAATTGCTTCTGCAATCGGCATCTTAATGTCATTTATTTCTAGTTTTATCAATATCGGTCAATTAAATATTGAGATAAAATCACGAAAATCTAAATATTTATAATTAAAATTCTACTAAACCATGAAAAAGGCTTTATTTGTTCTCATGTTTACTTCGCTTAGCGTTTCGTCATTTGCTCAATATAAAAAAGTGTATGCTTATGGTGACTATCAAAAAAATTGGGCTTTGGTAAAAACCTCTTCAGGAACTTACGGTTTTATTGATCAAAATAAAAAACAGATTGTAACGCCAATCTATTCTAAAATTGAAAAATTCGGAAATGTGCATCCTGACTTTGCTGTCGTAAAAGCAATTACGGATACTTATGGGCTCATCGACAAAAACGGAAAAGAAATTGTACCGACAATTTATCAAAAAATTGGAAAGTTTAACGAACTAAAAAAAGGTTTCGCTTTGGTAGAGACAGTCAACAACAAATTCGGATTTATAGATTCAAGCGGAAAAGAAGCAATTTCAGCAATTTACAGTTTAGATGAAATAAATGCAAAATTGCAATAGTTTACATAAAATATAATCATACAAACTTTAAAACTTTCTTAACTGAGATTTCGTGTTTCTATGCTTACATTTGATGTAAATAATAAGAACAATGCTTAATTTCGAGTTTAAAAATCCCACAAAAATACTTTTCGGAAAAGGTGAAATTGCAAAAATTTCAAATGAAATTCCTAAAGACGCCAAAATATTAATGATTTATGGTGGCGGAAGCATCAAAAACAATGGTGTTTATGATCAGGT
>Ga0308163_10001263_pt1 | contig 29314 bp, 25 predicted proteins | sample PhyTR1_FD_201037 | JGI IMG/M metagenome (GOLD analysis project Ga0308163, IMG submission 201037) | Phyllosphere microbial communities from UC Gill Tract Community Farm, Albany, California, United States - DLSLT.R1 | ecosystem: Host-associated > Plants > Phyllosphere > Unclassified | place: USA... | reverse complement strand
GCACGTAGCTCATGAGGACGGGCCACAGCGGCAGCAAGGCGTGAAAATCGGCGCTGTGCGGGACTTTGAGTTCCAGCACCATGATCGTGATGATGATGGCGATGACGCCGTCGCTGAAGGCTTCCAGTCGATTCTTGCCCATCAGTTCTCCCGGCTCGCTAAAAGTGACCTCTCGCGCTCAGAAATTCTGTGCGCACTTTTCACTGAGAACCGCCGCCAGTCCTGCAAGATGACAACAATCTCAAGTCATGTCTGGCTCGGCGTTACATCATTGTCACTTGCGTCATATATGTCGAACCCGATAACAATGCCGCGCTCGCTCAATAATGCCATGACATCAGGCGCCAACGAGAACCCATCGTTCGATCCTTGCATGAAAAGACCGCAAAACATATCGACCTCAAACCGTTGCCCAAGCGCTTTCCAGACAACAGGCGACGACTCGACTTTTGACAATATTGCACGGATTTGGCCATTGATATCTTCCGGCGCTGCAGTTGCAGCTTGCAGCCGCCAGTTTCCGCACTTGACGACGCGCTCACGCCCGGATTGGTAATGGATGAGGTCCCCGGTTCGTTGCGCCACAGTGGGCGCACATTGCAAGAGTCGCGTTATCTCTTCCGGTACCAGTTCGGTGCCGAAAATTCGTAGGCATGCTTCTGAACGATGTATCTGCCCCACGATAGCTCCCACCGCATGGATAGCCGACATCCATCGGGCAAGGTTGCCCAATGCATGCCTCAGTTAAGATGAAACCGGCACCTCAGAAACAAATACGACGTCGTTCGCATCGATCCTAAACAAGTCGCCGGATTGCATTTCGATCTCGTACTTGCCCTTGACTCGTTGGGAAACCGAATCGATCGAGTGTGACGGTCCCCAAGGCTGAGTACGCGGTAAAACCAGGTTCGAGACGCCGGTGAATGTGAGCGTACAGTTCGACAATTGGCCATGCCTGAGCGTGAAGACACATGTTCCCTCTGCCCACGTCAGGTGAACCGCAAGCAGCGTAGCATCATGCAAGTCGATATCGTCGATCATGTCCGGTTTCCGATGGATTCTTCCATGGACGTCAGCGCTGCCTTTTCCGTCGAATGAGGTATCCAGACGCTATGCCAAACGGCCAGGACACGAACAGGATCGTCTGCCAACGGCGAAACGCCTCATACTCTGCTTCGGTATAAGCAGCATGGCGCTTGTCGCAATACGCGTTGTCGCCGCACGGTTTGATAGGCGCATGCGGATACGTGACGAAGCCGTATCCCATCCAGCCGATACACCATGCCAGCACCAGATGAGGCAGCCAATGCAGGAACGGCTTTCCGGAAATCGTCTCGTTCACGCTGGATGTGCCTCCGCCGCCATTCCCGTCCTGGCGCGGCTTGCGGCCCGCCTGGAGCAGACGGTATAGCTGCCCGGCGTGGGATGGCCGGCAAAGGGCAGCTTGCCGCCCGGGGTGACGATGCGGACGCGATCATCCGCTGCCGGATCGGCCGGCGGTAACAGAAACGTGGTTTCGGAGCGCTTGGCCCAGTGGGCAAAGCCCGTTATCTGGTTGCCGAGATCCTGGGCATCGTGCACGACGGCCAGTGGATTGCCGGTATAGGGCTTATCGGTGATGACATCCAATTGATGAAAATGTCGCTTGACCATCGAAGTCCGAGCCCTTTTCGTAAAGTAGTCGCAGGTCGTCAGGCTAACATTTTTGCAATTTCTCCGACAGCCTCTACCGACCAGCGACAGCCCCGGAGATCATCAGCCGCAGTTGCTCATCCCCGTGCGTTTTGCCTTCGTGGTGCGGGCATGCCGAGGCAAACCAGAAGTAACCTCGCTTTTTCACTGCCGGGCCGAGAATGGGCGATGACCTCGTCGACGATCGGACATCCGATTTTCTTCACGAGGCGGAAATAATCCTCGACTTCACGCGGACAAAAAGGCAAGCTGAGGAGCTCGGCCGTTTGACTGCCAAACCCATTTTTTCTTGTTCGGTGAGGCATTCGATATGTTGCTTAAGTGCGCGAGCGAAATTGCTTTTTACTATTTTTCCAAAAGGTAAATGCGGATCACAATAATGATCGCAGAGCCAAGCATCATTGCAGAGCGATCGCCCTGTCTGATTGCCTAAACCACCTTATCCAAAGCATAAGCAATTCGAATCCCTGCGTGATCAGTGGGAATATCGATGTCGTAGGGGGAAAGGTCGGCGTGTAAAACAATTGCCAGTTCCTGGAGGGTGTGAACGATCTGCATACACATCCATGGCGCTCACGCATGCGCGGCCATGCCCGAATGCGAACCGGCAAAGCGATGCGCCCGTGAACGAGGTTCACCAGGCGCAGCGCTGAAGCATGCCGCTTACTTCGCTTCCCTCGCCATGTACTGGTCGAAATTCCGGGTGAAATCGTCGAGATTGTCTTCCATCATCTTGCGGAACTGGTCGGTGAAGTATTCCAGCGCCCGTTCCTTTTCCAGCGCCATGTTCTGCGCGTTGCCCGTGCTTTGGGCAACGATGAAGGCATTGAAACGCGCTGCGGCGTAGAGGGTCGAAGCCGCGACTTCGTTCGGGTTGGTCGTATCGCACTGGTCGTTTGCCAGATTGATGAGGGCGTTGGAACGCTTCCAGAACTCCGGACCGGGAATGTTGTTACTCATGATGGACACCTGGGTTGGTCATTGCAATATGCACCTGTGCGTGCGATGGCGCTCTGCATGTCAGAGCGAGCACACTTTAGCATAAGCAACATCGCAACCGGGACCGAACTGCCGAGTGGCTGCATGGGCTGGCACGCCGATGCCGCGCTGCCGGCAAGGCCGGCTGCACATCGAATTTACAAGGAAACTCGATTGCCTAAACTGCCTCACCAAAATGGCAAGATTTTATGACAACAGCTTGCTGTCGTAGCCTGGACCGAGCAGGTCGTAATAAAAATCGTCGAGATACGTCGCGCTGTCTTCGGTTTCCAATACCGAAGAAATGAAAGGATCCGCTATCGCTCCCACCACGGCATCCTGGCGATAGACTTCCCATGCGTCGTTTTCACGACGCACTTCGAGCTGGCACCGGCCATAGATGTTGAATTTCATATCACCGTCCTGTCGACAAAGCCGGCCAGTGCTGCGAACGAGATATCACTACGATAAGTCATGGGAGTAATTCGGCGATTAGCGTTAATGGTTTACACGCGCGCATTGCGTGTATATAGAACGATGCCGCAGGAAAATATTCCCGTCAATAAATAAGTGAATTGTGACGCGCCGTCACAATGTTTCTCAACGAAATACAACACATTGCTCAAATTGGTACAAAAATTGAAACAAATAGCAGCGGGCGCCAGTGCACCGGGATGAGCGTCGCGAAATACCCGGCGCTGCCTGGCCTGCCCGGGTAACGGCCGTTAGCGCATCAGTAATGCGGCGGCTTTTCGTTGAGCGGTCCTTGCCCGGCGTCGCGCAGCGCGCGCATGTGTTCCGCCAGCTTGGCCACCAGCGCTTCCAGCTGGTCGATGCGGCGGCCTTGTTCGTAGATGGTGCGGTTCAGGGTGTCGACCAGGTTTTCCTGCTCGCCCAGCTTGATTTCGATGTCGATGAAGCGGTCTTCGGCAGTCACGGCAATCCTTGCAGGTATGGATAAAGAGGCGGCATCATACCAGCGCCCAAAAATAAAAAGCCGCATGCGGACATGCGGCTTTTGCGGTGTCAGGGAACCGGAATCAGCCCTGGACCCACGGCGTGTAGGTAATGCCGTTCTGGATGCTGCCGACGACCTGTGCCACGTTCTCCGGGCTTTCGCTGAAGAAGGTCAGCACCTGCTCGCGGGTGGCGGCATTGGCGTTCAGCACGCCCATCCAGTAATCGTAACCGGAACCTTCGGCCGCGCGGTGCAGCACGTTGGTGTACAGGTGGTTGACGAAGTCCGCATTGCTCGGATTGGTGCCGTACAGGGCATCGAATTCGGCCTGGTTGGTCATGAATTCGTGGGCCACGGTGTCCAGCGACGTGCCGTTATCCATGCGCCACAGCCAGTAGCCGATACCGCTGGCTTCGGCCGGACGGTTGAAAGCGGCCTGGTACAGGCGGAACACTTCGCCGGCGTTGCCGTCGATGTCCAGCGCCAGGAAGCCATCGCTGAACTGCACGCGCTCGACGTTGATCAGCGAATCGTGGCCGCCGGCACCGGCGTTGTCGGTCACGCCGTAGCCCCATACTTCCTTGGCAACGGTAAAGTTGGCGCGCGAGCCGGTGTAGACCGCAGTGTCGAGGCCGTTGCCGCCGTTGATTGCATTGGCGCCCGCGGTGGCGGTCAGCGTGTCCTTGCCGGCGGTGCCGTCGATATTGGCCGTGCTGGCCACGTTGAAGCTCAGCGTGGTGCCCGAGCTGGTCGAGTTTTCGGCGGCGTCGACCGACACTGCCACGATCGGGTAGCCGCCGTTCGGCAGCGGCGAGGTCGTCACCGACCAGGTGCCGTCACTGCGCACGGTCGTTTCCGCGATCTCGATATAGGCGCTGGAGTGCACCAGCTGGATCGTGGTGCCGGCTTCGCCGGTACCGCTGAAGGTTGCCATGTTGCTGCCCGGCGAGTACGACAGCGACGCAGTCGGGATGGTCGGCGCGTGGGCGTCGATGTTGAAGGCAACCGCGCCGCTGGCAGTCGAGGTGTTGCCGGCGGTGTCGGTGGCGGTGGCGTACACCTGGTAGCCCTGGCCATCGGCAAAGGTGTTGAGCTTGAAGCTGAACAGGCCGGAGGCGTCCGCCGTGCCGGTGCCGACCAGGACGTTGCCCGTGGTATAGATCTTGACCGTCGCACCGGCTTCGGTTTCGCCGCTCACGACCGGGGTGTCGCCTGCCGCGTAGCCGTTGGTGTTCTTGGCCACGGCCAACGACTTCACGACCGGCGCGGTGGTGTCGACGATGTCGCCGCGCGACACGTTGGTATCGGCGAACTTCAGGATCTCGACCGACGACAGGGTGTCGGTGCCGTCGTTGGTGGTGCCGTTGGTGTGATGGATCACTTGCAGGTCGCCGTTGGCCAGATTGACGAACGAGTAATCGCTGCGCGCGCCACGGAACACCGCAGTATCGGTACCGTTTCCTCCATAAATCATGTCATTTCCTCCATTTCCTTCAAACGTGTCATCGGCATCCGTTCCGGTAAGAGAATCGGCGCCATTTATACCGACGATGTAACGGCCGCCGGTTGTCGAATTGATGCCCAGTGCACCACGCAGGCCGTCGCCGCCATACAGCCATTTCAAGGCGGCAATGTCGTCCTGCTGGAAAGTCGTGTATGGCCCGCCCAGTTCGCTGTACGACATCAGCGTATTGCTGGTGTTGTCTTGCGAGGACGGCAGCACCGCCGTGTTGTCGTCGGTCGTTTCGAACGAGTGCTTCAGGCCGAGGGCGTGGCCAAGTTCGTGCAGCAGGGTTTCATAGCCCTGGCCGCCCGGCGTCAGGTTGCTGTTCTGCACCGCCCACTCGAAGTTGTCGAGGTAGACATAGGCGTCGGCGTCGTAGGTGGCCAGCGAGCCGTCGTTGTAGTAGCCGTAGCTGGTGTGCCAGCTGCACAGCCCGGTCACGTTGCTGCCGGCGATGTTCACGTTGGCCAGATGGATCTGCGCATTGGTGCCGACGGCGGTTTCCGTGAACTGGATGCCGGTCAGCTGCGAGATGTAGGCGAAGGCGGTACGCACGGCAGCCTGCTGCGAAACCGAAAACGCTTGCTGGCCGGTCTGCCCTTCTTCGTTGCCCGAGGTAACGGAGAACGTGTAGTTGATCGTGTAAAGGGCCGTTCCGCTGCCATTCGTGAGGTAATTCCAGTCGGGACCGCTATCGAGCAGCGCATCGATATGGTTCAGCCCGGACAAGGGGGTTTTGGTGATGTCAGATACGGTTGCCATTACAAATCTTGTAGAAATACAGCGAGGAAATTGATTGTGACAAAGTCACTTCGAGAAAGTATTTCTCGCGACACAGTTGAAGTCAAATAAGAATTTCAATCGTGCGCACCCCTTGCATGCCCATCAAGGCTTATGCGCAACGAATAATGCCGAGAAAATATGCTTATTATTTGAACAGCCATGAAAAAGGGGCGCCGCGCAACTTCGTGTGGACGCCCCCTGTTTTTCAGACTTTCGGCGTGGCCAGCAGCGCCTTCAGGTTGGCCAGGCGCTGTTTCGGGCTCAGCACTTCGGTTTCCTTGGGCGTGGCGTCGCCGACGTCCAGAGCCATTTCCTTGATGAAGCGCGATGGATCGCAGTGCACCAGTTCGCCGGCGCGTTTTCTCTTCTTGCACCAGGTCACATGCAGGGTGCGCTGGGCACGCGTGATGCCGACGTACATCAAACGCCGCTCTTCCTGGATGCGGGCGGCGATCTTTTCGATCGGATCGTCGGGATCGCCCTTGTGCGGCAGGATGCCCTCCTCGACGCCGACCAGGAACACGTGCGGATACTCCAGTCCCTTCGAGGCATGCAGGGTCGACATGCGGATCGCATCCGGCTCCTCGTCCTTGCCTTCGAGCATGGACATCAGCGCCACCATCTGGGTCAGCTCGAGCAGGTTCTTTTCCTCGCCGTCACGGTCGCGGCCGCCGCGCCCGCGCTCCTTCAGCCAGTTGGTGAATTCGAGCACGTTCTGCCACTTGCCCTGGGCGGCGCGGTCGTCGAAGTTCTCGTACAGGTAATGCTCGTAGTTGATTTCCTTCATCATGTCGTCGAGCAGCTCGGCGGCGTTGTCGCCGCTGCCGGACGGGCCGGGCCGGGTGGCGCGCGATTCCATGTCGTTGATGAAGTGGCAGAACTCGCGCAGCGGGTAAAGCTGGCGCTCCGACAGCTTGGCTTCGATGCCGCCTTTCAGGGCCGCCTCGAACAGCGAGCAGTTCCACTGCTTGGAGAATTCGCCGAGCGCCTCGATGGTTGCCATGCCGACGCCGCGCTTGGGCGTGGTGATGGCGCGGATGAAGGCCGGGTCGTCGCCTTCGTTGGCGATCAGGCGCAGGTAGGCGATGATGTCCTTGATCTCGGCCTTGTCGAAGAAGCTCTGGCCGCCCGAGATCGTGTACGGGATGCGCTCCTTGCGCAGCGCCTGTTCGATCACGCGCGCCTGGTGGTTGCCCCGGTACAGGATCGCGAAGTCCGACCATTTATTCTTGCGCTGGAAGTGTTCGGACGAGATCATGATCGCCACCTGGTCGGCTTCCATCTCGTCGTTCGGCATGCTGAGCACCTTGATCGGCTCGCCCAGGCCGTGCTCCGACCACAGCGACTTTTCGAACAGCTTCGGGTTGTTGCCGATGACCGCGTTGGCCGCCTGCAGGATGCGCGTGGTCGAACGGTAGTTCTGTTCCAGCTTGATGACGCGCAGGTCCGGGAAGTCGGTCTGCAGGGTTTTCAGGTTTTCGACCGAGGCGCCGCGCCAGGCGTAGATCGCCTGGTCGTCGTCGCCCACCGCGGTGAACATCGGTTTTTTGCCGAGGCCGGTCACCATCAGCTTGACCAGCTCGTACTGGCAGGTGTTGGTGTCCTGGTACTCGTCCATCAACAGGTAGCGCAGGCGGCGCTGCCAGCGGTCGCGGATCTGCTCGTTGTTGCGGAACAGTTCCACCGGCAGGCGGATCAGGTCGTCGAAATCGACCGCCTGGTAAGCCTGCAGCGTCGCCAGGTAGCTGCGATAGATGCGGCCGGCCTGGGCTTCGTCCTCGTCCTTGGCCTCGCGGATCGCGTCCTCGGGGTCGACCAGGCCGTTCTTCCACAAAGAAATGGCGTTCTGGATGCGGCGGATTTCCTGCTTGTCGGTCGTGACCGCGAGGTCGGACACCACGGTGTAGCAATCGTCGCTGTCCATGATCGAGAAACGGTCCTTCAGGCCGACGCCGGCCGCTTCCTGGCGCAGGATCTTGACGCCCAGCGAGTGGAAGGTCGAGACCGTCAGCTGCTTGGCCTGCTTGGGCTGCTTGAGCAGCTTGCCGATCCGCTCCTGCATCTCGAGCGCGGCTTTGTTCGTGAAGGTGAGCGCGGCGATCGTGCGCGGATCGTAGCCGCGGTGCTCGATCATGTAGGCGATCTTCTGGGTGATCACGCGCGTCTTGCCCGAGCCGGCACCCGCCAGCACCAGGCAGGGGCCGTCGAGATAAAGCGCGGCTTCGCTTTGCGGACCGTTCAGGCCGAAATTCGGGGTGGTGGACATGGGAATTATTTCTGGAGGGCTAGCTCAGCATTGTAAGGTAGCCGGGCACGGCGCGTAAAAGACTGTATGCAAACGGCCACGTCCCTGTCTTTGATGCTTGTGGAAACGACTTACCGCCACCATATGGCCTTTTTGCCGGACAACCCACCGCGCGGCCGTTGCGCACACAACAAGAGATTGCACGATGAAATTTGAACACCTGATCGAGATTAACGACCCGCTCAACCCGCTGATCGACACGATTACCCGCGAGCAGCTGTGGCGCGGCCTGGTGCTGCGCGCCGAAGACCCGAAGCGTTTCATTCCGCACCTGGACGAATGCATCATCGGCGAGCGCGAAAGCGGCACCTTCACGCGCCGCCAGCGCTTCGGCGACCTGTGGATCGACGACCGCGTGGTCCTGACCCCGCTGCAGGAAGTGCGCTACGAAGTACCGGCCCAGGGCGACATCGCCCAATCGCTGCTGACCATGCGCATCGAAGCGCCGGGCGACGCCATGCTGCTGGTGCGCTTCACCTACGACGACGGCAATCCGTCGGCGGGCGACGAGATGAGCAAGATGTACGAGGATTTCAAGAAATCGGCCTATCAGGAAGCCGACATCGATACCGTCAAGATCGTGCGCCAGCTGGCTGCCGAGGGCAAGCTGGACGCCAGTTATCTGAATTGATGTTCTATCGAGCCGGTGGCTGAACACCGGCTCTGCCTCCTAAGTGCCCGGCTCCATGTCCGCCGGGTCGGTGTTGCTGGCATCCTTGGCCAGTTCGTTCGCCAGGTCGCGCAACGCGGTCCGCACGCCCTCCTCGATCACCGGGTGATAGAAGGGCATCTCCAGCATCTGGTCCACCGTCATGCGCGCCTGCACCGCCCAGGCCAGCAGGTGGCCCAGGTGCTCGCCGCGCGGCGCGATCATTTCCGCGCCCAGGAAACGGCCGCTGCCGTACTCGCCGTACACGCGCAGCATCCCCTTGTTCTGCAACATGACGCGGCTGCGGCCCTGGTTCTCGAACGACACCTGGCCGATCGCGAATTTCGGCCGTCCCGGCTCGCACAGCAGTTTATAACTGGCGCCCAGCGTGACGATGTTCGGTTCGGTGAAGGCGGCGGTGAGCGGCGCGCGGCGCAGGCCGGGGCGGATGTCCGGGTAGCGGCCGGCATTATCTCCGGCGATCTTGCCGTGGTCGGCCGCTTCCGGCAGCAGCGGACGCTCGTTGTTGGCGTCGCCCGCGATGAAGATGTGGCTGGTCCCGCACTGCATGGTGCGGCTGTCGAACAGCGGCACGCCGTTCGGCCCCAGCGCCAGCCCGGTATGCTCGATGCCGATACCGCCCACGTTCGGCGTGCGCCCGGCCGCCGTCAGCACATACTGAAAGCGCGCGCAGCGTTCCTCGCCGCCTTCGAGCGTGCACAGCACGATCTCGTCGCCCTCCCGTTCGGCCTTCACGATCTCGGTCTGGAAGTGCAGGTCGAGTTCTTCCTGCAGCACCTGGCCGGCCTTGCGCAGCACCACCGGGTCGGACAGCTGGGCCACGCTGCCGCCGCGCGCATACAGGCTCACGCGCACGCCCAGGCGCGCCAGGGCCTGGCCCAGTTCCAGGCCGATCACGCCGGTGCCGATCACGGCCACCGAGCGCGGCAGGTCCTGCCACTCGAACACGGCGTCGCTGGTGATCACGCCGGCGCCCAGGTGCTCCAGCTTGGGCACGCGCGTCGGCGCGGAGCCGGTGGCGATCACCACGCGCGCCGCCTCGATTTCGGTATGGTCGCCGACGACCAGGGTGTGCGGTCCCCTGAAGCGCGCATGGCCGCGCAGCTTATCCTCGTCCGGAATGCTGTCGACGCCTTCCAGCACGAAGCCGACGAAACGGTCGCGCTCGCGCCGCACGCGCTCCATCACGGCCACGCCGTCGATGCGCTTTTCTCCCGCATGCACGCCGAAGCCGCTCGCCGCATCCAGCATGTGCGCCGCCTCGGCCGCCGCGATCAGGAGCTTGCTCGGCATGCAGCCGACCCGCGCGCAGGTGGTGCCGTAGGGACCGCCTTCGATCATCACGGTGCGTGCGCCCTGTGCTCTCGCGGCGCGGTAGGCCACCAGGCCCGCCGTGCCGGCGCCGATCACGGCGACGTCGACCTTCAATTTCCGCATCTGCCCCTCCTCTGACCTTGTTCTGCCCGTGACGATACGCTTTTTTTGTCGTTTCGGCAGCGTCCGGCGCGACGGTGCGGCCTCAGATGTCGAGCGGATCGACCTCGAGCGACCAGCGCACCCGCGACTTCATGGCGCGCAAGGCGTCGACCCAGGCGGTCAGGAAAGCCTGCAGCGCCGGGCGTGAGCTCGACTCCACCAGCAGCTGCGCGCGTTCGACGTTGTACACGCGCGTCATGGTCATCGGAATCGGGTCGTTGATGACGACCGCGTCGGACGGCAGCAGGTCGCGCGCCTGCTCCAGGAATTCGATCGCGACCGCCAGCTCGGGCGCCTCGGCGCGCAGCAGCGCCTGGTACATGTACGGCGGCAGCGCGGCCTGGTGGCGCTCGGTCAGCAGGTCGCCGGCAAAGCGGTCGTAATCGTGCCGCATCACCGCGCCGTACAGCGGATGGGTGCAGTAGCGCGACTGGATCAGCACCTCCGACTCCAGCCCGGCGCGCCCGGCACGGCCCGCCACCTGCATCAGCTGGGCAAACAGGCGCTCGCTGGCGCGGTAGTCCTGCGAAAACAGCGCGGTGTCCGGGTTCAGCACGCCGACCAGGGTCAGCTTTTTGAAGTCGTGCCCCTTGGCCACCATCTGGGTGCCGATCAGGATATCCACCTCGCCGCGGTGCACCGAGTCGAACGCGGCCTGGGCGCTGCCCTTCAGGCGCGTGGAATCGGCATCGATGCGCAGGATGCGCGCCTGCGGGAACATCGCCTGCAAGCCCTCTTCGATGCGCTGGGTGCCGCGTCCCAGCGGCTGCAGGTCGATGTTGCCGCAGGTCGGACAGGCGTGCGGGATGCGCAGCTCCAGCGAGCAGTGGTGGCAGCGCAGCCGGTGCTCCGGACGGTGCAGGACCATGTTGGCGGTGCAGCGGGTGCAGTTGCTGATCCAGCCGCAGGCGTCGCAGCACAGCACCGGCGCATAGCCGCGCCGGTTCAGGAACAGCAGCGATTGCTCGCCGCGCTCCAGGCGATGGCGCAGCGCCCCCATCAGGGTCGCCGTCAGGCCGTCCTTCGGCTTGTCGCGCTCCATGTCGATCAGGCGCACGCGCGGCAGCACGGCGTCGCGCACGGCGCGCTCGCGCAGTTCCAGCTTGCGGTATCGCCCGGTCTGGGCGTGGTGCCAGGTTTCCAGCGACGGCGTGGCCGAGCCCAGCACGATCGGGATGGCGAGCTGGCGCGCGCGCCACACGGCCAGGTCGCGCGCCGAATAGCGCAGGCCTTCCTGCTGTTTGTACGAGGGATCGTGCTCCTCGTCGATCACGATCAGCTTCAGGTGCGGCAGCGAGGCCAGGATCGCCAGCCGGGTGCCGAGCACGATGCGCGCGCGGCCCTGGTGCGCCGCCAGCCAGTGCAGCATGCGCTCGCCTTCCGACAGGCTGCTGTGCAGGGTGGCCAGCATTACGCCGGGAAAGCGTGCGCGGATGTTGGCTTCCAGCTGCGGCGTCAGGTTGATCTCGGGGACCAGCACCAGGATCTGGGCCGCGTCGTCGCGCGCCAGCACCTGGGCGCAGGCCTGCAGGTAGACCTCGGTCTTGCCGCTGCCGGTGACGCCGTACAGCAGCAGCGGCGTAAAACCCTGGGCGCCGCCGATGGCGTCGGCGGCCTGCTGCTGTTCCGGATTCAGGACCGGCATGTCGGCCGGGGTGGCGTCGTGCGTCTCGGGCAGCTTGGCCAGCTTCTTGAGCGCCCGGTCCAGCGCCACCGTGGTCGACAGGCGCAGGTTCTTGGGCAGGCCCGGCATCGCGACTTCGCCCAGCGGACGGTGGTAATACGAGGACGCGAAGCGCGCCAGCGCCAGCCATTGCGGCGACAGCGGCGGCAGCTGGGCGCGCAGCGCCAGTGCATCCTTCAGTTTATCGGCCGGGACATCGCTGTCCTGCTTGATGGCGACGATCACACCCACCGCTTCGCGCCGGCCGAAGCTGACCAGCGCCAGCTGGCCGACCTGCGGTTCGCTTCCCGGTTCGCACGGCCAGCGGTAGTCGAACACGCTGTCGAGCGGCGTATCGAGGGCGATTTGCAGGATGCAGTACGACACGTGTGAATGGCCTTGTAGCGATGCTGTGGAAAACTGTGGAAAACTTTGTGGAAAATGGAAAACTTGACCGGGACAAAGGTTTACGTTAGATCAAAGCACTTAGCAATTCCTCAATTCTACAAATCATTTTTCCCTATGAATTCAATGACTTAGAAAACTGGAACCGGAGCAGCTGAAATTGCTCATCGCTCGCACGCTTCTGTGCATAACTGGGCATTTCCGGTGAAGAACTCAAGCGCAGTGCAGCAAAATCTTGATGCAACACTTGAAGAAATCCCGTAACCCACGGTAAACCAAGCACTTTTTCGGATTATGCACAGAACCTGTGCATAACTTTGTGAACAAGGCCTTGAACAGTTTACTGGACAGGACGGAAAGGCTGTGGAAAGGCCTTGCCGCCCGCTGGGGAACACAAGAATTAAGTCATTAAAATCAATGACTTATATAATAACCTACACCACTGTATATTTCCACAGCGGCCAGTTGGCGTGCTGACGTTTTTGTGAATAAGTGTGATTTTGCGGAATTTTCCGGCGCTTGCAGCGCACCATCCCGGCGTTCACACGGCGCGCTGGCGGCGGCTGAAATCGTGCACCGCTTCCACCATCGCCGTCACCGATTCCGGCGGCGTGAACTGCGAAATGCCGTGACCCAGGTTGAACACGTGGCCATGGCCGGCCGCCGGCGTGCCGTAGCTGGACAGCGCCTTTTCCACTTCGGTGCGGATCTGCTCCGGCGCGGCGAACAGGATCGCCGGGTCGAGGTTGCCCTGCAGGGCGACGCGGTCGCCGACCAGCGCGCGTGCGCGGCCCAGGTTCACGGTCCAGTCCAGGCCCAGCGCGTCGGCGCCGATATCCGCCATCTCGTCCAGCCACAAGCCGCCACCCTTGGTGAACACGATTGCCGGGATGCGCACGCCATCCTTCTCGCGCTGCAGACGGCTCACCACCTTCTGCATGTATTGCAGCGAGAACGCCTGGTAGGCGCCGTCGGCCAGCGCGCCGCCCCAGGAGTCGAAGATCATGACGGCCTGGGCGCCGGCGTCGATCTGGGCATTCAGGTACTGCGCCACCGCCTCGGCATTGGTATCCAGGATGCGGTGCATCAGGTCCGGACGCGCATACAGCATCTTCTTGACCGTGTGGAACTCGCGCGAGCCCTGGCCTTCGACCATGTAGCAGGCCAGGGTCCACGGGCTGCCCGAGAAGCCGATCAGCGGCACGCGGCCGTTCAGCGCGGTGCGGATCTGGGTCACGGCCTTGAACACGTAGTCCAGCGACGCCATGTCCGGCACATGCAGCGCGGCCACGTCTTCCTCGGTGCGCACGGTGCGCTCGAACTTCGGACCCTCGCCCTCTTCGAAGTACAGGCCCAGGCCCATCGCGTCCGGCACCGTCAGGATGTCCGAGAACAGGATCGAGGCATCCAGCGGATAGCGGTCGATCGGCTGCAGCGTGACTTCGGTGGCGAAATCCGGGTTCTTGGCCAGGCCCAGGAAGGAGCCGGCGCGCGCGCGGCTGGCGCGGTATTCGGGCAGGTAGCGCCCCGCCTGGCGCATCAGCCACACCGGCGTGTAGTCGGTCGGCTGGCGCAGCAGCGCACGCAGGAAGGTGTCGTTCTGGAGCGGGGCAAATTGTGGCATGGCTGACAACCTGAGAGTAAAGAGACGCGCCGAAATCGCGGGCAAACGTCTATTATCGCACGTTCGCACGCCATCTTCCGCGCCCCGACACGCAGCGAAGCGCGCCTTTATAATGTGGGTCTGCCCATCTGCCAGGACCATCCCATGCCAGACCCATCCCGCACACAGGCCCCCAGCGGCGCCTGGACTTCCCCGATTACCGCCGACGTGGTTGCGGCCGGCGCCACGCCGCTGGCGACGGTCATGCTCGATGGCGGTGACGTCTACTGGCTGGCCGGGCGCGCCAGCGAAGGCGGCCGCAACACGCTGCTGCGCCGGCGCGGCGGCGCCACCCGGGAACTGACGCCGGCCCCGTTCAACGTGCGCACCCGCGTGCACGAATACGGCGGCGGCGCATTGCTGGCAGCCGGCGGCACGGTCTGGTTTTCCAACTTCGCCGACAACCGTATCTACAAGATCGAGGGCGACGGCGAACCCGTGCCCGTCAGCGCCGGCGGCGCCCTGCGCCACGCCGATTTCGTGCTCGACGCGCCACGTGCGCGCCTGATCGCGGTGCGCGAAGACCACTCGGCCGGCGCCACCTACCCGGTCAACACGCTGTGCGCGCTGGCCTTCGACGGCAGCGAGACGGTGCTGGTGGATGGCAACGATTTCTATTCGTCGCCGCGCCTGTCCCCGGACGGCAAACACCTGGCCTGGCTGAGCTGGGACCATCCGCGCATGCCCTGGCAAGGCACGGAACTGTGGCTGGCCGACGTGGCCGCCGACGGCACCCTGGTCAACGGCCGCCTGATCGCCGGCGGCGAACATGAATCGATCTGCCAGCCGGAATGGTCGCCCGGCGGCCTGCTGCACTTCGTGTCCGACCGCAGCGGCTGGTGGAACCTGTACCGCTTCGACCATGGCGTGGTCCATGCGCTGTGCGAGCGCGCAGCCGAATTCGCCGGACCGCACTGGGTGTTCGGCAATGCGATGTACGGCTTCATTTCCGATGGCGAGATCGCCTGCACTTACATCGAGGACGGCGTCAGCCGCATGGCGCGCCTGGATACCGCCGCCGGCACCCTGAGCCCGATCGACAACCCCTACGAAGAAATCCGTGAGCTGCGGGTGCAGGGCAACACGCTGGCGCTGCTGGCCGGCGCGCCCACCATCGCCGCGGAGATCGCGCTGATCGACCTGCACAGCGGCCGGCGCGAGGTGCTGGCGCGCTCGATCGAGCAGTTGCCGGATGTCGGCTACCTGTCGGTCCCGCGCAGTATCAGCTACCCGAGCGCCGGCGGCCGGACCGCCTACGCCTTTTATTATCCGCCGCAGAACCGGGACTTCGCGCCGCTGGCAGACGAGCTGCCGCCGCTGATGGTGATCGGCCACGGCGGCCCGACCAGCATGGCGGCCAGCACCCTGAAACTGGCGACCCAGTTCTGGACCAGCCGCGGCGTCGCCGTGCTGGACGTGAACTACGGCGGCAGCACCGGCTTCGGGCGACAGTACCGCGACCTGCTGCGCGGCCGCTGGGGCGTGGTCGACGTCGAGGATTGCGTGGCCGGCGCGCAGTACCTGGCGGACCAGGGCCTGGTCGACCGCGAACGCCTGGTGATCCGCGGCGGCAGCGCCGGCGGCCTGACCACCCTGTGCGCCCTCGCCTTCCACGACGTGTTCAAGGCCGGCGCCAGCTACTACGGCGTGTCCGACCTGAAGGGACTGGACGCGGACTCGCACAAGTTCGAGTCGCGCTACAACGAATACCTGATCGCGCCGAAGGCGCAGGCGGATGCGGTATATGCCGAGCGTTCGCCGATCAACCACACCGATAAGCTGTCGCGCCCGATGATCTTCTTCCAGGGCCTGGACGACAAGGTGGTGCCGCCGCCGCAATCCGAGGTGATGGTCGAGGCGCTGCGCGCCCGCAAGGTGCCGGTGGCCTACCTGACGCTCGAAGGCGAAGGCCACGGCTTCCGCAAGGCGGACAGCATCGTGCGCACGCTGCAGGCGGAGTTGTATTTCTATCTGCGCGTGTTCGGCATCCCCGTGCCCGACGACCTGCCGGCGATCGCGATCGAGAACATGGCGGAATGACTGTCCGCATGAGTGTCGAGGAACTGGGCGCGCGCATCGACGCCTGCACCACGCAAGAAAAACTGATGCTGGCGCTGCTGGCCCTGGCCGGCGAGCCGATGGGACGGCGCCGCATCCACGAGCACCTGGCGCCGCTGGAAGAAAGCCGCGACGAAGACGCGCTGGCCGAACCGCTGGAGCGCCTGCGCGCCGCCGGCCTGGTCGGCGAACTGCCTTCGCGCGGCTATGTGATTGCGCAGGAAGCAGCCTGGCCGGCGATCGCCTGGGCGCTGCAGGCGCGCCGGTTCAATGCACTGTGCGAGGTGTACCAGGCGGTGACGCCGCTGCGCGTCGACTGGCAGGGTACGCCGATGCTGCGCAGCTACCGCCAGGGCGTGGCGCTGCTGCGCATGGCCCTACTCAAGGGCGAAGGCCCGAAGACGGTGTCGACCCTGCTGAATGCCTGCCTGCGCTGCCACGAAGCGGCCTACCTGCATCCGCTGGTCGACATCTGCGCGCGCCCGTTCGAGCCCGAGCTGCTGGAGCGCATCAACGGCGCCGTGCGCGACGACGTGCTGGCGGTGCTGGTCGGCCACGTGCAACGCGAACCGGCCAGCGCGCCGGCGATCCGCGCCTATGCCGAAGAAGCCGTGGCCCAGGGCGGCGCCTCGATGGCGCTGCGCACCGCGCTGGCCGAACACCTGATCCTGTGCGGCCGCCTGGACGCGGCCGGCGCGCTGCTGGACGAGCTGGACGATTCCGCCGCCCTGTACTACCGCAGCGTGCTGCAACTGCTGCGCGGCGACATCGACGACGCCGAGGTTGCACTCAGCGGCTTCGACAAGGCCCTCAAACTGCTGCGCCGCGAGACCGGCAAGCGCAAGGCCGTGTTCGAGGGCATCGGCGGCCACCTGTACGTCACCGCCCTGCTGCGAAGCAGCGATCCGAAGCACGCCAAGGCAGTCGACAGCTATCTCGACGCTGCCACCCGCGCCGTGCAGAGCCACGACACCGCGGTCTACCAGCAACTGTCGATGCTGCGCCAGATCCGCGGCGGCACCGTCGACGCCGAGGTGCTCCCCTCGCGCAACTGGGAGACGGCGTTGCAGCCGGTGATGTTCCGCGTCCTGCTGCACCACTGGCTGGCGATGCCGCAGCTGATGGAAAAACAGGCACTGCTCGAGCAGCACCTGACGCTGGCGGAAAGCGCCGGCTTCGACTTCATCGCGGCCCAGATCGGCTCGGTGCTGGGCGCGCTCGGCATGGTCGGCGTCGACAAGCGCGCGATCGCCCTGCGCCAGCAGCACCGCTTTGTCGACATGGCGCTGTGGTTCGAGCGCGAAGAGCCGTGGGAGCGCCAGCTGAATGCGCTGATCAACCTGCAGCCGGCGGCGAACGTGGAAGTGGTCAAGGAATCGCGCCTGGCCTGGATGATCGGTTACGACGAGCACCTGGGCGTGCGCGCGATCGAGCCGCGCGAACAGAAGCGCGACGCCCAGGGCGGCTGGAGCCGCGGCCGCGCCATCGGCCTGAAACGCCTGGTCGAGGAAGGCGCCGAACTCGATTTCCTGACCGCCCAGGACGTGCAGGCCACCAGCGCCATCGGCGCCCACCGCTATTACACCGGCACCGGTACCCGCTACGAATTCGACCTGGACAAGGCGCTCGGTGCGCTGGTCGGCCATCCGCTGCTGTTCTGGATGGATTCCGGCACCCGCATCGAACTGCTGCCGGGCGAGCCGCAGCTGATGGTGCGCGCCGGCGGCGGCAAGGTCCACATCACCCTGCAGCCGAAGCTCACGGACCAACAGGGCGACGCCGTCGTCACGCGCGAGACGCCGACCCGCCTGCGCATCGTGCGCATCAAGGACGAGCACCGCCGCATCGGCGCCATCGTCGGCGACGGCCTGGTGGTGCCGCTGGAAGCGGAACGCCGCGTGCTGCAGGCGATCAGCGCGATCTCGACGGTCGTCACCGTGCAGTCGGACATCGGCAGCAGCCCGGGCGACATCGAACAGGTCGCCGCCGACGCGCGCCTGCACCTGCACCTGCTGCCGTATCAACAGGGCCTGCGCATCCGCATCCTGGTGCGTCCGCTGCTAGATGCCGGCCCCTACCTGCGGCCCGGCGACGGTGCCGAAAGCGTGATCGCCGACGTCGGCGGCGTGCGCATGGAAGCGCGCCGCAGCCTGAACGCCGAGCGCGACGCCGAGCGCCAGCTGCTGGCCGACCTGCGCGCGCTGGAAGCGGCCGAGGACGAGCACGGCGAATGGCTGCTCGGCTCGCCGATCGCGTGCCTGGAACTGCTGGCCGAGCTGCAGGAACTGCAGGAACTGCATCCTGGCCGCGTGATCGTCGGCTGGCCCGAAGGCGAATCCTTCCGCGTGTCGAAGAAGGTGAGTTCAAAATCGGTGCGCATCAAGATCCGGCGCGACAAGGACTGGTTTGCCGCCAACGGCGAGGTGCGGGTCGACGAGAACCGGGTGATGGACTTGCGCGAGCTGCTGTCGCGTCTGAAGGAAGACCGTTTCATCGCGCTCGGCGACAACCAGTTCATGGCGCTCACGCACGAACTGCACCGGCGCCTGATGGACCTGTCGGCCTACAGCGATGCGGATGCAGACGTTGCTCACGATGATGCCTTGCGCTTCCACCCGCTGGCCAGCTTCGCGCTGGAAGAGATGGCCCAGGATGCCGGCGAGGTCGACGCCGACGCCGCCTGGCGCAAGCACATGCAGCACATGCAGGACAATGCGGATTACCGCCCGCAGCTGCCTTCCACGCTGCAGGCCGAGCTGCGCGACTACCAGCTGGAAGGCTTCGAGTGGCTGGCGCGATTGGCGCACTGGGGCGTGGGCGCCTGCCTGGCCGACGACATGGGGCTCGGCAAGACGCTGCAGGCGCTGGCCCTGATCCTGTCGCGCGCGCCCGGCGGGCCGACGCTGGTGGTGGCGCCGACCTCGGTGGCCACCAACTGGATCGCCGAAGCCGCGCGCTTTGCGCCCACGCTCAACATCCGGCTGTTCGGCAGCGGCGACCGCGAAGCGATGCTCAAGGAGGCCGGCCCGTTCGACGTGATCGTGGCCAGCTACGGCCTGCTGCAACTGGAAGCCGAGCGCTTTGCCGGCCTGCGCTGGCACACCATCGTGCTGGACGAGGCACAAGCGATCAAGAACGCGGCCACGCGACGCTCGCAGGCCGTGATGGCCCTGCGCGGCGATTTTCGGATGGTGGCCACCGGCACGCCGCTGGAAAACCACCTGGGCGAATTGTGGAACCTGTTCAGGTTCATCAATCCGGGCCTGCTCGGCACCAGCGACCAGTTCAATCTGCGCTTCGCCGGCCCGATCGAAAAGGCCCAGGATAAACGTGCGGAACTGGCGGCGCGCACCCGCCTGCGCCGCCTGACGCAGCCTTTCATTTTGCGCCGGACCAAGGCGCAGGTGCTGTCCGAACTGCCGCCGCGCACCGAGATCGTGCTGCCGGTGGAACTCAGCGCGGAAGAGACGGCGCTGTACGAATCGCTGCGCCGCGAAGCGCTGGACCGGCTGGCGACCCTCGAGGCGCCGCAGTCGCAGAAATCGATCCAGATCCTGGCCGAGATGATGAAGCTACGCCGCGCCTGCTGCAATCCGCAACTGGTGGCGCCCGACAGCGGCATCCGCAGCAGCAAGCTGGAAGCGTTTGCGCGCCTGCTCGAGGAACTGCTGGAGAACCGCCACAAGGCGCTGGTGTTCAGCCAGTTCGTCGACCACCTGACGCTGATCCGCCAGCACCTCGATGCGCGCGGCATCCGCTACCAGTACCTCGACGGCTCGACGCCGATGCAGGAGCGCAAGCGCCGGGTCGACGCCTTCCAGGCCGGCGACGGCGACTTGTTCCTGATTTCGCTCAAGGCCGGCGGGGTCGGCATCAACCTCACCGCAGCCGATTACGTCATTCATATGGACCCGTGGTGGAACCCGGCGGTGGAAGACCAGGCCTCGGACCGTGCCCACCGCATGGGCCAGCAGCGGCCGGTGACGATCTATCGCCTGGTGGCGCGCCACACGATCGAGGAAGGCATCGTCGACCTGCACCGCCACAAGCGCGACCTGGCCGACAGCCTGCTCGAAGGCAGCGACCTGTCGGCGCGCATGTCGCCGGACGACATGCTGGCGATGCTGCAGGCCGGATTGGCCGGCTCGGCGCCGCGGCCGTCCTCTATCGCCGACTGGCAATCCGTGTGATGATGCCCGCTTTGCGGAACCCGTCCGTGAATCGTGACGGTTTGTTTCAGGGTCCCGCAGGGCCGGCGAATGGTGCTAACCTGTCGCCCCGTCGCATACCGACCGGTATGCGAGCGTCATCTGGCCCTTTATCTTTATCAGGCAGACAGATCCAATGATGAAATCGAAACTCGCGCTCGCCGTCCTGCTGACCAGCTTCGCGCTGGCCCCGGCCGGTGCGCGCCCCGCCAAGGCCGCCAAGGCCAAGCACACCAGCAGCGCCAAGGCCGCATCGTCGTCCAAGACCAAGGCCAAGGCGCCGGCCAAGGGCAAGGGCAAGGCCGCCGCTGTGGCGGCGGCGGCTGCAGCCACCGCGGCAGCCGCCGCGCCGGTCGCCGCCCCGGTCGCCGCGGCGCCGTCCCAGAACCGCAACGACCGCTTTGCGGACACCTTGTCCATGCAATTCGTGAGCGCGCTGTGGCGCAGCGATCCGGAGAGCGCCATCGCGGTCGGCAAGTTCGATACCGCCGCCAAGCTGACCATCCCCGACGTCGCCACCCGCACCAGGCAGCTCGCCTTCATCGACGAGTGGCTCGACAAGTTCGGCAAGCTGAACGCCGATAAACTCTCGCCCAACCAGCGCACCGACCTCGCGCTGCTGCTGAACAAGCTGCGCGCCGACCGCTGGCGCCTGACCACCTTCCGCGACTTCGAATGGAATCCGGCCCAGTACAACGTGGCCCAGCCGCTCGACCAGATCCTCAACACCGAATACGCGGCCAAGCCGCAGCGCCTGCGCACTATCCTCAAGCGCCTGGCCGACGTGCCGGCCTATTACCAGGCGGCGCAGGCCTCGATCGTCAACCCGACCCACGAGCACACCCAGCTCGCCATCGCGCAGGCGCCGGGCACGCTGGTGGTGCTGGCCGACCTCGGCAAGGCGGCTCAGGAATCGATCCTGTCGTCGCAGGAAAAGGCGATCTTCGCGCAGCGCATCGCGAATGCGGGCAGCGCGGTGCTGGCCTGGGTCGACTACCTGACCGACCTCGATAAATCGCAGGCGCAGATGCAGCGCGCGCGCTCCTTCCGCATCGGCAAGGCGCTGTACGAGCAGAAGTTCGCCTTCGAGATCCAGTCCGCCAACAGCGGCGAACAGACCTACCGCAAGGCCCTGGCCGCGCGCGAAGAGCTCCTTACGCGCATGGACGGCCTGGCCGATCAACTGTGGGGCAAGACCATGGGCGGCACGGCCAAGCCGCAGGACCGTTATAAAAAGATCGGCATGGTGATCGACAAGCTCTCGCTGCAGCACACCACGCCGGCCAATTTCCTGCCCGAGATCCGGCGCCAGATCCCGCAGCTGCAGGAATACGTCATCAAGAACAACCTGGTGACGATCGACCCGGGCAAGCCGCTGGAAGTGCGCGAGACGCCGCTGTACCAGCGCGGCGTGGCCGGCGCCAGCATCGACGCGCCGGGCCCCTACCGGCCGAAGGACAAAACGTATTACAACGTGACCCCGCTGGACGGCCTCAGCCCGGCCCAGGCCGAAAGCAGCCTGCGCGAGTACAACAACTGGATGCTGCAGATCCTGAACATCCACGAAGCGATCCCCGGCCACTACACCCAGCTGATGAACGCCAACCGTTCGCCTTCGCTGGTAAAAGCCCTGTTCGGCAACGGTGCCATGGTCGAAGGCTGGGCGGTGTACGGCGAACGCATGATGCTGGAATCGGGTTACGGCGACAACGCGCCGGAACTGTGGCTGATGTGGTGCAAGTGGAACCTGCGCAGTGTCTCGAATACCATCCTCGACTACAGCGTGCACGTGCTGGGCATGACGCGCGAGCAGGCAATCGACCTGCTGGTGCGCCAGGCTTTCCAGACCCAGCAGGAAGCCGCCGAGAAGTGGCGGCGTGCGCAGCTGTCTTCGGTGCAGCTGAGCAGTTATTTCAGCGGTTACAGCGACATCGTGGAACTGCGCGAGCGGCGCAAGCAGCAGCTGGGCGACAAGTTCGACCTGAAGGAATTCCACGACCAGTTCCTGGGCTACGGCAACGCGCCGGTGCGGGTGATCGGGCAGCTGATGCAGTAACTGCCTGTACGCGCCGGCTTGCGCAGGCAGGCCGGTGCCATGCATATCAGGGAATTAAGCCTCGTCTAACAAACGGGGCTTTTTTCTTTTCTCTCATCAATTCCTTGCGAACTGTGCCGATTGTGCAGGCTTCGCCGGCAATCCTTCTATATACATATCTGACCCCAGAGTCATTTACCTTTCATTTCGTTACAAATCTTACCGGTTCAGGACTTTCGATAAGGAAATTGGATGCTAACTTGGCATCCATCGCGATTCACGGGGAATCGCGAACCCAGCCAGAACACAAGAAAGAGAGATACGAATGAAAACCCTGCTCGTCACCCTGCTCGCTACCGTTGCCACCATGGGCGCTGCCCAGGCCCAGACCGCCGACAGCATGTCCGGCAAAGCTTACGTCGGCATTGGCGCCACCACCGTCAAGAACGACACGGTGGACGGCTACCGCTTCGGTACCAAGCTCTACGGCGGCTACAACTTCGACCAGAACTGGGCCGCGGAAGCCGGCTACACCCGCTTCAACAGTGCCGACACCACCCGCTCGATCGGCGGCGTCAACAACGTGACTGCCGACACCAACGGCTACAACAGCTACGTCGCCGCCAAGTACACCATGCCGATCAACGACCAGTTCTCGGCCTACGCCAAGCTGGGCGTCTCGCACGCGGTACGCAAGTACAGCGACACCACCGGTTTCAGCTCGCGCACGGCGGACACCGGCGCCTACGGTGCGCTGGGCGTGCAGTACAAGCTGGACCAGAACCTGGCGCTGAACCTCGAATACGAGCGCAACGGCAAGCAGAAAGACGTGGGCGCCAAGGCCGACAGCCTGGGACTGGGCCTGAACTACGGCTTCTGAACCATCTCGCTTCGTCAAAAAAAGGACCTGCGGGTCCTTTTTTCATGCCTTGCATGCCCGCAAAAGCGGCAACCCGGCCCGGCATTACGATGGCGCGTTTCTCAACCGTCCAAGGATGCCGATATGAGCCCACACCGCGCCGCGCCCCTGCTGTTGCCTCTCCTGCTGTCCCTGTCCGCCTGTTCCACCATGCCCAACATCGGCGCCGCCGGTGCCAAGACCGTCGCCACCGGTGCCGCCGGTGGCGCCACGGCCGTCGATGCCAACGGCCAGCTCGAGCACTGCGAACGCTCGCTCGGCACCCTCGCCATCGTCGAGGAATCGAACCAGCCCTGGCTCAGCCAGCTGACCGCGCAATACCGCACCCAGAGCACGGTGCCGCTGCTGCGCATGATCATCCAGCAATCGAACTGCTTTGCGATCGTCGAGCGCGGCCAGGCGATGCGCCAGATGCGCGGCGAACGCGAGCTGATGGCGTCGGGCGAGCTGCGCAAGACCAGCAACCTCGGCAAGGGCCAGATGGTGGCGGCCGACTACACGATGACGCCCTCGATCACCTTCAGCCAGAAAGGCGCCGGCGGCATGAACGGCCTGCTGGGCGGACGGGTCGGCGTGGTCGCCTCGCTGATCGGCGGCGCGGTCAAGTCCAACGAAGCCTCGACCATGCTGCTGCTCACCGACAACCGTTCCGGCATCCAGCTGGCCGCGGCCGAAGGCAGCGCACGCAACTGGGACATGGGTTTCATGGCCGGCTTCTTCCAGCACGGCCTGGCCGGCGCAAGCGGTTTCAGCAGTACGCCGGAAGGCAAGGTGCTGGCGGCCTCCTTCATGGATTCGTACAACCAGATGGTGAAAGCGGTGCGCGCCTACAAGCCGCAGTCGGTGGAAGGCGGGCTGGGTAATGGTGGGGTGTTGCGTACCAATTGATGCAAAATAAAAACGGCGCCCCTGGGCGCCGTGATGGATGCAGGCCGGACCGGCTCAGCGGCGCGCGCGGCGGCGGCGCACCAGCGCCATGCCGAGCAGGCCGGCGCCCAGCAGGCCGACCGACATCGGTTCCGGCACCTCGGCGCCGGTCGCATTCACGCGGAACGCGTAATTCACGTACGGATACGGATCGCTGCCCTGGTACAGGTGGTCCTGCACCATCGCCGAGGCGTCGCCGGTGGCGTCGTAGATACCGGCCAGGCCGCCGTCGGCAAGATAGTTTTGCGAAAAAGCCTGCACGCCCAGGCCGTGCAGGTCGTACCAGGCCATGTAGTCGATGTCGGCGACTTTGCTGCCGGCGGTCGAGATCACGTAATCGCCGGCCTCGCCGCCGAACAGGGCGGCCGCGGCCTTCTGGCTAGTATAGAGGGTCGGCAGATCCATATAGGATGCGCCGCTGAACAGGTTCCAGGAACCGACGAAGAGCGGTGCGGCGGAAGCGATGGCGCTTGCGCTCAGGACGGCAATGGCGAGGGTGTGTTTGATCAGCTTCATGGTATCTCCAGCGTGGTACTGGCGATGAAGAAGCAAAAATGATGCCCGCTGGAAAATGTTTCGTTAAATCAAGGGGTTAACGCAAACATGACAATATTGCGTCCGCCCCTTGTAAAATTTCCCGACAGTAATTAGGCGTGCTCTTCCGGTGCCTGGGTGACGCGCACGAACACCGGTGCCAGCAGCAGGCCGAGTTCGAACAGCAGGCACATCGGGATGGCCAGCGCCAGTTGGCTGACGACGTCCGGCGGCGTGACCACGGCGGCGATGACGAAGGCGCCGACGATGGCATACGGGCGGATCGACTTCAGCTTTTCCACGGTAACGATGCCCATGCGCACCAGGATCACCACCACCACCGGCACCTCGAAGGTGGCGCCGAAGGCCAGGCACATCGACATCACGAAGTCGAGGTAGTTCTCGATATCCGGCATCACCGCGATCGAGGCCGGCGCGAAGTTGCTGATGAAGTGGAACACGCGGCCGAACACGAAGAAGTAGCAGAACGCCACCCCGGCCACGAACAGCAGCGACGATGAAATCACCAGCGGCAGCACCAGGCGCTTTTCGTGGGCGTACAGGCCGGGGGCGACAAAGGCCCAGGCCTGGTAGAACACCCAGGGCAGCGCCAGCAGCAGCGCCAGCACCAGGGTCACCTTCATCGGCACCAGGAACGGCGCGGCGACGCCGGTGGCGATCATCTTGGCGCCCACCGGCAGCGAGGCCAGCATCGGGGCGGCGAGGAAATCGTAGATCTGGGCCGGCCCCGGCCACAGCATCAGCGCGCCGCAGACGATGGCGACGCCGATGGCGGCCTTGACCAGGCGGTCACGCAGCTCGACCAGGTGGGAGATGAAGGTTTCTTCGCCCGCAGCTTCTTGGGTCATCAGAAAAAGGATGTGTTGGATTTGACGCCGGGACGGAACTTCCGGACACGTGCGGCGCCGGACAGCACGTGCTGGCGCGTTCCCTGGCGGTTCTTGAACCAGGCCGGCACGTTCGAGGTACGCACCAGCTTCTTGCGCCGGAATTCACGGGCCTTGCGTTCCAGGTCGTCGTGCGATACCGACGGCAGCACCGGTTCCGCAACCGGATCGGTGTCACCGCGCCAGGCCGATTCGACCTCGCCCAGGTGCGACGACACCGTGTCCTCGACGTCCGATTTGAAGGCGCCGACGCCGGACTTGAAACTGTTCGCGCTTTCCTGCACGTCCTTGTGCAGGTTGCGCAATTCTTCCATCTCGATCTCGCGCGATACCTCGGACTTCACCTGGTGCAGGTAGCGCTGGGCACGGCCGTACAGCGTCCCGGCCATGCGGGCCACTTTCGGCAATTTCTCAGGGCCGATGACGACCAGCGCCACCGCGCCGATGACGGCGAGTTTGGTAAGACCGAGATCGATCATGCGTGTCGTTCAGGACGCTTCAGAAACGGCTTTTTTCGCGCGTTTCGACGTCGATGGTCGACTTGTCGCCCACCTGGCCCGGCGCGACCGGCGGCTGGGTGGTCGAGGCGTGCTTCTCGTCCTCGCCCTTCACGCCGTCCTTGAAGCCCTTGACGGCCTTGCCCAGGTCCGAACCAGCGTTCCTCAGCTTGCCCGTGCCAAAAATGATCACTACCACGACCAGCACGATCACCCAGTGCCAGATGCTCAAACCACCCATTGTCTTCTCCTTGCCGGGCCAACGCCCAATGTTCGCGCTTGAATGCCGTTGAAGGCTCACGCGCAGTATAAGCCATGCAGGGCGGGAATGCCCTCTTTCCGCCGGTAAATGAGGCCAGCGGCAGCCGACGCGTTGCGCCGCCGTCGCTCAACCGGCGCCTTTGTTGTCAGGTACCCAAGCCGCGCCAGGGACGCGCGCCGCCATAGACGTGCAGGTGCAGGTGATACACCTCCTGGCCGCCGTCCGGACCGACGTTGAACAGGGTCTTGTAACCGCCGCTGCGCTGGCCGTCGGCACCCTGCTTGACGGCGATGCCCTGCTCGGCCGCCAGCTTCGGCGCCAGCGCCAGCATGCGGCCCAGCAGCGGCGCGTGGGCGTCGGTGCAGTCGGAGAGCGTGGCCACGTGCTGTTTCGGGATCACCAGCAGGTGCACCGGCGCGGCCGGGTTGATGTCCTTGAACGCGAGCAACTCGTCGTCCTCGTACACGACACTCGCCGGTATCTGCTTCGCAGCGATCTTGCAGAAAATGCAGTTATCCATATTCTCTCCAGAAACCTATGTTGTGACGTCGCGCCCGATGACAAGGGCGGGCCCGTAGTCTACCCGGCGCGCATGACCGCGCCGTGACTGCCGTCTGCCCGTTCAGTCTTGCGGACGGGATGCCTTTTCGTCGATGCCGGACACGCCTTCGCGCCGCGCCAGCTCGTCGATCACCTGCTGCGGCGTGAGGCCGAAGCGCGCCAGCAGCACCATCGAATGGAACCACAGGTCGGCGGTTTCGTACAGCAGCTTGGCAGGATCGGCGCCGGCGCGCACGTCCTTGGCGGCCATCACGGTCTCGACCGCTTCTTCGCCGATCTTTTTCAGGATCGCGTCGTCGCCCTTGGCGAACAGCTTGGCGACGTAGGAGGTGGCGGGGTCGCCGCCGTGTTCCGGCTTGCGCGACTCGATCACGGCCGCCAGCTGGTCAAGGTTGAAGCTCATGTGTCTTTCTTCGAAGGCGTTTTCCGGGACGACGGTTTTTTCGTGCCCGTGTAAATGGTGGCCGGGTCCTGCAGCACCGGCTCGACGCTGTTCCAGTCGCCGTTCTCGAACTTCTGGAAGAAGCACGAGTGGCGTCCGGTATGGCAGGCGATGCCGCCGGCCTGCTCGACCTTCAGCAGCACCACGTCCTCGTCGCAGTCGAGGCGGATTTCCAGGACTTTCTGCACGTGGCCGGATTCCTCGCCCTTGTGCCACAGTTTCTTGCGCGAGCGGCTCCAGTACACCGCTTCGCCCAGTTCCACGGTCTTGGCCAGCGCTTCGCGGTTCATCCAGGCGAACATCAGGATGTCGCCGCTGCCGGCTTCCTGGGCGATCACGGGCACCAGGCCGTGCTCGTCCCAGCGGATTTTCTTCAGCCAGGGCTGGGCCGGGATCGATGGGGTCGTCGTCGGAGTTGCCATGTGGTCCCTATTCAAGCCAGGCGCATCGGAATGCCGCGGTCAAGCATGAAGCGCTTGGCCTCGCCGACCGTGTGCTGCCCGTAGTGGAAAATGCTGGCGGCCAGCACCGCATCGGCGTGGCCTTCCAGGATGCCGTCGGCCAGGTCCTGCAGCCCGCCGACGCCGCCGGACGCGATCACGGAGATCCCGACCGCATCCGACACGGCGCGCGTCAGGCCCAGGTCGAAACCGGACTTGGTGCCGTCGCGGTCCATGCTCGTCAGCAGCAGTTCGCCGGCGCCCAGGCTTTCCATCTTGCGCGCCCATTCGACCGCATCCAGGCCGGTCGGGTTGCGGCCGCCGTGGGTGAAGACTTCCCACTTGCCGGGCGCGACCTGCTTGGCGTCGATGGCGACCACGATGCACTGCGAGCCGTGCTTCTGCGAAGCGTCGAACACCAGCTGCGGATTGGTGACGGCCGAGGTGTTCATGGACACCTTGTCGGCGCCGGCATTCAGCAGGCGGCGCACGTCCTCGACCTTGCGCACGCCGCCGCCCACCGTGAGCGGAATGAACACGGTGGAGGCGACCGCCTCGATGATCGGCAGGATCAGGTCGCGGCCGTCGCTCGAGGCCGTGATGTCGAGGAAGGTGATCTCGTCGGCGCCCTGGCCATCGTAGCGGCGGGCGATCTCGACCGGGTCGCCGGCATCGCGCAGCTCGGTGAAGTTGACGCCCTTGACGACGCGGCCGCCGGTGACGTCGAGGCAGGGGATGATGCGTTTTGCGAGCATATAAATCTTTGGTTTGCGATAGCGTATGAACGTTACCCGCGCACGACGAATCGTCGTCCCCGCGAAAGCGGGGATCCATGCTGAGCGTGCGGTAAAGGCCTGGCTAACACGTAGTTATATTCAGCATGGGTCCCCGCCTGCGCGGGGACGACGGTGTGGTGATTCAGGCCTGCGCACCTTCGGTCAGTGCATCGGCCCGCTCCTGCGCGCTGGTCAGGTCCAGCGTGCCCTCGTAGATCGAGCGGCCGCAGATCACGCCTTCGATGCCTTCGTCCTGCACCGCGCACAGCGCTTCGACGTCGGCCAGGTTGTGCACGCCGCCCGAAGCGATGATCGGGATGCGCACGGCCTGCGCCAGCTTGACGGTGGCTTCGATGTTCACGCCGCCCATCATGCCGTCGCGGCCGATATCGGTGTAGACGATCGATTCCACGCCGTAGCCCTCGAACTTCTTGGCCAGGTCGATCACTTCGTGGCCCGACATCTTGCTCCAGCCGTCGGTCGCGACCTTGCCGTCCTTGGCGTCCAGGCCGACGATGATCGAGCCCGGGAAGGCGCCGCAGGCGTCGTGCAGGAAGCCCGGGTTCTTCACGGCGGCGGTGCCGACGATGATGTAGCTGATGCCGTCATCCAGGTAGCGCTCGATGGTGTCGAGGTCGCGGATGCCGCCG
>Ga0308163_10001262_pt1 | contig 29333 bp, 25 predicted proteins | sample PhyTR1_FD_201037 | JGI IMG/M metagenome (GOLD analysis project Ga0308163, IMG submission 201037) | Phyllosphere microbial communities from UC Gill Tract Community Farm, Albany, California, United States - DLSLT.R1 | ecosystem: Host-associated > Plants > Phyllosphere > Unclassified | place: USA... | reverse complement strand
TGGAGTGTCAGGCGCCAGCGATGTGCCTGAGGTAACGCAATCGCGGGCAAGCGCGCTCCTACAAGTTTTTCTGCGGCCTACGCCTCTTCCGGCGGTAAATCCAGCAAACGCCGAGCCACTTGTGAGGCTGCGCGCACCAGCGCATCGGTGATACCCGGTTCGGAAGCGGCGTGACCCGCATCGCGAATCACCTGCAGTTCACTGTTCGGCCAGGCCTGATGCAGCTCCCACGCGTTGTCCAGCGGACAGATCACGTCATAACGGCCGTGCACGATGATGCCCGGCAAATGCGCAATCTTGGGCATGTCGCGGATCAGCTGGTTCTCTTCAAGGAAGGCGTTGTTGGTGAAATAGTGGCATTCGATCCGGGCGATGGACAACGCGCGCTGCGGTTCTGAGAAACGGTCGACCACCAGCGGGTTGGGACGCAGCGTTGCGGTGCGGCCTTCCCACGTGGACCACGCTTTGGCGGCGTGCATCTGGGCGATCTGATCGCTGCCAACCAGGCGTTTATGGAAGGCGGTGAGCAGGTCGCCACGCTCATCCAGCGGAATGGGCGCCAGGTAATCCTGCCAATAATCCGGGAACAGGCGGCTCGCCCCTTCCTGGTAGAACCACTTGATCTCCTGCGGACGGCACAAAAATATGCCGCGCAAGATCAGTGCATGGACACGGTCCGGGTGAGTTTGAGCGTAAGCCAGCGACAGCGTCGAACCCCACGAGCCGCCGAACAACACCCATTTATCAATGCCCAAGTGTTTGCGAATGCGCTCCAGGTCTTCGACCAGATGCCAGGTGGTGTTGTTTTCGAGGTTGGCGTGGGGCGTCGAACGGCCACAGCCGCGCTGGTCGAAGGTGATGATGCGGTACAGGTTCGGATCGAAGTAACGTCGGCTTTGCGCGTCGCATCCCGCACCCGGGCCACCGTGGATGAACACTACCGGCAAACCTTCCGGCGAGCCGCTTTCGTCGACATACAGCACATGAGGCTCTTCCACTGCCAGATCGTGCCGGGCATAAGGTTTGATCTGCGGGTACAAAGTCTGCATAGGTGCTCCATAAGTCCAATTCAGGGGCTTCTATTTATCTGCCGTTGGGCATCATAAACCCGAATCGAGGAATGATCATGCTTGCCTGTTTCTGCACGGCTGTCACCTCTGATTTTTGCGTTTCACCCTTAAGCATTAGCGAGGATAAATCACTGTCGGAGCGCGCTTGCCCGCAATCAATCCTGACGTGGTGTACCCGGACGAATGCGGCGTCTGTATGGTGGACAAGCACGCACCTGCAGATGCCGCCACTGCCTGGATAGGAACTGGAACGATCAATGCAAGCGATTCATGCGATATAAATGCTCGCGAACCAGAGCGGGATGTCTGAGTCGAACCGAGGGTCGTGCAACGGGAAATTTCATCCCGTCGGCAGGAAATAACCCACGACACGCCCTACAGTCAATCAACCCCATTTAATCGTCCAACCAACTTGAGGTCGTACCCGATGTCTCCGGAACCCAACGTTCGTGACGCTGAAGTGGCAGCCTTTCGTGAAGCTGTGCTGAACAAACTCGAGTATGCCGTAGGCAAGGACGCCGCCCATGCGTTCGACCATGACTGGTTCATGGCCATTGCCCTGGCGACCCGCGACAAGATGGCTGAGCGCTGGATGAACCACACGCGCTACATCTACAAGCAGGAAAGGAAGCGTGTGTATTACCTCTCGCTCGAGTTCCTGATCGGGCGTCTGATGTTCGACAGCCTGAGCAACCTCGGCATCATGGAAATTGCCCGCGAAGCCCTCAAGGGCTTGAATGTCGATCTGGACACCATACGCACGCTGGAACCCGATGCGGCACTGGGCAACGGCGGTCTGGGCCGGCTGGCGGCCTGCTTCATGGAGAGCATGTCGACCCTGGGCATCGCTGGCCATGGTTATGGTATTCGTTATGAGCACGGCCTGTTCCGTCAGGCGATCGTCGACGGTTGGCAACAGGAACAGACCGAGAACTGGCTGGATTTCGGTAACCCGTGGGAGTTCGAACGTCCCGAGGTGATCTACCAGATCGGTTTCGGTGGCAGCGTTCAGCCTCTGCTTGATGTGACCGGAAACCCCGTGCTGGATGCCGCCGGTGAAACCCGGCAGGTGTGGCACGCAGGCGAAACCGTGCGGGCGATTGCCTATGACACGCCGGTCGTGGGCTGGCGTGGCAAAGCGGTGAACACCCTTCGTCTGTGGCGTGCACGTGCCGTGGAAGACCTCCACCTTGAACGCTTCAACGCCGGTGACCACGTCGGCGCGGTGGCCGAGGTCGTACGCGCTGAAAGTATCTCGCGCGTCCTTTACCCGAACGACAGCACCGAAGCCGGCCAGGAACTGCGCCTGCGTCAGGAATACTTTTTTGTGTCGGCCTCGCTGCAAGACCTCCTGCGCCGCCACAAGAACATGGGCTACACCATCAATAGCTTGCCGGAACACGCCGCTATCCAGATGAACGACACGCACCCGTCGATTGCCGTGGCGGAGCTGATGCGCATCCTCATCGACCTGTACGACGTGGAGTGGGATGAGGCTTGGCGCATCACGGTCGGCACCCTGGCCTACACCAACCACACACTGCTGCCCGAAGCGCTGGAAACCTGGTCGGTCGGTCTGATGGAGCGGATGCTGCCGCGCCACATGCAGATCATCTACATGATCAACGCCCAGCACATCGACGATGTGCGCCTGGAGCACAAGGACGACCCTGATCTGTTCGGCCTACTGCGCGCCGTTTCACTGATCGAGGAAGACAATGGCCGTCGCGTGCGCATGGGTAACCTGGCATTCATTGGCTCCCACAGCATCAATGGTGTGTCGGCGCTGCACACGCAGCTGATGCGCAAGACTGTTTTCGCGCATCTGCACAAGCTCTATCCCGATCGCATCAACAACAAAACCAACGGCATCACCTTCCGCCGCTGGCTGTTCCAGTCAAACCCGAAGCTGACGGCGATGCTGGTCAAGGAGTTGGGCGAGCAGGTGCTCGACAATCACGAAACGGCGCTGCTGAAACTGGAACCGCTGGCAGACAACCCTTCCTTCCAGAAGGAATTCGCGGCGCAGCGGTTGCACAGTAAGCAGGCTTTGGCGGCGATCATTCAGGACCGCATGGGGATTACCCTCAACCCTGAAGCGATGTTCGACGTGCAGGTCAAACGGATTCACGAGTACAAACGCCAGTTGCTCAACCTGTTCCACACGGTGGCGCTGTATCAGGCCATGCGCGCCGACCCGAGCACCAACTGGGTGCCACGCGTGAAAATCTTCGCGGGCAAGGCGGCGGCCAGTTATCACTCCGCCAAACTGATCATCAAGCTGGCCAACGACATCGCGCGGACAGTCAACAATGACCCGACGCTGCGCGGTCGGCTGAAAGTGGTGTTCATCCCCAACTACAACGTGAGTCTGGCGGAAAGCATCATCCCGGCGGCCGACCTGTCGGAGCAGATTTCCACGGCGGGCCTGGAGGCCTCGGGCACGAGTAACATGAAGTTCGGCCTTAACGGCGCGCTGACCATCGGCACCCTGGACGGCGCCAACGTGGAGATGAGTGAGCAGGTCGGGCTGGAGCACATGTTCATCTTCGGCATGACCGCGCAAGAAGTCGAAGCGCGCAAACATGCCGGCGAATTCAATGCCCACAACGACATCGCATCGTCTGCACGCCTGAATGACGTGTTGCAGGCAATTCGTGGCGGCGTGTTCTCGCCGGATGATCCGTACCGCTATGTCGGTCTGATCGAGCAATTGATCAATTACGACCGCTTCTTCGTCTGTGCGGACTTCGAGTCTTACTGGGCGGCACAAGCGAGAGTGGAAGCGCGCTGGCACGACGCGAAGGAATGGTGGCGCTCGGCGGTACTCAACACCGCGCGCATGGGCTGGTTCTCCTCGGACCGGACCATTCGCGAGTACGCCAACGAGATCTGGAAGGCGCTGGATTAATAGCCTCTAAACACCTGTAGAAGCGCGCTTGGTCTGGGCAGCATTCGTGAACGCAACACATCACCTGTAGGAGCGCGCTTGCCCGCGAAAGCGTTGGATCAGACACATCAATAGTGACTGACACACTGCATTCGCGGGCAAGCGCGCTCCTACAGGGGTCTGCGTCAGGCGCCGCAATGCTGCAGTGACCCGGTCTTCAGTACCCGACACAAATTGTTTCCTCTTCCCCTACGCCCGATATACTTCTGGTCATCGCCGGTACCGGCCGAGAAGGGATGTCGTCGCGTGCAATGGATTCTTTTACTGGCTGGCCTGTTTATCGGCGCGGTGCTCGATGAGTCGCTGACAGGCGGCGCTGTGGGTGCAGCGATCGGTCTGGCACTTGGCTTGAGCTTCCGCCTGTCTTCGGTGTCCCGCGAAGCGGCCGAACAGAAAGCCGAACTGGCGAAAACCCGATCAGACTTGCAAGCGATCCAGCAACGCCTGAGTCAGCTCGATTCAGCCGCTGCGCAGATGCCGGATGCACCCGCCCCCGCTCCGCTCGACATTCAGCCCATCGCCGACGCCGGCCCTGAACTGCTCTGGGATTTGCCGGATCTGGAACCGGCAACACCCGACCTCTCCAGCGACTCCGAATGGCGCAAACCGCCTGACGTCGCGCAACCCGTTCGCCCGACCACGAACCCTCCCGTCCCCGCCGAACCCAACAGGTTCGACAGCACGCTGCTGCGCGCCAAAGACTGGCTGCTGGGCGGCAATACGGTGTTGCGTGTCGGCGTGGTGCTGCTATTTCTTGGCCTGGCGTTCCTGTTGCGCTACGCCACCGAAGGCATGGTCGTGCCGATCGAAGCGCGTTACGCCGGCGTTGCATTAGCTGCTCTGGTTTTGCTGGGTCTGGGCTGGTGGCTGCGACAGAGAAATGCGTCTTTTGCACTGATGCTGCAAGGCACGGGCGTGGCGGTGATGTACCTGACGGTTTTTGCTGCCATGAAAGTCCACACCTTGCTGGCTTCCGGCATGGCCTTCGGGCTGCTGGTCGCGGTGACCCTGTTCTCGGCCATCCTGGCGCTGACGCAGAACACTCTCGCCCTGGCCTGCGTGGCAGCGCTCGGCGGTTTCGCGGCGCCGTTGCTGACCTCCACCGGGGAAGGCAGCCATGTTGCGCTGTTCAGTTATTTCGCACTGCTCAACGCGGGCATCTTCGCCATCGCGTGGTTCAAGGCCTGGCGCCCGCTGAACCTGATCGGCTTCGTCGGCACTTTCGGCATCGGTTTCGCGTGGGGGTTGAAGGCCTACACGCCAGCGCTTTTCTGGAGCACCGAACCGTTCCTGGTGCTGTTTTTCCTGATGTACCTGGCGATCGGGCTGTTGTTCGCACGGCGCACGTTGCAGGCACACAACGCCGGCCCTGAAGGCGATAGCCGGGAAGCAATGCTGCGCGGGTCGGCGAAACGGAGCCACTACGTCGATGGCAGTCTGCTGTTCGGCACGCCCATCGCAGGGTTTGGCCTGCAATACGCAATCATCCAGCACATTGAGTTCGGCGCCGCCTTCAGCGCGCTGGTCATGGGCCTTCTGTATATGGGTATCGCGCGGGTGCTCGCGGGCCGTGCACCAGGGCGCGCGCTGCTCTTGGTGGAGACCTGTCTGGCGCTGGGCGTCGTGTTCGCCACACTGGCGATTCCCCTGGGCCTGAGCGCGCAATGGACCACAGTGGCCTGGGCCGTCGAAGGCGCCGCTGTGTTTTGGCTGGGCATGCGACAAAACCGGTTGTTAGCGCGCTTTTTCGGCGTGCTCTTGCAGCTCGGAGCCGGGTTCGCGTTCCTGGGGATTGTCGGGCGCTGGTACTCACCGAGCTTCAACCATGGCGATTTCTGGACGCCTTTGATCATTTCTCTGGCCGCGTTGGTCAGCGCCTTCACGGTCGAACGTATCGGCACCTTGCGCCTGGCATTCAGCAAGCGGCTGCTGCAGCCATCACTGCTGATCTGGGGAGCGTTGTGGTGGGCGATTGCACTGTGCGTCAGCACCCATTACGTTACCGGCGAACGGGAAGTGCCGACGCTGCTACTGCTCGGCGCTGTCAGCGTGGGTATGTGGACTGTCGTCTCGCTGCGTCTGAAATGGGCCGGAATGGCTCAGCTCTGCGTTTTACTGACCCCGGCCAGTGCTTTGCTTCTGGGCTTGATGCTGTTCAACCCGTATTTCAACCCGGCGGACGATGGCGGGTGGCTGGGCTGGCTCGCGGTGTTCGTTGCCCATTTCCTGTCTCTGAAACGTCTCGACCACCCGTTGCTTCCGCGCCTGCGCAGCGCCGCGCATGTCGTGGGCTGCTGGCTGATCATCAGCGTGCTCTCGCTGGAACTGCGTTATGGATTGCTGGTGCTGTCGGAGTCGTACAACGCCTGGCGTTGGCTGGGCTGGGCGCTGCTGCCAAGCCTGTACCTGCTGGCCATGACCGCTCCACGCAACTGGCCCTGGCCGGTCGGTGCATACCCCCGCGAATACCGGGTCTGGGCCGCCGCGCCGCTCGCACTGCTGATGCTGGTGTGGTTCTGGCTGGCCAACGGGTTCAGCGACGGCAACGCCGACCCGCTGCCCTACATCCCGTTGATCAACCCGCTTGAGCTTGGGTTGCTCATCGCCCTCGTCAGCATTTTCAACTGGACTCGCACGCAGTTGCCCGAGCTAGGCGTCAGCGCAGCGCATGCGCGCAAGGGCGCATTGATCATTGCAGGCGCGTCGATCTTTGCGTTGGTCACCGCCATAGTTATGCGCGGTGCCCATCACTGGGCGGGCGTGGCCTGGCACACCGACACGCTGCTTGAATCCATGCGCGTACAGGCGGGCCTCTCCATCGTCTGGACCTTGATGGCGCTGACGCTAATGATCGGCGGTCATGTGCGCGCACGCCGCGACATGTGGATCGTCGGTGCGGTGCTGATCGGCGTCGTGGTCGCCAAATTATTCTTCGTCGAATTGAGCAACCGGGGCGGGCTGGAGCGCATCGTGTCGTTTATCGGCGTTGGCATTCTGCTGCTCGTGGTGGGATATTTCGCACCATTACCGCCGAAAAACCCTGCACGCAGTCCGCCCCCCAGCGACGCTGCGCCCATCGATTCGGCCCCGCAATGACGTGCAGGAGTCCACAGTTGATTCGTTCGTCCATCATCATGACCGCAGTGCTCGGCGCCTGGCTGTCAGCAGCGCAACTGGCACACGCTCAGGTTAACGCTGAGGATTTGCCGGACGATTTCGCCAGTCATACGCCGCTCACCCTCAGCGGCGAGGGCCCGTGGTATCGGCTCGAATTGCCCTTGGCGCTGCAGCTGAATGCGCGTCAAAGCAACCTCAACGATGTGCGGGTATTCAACGCCGATGGCCAGGCCCAACCCTACGCGCTGACGTTCAGTCAGCCTGCGCGTGAAGAAGACCAGACGCCGGTCGCGGTGAAGGGGTTTGCGCTCTACAACCGCGATGACGCCAAGGACGCCGAGCCGAAGATTCGTGTCGAGCGCACGACCACGGGCACGCTGGTGGAGGTGCAGCCTCAGGGCGAAATCGAGGCCGGTGAGGAAATCCTCCGGGGCTGGTTGCTCGACACCAGCGTCATCCACGGGCCGCTGGATCGACTCGTGCTCGACTGGAGCACCGAACGCGAAGGTTTCCAGCGGTTCAGCATCGAGGCCAGCGACGACCTCCAGCATTGGAAACGCTGGGGCGAAGGTCAAGTGGCGCGGCTGTCGTTTGCCGACGAACTGGTCGAGCAGCGCGTCGTGACCTTGCCGGGGCGTACTGCCCGTTACCTGCGTCTGTTGTGGACCACGCCACAAACCGCCCCGACGCTCACATCCGCGCAACTGATCAGCACGCGCCCCGGCGTCATGCCGCTCAGTTGGTCGCCGAGCATCAACGGCAGCGTCGAGAAGCCGGGCGTGTATGTCTGGCAATTGCCGGTCGCCCTACCGCTTGAGCGCATGAAAGTCACCATAGCGCAGCCCAACAGCCTTGCACCCGCGACCTTGTATGGACGCCGCGACAACACCGCGCCGTGGCAACTGATCGACAGCGGCTTGCTCTATCGGCTGACCCAGAATGGTCAGGACGTGGTGCAGGACGAGCTGGAGCTGCCGGGCAATGTCGTGCAGCAATTGAAGCTGGAGGTCGATGATCGAGGCGGCGGTCTGGGCAACGACGCACCGAAGCTGAGCTTCGCCGTACGCGCTACACAGTTGGTGTTCCTCGGCCGTGGCGCACCGCCTTACAGCCTCGCCATCGGTAACGCGACGATGAAGGGCGCCAACTTGCCCCTGTCGACCTTGGTGCCTGGGGTGACGCCAGAGAAACTTGCGGCGCTGGGCAGCGCGAAGCTTTCGGTGTCGCCTGTCTCGGTTCCCACGCCTGCGGCGCCGATGGCGGCGGGGCCTGACTGGAAACGCATGGGACTGTGGGGTGTACTGGTGCTCGGCGTGATTTTCCTGGGTTGGATGGCGATTGGCGCGCTCCGCGCATCCCGCCTTAAATAACGACCTGCGTTGTCCCACTGGCTGAACCGATCCCGCACCCGAAATAACGCAGAGGATGTACACCGTCTTGTCACTGTGGAGCGTTTACGATTCTGTAGCCCGTGAACTCAATCACTACCAAGTCGGTCTGACAGGCAGTATTAAGTCGTTACACGCGTTAAACTGTGCGCGTTTTTTATTCCTCTTCTTCGGAGCTCTCCATGTCCCGCGTTACCCTGAGTCGCTATCTGATTGAGCAGACCCGCAGCAACAACACTCCTGCCGATCTGCGCTTCCTTATCGAAGTGGTGGCGCGTGCGTGCAAGGAAATCAGCCACGCAGTATCCAAAGGCGCCCTGGGTGGCGTGCTGGGCAGCATGGGTACTGAAAACGTTCAAGGTGAAGTGCAGAAGAAGCTGGACGTGATGTCCAACGAAATCCTGCTCGAAGCCAACGAATGGGGCGGTCACCTGGCTGGCATGGCGTCGGAAGAAATGGACAATGCCTACCAGATTCCGGGCAAATACCCGAAAGGCGCCTATCTGCTGGTATTCGACCCGCTGGACGGCTCGTCGAACATCGACATCAATGCCCCGGTCGGCACCATCTTCTCGGTATTGCGTTGCCCTAACGAATACCTGAGCCAGAACGAAGCCCTGAACGAAAAAGCCTTCCTGCAGCCAGGCACCCAACAGGTGGCCGCCGGCTACGCGATCTACGGCCCGCAGACCATGCTGGTGCTGACGCTGGGCGACGGCGTCAAAGGCTTCACCCTGGACCGCGAGATGGGCAGCTTCGTCCTGAGCCATGAAGACATCAAGATTCCAGAGTCCACTCAGGAATTCGCCGTCAACATGTCCAACCAGCGCCACTGGGAAGCCCCGGTCAAGCGCTACGTCGAAGAACTGCTGGCTGGCGAAGAAGGCCCGCTGAAAAAGAACTACAACATGCGCTGGGTCGCGGCGATGGTTGCCGACGTACACCGCATCCTGACCCGTGGCGGCCTGTTCATGTACCCGCGCGATGCTCGCGAGCCTTCCAAGCCGGGCAAGCTGCGTCTGATGTACGAAGCCAACCCGATGTCGTTCCTGGTGGAACAAGCGGGCGGCGCGTCCACCGACGGCCATCAACGCATTCTCGACATTCAGCCCGAAGGCCTGCACCAGCGCGTAGCGGTGTTCCTGGGTTCGAAAGAAGAAGTTGAACGCGCGACCTCGTACCACAAAGAGTAAGCCATCATGAGCGCGCCCTGGCTGCCGCTGTTGGACTGGTGGTTCGGTTCTGCCGAATCACCCGCCGACATCGCCAAGGCGAAAAACAAGCTCTGGTTCGGCAAGAAGAAATCCCAGGACACCGACGCGTTGCACCGCTTCGGTGGACTGGTCGAGCTGGCACTCAAGGGTGAGCTGTCCGCATGGACGGAAACCCCGCAGGGCTGGCTGGCGCTGGTTCTGTTGCTCGATCAATTGCCGCGCATGATGTTCCGCTATACACCCAAGTCTTACGCAGGGGACAGCCTTGCTCAGGCGCTGGTCAAACACGGCCTCAAGCTTGAGCGCGATCTGGCGCTGACGCCGATACAACGCACCTTTATCTATCTGGTGCTCGAACACACCGAACAGCTGGACGCTCAGGACGAAGCCATCCGCCGCTTCGCCGACCTTCTCCCATTACTGCCCGCGACCGACCGTGACTACTTCACCCAGACGCTGAATTACGCGAAGAAGCACCGCGGGGTGATCGAACGTTTTGGCCGCTTTCCGCATCGCAATGAAGTGCTTGGACGAGAGTCTACGGCTGAGGAAGTGGAGTTTCTGAAGGAGCGTGGGTCGCGGTTTTGATGACGACACAAAACCCACCGTGCGAATTCGTTCGCGACTGGCTGGTACATCCGATGTACCTCTGTCGAATACCCTACCGCATCGCGGATGAATTCGCTCCCACAGAGGGAATGCATGCGCTCAACACGTTGTTATTCCTCCTACGGAACCAGATCCACCCTTTTCTCTTCTAAGCTTTCGGCATCACGCCAGTGAGTGCGTCCAAGGCGTAGCACTGCGACGTCGCCCCCTCTCGGTTCAGGAGCTTCATCCATGTCTTTGCGCTCTCTCATGTTGCTGTCGTTCTGCGTGCTGCTCGCCGCCTGCAGCAAGATCAATCAGGAAAACTATTCGAAAATATCGGCGGGCATGTCCAAGGCCGAAATCGAGCAGTTGCTCGGCAGCCCGACCGAGTGCTCGGGCGCATTGGGGATGGCGAGCTGCACATGGGGCGATCAAAAAACGTTCATCAGCGTTCAATATGCCGCTGACAAAGTGGTTCTGTATTCGGGTCAGGGGCTCAAATGACTATTTCACGCATGATCCGCGCAAGTGCAGTGGCGATGGCCACGTTGTGGCTCACAGCGTGTGCGTCGACGCCAGGCGAGTCGATGGCACCGAGAACGGAAGACCATGTTGACCTGAAGCGCTATCAGGGGACGTGGTACGAACTGGCGCGCCTGCCGATGTTTTTTCAGCGCAACTGCGCGCAATCCGAGGCGCACTACGCGCTCAAACCTGACGGCAACCTTGCCGTGACCAACCGCTGCCGGACGATGGAAGGCAAGTGGGAGGAAGCCACGGGCACCGCGTCGCCTCAGGTAGAGGGCAAGACCGACAAGCTGTGGGTCGTGTTCGATAACTGGTTTTCACGGCTGCTGCCCGGCGTCGCGAAAGGCAATTACTGGGTGCTGGACGTCAGCGACGATTACAAGCTCGCAATCGTCGGCAACCCGAACCGCAAATACCTGTGGCTGCTGTCGCGCACGGCACATGTCGATGACAAGACCCGCAATGAGTTGCTGATGAAGGCCCAACAGCAGGGCTATGACACCACCCGGTTGATCTGGCGGGTGGAGGATTCGAAGATCGCCAAACCTGCTCAATAGCCCCACGTCCCTGTAAGAGCGCGCTTGGTCTGGGCCGCATCCGGACGATTGCAGTGTGTCAGGCGATACATTCGTCACAGACGGTCCGCGATTCGCGGGCAAGCGCGCTCCTACACAAGCGACAGCGGTGTGTCAGTCAGGATGCATATGTCTGATCTGTTTCGCCATCAAGCCAGCCACCCATACGATGCCTGACGCACTTTCCTCTGACGCCCCCATCCCTGTAGGAGACGTCCGAGGTTACGAGGGCAGCGAACGCGGTGGGTCAGTGGCGAAATTGTTAGATGACCCATCGCAATCGTCCGGATGCGCCCCAGACCAAGCGCGCTCCTACAGGTATTCACCTTCCGCAAGCCAGCGACTCAGCCCAACAACTCCCGCAATACCTGCGCGAACGCTCGGCTGCTTTCGGCTTCATCGGCATGCCGACCTTCGCGGATTACCCAGCGACCGTTGACCATCACGTCCCGTATCTGACGGTCACTGCCAGCGAACAGCCAGCGATTGAGGATCGCGTCACCCGACGCGGTGGCCAGGTACGGATCGTTGCCATCGAGCACCAACCAGTCGGCGCGCTTGCCTACTTCCAGCGCCCCCGTCGGCTGCCCCATCGCCTGAGCCCCGCCCACCAGCGCAGCGTCATACAGCGTGCGGCCTACCATCGGCTGATCCGGTCGATACAGACGGTTACGGCGTTGATCGCGTAAACGTTGGCCATATTCCAGCCAGCGCAATTCCTCGACCACGCTCAGCGAAACATGGCTGTCCGATCCAATGCCCCAGCGCCCGCCCTGAGCGATGTAATCGACAGCCGGAAAGATACCGTCGCCCAGATTGGCTTCGGTCGTCAGGCACAAGCCGGCCACTGCGCCGCTTTTGGCCATCGAGGCAACTTCATCGGCTTCGGCATGGGTCGCATGCACCAGACACCAGCGCTCATCGACCGCGACATTGTCGTACAACCATTGCAACGGGCGACGCCCGCTCCACGCCAGGCAGTCGTCGACTTCTTTTTGCTGTTCGGCGATATGGATATGAACCGGGCACTGCGTGTTGCTGGCCGCCAGCACATCGCTGATCTGTTGCGGCGTGACCGCGCGCAGCGAGTGGAAACACAGACCCAGCGCCTGCGCCGGTTGTGCATCGATGAGAGGTTTCAAGCGTGATTGCAGATCGAGGTAGCGGTCCGTGCTGTTGATGAACCGACGCTGGCCTTCGTTGGGTGCCAGCCCGCCAAACCCTGAATGCGTGTACAGCACGGGCAAGAGCGTCATGCCGATTCCGACGGAGGCAGCGGCATGACTGACCTGCAACGCCAGTTCCGCCGGGTTCGCGTACGGCCGGCCGCTGGTGTCCTGATGAACGTAATGAAACTCCGCCACCGAGGTAAAACCGCCCTTGAGCATCTCGATATATAGCTGACGCGCGATGACGCCCAGTTGCTCGGGGTTGATCTGCCCGACAAGCCGGTACATCAGGTCGCGCCAGGTCCAGAAGCTGTCGTTCGGGTTGCCCGCCACTTCCGCAAGACCCGCCATCGCCCGCTGAAAGGCATGGGAATGAAGGTTAGGCATGCCCGGCACCACCGGACCGTTGATCAGTTCAGCGCCATGACGCTCGGCATCGGCCTGGACGTGAGTCAACAGGCCCTCGCCACTGACCTCAAAACGCACGTTATTGGCCCAGCCAGCGGGCAATAACGCTCGTTCGGCAAAGAAAACGGACATGGCTTCGCACCCCTCGCGTGAAATTGTCTATACATATACAGACGTTTGCCTGCCCGGTAAACTGCGGCAAGCTTGTCGTTGAACGTGTAAATGGTTAGCGTGATCGCCATAAAACGCCTTTTGTCTCCGCCTTTTACGCCATAACAAGGATTTTCCTGTGCCGACTCCGCCTGCCAATTCGCCGCTGGCCGCCCAGATGGGTGACAGTCCGGCGCCGCTGTACGCCAGGGTGAAGCAAATGATCACCCAGCAGATTCAGAACGGAACCTGGCCGCCGCATCACCGCGTGCCGTCCGAAAGCGAGCTGGTGACCCAACTGGGCTTCAGCCGCATGACCATCAATCGCGCGCTGCGCGAGATGACCGCCGAGGGCATGCTCGTGCGCATGCAAGGCGTTGGTACGTTCGTCGCAGAACCCAAGACGCAGTCCGCTTTGTTCGAGGTCCATAACATCGCCGATGAAATCGCGGCGCGCGGCCACACGCACACCTGTCAGGTGATCATTCTCTGCGAAGAAGCGGCGGGCTCCGAGCGCGCGCTGGCGCTGGACATGCGTGAAGGTCAACGCGTGTTTCATTCGTTGATCGTGCATTTCGAAAATGACATTCCCGTGCAGATCGAAGACCGTTTCGTCAACGCGCTGGTCGCGCCGGATTACCTTCAACAGGACTTCACCCTACAGACGCCGTACGCGTACCTCAATCAGGTCGCTCCGCTGACGGAGGGCGAGCACGTGGTCGAGGCCATTCTTGCCGAACCTGACGAGTGCAAGCTGCTGCAAATCGAGAAAGGCGAACCGTGCCTGCTGGTGCGTCGTCGCACCTGGTCGGGTCGTCAGCCGGTGACCGCCGCGCGCCTGATTCACCCCGGCTCCCGCCATCGCCTGGAAGGACGCTTCAGCAAATGACCCAACTGACTGTTCTGCGCGCCACCGAATACCCGAGCATGCCCTGGAAAAACGGCGGCGGCAGCACCGAGGAAATCACCCGCGATGCCGGTGAAGGGCTGGACGGCTTCGGCTGGCGGCTGTCGATTGCCGACATTGGTGAATCCGGTGGGTTTTCGGTGTTTGCCGGTTACTTGCGCATCATCACGGTGCTGCAAGGCGCCGGCATGACGCTGAACATCGACGGCAAGGACAGCGAGCCTTTACTGGTGTCCGATCCGTTTGCCTTCAACGGCGACAGCCAAGTGTCCTGCACCTTGCTGGACGGGCCGATCCTCGATTTCAACCTGATCTACTCGCCCTCCCGCTACCGCGCGCGCCTGCAATGGATCGACGTGCTGCAGCCTCAACGCTTCTTCAGTTCGGCTAACGTCTTTCTGGTGTTCAGCGCCGCCGAACAGATGGCTGCCAACGTCGGCGAACACCCGCCACAGCTACTCGAACGCCATGACTGCCTGCAACTGGATAACGCCGAGGGCTCGTTGCTGGAAGTCGTGCTCTACGCACCGCGCGCAAGCCGCTGCTGCGTGATCGAACTGACTGCGACCTGATTGTAGGAGCGCGCTTCCCCGCGATGAAAGATGACGCGGTGCATCTGAATACCCGTGTCGGCTGAATCGCGGGGCAAGCGCGCTCCTACAGAAAGAAACCTTTCCACCTGTGTTAATTTGCGTTCTTTTTCACCTGCACAGGGACGCCAATGACGACGTTCAACAACCAAAAAGAAAGCCCGCGAGCCCTCGCCATTCTAGCCAGCTTCCTCGCGTCGGAATCCGCTGGCGGCATCGTGTTGATGGGCGCAGCACTCGCGGCGATCATCGTCGCAAACTCGCCCATGGCCTCCCTCTACTTCGCCGCGCTGCACAGCGTGTGGGGCGGCTTGTCGATCGAGCTGTGGATCAACGATGGCCTGATGGCGATCTTCTTTCTGATGGTCGGCCTGGAAATCAAACGCGAAGTATTGGCCGGCGGCCTCGCCAGCTGGGGGCAGCGCGCGTTGCCTGGGTGCGCAGCCGCCGGCGGCATGCTGGTACCCGCGCTGATCTACGTGGCCATCAACAGGGGTACTGCCGAAACGCTGAGCGGTTGGGCCATTCCAGCGGCCACCGACATTGCGTTCGCTCTGGGCGTGTTGTCGCTGCTGGGTAAACGTGTTCCCACGTCGCTGAAGGTCTTTCTGGCTGCGCTGGCAATTCTCGATGATCTCGGCGCCGTCACCATCATCGCGCTGTTCTACAGCACCGGCCTGAACCTGCCGATGCTCGGCGCCTCCTTCGCCACACTGGCGGTCCTCATCATCATGAACCGCATGGGCGTGCAGCGTCTGCTGCCGTATCTGCTACTAGGGCTACTGCTGTGGTTCTTCGTCCTGCAGTCGGGCGTCCACGCTACGCTCGCGGGCGTTGCACTGGCACTCTGCATTCCGCTGGGGACGCGTCAGGAAGAAGCGCGTTCACCGTTGTTGTTCCTCGAAGAGAAGATGCACTACTGGGTCGCGTTCGCCGTGGTGCCCGTGTTCGGGTTCGCCAACGCTGGCGTGTCGTTGGCTGGCATCACCTTGGGCAATCTGGTCGATCCGGTACCGCTTGGCGTCGCACTGGGTCTGTTCATCGGCAAGCAGATCGGCGTATTCGTCGCCGCAGCCCTGGCGATTCGCTCGGGGCTGGCCAAGTTGCCTGAAGGCAGCAACTGGATGCAAATGTACGGCGTGGCGTTGCTGTGCGGCATTGGCTTCACCATGAGCCTGTTCATCGGCAACCTGGCGTTCCCTGGCGCACCGCATTTGATCGATGAGGTGAAAGTGGGCGTTCTGATGGGCTCGATTCTGTCGGCGGTGGTGGGCGTGCTATTGCTGCGCAGCCGACTGTGTCGACCGTGAGCACCCGGAAACCGGATTAGCGAAAACTTATTTTTAATCCGCTGCATCCAGTCGTTCTTCTGGCGGGTAGTACAGACAGCAGCACGTGCTGCCGAACGGAATACCCTCCAGGAGAAACTGCGATGAATGCTAAAACCTGCCTGCGACTGGCCACCAGCACCCTCACCCTGGCCTGTGTCACCTCTGTCTTTGCCCAAGCCGACCTGCCCGACAGCATCAAGGTCCCTGACGGCCATAAAGTCAGCATGCAAACGACCGGCGTCGGTGAAATCACCTATGAGTGCAAAGCCAAAGCCAACAGCGCCACGGAAACGGAATGGGTATTCGTAGGCCCCAAAGCGGTCCTCAATGACCGCAGCGGCAAGCAGGTCGGCAGCTACTTCGGTCCGCCAGCGACCTGGGAAGCCAAAGACGGCTCGAAAGTGACCGGCACCCAATTGGCTGTTGCACCCTCCAGCGCGGGCAACCTTCCCTACCAGTTGGTCAAAGCCAATCCTGCAGAAGGCAAAGGCGCCATGACCGGCGTTACCTACATCCAGCGCGTCGCGCTCAAAGGTGGCGTTGCACCTTCCAGCGGTTGCACGCAAGCCAGCAAAGGCGCCAAGGAAGTGGTGAAGTACCAGGCTGACTACATTTTCTGGGCCAGTAACTGATCGCGGGCGATTCAGTATCCTGCGCAGGAAGTGGTCTATGCTCCTGCGCAGGAGCCCCGAACCAGGTTCGTGGACGGCGTATTTTTTCATGGCTGATTACTTTGTCCGCACCTCAGACACCCTTTGATTACGAAGCAGCGTTGCATGCCTGCGCCCGCGGTGAGCGGTCGGCGCTGCAACGACTTTACGAACAGGAAAGCCCTCGTTTGCTCGGCGTGGTACAGCGGATCGTGAACGATCGTGCACGCGCAGAAGACATCGTGCACGACGCGTTTATCAAGATCTGGAGCGGCGCTGCCGGCTTTGACGCAACGCGTGGCAGTGCTCGGGGCTGGATGTTCACCGTGGCGCGGCACCTGGCGCTCAACAGCGTGCGCAACCGCGCGCGGGAAGTGTCGATGGACGATGACAGCGATAGCGACAGTCACGTTCAGACAACGCTTGAAGGTTGGCAGGAGATGGGCGACGCATTCGATTGGCGAGTGAACCCGGGGCGGGTCTACGCCTGCCTTGAACAATTGGAGCCGGTGCGCCGCAACTGTATTTTCCATGCCTACGTGGACGGCTACTCTCATCAGCAGATCGCACAGAAACTGGGAGCCCCGTTGGGCACGGTGAAAGCCTGGATCAAGCGCAGCCTGGCCTCGTTGCGGGAGTGCATCGGATGAACGAAAAACCAGGCACCCCGACCGATCACGACATCGACTCTCTGGCCGGTGAGTACGTACTGGGCACCCTTGACGCGCAGCAGCGCGCACAGGTTCAGAAGCGCCTCGAACGTGAGGCCGACTTGCGCAGGGCGGTGGACGATTGGGAAATCCGCCTGCTGTCGCTCACTGATCTGGCAGAGCCTGTTACTCCGCCCGCCTCACTCTGGAGCCGGATCGATCAATCCCTCGACGCCCTGTCAGCAGCACCTGCGCCGCAAGCAACGGCACAACGCGACCGAGTCACACGCTGGTGGGACAGCCTCAATCTGTGGCGCAGCGTGGCCGGGTTCGGCATCGCCGCTTCGGTTGTCTTGGCGGCAGTGCTTGTGACCCAGCAGCCCGCCAAACCGCTGCCTTCTTATCTGGTGGTGCTCGTCGCCCCTCAAGACAAGGCACCCGGCTGGGTGATTCAGGCCAACAACAGCCGTGATATTCAGCTGATCCCGTTGAGTGAAACACCCATACCCGATGACAAGGCGCTGCAGTTCTGGACCAAGGCCGACGACTGGCAAGGCCCCGTCTCTCTCGGCCTGGTCAAGCCCGGCGAAGTGCTGAGTGTGCCGCTGGACTCACTGCCTCCCCTGCAACCCAACCAATTGTTTGAGCTGACCCTCGAAAAATCCACGGGCTCGCCGATCAACAAGCCGACAGGCCCGATTCAGTTCATTGGGCGCGCGGTCAAGGTGATCTGAAGGTGCACGCATGACGCCGCTGGCTTCTGCGAACAGATGCTGAAAAATCGCCCCCGTGCGTCGTAACAGTGTGTTTCAGAAATGCGCCGGCGGTTATTCTCATCAGCAATCGCACGCGTCTTCGGTGCGCCGTCGGGCACGGTGAAAGCCTGCATTGAGCGCGGGTCTGCTGCGCTGCGGGAGTGGCTTGGATGAGTGAAAAACAAGACAAAATTCCTGAAATGGACGTACAGACCCTCGCCGGTGAGTACGTGCTGGGAACCCTGAGCGCGCAGCAACGGGCTGAGGTGCAAGAGCGCCTGTTGCACGACGCAGCGCTGCGCAAGGCCATAGACGGCTGGCGGTCGCGACTGCTGACGCTGACCGAAATGGCAGAACCGCCCATGCCCTCTCCTCACCTGTGGCAGCGTATCGAACGTAACCTGGGCGGGTTGCCGTTTGCCACGAAGGAGGGGAAATCCCCGCGCAAGAAACGCCGCACCAACACCTGGGACAACGCAGGCCTCTGGCGCATGCTGGCCGGCCTAGGCTTGGCGGTTTCGGTGATATTGACCACGCAACTGCTTGGGCAAGTGCCGACTCCGCCCGCATCGGCGTACCTGTCGGTGCTGTCAACGCCGGACGGCAACCATCCCGGCTGGGTGGTTCAGGCCAGCAACCTGCGCGGAATAGAGCTTGTGCCTGTGGACACCTCCGATGTGCCGCCGCCGGGCAAGGTGCTGCAGTTCTGGACCCAGGCCGATGATTGGGAAGGCCCGATCTCTCTGGGGCTCGTCGCGCCCGGGCAAACGCTGAAAGTGCCGACCGACCGGCTGCCGCCGCTGCAATCCAATCAACGGTTCGAACTGTCGCTGGAGAAAGCCGGAGGCTCGCCGACCAACAAGCCGAGCGGGCCTATCCAGTTCGTGGGGCGAGCGGTCAGGGCGGGTTAAGACGACCCGTTGGGCAAATAACCGTTGAAATGGGCGCTCACAGGCTGGACAGCGGCCTGACTACCACCTCAACACACGTGGCCCGATCAGCGCGCCGATCGCGGTGGACAGCAACAATCCCAGCAGATACCACACGCCCCAGAACGGGATTTCCATCTCCGGGCAATGAAGGCAATAGGCGATGGTCGCCAGCGAACCGGCAAGCAACCCACCGCACGCCCCCGCCAGACGGAGCCGGGTCGGGGCCATGCCGCGCAACGCCCAGAAGATCGAGATAAAACCCGGGATCGCCAAAAGCGCGATGTTGAAGGCACAGGTGCGCCAGGTTTTTCCGAAAATCATGGCCACTCGCGTATCCGGCTCAGCCTGGAACAAGGCATACAGGCCCGCCAGCCAGACCACTACGACACCGGCACTGACCACCCAGCGGCCCGAGCCTGCGCTCATGCCCGGTCTGGCCAGACGCGTGACCATCCACAGCGAACCGATGGCCAGGCACAGCGGCAACGCGACCTTGCCCCAGAACAACGGGGTTCGGGTGATGACCGGCAAATCAGGCCGAGCGCCAAAAACAGCCAGCATCAACAGCAGCGAACCCAGTGCAGCAAGGACCACGGCCAGGCTGAAACGCTTGGCGAGCAGCCCCCGATCTACCGGGGCGACACCGCCTGCGAGCATCGAAATCAGGTCATCCGTTTTCATCGTGTACCTCGTATGCGCGCCGCCAGCGCCTTGAGGCCGCGGTGCACGCCGATCTTGACGGCCGACTCGGAAAGCCCCGTCATCTTCGCTGTTTCGGTCACCGACAGCCCTTCCAGCTTCACGTGCATGATCGGCAAACGCTGACGGTCAGGCAGCTCACTGAGCAGCTTGCTCAGATCGCGACTGGCCTGAGCAGGCTCAAGCTCGGGTTCGGCGAACAGTTCGGCCGTGTCGTCCAGCGAGTCGTTGAACACATCGCCCCGTGATCGGGCGCGGAAAAAGTCGGTGAGTTTATAACGGGCAATGGCAAATACCCAGGCGGTCAAAGGCTGATCCGAGCGGTACGAGTGGCGGCCGTTGTGAATGGCCAGCAACACTTCCTGAAGCAGATCCTCGATTTCACCTGGCTGCCGCTGCAGCCGTCCTCTCAAATACCCGCGCAAATGGGTACTCAACTCCGAGAGGAATGTTCGATACGCACGCCCATCCCCGTCCTGCCCCGCCACGAACAGCGATTTCAGGTGCATCTCCCGGTTGCGCAGAGCCACATTGTGCGCAGCGTGATCAGTAGTTCGGTCCATCGCTCGCCCTGGTTACACCTGCGGTGAAATATTTTTGTGAAAGCCCGCGCAGTAGATGCCGAACGGCCGCCAGAAACAATTCAACTTTCTGTTACCGATTGCACCGTCCCAGGGCGCGCGCCCCAAAAAGTAACAATTCCGCCCGACGAGTAGCGCCGCGGCCTGCAACCTCTCCAGCCTCTCAATCTAGCTCAGGCCAGAGCAGACAAAGCTTTGCGATGTTTTAACTCAGGCATCGACGAGTTGGCCCCTTGGTTGCATATGCTTGTATGTACAAGTAAATATGAGTATGCCAGAGTGCCGGCAGTGCCCCGCTTCGAGACACCGACAGCGGCACCCTATCTGCCAGACCCATATTCCGCCTGTTCGACACAGGCACCGTCAGCCCAGTGCCTGGGCCGGATTGATCATCGAGGATTGTGACGTGACTACTGACAACAAAACCCCAGCTCAGCAATGGACCAAACGCCGCGACGTGGAAATCCGCGCCGCCCGTGGTACCCAACTGACCGCCAAGAGCTGGCTGACCGAAGCGCCGCTGCGGATGTTGATGAACAACCTCGATCCGGAAGTCGCCGAGAACCCGAACGAACTGGTGGTCTACGGCGGTATCGGTCGCGCAGCGCGTAACTGGGAGTGCTACGACAAAATCGTCGAAAGCCTGACCCACCTTAACGACGACGAGACCCTGTTGGTGCAATCGGGCAAGCCGGTCGGCGTGTTCAAGACCCACAGCAACGCCCCACGTGTGCTGATCGCCAACTCCAACCTTGTCCCGCACTGGGCGAGCTGGGAACACTTCAACGAACTGGACGCCAAAGGCCTGGCCATGTACGGCCAGATGACTGCCGGCAGCTGGATCTACATCGGCAGCCAGGGCATCGTTCAGGGCACTTACGAAACGTTCGTAGAAGCCGGTCGCCAGCATTACAACGGCAGCCTGAAAGGCAAGTGGGTATTGACCGCAGGCCTGGGCGGCATGGGCGGCGCACAGCCACTGGCCGCGACACTGGCCGGCGCGTGCTCGCTGAACATCGAGTGCCAGCAGAGCCGCATCGATTTCCGTCTGAAAAGCCGCTACGTCGATGAACAAGCCAACGACCTCGACGACGCGCTGGCACGCATCGCCAAGTACACCGCCGAAGGCAAGGCGATCTCCATCGCACTGTTGGGCAATGCCGCTGAAATCCTTCCCGAACTGGTCAAGCGTGGCGTGCGCCCGGACATGGTCACCGACCAGACCAGCGCCCACGACCCGCTCAACGGCTACCTGCCAGCAGGCTGGACCTGGGAGCAATACCGCGACCGCGCCGCGACCGAACCGGCCGCTGTGGTCAAAGCCGCCAAACAGTCGATGGCCAAACACGTTGAGGCGATGCTGGCGTTCCAGAAACAAGGCATCCCGACCTTCGACTACGGCAACAACATCCGTCAGATGGCCAAAGAAGAAGGCGTGAGCAACGCGTTCGACTTCCCGGGCTTCGTCCCTGCCTACATCCGCCCGCTGTTCTGCCGTGGCATCGGTCCGTTCCGCTGGGCCGCGCTGTCGGGCAATCCGGAAGACATCTACAAGACCGACGCGAAGGTCAAGGAACTGATCCCGGACGACGCGCACCTGCACAACTGGCTGGACATGGCGCGCGAGCGCATCAGCTTCCAGGGTCTGCCGGCCCGTATTTGCTGGGTTGGCCTGGGCCAGCGCGCCAAGCTGGGCCTGGCGTTCAACGAAATGGTTCGTCGCGGTGAGCTGTCGGCACCGGTCGTGATCGGTCGTGACCACCTGGACTCAGGCTCCGTCGCCAGCCCGAACCGTGAAACCGAATCCATGCAGGACGGCTCGGACGCTGTGTCCGACTGGCCACTGCTCAATGCCCTGCTCAATACCGCGAGCGGCGCGACCTGGGTATCGCTGCACCACGGTGGTGGCGTCGGCATGGGCTTCTCGCAGCACTCGGGGATGGTCATCGTCTGTGACGGCACCGACGAAGCGGCCGAACGCATCGCCCGCGTTCTGCACAACGACCCGGCGACCGGCGTCATGCGCCACGCAGACGCGGGCTACCAGATCGCGATCGACTGCGCCAAAGAGCAGGGCCTGAACCTGCCGATGATCGACTGATAAGCGAAGGGTGTAGGAGCGCGCTTGCCCGCGATAAGGGCCGAAGGACCTTCATGAGATTTTCCGCCTGCCCGATTGGGACTGCAGTGAGATTGATCGCGGGCAAGCGCGCTCCTACAGGACTTCTCGGTCACCCGTATGCACACCAACACTCGCTTTAGGGGAATGTTTTAGATGGCTGTTCCAGATGATCGTGCTGCACCCTCTTCCGTGATCGAAAAGCGTTCGATCGACTACATCCCTGACGCGGAAAGACATGGCCGTCTGTTCAGTCAATTCACCCTGTGGCTGGGCGCCAACCTGCAGATCACCGCGATTATCACCGGGGCCTTGGCCGTGGTGCTGGGCGGCGATGTGTTCTGGTCGCTGATCGGGCTGTTCGTCGGTCAGCTGCTGGGCGGTGGCGTCATGGCGCTGCACGCGGCGCAAGGTCCGAAACTGGGCCTGCCACAAATGATTTCCAGTCGCGTGCAATTCGGCGTGTACGGGGCCGTGATCCCGTTGGTACTGGTGTGCCTCATGTACATCGGTTTTTCCGCCAGCGGCTCGTTGCTGGCCGGGCAAGCCGTCGCTCAACTGATTCAGGTCCCCGACTGGCAAGGCATCGTGATCTTCGCCGCCGCCATCGTCGTCCTGACCATCTTCGGCTACCGGGTCATCCACATGATCGGCCGGGTCGCCAGCGTCATCGGCGTGATCGCGTTCATCTACCTGTTCGGCGCCCTGCTGGCCGGTAACGACGTCGGCGCGCTGCTGGGCAACAAGCATTTCTCGCTGAGCAGCTTCCTGCTGGCGATTTCCCTCTCGGCGTCCTGGCAGATCGCATTCGGTCCATACGTCGCTGACTATTCGCGCTACCTGCCGCGCAGCACCTCGGCGAATAAAACGTTCTGGGCTGTTGGCCTGGGGGCTGTGATCGGTGCGCAAGCGTCCATGGTGTTCGGTGTGTTCGCGGCGGCGCTGGCCGGCAAGAACTTCGCTCACCACGAGGTCTCGTACATCGTCAGCCTGGGAGGCACAGGCGCGGTGGCGGCGGCGCTGTATTTCAGCATTGCCTTCGGCAAGGTGACCATCACCACGCTCAACGCTTACGGCAGCTTCATGTCGATCGCCACCATCGTCAGCGGCTTCCGTGGCAACGGCCACATCTCCAGCGCACTGCGCCTGACCTACATCTTTGCGATGGTCGGCATCGCCACGGCGCTGGCGTTATTGGGCAAGGATTCGTTCCTCAAGGATTTCTCGGCATTCATCCTGTTCCTGCTGGCGTTCTTCACGCCGTGGAGCGCGATTAACCTCGTCGATTTCTACTGCATCACCAAGGAGCGCTACGACATCCCGGCGCTCTCCAACCCGGATGGCCGTTACGGTCGCTGGAACTGGATCGGCATTGGCATCTACGTGCTCGGCGTGTTGATTCAAATGCCGTTCATCTCCACCCATTTCTACACCGGCCCGCTGGTGGCCAGCCTGGACGATACCGACATCTCGTGGATCATCGGCCTGGTGGTGCCTGCCGCCCTGTATTACGTCGCTGCGAAGAAGTGGCCCGGCAAGATCGCCGACCGTTTGATCCTGCCGACCGAGCAGGACGAACCTCAGGCGAGCCATAACGTTGCACCGGCCCGCGCGGCGGTGAACTGACCGACGGACCTGAACATCTGTTAGAAACGCGACGAATGACCAGAATCCAGCCGTCTACGCGGCTGTCGGGTCACCAGAACTGGCGAAGATCTTCCTCATGGAACATCCTGAAGTCTGGCACCCGTGGGTCAGCAAAGACGCTGTGAACAAGGTCGATGCGTCGTTGCAAGGCTGAGGGCTAACTTACGGTAGGAGCGCGCTTGCCCGCGAAGGCGCTGTGTCAAACATGAATTTCTCGCCTGACACACTGTGTTCGCGGACAAGCGCGCCCCTACACGAACAGCGCTGTACCCGACAACGGGCCCGCACCACCTAACAGATAGAGACACGCTTATGTTCCCCGAAAGCTTCACGTTCTCCATCGCCGACTGGGTCAACGACTGGGTCGACAAGCTGGTCACCCAGTACGGCGACGTGTTCCGGCACATCTCCGACACGTTGCTATGGGCCATCGTCAAACTCGAAGGTTTACTGCGCGTGGCGCCGTGGTGGGTGTTGCTGGCAATCGTCGGCCTCATCGCCTGGCACGCGACCCGCAAACTCACCACGACCGTCATCATCATCGGCCTGCTGTTCCTGGTCGGCGCGGTCGGGTTGTGGGACAAGCTGATGCAGACCCTGGCGCTGATGCTGGTCGCCACGTTCATTTCGGTACTGATCGGTGTGCCGTTAGGTATTCTTTCCGCCCGCAGCAACCGCCTGCGCTCGGTGCTGATGCCGCTGCTCGACATCATGCAGACCATGCCCAGCTTCGTGTACCTGATTCCGGTGCTGATGCTGTTCGGTCTGGGCAAGGTCCCGGCGATCTTCGCCACCGTGATCTACGCCGCACCGCCGCTGATTCGTCTGACCGACCTGGGGATCCGTCAGGTGGACGGCGAAGTCATGGAAGCGATCAACGCGTTCGGCGCCAACCGCTGGCAGCAACTGTTCGGCGTGCAACTGCCGCTGGCCCTGCCGAGCATCATGGCGGGGATTAACCAGACCACCATGATGGCCCTGTCGATGGTGGTGATCGCCTCGATGATCGGCGCACGCGGTCTGGGCGAAGACGTGCTGATAGGGATTCAGACCCTCAACGTCGGTCGTGGCCTGGAAGCGGGTCTGGCCATCGTCATTCTGGCGGTCGTGATCGACCGAATCACGCAGGCCTACGGCCGTCCACGGCATGAGGCGAGCAAATGATGAATGCTGAACCTCACAAGATCGTCGTCAAGAACGTCTACAAGATCTTCGGCAACCGCGCCCAGGATGCGCTGGCGATGGTTCGTCAAAATCTGAGCAAGGATGAAGTGCTGGCGCAGACCGGCTGCGTGGTCGGCGTGAACGACCTGTCACTGTCCATCGACAGTGGCGAGATCTTCGTCATCATGGGCCTGTCCGGCTCCGGCAAATCCACGCTGGTGCGTCACATCAATCGTCTGATCGACCCCACCAGTGGCGAAATTCTGGTCGACGGCGAGAACATCCTGACCTACGACATGGAAGCGCTGCGCAACTTCCGTCGGCACAAGATCAGCATGGTGTTCCAGAGCTTCGGCCTGTTGCCGCACAAGACCGTCATGGACAACGTCGCCTACGGCCTGACAGTACGCGGGGAAAGCAAGGCGCAATGTGCCGAGCGGGCCCAACACTGGATCACCACCGTGGGCCTGAAGGGCTATGAGAAGAAGTACCCGCACCAACTGTCAGGCGGCATGCGCCAGCGGGTGGGTCTGGCCAGGGCATTGGCCGCCGACACCGATATCCTCCTTATGGACGAAGCCTTCAGCGCGCTCGACCCGTTGATCCGCGCCGAAATGCAGGACCAGTTGCTGGAACTTCAATCGACACTGAAGAAAACCATTGTGTTCATCACTCACGACCTCGACGAAGCCGTGCGCATCGGCAACCGCATCGCCATCCTCAAGGACGGCCGGTTGATTCAGGTCGGAACCCCGAAAGAAATCCTCTACTCGCCTGCAGACGACTACGTTGATCGTTTCGTCCAGCGGCGCGTGGCGACCCTTTAAGGACGGTTGCAGTCATGTCGCGAGCGGAACAGATCATCATCGGCGATAGCCTGATCACCTGGCAGGACGTCACCGCCGTGGCCCGTCACGGCGCCACGTTGACCCTGTCGCAAAACGCCTGGGCGCGCATCGACAATGCTCAGGCCATCGTGCAGCGCATCGTCACCAACGGTGAGCGTGCTTACGGCGTCAACACCGGTCTGGGCGCGCTGTGCAACGTGTCGCTGGAAGGCGAGCAACTGAGCCGCCTGTCACGCAACACGCTGCTCAGCCATGCGTGCGGTGTGGGTGCAGCGCTGCCCGATGAGCAGACCCGCGCGATCATCTGCGCCGCGATCATCAATTACAGCCAGGGCAAATCGGGGATTCACCGTCAGGTGGTCGAAGCGCTGATCGCCCTGCTCAACCACCGCATCACCCCACAAGTGCCCTCTCAGGGTTCGGTGGGTTATCTCACGCACATGGCGCACATCGGCATCGCGCTGCTGGGCGTCGGCCAGGTGAGTTATCGCGGCCAAGTCATCTCCGCGCTGCAAGCCTTGAGCGAAGAAGGCCTGTCACCGGTTGAACTGGGTGCCAAGGACGGTCTGTGTCTGGTCAACGGCACGCCGTGCATGACCGGCCTCAGTTGCCTGGCCATCGCCGACGTGAACCGTCTGATGCAATGGGCGGACGTGATCAGCGCCATGACTTTCGAGGGCCTGCGCGGCCAGCTCGACGCCTTCGATGAAGAAATCATCGCGCTCAAGCCGCACCCCGGCATGCAGCAAGTCGGCAGAAATCTGCGCGGTCTGCTGGCGGGCAGCGAAGTGCTCGCCAACAGCAAGGGCATTCGCACGCAGGACGCCTTGAGCATCCGCTCAATCCCGCAGGTCCACGGCGCGACCCGCGATCAGCTCACGCATGCCACGCGACAGATCGAAACCGAGCTTAACTCGGCCACCGATAACCCATTGCTGCTGGGTATCCCGGACGCCTACCGTGTGGTGTCGCAGGCGAACCCGCACGGCCAGTCCGTCGCAATGGCGGCCGACCTGCTTGCCATCGCCATGGCCGAACTGGGCTCGATCGCCGAGCGCCGTCTGGATCGCCTGATCAACCCGACCGTCAGCGGACTGCCCGCGTTTCTAGTGAGCCAGCCGGGCGTCAACTCCGGAATGATGATCGTGCAGTACGTCGCGGCCTCGCTGTGCGCTGAAAACCGCCAATTGGCGCAACCGGCGGTCATCGACAACTACGTCACGTCCGGCCTGCAGGAAGATCATCTGAGCATGGGCACCAGCGCCGCCTTGAAGCTGCACAAGGTGCTGGAGAATGTCACGCAGATCCTCGCCATCGAGTACCTGCTGGCAGCGCAGGCATTCGAGTTCTTCAAAGGCCCGCGTTTCGGCGTCGGCACCGAAGTGGCCTGGCGTCTGCTGCGTGAGCGCGTGCCGGCCTACGACGAAGACCGCTGGCTGGCGCCGGACATCGCCAGCAGCGTGACGCTGCTCAAGAACGAAGAGTCATTGGAAACCGTATTTCAGGTCTGCCGCGATTACGCGCAGATGCACAACGACAACAACACCCGCCACAGTCGCAGCCCAAGCGCCACAAGCGCAGAACAGGCAGGAGCCAGTTCAAGGCTCACGACCGACATTAACGAAGGAGTAGCAGCATCGTGACGAATACCCAACAGGCGACCCCGCTGAACCTGATCCCCGGCCAGTTGACCCTGGCGCAACTGCGCGCGATCTATCAGCAACCCGTGACCCTCACTCTGGACGCCAGCGCCGATCAGCAGATCGACAACAGCGTGGCGTGCGTCGAGCAGATCCTGGCCGAAAACCGCACGGCCTACGGCATCAATACCGGCTTCGGCCTGCTGGCCTCGACCCGCATCGCCAGCGCCGACCTGGAAAACCTTCAGCGTTCCCTGGTGCTGTCGCATGCGGCGGGCGTCGGCGCGCCGCTCAGCGATGAGCTCGTGCGTTTGATCATGGTGCTCAAGGTCAACAGCCTGAGCCGTGGTTTCTCCGGCATTCGCCGTCAGGTCATCGATGCGCTGATCGCCCTGATCAACGCCGAAGTGTACCCACACATCCCACTCAAGGGTTCGGTCGGTGCGTCCGGCGACCTGGCGCCGCTGGCGCACATGTCGCTGGTGCTGCTCGGCGAAGGCAAGGCGCGTTACAAAGGCCAATGGCTGAATGCGGTCGAAGCGCTGGCCGTCGCCGGTCTCACGCCGCTGACGCTGGCGGCCAAGGAAGGTCTGGCGCTGCTCAACGGCACCCAGGTGTCGACCGCTTACGCGCTGCGTGGCCTGTTCGAGGGTGAAGACCTGTTCGCGGGCGCCTTGAGCTGCGGCGCCCTCACCGTTGAAGCGGTGCTCGGCTCACGTGCACCGTTCGACCCGCGCATTCATGCCGCCCGTGGTCAGCGCGGTCAGATCGACGCTGCTGCAGCCTACCGCGACCTGCTGGGCGACGGCAGCGAAGTCTCCGAGTCCCATCGCGACTGCGACAAGGTGCAGGATCCGTATTCACTGCGTTGCCAGCCGCAAGTCATGGGCGCCTGCCTGACTCAGCTGCGTCAGGCCGCGGAAGTCCTGGCAATCGAATCCAACGCCGTGTCGGACAACCCGTTGGTGTTCGCCGCGGAAGGCGAAGTGATCTCGGGCGGTAACTTCCACGCCGAGCCTGTGGCCATGGCCGCTGACAACATCGCGCTGGCCATCGCTGAAATCGGCTCACTGAGCGAGCGCCGCATCTCGCTGATGATGGACAAGCACATGTCGCAACTGCCTCCGTTCCTGGTGGCCAATGGTGGCGTGAACTCCGGTTTCATGATCGCGCAGGTGACGGCAGCGGCGCTGGCCAGCGAAAACAAGGCGCTGGCGCATCCGCACAGCGTCGACAGCCTGCCGACATCGGCCAACCAGGAAGACCACGTGTCGATGGCACCGGCTGCCGGCAAGCGCCTCTGGGAAATGGCAGAGAACACCCGAGGCGTGCTGGCTGTAGAATGGCTGGCTGCGTGTCAGGGCCTGGACCTGCGTAACGGCCTGAAGACCTCCCAAAAACTTGAAACGGCCCGCACCACCCTGCGCGGCAAAGTACCGTTCTACGAAAAAGACCGCTTCTTCGCGCCAGACATCGAAGCCGCCACTGATCTGCTGGCTTCGAACTGCCTGAGCGAGCTGGTTTCTGCTGATCTGCTACCGAGTTTCTGATCGGTGACAGGCCAGGAGGGCCTGTCGATGGAATGAGGGTGAAGGCATGACGCTGTTCCTTTGTAGGAGCGCGGGTGGCCCCGATGGCGGGGGGTGAGAAATTAATTAAT
>Ga0308163_10001261_pt1 | contig 29348 bp, 25 predicted proteins | sample PhyTR1_FD_201037 | JGI IMG/M metagenome (GOLD analysis project Ga0308163, IMG submission 201037) | Phyllosphere microbial communities from UC Gill Tract Community Farm, Albany, California, United States - DLSLT.R1 | ecosystem: Host-associated > Plants > Phyllosphere > Unclassified | place: USA... | reverse complement strand
CATCGTTGTTATCGCGGGCAAGCGCGCTCCTACAGGTAATGACTCGCAAAGCATCACCCCTGCGAAATCACCTTCTCGATCACCTCAACCGTTGCACTGACCTTGTCCTCATAACGGCTCAGCTCATTGGCATGTTGCTGTTTGAGTTCGATCTGCTTCGAGCACAGGTTCAGCGCCGCCAGCACCAGCAGGCGGTCGCCGATCAACGTCGGATAATTGCGCTTGGTTTCCGACAACGCCGACTTGAGCATGACCACCGCATCCATCAAGGTCTGCTCTTGTCCGGCAGGTGCCTTGATCGTGTAGTCGTTGCCAAGGATGGAAATGACTTTGGTGGCGTCGCGGTCGATGATCATGCGCTGACCGCACTGACGTTGGTGGCGCGATCAACCAGCGCCTGAATCCGAGCCGCCGTAGCACCCTGTTTCTCTTCCTGCTCCAGCAAGCTCAACTGCAAGCTGTCGTTGTCATCCCTGGCTTGTTTCAGCTCTTCTGCGAGCTGCGCATTCGTGTTCTGCAGGTCTTGGTTCTGCTGTACCAGGTCACCGACGAGCTTTTCCAACTGGCTTAGGGATGCTTCCAACATTTTGATATCTCAGGCAAATTTCAAAGGGCGCGTACGATAAAGAAAAGTCACTTCAGCTACCAGTGAAATCAGGGCATTCACGCCACTACACCGACCAAAAAAGCACTTGTGTTGCTTCAATCCCGCAAACGCATGAGGGTCCTGATTGACTGCGTTTTGCCCATCTTGTTCCTGCTGTTCGTCAGGTCGACCGCCTGCGACATAAGCGCACAGCAACCGACCGAAGGGGTCAAGTCCGCCTTGGGGCGACCGATAAGCATGGATCTCTGGCAACTCGCCCTTCTGCACGCACGGATCGCGGCTTTCTCAGGAACCGTTATGTCCCTACGCAATATGAACATCGCGCCCCGCGCCTTACTCGGTTTTTCCATCATCGGATTACTCATGCTGATCCTTGGCATCTTCGCGCTGGCGCAGATGAGCAAGATCAACGACGCCACGGAGACGATGGCCACCAACAGTATGCCGAGCATCAAGTCGCTGGATAAGCTGACCGAAGCGAGCATTCGTCTGCGCGTGCTGTCCTATCGCCTTATGCTTAATCGTGATCCGGACACTCTGCAGAAAACGGTCGACCTGCTGGCCATGCGAAACAAACAGATCGAAGAAGCGCGGGCGGTGTACACCAAACTGATTTCGGCACCGGAAGAACAGGCGACCTACGATCAGTACGTCACGTTGCTCAACGACTATCGTCGACTCGAAGACCGCATGAGGTCCCTGAGCAGCGCTAACAAGCTCGATGAGCTGACCACGCTTCTCAGCGCCGATCTGCAGACCAACTCGGACCAGATGAACGTCGTACTGGGCAAGCTGGTCGAGATCAATACGCAGCAGCTCAACAACGCCAACCAGGACGCGTCCAACCAGTACTCGACGGCCTTCACCATGGTCGTCACGCTGCTGATCATCGCTACCGTCCTGACCCTGCTGTTCGCCTGGCTGCTGACCAACAGTATCACCCGCCCAATCGCCGCGGCCTTGAAAGCGGCTGAAGAGATCGCCGAAGGCGACCTGACCCGCACGATTCACGTCGACGGTACCGACGAAGCCGGTCGTCTGCTGACCGCGATGCTGAAGATGCAGTCCAAGTTGCGCGATACGCTGCAACGCATTTCCGGTTCGGCCACACAACTGGCATCGGCCGCCGAAGAGCTGAACGCGGTCACCGATGAAAGCGCCCGAGGCTTGTCGCAACAAAACAACGAAATTGAACAAGCCGCCACGGCGGTCAACGAAATGACCAGCGCCGTCGAAGAGGTGGCGCGCAATGCCGTGAGCACGTCTGAAGCCTCGAAAAACGCCACCAGCTCGGCCAGCGACGGTCGTGATCTGGTGCAGGAAACCGTCAGCGCCATCGAGCGCATGAGTGGCGACGTCCAGAGCACTGCGACCTTGATCGGTAACCTGGCCGACGAATCCCGCGACATCGGAAAAGTGCTGGACGTGATTCGTGGCCTGGCCGACCAGACCAACCTGCTCGCCCTCAACGCCGCCATCGAAGCCGCGCGTGCCGGTGAAGCCGGTCGTGGGTTTGCGGTCGTGGCCGACGAAGTTCGCGCATTGGCGCACCGCACTCAGCAATCGACCAGCGAAATCGAACGCATGATCGGCAGCATTCAGGGCGGTACCGAACAGGCCGTGAACTCGATGCGCAGCAGCACCGAGCGTGCCGAATCGACGCTGAACATCGCCAAAGGCGCTGGCGTGGCGCTGGACACCATTAACAGCGCGGTAGTGGAAATCAACGAACGCAACCTGGTCATCGCCAGCGCGGCCGAAGAACAGGCGCAAGTCGCCCGGGAAGTGGACCGCAACCTGGTAAACATCCGTGATCTGTCGACTCAGTCGGCAACCGGTGCCAACCAGACCAGCGCGGCGAGCAATGAGCTGTCGCGTCTGGCGGTCGACCTGAACGGCATGGTGGCGCGCTTCCGCGTGTAACGCTCTGCGTCGCTAACGAGGGGGAATGCGCCAAATGCGCATTCCCCTTTTTTTATGCGTGGCCTGGCTGTCTGTTCGCTGAACAAAGCAGTTATTTCTTTCAAATCCTGCAGTTTCATTCAAGCGCCGGTGTTTCCAACCGATAGGCATTTAACCGCCTTCACTTTTCTGTCTGGGCCGCTCCCCTGCGCCCATCCGTTCGGAAGATCCCGCTATGTCGCTGCGCAACATGAACATCGCTCCACGCGCGTTTTTCAGTTTTGCCCTGATCGGGGCGCTCATGCTGATTCTCGGTGTCTTCTCGCTCACGCAGATGAGCAATATCCGAGCGACCAGCGATGAGATCGCACGCAATACCGTGCCGAGCATTCGCAGCCTGGACAAGATGATCGACACCAGCGTGCGCCTGCGAGTGTTGTCGTTTCGGCTATTGGTTAACCGTGATCCGGCTATCCAGCAGAAGACCCTGGATGCGATGACCGCCCGTTTCCAGCAAATGGGCATTGCCCAGGCGACCTATGAAAAACTGCCGACAACGGCGGAAGAACAGTCGAACTACGCCGAATTCAAGCAGCTGCTAAGTCAATACCGACAGCTTGAAGACCGCATGCGGACCCTGAGCCGCGACGGGAAAACCGATGAGCTGGCCCAACTGCTCAATGTCGAGCTGCAGGAAAACTCCGACAAGATGAATGTGGTTCTGTCGAAACTGGTGGAGTTCAACGGCAAAGAATCCGATACCGCTAACGCCAGCGCAGGCGAGCAATACAACACGGCATTCAACCTGGTCGTCGGTCTGCTGATCATCGCGACGGTCTTGACGGTGCTCTTCGCCTGGCTGCTGACCAACAGCATCACCCGCCCCATCGGCGCCGCGCTGAAAGCGGCCGAAGAGATCGCCGAAGGCGACCTGACCCGCACGATTCACGTCGACGGTACCGACGAAGCCGGTCGTCTGCTGACCGCTATGCTGAAGATGCAGTCCAAGCTGCGTGACACGCTGCAACGCATTTCCGGTTCGGCCACACAACTGGCATCGGCCGCCGAAGAGCTGAACGCGGTCACCGATGAAAGCGCCCGTGGCTTGTCGCAACAAAACAACGAAATTGAACAAGCCGCCACGGCGGTCAACGAAATGACCAGCGCCGTCGAAGAAGTGGCGCGCAATGCCGTGAGCACGTCTGAAGCCTCGAAAAACGCCACTAGCTCGGCCAGCGACGGTCGTGATCTGGTGCAGGAAACCGTCAGCGCCATCGAGCGCATGAGTGGCGACGTGCAGAGCACTGCGACGTTGATCGGCAACCTGGCAGACGAATCCCGCGACATCGGCAAAGTGCTGGACGTGATTCGTGGTCTGGCCGACCAGACCAACCTGCTCGCCCTCAATGCCGCCATCGAAGCCGCGCGCGCCGGTGAGGCCGGTCGCGGGTTTGCGGTCGTGGCCGACGAAGTTCGCGCATTGGCGCACCGCACTCAGCAATCGACCAGCGAAATCGAACGCATGATCGGCAGCATTCAGAGCGGTACCGAACAGGCCGTGAACTCGATGCGCAGCAGCACCGAGCGTGCCGAATCGACGCTGAATATTGCCAAAGGCGCTGGCCTTGCGCTGGACACCATTAACAGCGCGGTGGTGGAAATCAACGAACGCAATCTGGTCATCGCCAGCGCAGCCGAAGAACAGGCACAAGTCGCCCGGGAAGTGGACCGCAACCTGGTGAACATCCGTGATCTGTCGACTCAGTCGACCACTGGCGCACACCAGACCACGGCAGCCAGCAATGAGCTGTCGCGTCTGGCGGTGGATTTGAACGGTATGGTCGCGCGGTTCAGGTTGTAACCCAGCGGTTGGCGAACCTGTAGGAGCGCGCTTGCCCGCGAAAAAAACGACGCGGTCTCTCGGTTAGACCGCGTCATCGTTCATAGCGGGCAAGCGCGCGCCTACAAGGGTGTGGCGGATCCGTTCAATATTCGATCCGCACATCGCCTTTTGGCACGCTGCAGCACGACAGGATGTAACCCTCCTCCACGTCGTCGTCGGTAATCCCGCCGTTGTGCTCCATCTCCACTTCCCCGCTCAGCTTCATCACCTTGCAGGTCCCGCAGATGCCCATGCCGCAGGCTTTGGGAATCATCAAACCGAGCTTCGCAGCCGCGGCATGAACGGTTTCGCCCGGCGCCACGCGAATGCTCTTGCCGGTGTCGGTGAACTCCACCTGATGCAGTTCGGCCACATCGACTTCCGGCGCATCGGCCGCCTGCTCGGCGTGTTCGACCGCGTCGGCGCGCGCTTCCGGAGGCGTCGCACCGAAGGATTCTTCGTGGTACTGCGCCATGTTGAAGCCGTTGGCTTCCAGCAGGCGTTTCACGGCATTCATGTACGGCGTAGGGCCGCAGCAGAACACCTCGCGCTCCATGAAATCCGGCGCCATCAGTTCGAGCATCTTCTGGTTCAGGTACCCGCGATAACCGGCCCACGGCTCACCCAACCCATGTTTCTCGCAGACGATGTGCAGCGAGAAGTTGTTGATCCGCGACGCCATCTGCTCCAGTTCACGGTGGTAGATGATGTCTTTGGGTGAACGCGAGCTGTGAACGAAGACCATGTCGACGTTGGCGTTGGTGTCGTAATACCAGCGGGCCATGGACATGACCGGCGTGATACCGACACCGCCACTGAGGTAGAGAATCTTCGGATTCGGGAAGTCGATGGCGTTGAACAAGCCAACCGGCCCGTGAACCGCCAGTTCCTGGCCTTCATGCAGGGTGTCGTGCAACCAGTTCGACACCTTGCCACCCGGCACGCGCTTGATGGTGATCGAGAAGCTGTACGGCACCGACGGCGAACTGGAGATGGTGTACGACCGCATGATCGGCACGCCTTCGATTTCCAGCTCCAGGGTCACGAACTGGCCCGGCTTGAAGAAGAACAGGATCGGCTGGTCGGCCATGAAGCAAAAGGTGCGAACGTCCCAGGTTTCCTGGATCACTTTGACGACCCGCACCAGGTGGCGGCCATTGGCCCAAGTCTGCGTGTTGACCGGGCTGAGGAAACTCTGGGACATACTCACTCTCCACGGCCGACTGTCGGCCTCTTATGGTGGCGATTCTGCGTAACGCACGACGCGCCTATTTACCTATCAGCGACATTCACATACTTATGGCGACCAGCCCCGATCTATAGGGGTTACGTAGTCGGAAACGGATTCGGCCATGTCGCCCATGGATAAGGTTCACGTCGCGCCCGGCTACACACTCGCCATCATTCGGTTACAGATTTTTTTTACATAAGGACGAGCGACAGAACGCACCGTCGCCGTGCCTGCGAACCCACTCAAACACAACCGTAATTAGCCACATTCGTAGACCGTTGAACCCGCGGTCTGAGGACTTGAACGATGGACGTCACCGCAACTTTGAGCCTGGGCGATCCGCTGGAACCCGCACGCAAGGCAACCGCTGAAATGCTGCAGAACCGGGAGCGCACCTATTCGCTTCCGCAGCCTTTCTACAGCGACGAGCGGCTGTTTGAAATCGACATGCAGGAAATCTTTCAAAAAGAATGGCTGATTGCAGGCATGACCTGTGAAATCCCGGCCAAGGGCAACTTCCTGACGCTGCAGATCGGCAAGAACCCGATCCTGGTCGTGCGCGCGCCGGACGGCTCGGTCAACGCCTTCCACAACGTCTGCCGTCACCGCGGCTCCCGTCTGTGCACCAAGGAAAAAGGCAAAGTCGCCAAACTGGTGTGCCCGTACCACCAGTGGACGTACGAACTCGACGGGCGTCTGCTGTACGCCGGCACCGAAATGGGCGCTGACTTCGACATGAAGCAGTTCAGCCTCAAGCCCGTGAATTGCAAGGTCGCCGGCGGCTATATCTTCATCAGCCTGGCGACCAACCCGCCGGCCATCGACGAGTTCCTGCAGACGCTGAATCACTACATGGAACCGTACGACATGGAAAACACCAAGGTGGCGGTGCAAACCACCTTGATGGAAAAAGCCAACTGGAAACTCGTGCTGGAAAACAACCGCGAGTGCTACCACTGCAACGGTTCCCACCCGGAACTGCTGAACACCCTCCTGGAATGGGACGACGTTACCGACCCACGCGCTGACCAGGCGTTCAAGGACCACGTCGCAGCATCCGCCGCTGCCTGGGAAGCCGAGAAGATCCCGTTTGCTCACGCCAGCTTCGGTCTGCGCAACCGCATCGTGCGCATGCCGCTGCTCAAAGGCACCGTGTCCATGACCATGGACGGTAAACAAGGCAGCCAGAAGCTCATGGGCCGTATCAAGAACCCGGACCTGGGTTCGATGCGCATCCTTCACCTGCCGCACGCCTGGAACCACTGCATGGGCGACCACGTGATCGTGTTCACCGTGTGGCCGATCAGCGCTCAGGAAACCATGGTCACCACCAAATGGCTGGTGCACAAAGACGCCGTCGAGGGCGTGGACTACGACGTCGCGCGTCTGCGAGAAGTCTGGGACGCGACCAACGATCAGGATCGTCGTCTGGCCGAAGAAAACCAGCGCGGCATCAACTCCATCGCCTACCAGCCCGGCCCGTACTCGCAAACCTACGAGTTCGGCGTGGTGAACTTCATCGACTGGTACAGCGCCAAGCTCCTGGAAAACATGGGCGCCGAGCCTGCGCCGTATTTGAAAGGTGTGGCGGTTAACCACGAGTAAGGCTCAATCACTCGGAACCTGTGGAGATTCCGACGGTGGTGACGGTGGCGAAAGCGTTTTATCAGAAAGACCGCGTTCGCCACCGTCGTAACCTCCGGCAGCTCCCACAGGTTTCCATGACAGTCCCCTAGACACCACTCAAGCCTGATCAAAAAACACTCAAACCTCCCCGACACCAGCCCCGCCGCGCCCGCGCACCATCCACAAACAACTTATCCACAGTACAACCCACAGCAATTGTGGGAAAGTCTGTTTTTGGCTGTGCAAAAAGTTAAGAAAAACCGTCACTTATTCAAGAAGCCATATTCCTGCCACTACTGGTCATTTATTGATCAGTCACCTGAAAGCCACGGTTTATGAGGTCCTCAAGGGATAGCAAACACCTTATCCACAGAAGCGCCAACAGAGAATGTGCTTAACTTTGAAAAACGGAGCCAGATTTGTGGAAAAGCGGCCTCAACACCTATATCCAGGCGCACCTGGCTCAACGTCGCCAGAAAAACAGCAGATTGATTAATATTTGGCCAATCCATTGAGAGCCACGCTTTATAGGGCTTTCAGAGCTAAGCGAACATCTTATCCACATAACCGCTCACAGAGATTGTGGGCAAAGCGCTGGCCAATGAGCGCAACGCTGTGGAGAAAAAGCGTTAAAAAACCGCAAGATAGGCTGATCAATAAGTAATCAAACGCTTGTAAGCCACGGAATATGGGGTTTCTAGAGATGGGTGAACAGTTTATACACAGGCGGATCAACAGCGATTGTGGGTATGTGGAAATTTTGCTGGATCAAAAATCGGAAGCGTCCGACATTCTGGTGGTCTGCCTCTTCGTATACGCCCTGCCCCCACACCGCAGAGATTCGACCATGGGCCATTGGACACCTTTTCACCCGCATCCAAACGCCAATCACGGGTCAAGCAAAAAAAGGCGCCTTAAAGGCGCCTTTCGTGATCTGAGGGAATAGCTTTACCGAACCACCCCTTCCTCCACCAACAACTTCAAAATCGCCGCAGCGCCTTCCTGAGGGCTAACCCCCTTGAGCACCTGTCCACCACCGCCACTCGCCTTCGCCGTCGCAGCTTTCATACGATCCGCGCCGCTTTTGGCCTTGATGACCTTCAATCGTTTCGGGCGAGGTTTGGCCGGGCTCAGTTCGGCACCTGTGAATAACTCGTCGATGACGACGTCGATCTGCTCGACGTCCAGCACGCCGCGCTGGGCGGGACCGTAAGCGCTTTGGCGGGGCTTGGGCGCTGCGTTATCCACAGTGGCGAGAAACGGCAGTCGAACCTTGAGGCGACGACGCTGGCCGCGAGGCAACGCCTGCAGAACCTGAGCGGTGCCGTTGTTCATGGATTCGACCTCCGCCATGCCGACGACGAGCGGCCAGCCGAGCTTTTCAGCCAGCAGGTACGGCAGCATGCCGGAACCTTCGCCGGTTTCCGCCTGACTGCCGGCAAGCACCACCTGGACACCGGATTCGCGGATGTAGTCGACCAGCCCCGGCAACGCATCGGCGCCTTCGGGCTGGTCGAGCACGTGGAGCTCACTTAAGCCCATGCCGAGATACGCCCGCAATGCAGGCTCCTGGGCGTTACCCGCGTGTAACACGTGCAAGTTATCCCCAGCCAGTTGCAGGCCAAGCTCTACAGCACGCGCGTCTTGCTCGGCGCGACGTGGACGGCCGGACGTCGGATGCGCGCCGATTGAAACCAGGCTGATGACGTGCAGCGCGCTTTTATCCACAGGTGTGTTTTTGTCAGGCTGCATCGCGTTTTGCCTCGTTCCGGTAAGCCTCGACTGCCTCAATCAAGGCGTTGAGCACGTCGGCGCTTTCGCCAATCACTGAAAGATCAGCGCGTTTGATCATGTCGCAGGTCGGGTCGAGGTTGATCGCCACGACTTTGTCGCACGCTCCAATACCTTGTAAGTGCTGGATCGCACCCGAGATACCCACAGCCACGTAAACACGTGCAGTGACCCAAGTGCCCGATGCGCCCACTTGGCGGTCTCGGGTCATGAAACCGTCGTCAACTGCCACGCGGGAGGCACCCTCCGTGGCGCCCAGCGCTGCGGCAGTACGGTGGAACAGTTCCCAGTCCTTCACGCCATTGCCGCCAGAGAAAATGAATTCTGCCTCGGCCATGGGGATAAGTGCAGGGTCGACGGCGACGGCGCCGAGGTCTTCGATCCGGGCAATGCTACGCGCGATGGCTGTGGACAACTCAACCGGCAGCGCTTCATGGCGGGTTTCGCTAACGGGCTCGGCACACTCAGCGGCGGCCAGCATCAGACGCGAAACAGGACGTGAAAGGTCTTCGCGCCCAGCGCCTGCACGGCCTGTGCTGCGATCATCCTTCACCTGCCAGACGCGCGTCGCCGGGCGCTCACCCAAGCTCGCGGCGAAACGGCGGCCCAATTCACCACCACCGCTGCGGCTATCCGGCAGCAACCAATGGCGTGGGTCGAACTGGTTATCCACAGCCCGAAGTCCCTGCACCCGTTGCTCGGGCGAATAACCGTTGAATTCACTGCCTTCCAGCACCAGCAGACGGTCCACGCCCGCCGTCCCGAACGTGCTCTCTTTATGTTCGCCGAAGACCACTGCCAGCACGGCGCCCTCTTTGCCGACCAAGCTGTGAGCCAGGCCCAGCAAGTCACGGTCGTGGCTGCTCAGGCGACCGCCGACCATGTCCGGGACCACCGCGATATAAAAAGCCGGCTCGGCGACCTGATGCAGGGGCAACTGGACTTGAGCAGCGACAGAGCGTTTGACCGCCCCGCCCTGCTGCGCGCCGCTGCGATCAATGCGCTTGATGCCGTTCGGGCCGATGAAGCCAACGCCGTGTACATTCTTGCGGATGACGCCGTTGGGCCCCATCCAGCTGGTTTGTGTTGGTTGCATGGCCGCGTGCAGCGGGTGCAGACGGTTGCGGGCGATCCACTCGGCACGAGGGTCGCGGCGGATAATGTCGCTCATCAGTGCGCCTCCGCAGGTTCACGTTTGACAGGGGCCGGCTTGGCAGGTGCGGCGTCTTCAAGCAGCGCATCGGCCACCAACTCGGCGATGTCCTTGATCATCGGGCGCGGCTCGACCACACCTTCGAGCATCGCGGTGCATTGTGGGCAACCCACGGCCACCAGTTCGGCACCGGTTTCGCGGATGTCTTCCATGCGCATATCGGGGATACGTTGCTTGCCCGGAATGTCGGTGATCGGCGCGCCGCCACCGCCGCCGCAGCAGCGGGAGCGGAAACCGGAGCGTTGCATTTCCTTGACCTCGATACCCAGCGCCTTCAGCACGTCACGCGGCGCTTCATACTCGCCGTTGTAACGGCCCAGGTAGCACGGATCGTGGTAGGTCACGCTGGAGCCCTTGTGTTGGCCAAGATTCAGCGCCTTGTCGCCAATCAGCTCAGCCATGTACGTGCTGTGGTGCTGCACGAGGTAATGGCCATCGAACGCGCCGTATTCGTTTTTCAGCACGTGGAAACTGTGCGGATCGCAGGTGACGATGCGCTTGAAGCTGTATTTGCTCAGGGTCTGAATGTTGCGTTTGGCGAGCATCTGGAACGTTGCTTCATCGCCCAAACGACGGGCCACGTCGCCGCTGTCACGCTCTTCGAGCCCCAACACCGCGAAGTCGACTTTGGCGGCTTTCAGGACTTTGACGAAGGCGCGCAGGGTGCGCTGGTTGCGCATGTCGAAGGCACCGTCGCCGACCCAGAACAGCACGTCAGCCGTCTTCTTCTCGCTCATGACATTGAGGTTGAGGTCTGCCGCCCAGTTCATCCGCCCGCCCGGCGCGAAACCGCCCGGGTTGTCGGTGGCGATGAGGTTTTCCAGGACTTCGGCGCCCTTGTTCGGGGTCGCGCCCTTTTCCAGGGTCAGGTGACGGCGCATGTCGACGATGGCGTCCACGTGCTCGATCATCATCGGGCACTCTTCCACACAGGCGCGGCAGGTGGTGCAGGACCACAGGGTCTCGGCATCGACCAGACCGTTGACGATCGGCTGATGCGGATTGCCGCCGTGTTCGCCGATGGGCTTGCCAGGGTAAGGACTGCCCGCGAAATTGGCATCAGTGCCACCCGCCAGACCCACGACCATGTCCTGAATCAGTTTTTTCGGATTCAGCGGCTGCCCTGCAGCATAGGCTGGGCACGCGGCTTCGCATTTACCGCACTGCACGCAGGCGTCGAAGCCCAGCAGCTGGTTCCAGGTGAAATCCTTAGGTTTTTCCACGCCCAATGGCGCCGTCGGGTCGGCCAGGTCCAGCGGTTTGAGGCCCGTGGAACGGCCGCCGCCAAAACGCTCGGCGCGGCGGTGCCAAGCCAGGTGCAGCGCCCCAGCGAACGCGTGTTTCATCGGGCCGCCCCAGGTCATGCCGAAGAACAGCTCGGAAACGCCCCACAGCACGCCAATCCCCAGAATAATCGCCAGCAACCAGCCACCGAAGTTCTCCGGCAGGATGCCCGCGACCGGCAAGGTCACCAGAAAGAAGGACGCGGAGAACGCCAGCAGGCTTTTCGGCAATCGCATCCATGGGCCTTTCGACAGCCGTGAGGGCGGGTTGCGACGACGCAGGTAAACGAAGATCGCCCCGACGAACATGACCGCCGACATCAGCAGCAGCGCGTAACCGAGGATGCGGTTATGCAGGCCGAAACCGTGAACCAGGATCGCCAGAATGATCGACGCGACCGCGCCACCCGCTGTCGCAACGTGGGTGTTCGCGATGTATTTGTCCCGCGCCACCACATGGTGCAGATCGACCATGTAGCGCTTGGGCATTGCCAACAGGCCGCCCAGCAGATCGACCTTGGACGCACGACCATTGCGCCACATGGCCACCCGCCGCAAAGCACCCAGTACACCGAGGCCGAGGGCTGCGAAGAGCAGGATTGGAAGAAGGGTGTTCAACATGTGGAGCTCCCAAAGACCAAGGGTCTCGTCAGGGGCTGATCGTTCCCACGCTCCGCGTGGGAACGCATACCGTGACGCTCCGCGTCACCAGAACAGACGCGGAGCGCCCATTGCGGCATTCCCACGCGGAGCGTGGGAACGATCATGTGTAATTAAAAGTCTTTGCAGAGCCGCAATGCGTCATAAATGGCCGCATGCGTATTACGCTGCGCCACGCAGTCACCGATACGGAACAGCAGGTAGCCATCGCCGGGTTGGCTCAATGACGGTTGAGGCTGGATCGCGAACAAGGCGTCGATATCAATCTGGCCCTTATTGCGTGAGTCTTCCTTCAAGCCGTAGTACAGCTCTTCGTCAGGACGCACGCCGTTCTCGATCACCACCTGATCGACCACCCGCTCTTCTTTGGCGCCGGTGTATTCGTTCTCCAGCACTGCCACCAGCTTGTCGCCTTCGCGGTAGACCTTCTCCAGCATCATGTCGCCGGTCATGATCACTTCTTTCGGGTACATGCTGCGGTAGTACGTCGGGAACGATGTACCGCCGATGGCCACTCCCGGCTTGATGTCATCGGTGACGATCTCGACCTGACTGCCCTTGTCCGCCATGAAATCGGCCACCGACATCCCGGTGAATTCGCAGATGGTGTCGTAGACCAGCACGTTCTTGCCTGGCGCTACTTTGCCGTCGAGCACGTCCCAACTGCTGACAACCAGACCTTCGGCCGCGCCCCAGTGTTCGTTCTGCTCAAGGAACGGATGACCGCCTACCGCCAGCACCACCACATCCGGACGCAGGTCCATGATGGTCGGGATGTCAGCCGCCGTGCCCAGACGCAGGTCGACTTTCAGGCGTGCCAGTTCCAGCTGATACCAGCGAGTGATCCCGGCGATCTGATCACGTTGCGGCGCCTTGGACGCCGTCACGATCTGACCACCGATGAAGTCTTTTTTCTCGAACAGCGTCACGTCGTGGCCGCGTTCGGCCGACACACGCGCAGCTTCCATACCCGCAGGACCGGCACCGACGATCACCACTTTGCGTTTCACGCCGGTGGTTTTCTCGATGATGTGCGGCACGCCCATGTATTCACGGGAGGTCGCAGCGTTTTGAATGCAGAGCACGTCCAGACCCTGGTACTGGCGGTCGATGCAGTAGTTGGCGCCGACGCACTGACGGATCTGGTCAACCTGCCCCATCTTGATCTTGGCGATCAGGTGCGGATCGGCGATGTGCGCACGAGTCATGCCGACCATGTCGACGTAGCCGCCTTCCAGAATGCGCGTTGCCTGGTTCGGGTCCTTGATGTTCTGCGCGTGCAGAACCGGTGCTTTGACCACTTCCTTGATGCCGGCCGCCAAGTGCAGAAATGGCTCCGGTGGATAACTCATGTTGGGGATAACGTTGGCCAGGGTGTTGTGCGTGTCGCAACCCGAGCCCACCACGCCGATGAAGTCGATCATGCCGGTCTGGTCGTAATATTTGGCGATCTCTTTCATGTCTTCATGACTGAGACCGTCCGGGTGAAACTCGTCACCACAGATACGCAGGCCCACACAGAAGTCAGGACCGACTTCCTTGCGCACGGCCTTGATCACTTCCAGACCGAAACGCATGCGGTTCTCGAAGCTGCCACCCCACTCGTCGGTGCGCTTGTTGACGCGCGGGCTCCAGAACTGGTCGATCATGTGCTGGTGCACGGCCGACAGCTCGACCCCGTCAAGGCCACCGGCCTTGGCACGTGCAGCGGCGCTGGCGTAGTTGCCGATCACGCGCCAGATTTCTTCAGGCTCGATGGTCTTACAGGTCGCGCGGTGCACGGGCTCACGGATACCCGACGGCGACATCAGGGTCGGCCAGTGATCGCCGTCCCAACGGGAACGACGGCCCATGTGGGTAATCTGGATCATGATCTTGGCGCCATGCTTGTGCATGGCGTCAGCGAGATTCTGGAAGTGCGGGATGATCTTGTCGGTCGCCAGATTGACCGACTTCCACCAGCCTTGCGGGCTGTCGATCGCAACGCTCGAGGAACCGCCACAAATGGCCAGACCGATACCGCCCTTGGCTTTCTCCTCGTAGTACTTCACGTAACGATCGGTGGTCATGCCGCCATCAGTGGCGTAGACCTCAGCGTGCGCGGTACTGAGGACGCGGTTGCGGATTGTCAGTTTGCCGATCTGAATCGGCTGAAACATTGCTTCGAAAGCCATCTCACGGTCCTCGGCTTACAACGGTTTTACGACAAACAAGCCATCTTCGTGGCCTTCTTCCGAACCGCCATAAACCTGCTCGGCCACGGTGCGAACGGAACTGCCTTTGGCCGCGAGGATCTGGTCCATGGCACCCGCGAACCAACCGGTGAACATGTAATCGACCTTGCGACCCACTTTGCCGTACACATACACGAACGCGGAATGCTCAAGCTTGACGCTGGCGGTGCCTTTATCGAGGTCGATTTCCTGGATCTTGAACAAGCCCCAGCCACGCTGCGACAGACGGTTCATGTAGTGCTCGAAGACAGCAACGCCTTCGATGCCATGGCATTCGGCTTCTTTTTCGCACCAGTGCCAGGCGGACTTGTAACCGGCCTTATAGAGGATCTCGGCGTAGGCTTCAGCGCCCAGCACTTCCTCGATGCCCATGTGGTTGTTCACGAAGAAATGACGCGGCACGTACAGCATTGGCAAGGCGTCGGACGTCCAGACACCGGTTTCGCTGTCGACTTCGATTGGCAATTGCGGGGCGATCTTGGCCATGGAAACTTAACTCCAGAAAATTCAGGTGATGCCCTCTCTGCGAACGGGAGAGGGAAAAATTCAGTGATGAGGGGGCGCTAAGACTTACTCGCCCCAGACGTCGCCCAGGATGCGGACCCAGTTTTCGCCCATGATCTTGCGCACAACACGCTCCGAATGGCCGCGTTTGAGCAGGGTTTCGGTCAGATTCGGGAACTCGCCGACGGTACGGATACCCAGCGGGTTGATGATCTTGCCGAAGTTGGTCAGGCGACGGGCGTAGCCCTTGTCGTGGGTCAGGTATTCAAAGAACTCCTGGCCATGGCCTTGGGTGAAGTCAGTGCCGATACCGATGGCGTCTTCGCCGACGATATTCATCACGTACTCGATGGCTTCGGCGTAGTCGTCGATGGTCGAATCGATGCCTTTGGCCAGGAACGGCGCGAACATGGTCACGCCCACGAAGCCGCCGTGGTCGGCGATGAACTTCAGTTCCGCGTCGGATTTGTTGCGAGGGTGTTCTTTGAGCCCCGAAGGCAGGCAGTGGGAATACGTCACTGGCTTCTTCGATTCAAGGATGACTTCTTCGGAGGTTTTGGAGCCCACGTGGGACAGGTCGCACATGATGCCGACACGGTTCATTTCCGCAACGATTTCACGACCGAAGCCGGACAGGCCGCCGTCGCGCTCGTAGCAACCGGTGCCCACGAGGTTCTGGGTGTTGTAGCACATCTGCACGATGCCCACGCCCAGCTGCTTGAAGATCTCGACGTAGCCGATCTGGTCTTCGAACGCGTGCGCATTCTGGAAACCAAACAGGATGCCGGTCTTGCCCAATTCTTTGGCTTTGCGGATGTCAGCGGTGTTGCGCACCTGGATCACCAGGTCGCTGTTCTCGCGGATCAGCTTCTGGCTCGACGCGATGCTGTTGACGGTCTGTTGAAAGCCTTCCCACACCGAAACAGTGCAGTTGGCCATGGTCAGGCCACCTTTGCGCATGTCCTCGAACAGCTCACGGTTCCATTTGGCAATGATCAGCCCATCAATAACGATGCTGTCGGCGTGCAATTCGGCTGGGCTCATCAGGCTGTCCCCTTTAGGTTAATCACGGGCCGGAACGTGTGCCGGCGCTTTGGGGCCAGCATATGCCTGAGGGTCGGACGAGCCGGGTGCAAAAACGACAGGGGAATTGCCGAAAGCGTCAAGAAACGACAAAGGGCGCCCGCGAGCCTCTGCCGCCTGTGTTTGATAACTGTTCTTTGGCTCGCGCTTGGGCGAGAATTCGCTCCATCACTGAATCGGGAAGCTCCAATGAAGACGATTTTTCTGGCTCTGGCTCTATTCGCGACAGGCGCACACGCGGCCACCAACCCTGACGCCACCCCATGCGACGGCGTAGACGAAGACAAACAGACCCTCGAATGTTCGGTGTACGGGCGTGACACGGCGGTCAAACTGCTGGATGAGAACTTTCAGAACCTGCTGGAGCGGGTGAACACCCAGTACGGCGCCAACAAGGCCGAAGCGAACGACTTGATCGCTAAGCTGAAAACCGCACAGGACGCCTGGAAGAAACTGCGCGACGCCGATTGCGCCGTTGAAGTCTTTCCGGCCAAACCCGGCAGTAAGGAATTCAACATCGACCAGAACGACTGCCTGGCGCGCACCAGTGATGAGCGATCGGAGTACGTAGAAAGCATCATCCAGCCTGAATGACGGTTGAATGCGCTACCCTGATGCCCGTTATCAGCTCAAGGTAGGCACATGAACATCTGCGGCGTAGAAATCAAAGGCAGCGAAGCGATCTTCGCTGTCGCCACTCGCGCATCCGGCGCCCTCGAACACGTGCCACTGGCGACCAAGAAGATCGCCCTGGAAGACGATGACGAGGCCGTCAACGTCAAAAATTTCGCCACGCAGATCACCCGCTTCGTGCGCGACAACGGCATCGCCCACATCGCCATCAAAAAACGCAGCAAGAAAGGCGAGTTCGCTGGCGGCCCGACCACCTTCAAGATCGAGACGATTTTCCAGTTGTTGGAGGACTGCGAAGTGGTCCTGCTGTCACCGCAGACGATCAACGCCCAGATGAAAAAGCACAATTTCGAGCTGCCAGCCGCGCTGAACAAGTATCAGCACGAAGCGTACAAGGCGGCGTGTTCGGCATTGATGAAGGGCGTTAAATAAATAGCCCTCGATCGTTCCCACGCGCCGCGTGGGGATACAGCCCTGGCCGCTCCGCGTCCGCTGCTGATGGACGCGGAGCGTCTGCAGAGGCGTTACCACGCAGAGCGTGGGATCGATCAGTAATAGCAGTCCTTGCGCAAGGACTGACGCGATCACGCGTGTTGTGGGAGTGAGCTTGCTCACGAAGAGGCCGGTACAGCCGCTGTATATGTGGCGGCTGTTATCACGCATTCGTGAGCAAGCTCACTCCCACAGGTCATGATCGTTCCCACAGGTTATTTAGCGTCTGCTGAAACCGGTTTTGGCTCCCGCGCCACCCGCCCGCGATCCTCTCTCGGGCACGCCACGAACCGCGCCTTGTAGCTGCGCGTGAAATACGACGGGGATTCAAAGCCGCACGCAATGCTGACCTCCAGCACGCTCATGTCACTTTGGCGCAACAGCTGCCGGGCTTTCTCGAGCCGCAGGCCGAGGTAAAAGTTACTCGGCGTGTCGTTCAAGTGCAGACGAAACAAGCGCTCCAGCTGACGACGGGTCACCTGAATGCCCTCGGCCAGCTCAAGCGTACTGAGAGGCGGCTCGGTGTGTTGCTCCATCACCCCGATCACTTGCACCAGCTTCTTGTTGTTGATGCCGTAGCGCGTAGCAATCTGCATGCGCTGGTGATCTTTGCGCTGACGAATGCGGCCGAGCACGAACTGTTCAGACACCTTGATCGCAAGGTCTGGACCGTGCGCCTGACCGATCAGATCAAGCATCAGGTCAATGGACGCCGTGCCGCCTGCTGACGTGATACGACGGCGGTCGATTTCGAACAGCTCCTGGGTGGCCTGCAGTTTTGGGTAGGTTTCCTTGAACGCGTCCAGCGCCTCCCAATGCAGGGTCAGCCGATAGCCGTCCAGCAACCCTGCCTCGGCCAACACAAAGCTGCCGGTGTCGATTGCGCCCAGCGTCACGCCTTCCAGATCGAGTCGACGCAGCCAGTGCTCCAGTGTCGAGGTGTAAAACTTCAGCGGGTCGACACTGCCCATCACCCACAGCGTTGCACCCTTTTTCAGTGGCTCAAGGGCCGCATCGGCGTTGACCGACATGCCGTTGCTGGCAATTACCGGCCCGCCGTCCATGCTCAGGATGTGCCACCGATACAGCTCGCCACCAAACCGGTTGGCGACCCGCAACGGCTCCAGCGCCGAGACGAAGCCCATCATGGAAAAACCGGGCATGAGCAAGAAGTAGAAATCCTGGGACATCGTTGGCGCGTTCCTTGGGGATTTGGTGGGTGATGCAATCACGCTGGCAATACGTCCCCTTGTAGGAGCGCGCTTGCCCGCGATCGGGACGCTGCGGTGTGTGAGGCAAACCGCGTCATCGTTCATCGCGGGCAAGCGCGCTCCTACAAGGTTCGTGCTTTTCAATCCACCCAATACACCCGTTCCCGAAACCCGGCAACCGCTCAGGTCGCTACCGTGCAAGAGCTTGTCGCCGCTGTGCGTTTTGAAGCGCTTTGGTCTGCGTAGCTTTGCACCTCAAAAGCGGGTGGCAAAAGCCCGCGTCAAACAAACGACCCTGGCCTGCAAGGAACCTCACTCATGAACCACGACGTCATCATCACCTGCGCACTCACCGGTGCTGGCGACACGACCGGGAAAAGCCATCTGGTCCCGATCACCCCGAAACAAATCGCCGCCGCTGCCGTTGAGGCCGCTAAAGCAGGCGCCACCGTCGTGCATTGTCATGTGCGAGATCCTGAAACCGGCAAGTTCAGCCGTGATGTCGAGCTGTACCGCGAAACCATGGACCGTATCCGTGAGGCGGACATCGACATCATCGTCAACCTGACCGCAGGCATGGGCGGCGACCTGGAAATCGGCCCGGGCGAACGTCCTACCGATTTCGGTCCGAACACCGACCTGGTCGGCCCGCTGACCCGTCTGGCCCACGTTGAAGCCTTGCTGCCGGAGATCTGCACGCTGGACTGCGGCACGCTCAATTTCGGCGACGGCGACACCATTTATGTGTCCACTCCGGCCCAACTGCGCGCAGGCGCCAAGCGCATTCAGGAACTGGGCGTGAAAGCCGAGCTGGAAATTTTCGACACCGGTCACCTCTGGTTCGCCAAGCAAATGATGAAAGAGGGCCTGCTGGACAACCCGCTATTCCAGCTGTGCCTGGGCATTCCATGGGGCGCCCCCGCCGACACCACCACCATGAAAGCGATGGTCGACAACCTGCCCGCCGACGTGGTCTGGGCCGGTTTCGGCATCGGTCGCATGCAGATGCCGATGGCAGCACAAGCGGTGCTGCTGGGCGGCAACGTGCGCGTCGGTCTGGAAGACAATATCTGGCTCGATAAAGGTGTGCTGGCGAGCAACGGTGCACTGGTCGAACGCGCGAGCGAAATTCTCAGCCGCATGGGCGCACGGGTCATGACCCCAGCCGAAGGCCGCGTGAAGATGGGCCTGAAAAAGCGTTTCTGATCCCAACTCAAATCCCAACCTGTAGGAGCGCGGCTGGTCCCGCGATCTGGCGCGAAGCGGCAGCGAAACCAGGCGATTGCGGTGTGACGGTCACACCGCATTTACATGCTCCACGACGACTGCGTCGCCGATCGCGGGCAAGCGCGCTCCTACACGTTCTCTGTGAACCCATTTGCGAGTAGTCACCATGACCTTCATCTCCAACATCAAAACCTTCGCCGCACTCGGTAGCGGTGTCATCGGCAGCGGCTGGGTGGCTCGCGCCCTCGCCCATGGCCTGGATGTCGTGGCCTGGGACCCGGCGCCGGGCGCCGAAGCTGCGCTGCGCAAACGCGTTGCAAATGCCTGGCCTGCGCTGGAACAGAAGGGCTTGGCCGCCGGCGCTTCGCAGGACCGTCTTCGCTTCGTGACGACCATCGAAGAATGCGTGCGAGACGCGGACTTCATTCAGGAAAGCGCTCCGGAGCGTCTCGATCTCAAGCTGGACTTGCACAGCAAGATCAGCGCGGCCGCCAAACCCGACGCCATCATCGGCTCCAGCACCTCGGGCCTGTTGCCTTCAGAGTTCTACGAAAGCGCTACCCACCCTGAACGTTGCGTGGTGGGCCATCCTTTCAACCCGGTGTACCTGTTGCCATTAGTCGAAGTCGTTGGCGGCAAGAACACCGCGCCTGAGGCCGTTCAAGCGGCGATCAAGGTTTACGAATCGCTGGGCATGCGTCCCCTGCACGTGCGCAAGGAAGTCCCGGGCTTTATTGCCGACCGTCTGCTGGAAGCTCTGTGGCGTGAGGCCCTGCACCTGGTCAACGACGGCGTGGCCACGACCGGAGAGATCGACGATGCCATCCGTTTCGGCGCCGGCCTTCGCTGGTCGTTCATGGGCACTTTCCTGACGTACACCCTGGCGGGCGGCGATGCAGGCATGCGTCACTTCATGGCGCAGTTCGGCCCAGCGCTGCAGTTGCCGTGGACTTATCTGCCCGCGCCGGAGCTGACCGACAAGCTGATCGACGATGTCGTCGACGGCACTAGCGATCAGCTCGGCACGCACAGCATCTCGGCGCTCGAGCGCTATCGCGATGACTGCCTGCTGGCCGTGCTGGAGGCCGTGAAAACCACCAAGGCCAAGCACGGGATGGCGTTTAGCGACTGATCCCGCGCGAAATGCCTCTGATCGTTCCACACGCTCCGCGTGGGAATGCAGCCATGGACGCTCCGCGTCCCGCATGACGCAGAGCGTCAACCGATACGTGCCCACGCAGAGCGTGGGTACGATCATGCTTTAGAAACAGGACACGTCCATGCCCGCACTAACCACCTACAAAACCCCGATCCTCGCCGATTGGGTCGATTACAACGGCCATCTACGCGATGCGTTCTATCTGCTGATCTTCAGCTACGCCACCGACGCGTTCATGGACCGTATCGGCTTGGCGAGCGACGACCGCGACGCCAGTGGAAATTCGCTTTTCACCCTGGAAGCCCATATCAACTACCTGCACGAAGTGAAACTCGGCGAAGACGTTGAAGTGCGCACCCAGATCGTCGCCCATGACCGCAAGCGCGTTCAGCTCTACCACAGCCTTTACAAGGCCGGTGGCGAGGAAGAGCTGGCGGCCAGCGACCAAATGCTGCTGCACGTGGATCTCGCTGCGGGTCCCAAGTCCGCGCCGTTCAGCGAACAGTCGCTGGAAGCCTTGCGTCTGCTCACCGAAGCCCAATATGACCAACCGGCTCCCGCCTATGTGGGTCGCACCATCGGTCTGCCCGGCAGAACATGACCTAACCGCATGAGTGAAACCTGTGAGAGTGAGCTTGCTCACGAAGGCTTCAGCATCGAGACATCTGCTTCGCTTCATACACCGTATTCGTGAGCAAGCTCACTCCCACAGTCGCGTTTCAGGCCACGTGACCGGACGAGCCAGACTAACAATCACCGACCACAAAAAAGCCCGCATCGCTGCGGGCTCTTCTGTTAAGGCCTGATCAAATAGTGATCAGTTGACCTTGGCGTTCAACTCGCCTTTTGCATAACGCTCGAACATCTTCTCCAGAGAGATCGGCTTGATCTTGGAGGCGTTACCAGCAGTACCGAAGGCTTCGTAACGGGCAATGCAGACGTCGCGCATGGCCGAAACGGTTTTCGCCAGGTATTTACGTGGGTCGAACTCGCTCGGGTTCTTGGCCATGAACTCACGGATGGCACCGGTGGACGCCAGACGCAGGTCGGTGTCGATGTTGACCTTGCGCACGCCGTGCTTGATGCCTTCAACGATTTCTTCGACCGGCACACCGTAGGTTTCTTTGATGTCGCCGCCGAACTCGTTGATGATCTTCAGCCATTCCTGAGGAACGGACGAAGAACCGTGCATCACCAGGTGAGTGTTAGGGATGCGCTTGTGGATTTCTTTGATGCGCTCGATCGCCAGGATGTCGCCGGTAGGCGGCTTGGTGAACTTGTACGCACCGTGGCTGGTACCGATGGCGATGGCCAAGGCATCCACCTGAGTCTTCTTCACGAAGTCAGCGGCTTCTTCCGGATCGGTCAGCATCTGGCTGTGATCCAGTTGACCTTCAGCACCGACGCCGTCTTCTTCACCGGCCATACCGGTTTCCAGCGAACCGAGAACGCCCAGCTCACCTTCTACCGAAACACCACAGGCGTGAGCCATGGCTACGGTTTCCTGAGTGACCCGCACGTTGTACTCGTAGTCCGCCGGGCTCTTGCCGTCTTCACGCAGCGAACCGTCCATCATCACCGAGCTGAAGCCCAGTTGAATCGAACGCTGGCAGATGGCAGGGCTGGTGCCGTGGTCCTGGTGCATGACCACCGGGATGTGCGGGAATTCTTCGATGGCCGCCAGGATCAGGTGGCGCAGGAACGGCGCACCGGCGTATTTACGCGCACCGGCTGAAGCCTGAACGATCACCGGGGAATCGGTCTTGTCGGCCGCTTCCATAATGGCGCGCATCTGTTCCAGGTTGTTCACGTTGAATGCAGGAACGCCGTAGCCGAATTCGGCGGCGTGGTCCAACATCTGGCGCATGCTGATAAGTGCCATTGTCTGTCTCTCTCCCGGTAGGGTCGTTAATCGTGCGTGCCTGCCGTGTCGGCGGCTATTCAAATTATAAGGGCGTAATCCATGATCACCGCCCAGTGTTGCATCGGTCGAGCCGCCTGGCCCGTTAAGGGGCCTTGCAACCGCGACCGATCAAATCGTTGGTAGCGTCCCAGTAAACCAGGCCTTCGCTGCCCTTGTTGTCGAACGCCAGTACGCCGTTGCTGTACAGCGCGCCGGATGCACCGGGCGCTGCTTGCAGCCGGAAGACCTGCTCGCTCTGATTCAAGCGCACGTCGACCTCTTTGTGCGCTGGATCCGCATACCGCCAGTAAATCTCCGCTTTGCTGTCACAGACCCAGTGGGTCCAGCCGGCAACCGGTTCAGAAGCCTTCATGCTGGCGCAACCGCCCAGCAGCATCAGTGTCGCAAGGGCAATCAAGCCTTTCATTACCACTCCTGGATCCCCTGCGAAGCGTGACGCATGTCAGTTGCTTCGATACCCAGGGGCAGTTCTGTTTCAGATGTTCCGGTGCGCCGTCAGTTCATATTCAGCGACAGGCAACCGGTCCGACAGCGGGCATGAACTCGTATTTTTCCCAGACCTCGGGACCGCCGCGCTTGTAAACGATCGGTACGGTTTCAGCCTGCCAGCCCGCCTGATAGCAGCTGACCTGAAGCAGGCCGGGCGCGGCGTTGGACGCCGCTTGCGCCTCAGGCTTGCTCGCGCAGCCGACCAATAAACCCGCCATGATCAACAGCGGTAATGGCTTGAGCATCTCACTCCCCTTCACCCTGACCTGACATTCAGGCCTTGGCGCGTTGTTCCAGAACTTCCACGGCAGGCAACACCTTGCCCTCGACGAACTCGAGGAACGCGCCGCCACCAGTGGAAATGTAGGAGATTTTCTCGCCCACACCGTATTTGTCGATTGCCGCCAGGGTGTCGCCGCCGCCTGCGATGGAAAACGCAGGGCTTTCAGCAATCGCCTGCGCCAGCACCTTGGTGCCGTTGCCGAACTGGTCGAATTCAAACACGCCAACCGGACCGTTCCACAGAATAGTCTTGGAAGATTTCAACAAGTCGGCGAAATGCGCGGCAGTTTTCGGGCCAATGTCCAGAATCATGTCGTCATCGGCAACGTCAGCAATCAGCTTGACCGTGGCTTCTGCATCTTCGGCGAATTTCTTGGCGACCACGACGTCGACTGGCAACGGAACGCTGACTTTCGCCGCAATGGCGCGGGCAGTGTCCAGCAGGTCCGGCTCATACAGCGACTTGCCAACCGGATGACCGGCTGCGGCCAGAAAGGTGTTGGCGATACCGCCACCGACGATCAGTTGATCGCAGATCTGGCTCAGGCTGTTCAGCACGTCCAGTTTGGTGGAGACCTTGGAGCCTGCAACGATCGCGGCCATTGGCTTGGCCGGTTTGCCAAGCGCCTTGCCCAGAGCGTCCAGTTCGGCCGCCAGCAAAGGACCGGCTGCCGCGACGTTGGCGAACTTGGCCACGCCATGGGTCGAGCCTTCGGCGCGGTGAGCAGTGCCGAAGGCGTCCATCACGAACACGTCGCACAGGGCGGCGTACTTCTGCGCCAGGTCGTCGGCGTTTTTCTTCTCGCCCTTGTTGAAGCGCACGTTTTCGAACAACACGATGTCGCCCGCTTTCACGTCCACGCCATCCAGGTACTCGGCCACCAGCGGCACTTCACGACCCAATGCCTTGCTCAGGTAGTCGGCGACTGGCTTGAGGCTGTTCTCGGCAGAAAACTCACCCTCGGTCGGACGACCCAGGTGCGAGCACACCATGACGGCGGCGCCCTTTTCCAGCGCCAGCTTGATGGTCGGCAGCGAAGCAAGAATACGTGCGTCGCTGGTGACGACACCGTCCTTGACCGGGACGTTGAGGTCTTCGCGAATCAGTACACGCTTACCTTGCAGATCGAGGTCGGTCATCTTCAACACGGTCATGAGGCGTTCCCTGTTTATTACTGTTGTTTATGGATGCTGTGCAAATAGTGATCAGCAACATCCAGCATTCGATTGGCAAAACCCCATTCGTTGTCGAACCATGCCAGCACGTTGACCAGCCGCGGGCCGGAGACCCGTGTCTGACTGGCGTCGATAATGGCCGAATGAGGGTCATGATTGAAATCACAGCTGGCGTGCGGCAATTCGGTGTAAGCCAGCAACCCTTTGAGCGGGCCGCGCGTCGCGGCCTCGCGCAAGATGCGGTTAATCTCCAGCGCATCGGTATCACGTGCGACCTGCACCGTGATGTCCAGGCAAGACACATTCACCGTCGGCACACGAACTGCTTTGGCCTGAATTCGGCCGGCAAGTTCCGGAAGCAGCCGCTCAATGCCGCGTGCCAGACCAGTGGACACCGGAATGATCGACTGAAACGCCGAACGCGTGCGACGCAGGTCTTCATGATGATAGGCGTCAATCACCGGTTGGTCGTTCATCGCCGAGTGAATCGTGGTGATGGTGACGTATTCCAGGCCCAGCTCCCGGTTCAGCAGATCCAGCAACGGAACGCTGCAATTGGTGGTGCAGGACGCTGCAGACACCAGCAGCTCTTCGCCCGTCAGGTTTTGCTGGTTGATGCCGTAGACGATGGTGGCGTCGACATCCGCCTCGCTGGCCATCGGCTGGGAAAACAGCACGCGCGGCGCACGAGCCGACAGGAAACGTTCGCCGTCGGCACGGGTGTGATAAACGCCCGAGCACTCGAGCACCAGATCGACATCGAGTTCATGCCAGTCGATGCCTTCCGGCGTCGCGCTGCGAAACACTTTGATGACGTGATCGTTTATGTGCAGAAAATCGCCTTCGACCCGCACCTCGCCGGGGAACCGGCCGTGTGTGGAGTCAAAACGCGTCAGGTATTCGAGACTGGCCATGTCGGCCAGATCGTTGATCGCCACCACTTCAAAGCCCGCCTTGGCGCCTCGCTCGCACAGCGCGCGCAGCACGCAGCGGCCGATACGACCGTAACCATTGAGGGCGACTTTATAAGGGCGTGACTGAGGCATGGGGGTTCTCAAATTCGGTGGTGTTCAGAGAACCTGTAGGAGCGCGCTTGCCCGCGATTGCGGTGTGTCAGCGAAGTATCCGGTGACAGGCAGATCGCAATCGCGGGCAAGCGCGCTCCTACAAGGGGAACGCGCTGTTTTTTAGTCTTCGAGCAGCTCTTCAGCGGTGGAGAGGATGTTCTCGAGTGTGAAGCCGAACTCTTCGAACAGCAGGTTCGCTGGCGCCGACTCACCAAAGGTGGTCATGCCGATCACGCGGCCTTCCAGGCCCACGTACTTGTACCAGTAGTCTGCGTGGGCGGCTTCAATGGCGATACGGGCACTGACTTCCAGCGGCAGAACCGACTGCTTGTACAGTGCGTCCTGCGACTCGAACACGCTGGTGCACGGCATGGAAACCACACGTACGTTCTTGCCTTCAGCGGTCAGCTTGTCGAAGGCCTGAACCGCCAGGCCGACTTCGGAACCGGTGGCGATCAGGATCAGATCCGGTTCGCCGTTGCAGTCACGCAGCACGTAGCCACCACGGTTGATGTTCTCCAGTTGCTGCGCATCGCGAGCCTGATGCTGCAGGTTCTGACGGGAGAAGATCAGCGCCGAAGGACCGTCGTCACGCTCGATGGCGTGTTTCCAGGCCACGGCCGATTCAACGGCGTCAGCTGGACGCCAGCAGTCAAGGTTCGGCGTAGTGCGCAGGCTGGTCAGTTGCTCGATCGGCTGGTGCGTAGGACCGTCTTCGCCCAGACCGATGGAGTCGTGGGTGAACACATAGATGACACGCTTCTTCATCAGCGAGGACATGCGCACCGCGTTGCGGGCGTATTCCATGAAGATCAGGAAGGTGGCGCCGTAAGGCACGAAACCGCCGTGCAGGGCGATACCGTTCATGATCGCGCCCATGCCGAACTCACGCACACCGTAGTGCAGGTAGTTACCGTCAGCGTCTTCGCCGGTGATGCTCTTGCAACCTTTCCAAATGGTCAGGTTGGAACCGGCCAGGTCAGCCGAACCGCCGAGGAACTCAGGCAGCAGCGGGCCGAAATTGCTCAGGGCATTCTGGCTGGCTTTACGGCTGGCGATGGTTTCGCCCTTGGCGTTCACTTCAGCCACGTACGCAGCGGACTTTTCAGCGAAGTCGGCAGGCAGCTCGCCGCTCATGCGACGGATCAGCTCGTTGGCCAGCTCAGGGAAAGCAGCGGAGTAAGCAGCGAAACGCTGATCCCACTCGGCTTCGGCGGCCAGGCCTTTTTCCTTGGCGTTCCACTCTGTGTAGATGTCGTCCGGGATTTCGAACGGACCGTGGGTCCATTTCAGCGCGGCGCGGGTCAGGGCGATTTCGTCATTGCCCAGTGGAGCGCCGTGGCACTCTTCCTTGCCTTGCTTGTTCGGCGAGCCGAAGCCGATGGTGGTCTTGCAGCAGATCAGGGTCGGCTTGTCGCTCTTGCGAGCGGTGTCGATGGCGGTCTTGATCTCGTCGGCGTCATGGCCGTCGACGTTGCGGATCACCAGCCAGCCGTACGATTCGAAGCGCTTCGGCGTGTCATCGGTGAACCAGCCTTCGACTTCGCCGTCGATGGAGATGCCGTTGTCATCGTAGAACGCGACCAGCTTGTTCAGGCGCAGGGTGCCTGCCAACGAAGCGACTTCGTGGGAAATGCCTTCCATCATGCAGCCATCACCCATGAACACATAGGTGTGGTGATCGACGATGTTGTGGCCAGGACGGTTGAATTGCGCGCCCAGGGTTTTCTCGGCAACGGCGAAACCAACGGCGTTCGCGAAACCCTGACCCAGCGGGCCGGTGGTGGTTTCAACGCCTGGCGTGTAGCCGTATTCCGGGTGACCCGGTGTGCGGCTGTGCAATTGACGGAAGTTCTTCAGGTCGTCAATCGACAGGTCGTAACCGGTCAGGTGCAGCAGCGAATAAATCAGCATCGAGCCGTGGCCGTTGGACAGGATGAACCGGTCACGGTCGGCGAACAGAGGGTTGCTCGGGTTGTGCTTCAGATAATCGCGCCACAGGACTTCAGCGATATCCGCCATGCCCATCGGGGCTCCTGGGTGGCCGCTGTTGGCCTTTTGCACGGCATCCATGCTGAGGGCACGAATGGCATTGGCACGCTCACGACGGCTGGGCATCGCTGATCTCCTGGGGCAGAAAGAAGTGGGATCTGAAAAAGGCGGCCATTTTCCCTCAGGCACTGCTTCGGGGCAATGACAGATAGAGTTCCAAGCGCGATTTTCCTGAGTTGTGGGCATTTTTTGTACGGCGCGGTGCGGCTTCTACGCCTAATCGACAAAATCGCAGCACACGAACGCCACCACCCATCACCAATATCAAAACTTTTTGATATTGGTCTTGCGGCATGCCCGGACGATAACTAGACTGCCTGCCCTATGAATCTTCGCGTACCTGCCATTAGCCACGACCAAAGCGACGAACTGGCTGCCCTGTGCAAGGCCGGTGGCGACCCGCTGCGTCTGAATGTGCTGCGTGCGCTGTCGAACGATTCATTCGGGGTGTTGGAGCTGGCGCAGATTTTCGCCATCGGTCAGTCCGGGATGAGCCACCACTTGAAGGTGCTGGCTCAGGCAGATCTGGTGGCGACGCGCCGCGAAGGCAATGCGATCTTTTATCGCCGCGCGCTGCCCCACACCGAACAGATCGGCGGCAAGCTGCACGCGGCGATGCTTGAAGAAGTGGATGGCCTGACACTGCCAGACGACGTACAAAGCCGGATCGGCCTGGTGCATCGTCAACGCGCCAACGCCAGTCAGGACTTTTTCGCCCGCACCGCAGAGAAATTTCGTGCCCAGCAGGACCTGATCGCAGGACTGCCTCAGTACCGCGACAGCCTGCTGTCGTTGCTCGACAAGCTAGCCTTCGGTGCGGACGCGACCGCGGTTGAAATCGGCCCCGGCGATGGCGGTTTTCTGCCTGACCTGGCGCAGCGCTTCCGGCATGTCACCGGTCTGGATAACAGCCCGGCCATGCTCGACCTCGCACGTGCAATCTGCGAGCAGAAGGCGCTGAGTAATGTTGAGCTGAAACTGGCCGATGCATTGGCCGACGCTAATGTTTCGGGCGATTGCATCGTCTTGAATATGGTGCTTCATCATTTCGCTGCACCGGCCGACGCATTGAAACAATTGGCCAACCTGTTGCAACCGGGCGGTAGCCTCTTGGTGACAGAGTTGTGCAGCCACGACCAGAGCTGGGCCAAGGAGGCCTGTGGCGATCTCTGGTTAGGTTTCGAACAGGAAGATCTGGCCCGTTGGGCCATCGCTGCGGGGCTGGTCCCCGGGGAAAGCCTGTACATAGGCTTACGTAATGGTTTCCAGATTCAGGTCCGCCATTTTCAGCGACCGGCTGGCAACACTCACCATCGGTAATACTCAGGAAAACCGTCGAGATGAGCGAATACTCCCTTTTCACCTCCGAGTCCGTGTCCGAAGGGCATCCGGACAAAATCGCCGACCAGATCTCCGATGCGGTGCTGGACGCCATCATTGCCCAGGACAAACACGCTCGCGTAGCGGTTGAAACCCTGGTCAAGACCGGCGTTGCCATCGTTGCCGGCGAAGTCACCACCAGCGCGTGGGTTGACCTGGAGCAGATCGTTCGTGACGTGATCAGCGACATCGGCTACACCAGCTCCGACGTCGGCTTCGACGGCGCGACCTGCGGCGTGA
>Ga0308163_10001259_pt1 | contig 29365 bp, 19 predicted proteins | sample PhyTR1_FD_201037 | JGI IMG/M metagenome (GOLD analysis project Ga0308163, IMG submission 201037) | Phyllosphere microbial communities from UC Gill Tract Community Farm, Albany, California, United States - DLSLT.R1 | ecosystem: Host-associated > Plants > Phyllosphere > Unclassified | place: USA... | reverse complement strand
GCCAGCTTTGCCGCCTGCACCTCGCCCGAACCGCCGATCGAAATCTGCAGGCGCTCGACGGCGCCACCAACCTTGAGGTCGCCGCTGCCGCCCAGCGACACGGCCAGCGACTCGGCGCGCAGATCGCCCACACTGAGCTCGCCGGAACCGCCGATGTCGAACTGCATGCGCTCGACGTGCAGCTTGTCCGCCGCGACCGTGCCGGAGCCGGCCACCGACACCCGCTCCAGCGTACGCGCCATGACCACGATCTTCATGGTGCGGGTCTCCAGCGACATGTTTTTCTTGGCCGGGCGAATTCGTAGTGTGCCGTTTTCCACGACCGTCTCGATCAGCGCCTGCAAGTTGTCGTCGGTTTCCACAATGACACCCTCGGTGTTGCCCTGGCGGATCTCGACATTGCCGCTGACGCTGGTGGCGAACGCGGTGAAATGGCCGACCTCGCGGTTCTGCTTGACGATTTTGCCGTTGCCCTGGACGCGGTCGCCTCCGATCCAGCTCAGCGGCCCAGCCAGCGCCAGATTGGCCGGCGCGGCGACCGCCAGCATGCCGGCGGCAAGGATCATGGCGCGCAGTGCGCAGCGGACGGTGGTGGTGGTCATGGTGTTCTCCTGGTTGGTCATCTTGAGCCTGGATACTACGCAACGGGCGCGTCGGGCGATACCGGCCTGCGACAGAATGCACGCTGGGCGTGCTGGAATGCGTTCCGCCGGGAATTGACGGGGGCGGTCGCGGCGATGGCTGGCACGGAACCGGCATGAGGTATCATTCGGCCTATCCCGCAAAACCCTCGCATCACCATCGCGACACCTATCTGGAATCACATGCTTATCATCACCATCAAACAGGGCAAGGAAAAGAGCTTGCTGGCCGGCGACCCCTGGATCTACCCCACCGCGATCGACAAGGTCGACGGCAAACCGCAGGAAAAAATGAAGCCGGGCTCGACGGCGATCGTGCAAAGCTCCGCGCGCCAGTTCATCGGCCGCGCCGCGTATAACTCCAAGTCGCAGATCCGCGCCCGCATGTGGAGCTACAAGGAGGACGAGCCGGTCGACCACGCGATGATGAAGCGCCGCGTCAAGGCGGCCGTCGCCAAGCGCGCCGCCGCCATCCGCGCCGCCGGCCCCAATGCGCTGGTGCCGGTGATCCTGGGCGAGGAAGACGGCCTGTCCGGCCTGCTGGTGCACGGCTGGGGCGGCGTCAACGGTTATTTGATCTGCCAATTCCAGTCCGGCGGCGTCGACGCCTGGAAAGTGCCGATCGTGCAGGCGCTGCTGGCGGAGACCGGCTGCCCCAATGTGTATGAGCGTTGCGACGACCTGATCCGCAAGGGCGAGGGCTTGCCGCTGTTCTCCGGCGCGCTGGCGGGCGAAGAACCGCCCGAACACGTACTGGTGCTTGAAGGCAATCAGCGTTACAGTATGGACTTATGCACCGGCTTCAAATATCCGAAGCTGAAGAGCTAGTCCCCATGCCCCGGAGAGCACTGTCCAGATGGAAAATTACCTGTCGTCGCAAATACGCACGCTGACCTATATCGAGAACGAAGACCACCCGGTCTTCGGCACCCTGGTACAACAGATCCTGCACCTGCTGAACTCCAAGCTTATTTTCAGCGACATCCTGATCCATCAAAACAGTCCGCTGTTGCTGCGCCAGCCCAAGGGACTGGTGGCGGTCTCCGATTCGCCGATCACGCGCGAGGAACTGGAAGAGTTTTTCGAAGTGGTCGAGCCGAACTGGTCCGAGCGCATCCAGGACCGCGCCTTCGACCGCGCGGTCGACCTGCACACGGCGCGCATCCGCGCCAACTGCTTCACCTTCCAGGGCAAGAAGCGGCTCGGCTGCGTGATCCGCCGCTTCCCGAAGCAACCGATGCCGCTCGACCAGCTGGGCCTGCGCCAGCACGAGCAGAACTTCGCCAAGCTGACCAGCGGGCTGGTGTTGATCATCGGCGACACTTGCCAGGGCAAGTCGACCACCATCGCCTCGATGCTCGACGAGATCAACAAGCACCGGTCCGGCCACATCATCACGATTGAAGACCCGGTCGAAACCTTGATCCCGCAGCGCCAGTGCGTCATCACGCAGCGCGAGGTGGGGTTCGATGGCGACGTCGAGAGCTTCTATCTTGGCGCGCTGGACGCGCTGCGCGAACGGCCCGACGTCATCGTCATCGGCGAGATCCGCGACGCCCAGACGGCGCAGGAGGCGCTGGCGCTGGCCGAATCGGGCCCGCTGGTGCTGGCCTCGCTGCACGCGCGCTCGACCGAGCTGGGCTTGCAGAAGATGGTGCGGCTGCTGGGTAACTCGGAGGCGCAGTCGCAGGCGCTGGCGCACGCCTTGCGTGGCGTGCTGTGCCAGGCGTTGTTGCCGTCAGTGCAAGGGGAGCGCTACTACCTCGCCACCGAGTGCCTGACGTCCAATCCGGAGGTGGTCGAGATGATCGCCGGCGGGCAGCTGTCGGCGTTGCGCGGCTGGATGGCCGGCAAAACCAGCGAAGGCTGCCACACGATGAACGCCTCGCTGCGCGTGCTGCTGGCCGAAGGCAAGATCGGCGTCGATGACGCCCGCAACGCCACCACCGACCGCATCGGCTTCGCCGAGCACCACTAAAGCTGGATTGGTACGCGGAGCCACGCAGGGCGGATTAGGCGGAACGCCGTAATCGGCCAATGCCTGCGCCGTCGAGACGCATGCATGGCCGATTGCGCTGCGCTAATCGGCCCTGCGTGTTGTCGTGGTCATCTACCTGTTCGGTCCGGGTGACGTTCAATCCAGCGGGATCGCCCGGTATCGGTTGACCTCGTTGCCGTCGACCGGCGGGGCATTGTTGCCCCACGCGCTGCGCAGGTAGGAGACCACTTGCGCCACCTCGTTGTCGTTGAGCACATGGCCGAACGGCGGCATGCTGTACGGACGCGGATTGCCGGCCGTGCCGGGCGCGAAGCCGCCATTGAGCACGATGCGGATCGGGTTGACTGCCTGCTCCATCGTCAGCGCGCGGTTGCCCGCCAGCGGCGGATAGCCGGGCGGCATGCCGGCCCCGCCATCGCCGTGGCATTCGGCGCAATGCTGCTCGTACAGCTTGGCGCCCGCTGTCAGGAAGGCGGTCGCCTGCGGCCCCTTGTCGCGCTCGAACTCCAGCTTGACGCCTTGCGCCGGCAACGCGCGCAGATACACCGCCATCGCGTTGATATCGCTGTCGCTCAAATGCTGCAAGCTTTCCCTGACCACCTCCGCCATTGGCCCGAACACGGTGGCGCGCGGCGATACGCCGGTCTTCAGCAGCGCCGTGATGTGCTCTTGTTGCCAATCGCCCAGTCCTGCCTCGGCGTCGGAATTCAGCGAAGGCGCGTACCAGCCCAGCACCGGTATCAGCCCGCCGGACAAGCTGTCGCCGCTCGATCCGCTCACCGCGCCCAACGCATTGCGCGGGCTGTGGCAGGCGCTGCAATGTCCCAGGCCCTGCACCAGGTAGGCGCCGCGGTTCCAGTCCACCGACTGCCCGGTCTCGGGACGGAATACGGCCGGTTTGAAGTACAACGCGCGCCACGCCGCCAGCATGAATTGCTGGTTGTACGGGAAGCGCAACTGATGCGGCTGGTTGGCCTGGCTGACGGCCGGCACCGACTGGAAGTACGCGTACAGCGCGTCCGAGTCGTCGCGCGTGATGCGGGTGTAATTGGTGTAAGGGAACGCCGGATACAGCAGCCGGCCGCCTTTCGATTTGCCGTTGTGCAGCGCAAGCCAGAAGTCGTCGGCGCTCCAGCCGCCGATGCCGGTGGCCTTGTCCGACGTGATGTTGGGCGAGACCACGCTGCCGAACGGTGTTTTGAGGGCACGGCCGCCGGCGTATTGCTGGCCGCCGCGCGTGGTGTGGCAGGCCATGCAGTCGCCGGCCCTGGCCAGATAAGCGCCACGGGCGATTTTTTGGGCCGGCGCCAGATTGGCGGTGACGCTTGGCGGCGGGCCGGTATCGTCATCGCCGCGGAACAACACGAAGAGCGCGCCGGCCACCGCCAGCGCGGCCAGGCCGGCCAGCGCAACGAGCACTTTTTTCATGGTCGTCGGCGCGCTCACTTGGCGCCCCCCGGCACGCTGCCGCACGGCTGCGGCAACGGCATGGCGAGGCTGGCGGCGAGGGCCGGTCGCGCGGCGGCGTCCGGCGGCTGTTTGCTGATCCAGGCGGAAACGGCGGCCACGTCCGCCTCGCTCAGTTTGCCGGCGATATCGGCCATGCAATCGGGCGCGGCGGCGCGGCGCACCTGGTTCTTCCAGGCGCCGAACTGCGCGTTGATGTAGTCGCTGGGCAGTCCCAGCAGGCCAGGGATGGCCGGTTCGACGCCGTACAGCGCGGCGCCGTGGCAGCTGACGCAGGCGGGAATTTTCCTGGCCGGGTCGCCATGCCGCACCAGCGCCTCGCCGCGTGCCAGGCTGGCGGCGCCGGCGTTGGCGCCGCTGCCGGCCTGGGCGGGCGGGTAGGGCGGATGCTGGGCGGCGAAGTAGTCGGCGATCTCGCGCAGGTAGGCGTCGGGCAGGTGGTCGACCATGTAGGTCATCATCGGATAATTGCGGCGGCCTTCGCGGAAATTGATCAGCTGGTTATACAGGTAGCCGGCCGGCTTGCCGGAGATACGCGGGAAGAAGGCGTCGCCGCGCTCCTTGGCCGCGTGGCAGGCGATGCAGGCGGCCACGCGCTGCTCCAGCGTATCGGGCGGCGCGGCGTAGGCCGGAAGGCAGCCGGCGGTCAGCAGCAACGCCGCCAGACGCCGGACGACGTCATGGACTGACCTGCCGTGTTGCGGTGCCGCTGGTCGCATGCTTTTGTCTCCTCTTTAATTTGCGCAAGTTCCGCCAGGCGATTTTACGTTGATATGGCGAACCCGACGTCGGTAGATTTTACAACGAGCTGGAGCGCGCGCACTACGCCGCCGCCAAGCCCATGATTCCACAGCAAACGCAGGCCGTGGCATGAATCATGCGGATGTGGCCGCATGTCTGCCCTGTGCGGATTCCTGTTTCCTGAGAAAGGACATCGTATGCGCGCCGCTCTATCGCTGCTGCTGGCATCCGGCTTATTGGTCGTCAGCCTTCCCGGCAACGCCTTCTGTCCCAAAAATGGCTTTGTCTGTTACATCACCTCCAAGTCGGCCGGTAGTCTGACCCACCAGGACATCACCCAGCGCGGCATCGAAGAACTCGACAAGCGCTATTTCGCCGTGCCCAAGCTGACTGCTTCGATGCAGAAGGCGCTGGACCAGGTGATCGAAGCGAACGCCAAGGTCGACGAGGACCAGACCAGCTCGGCCAAGCATTTCGACGGCGAGAACGCCGCCGGTGCGCAACTGCGGCTGGCGACGCTCAAGCAAAACATCGTCGATGCGCTGCGCAGCGATCCGATCAACGCCACCGGCGCGCGTGAGAACCTCGGTAGCGCGCTGCACACGATCCAGGACTTCTATTCGCACAGCAACTGGGTCGAGCTGGGCAACGGCAGCGCGCACCCCGGCGTCGGCCGCCCCGGCTCGCTGTCGTTCGCCGGACCGGCGACATCGTCTTGCTCCGGCTTTACCGATACCGGGATGAGTTGCGCAAATTCCTCCAACCTGATCGGCACCTTGCTGACCAGCGGCTATTACGGTGGCGAGGACCGCGTCAAACCAGGCGCCTTCAAATGCAGCCATGGCGGTCCGCTGGACAAAAGTTCGCCGTCCAGCGATCCGATCGGCTACTTCCGCGAAGGCATTAACAAAGATACGTTGTACTGCGACATTTCGCCGCACAGCACCTATCACGGCACGGCCGCCGCCGCCGCCATCGCCGGCACCCAGCAGTTCATCGAGGACATCAAGGCCGAGATCACGCCGGCCCAGCTCAAGGCGCTGCTTGGCGCCGGGCCGACGTTGGCCTTCGCGATCGACACCACCGGCAGCATGGGCGGCATCATTGCCGACGTGCTGGCCTCGGCCACCAGCATCGTCGATGCGCGCGCCGGCACCGACGAAGAACCGTTGCAGTACGTGCTGGCGCCGTTCAACGATCCCTTCACCGGTCCGACCAGCGCCACCAACGACGCGACCGTCTTCAAGGGGCTCATCGGCGGCTTGTTCGCCTCGGGCGGCGGCGACTGCCCCGAGCTGGCGATGACCGGCATCTACAACGGTTTATCGCTGGCCGATCCCGGCGGCGACCTGTTCATGTACACCGACGCCACCGCCAAGGACGCGGGGCTGGCGGGCGCCGTGATCAGCCTGGCCAAGAGCAAGGACATCAAGATTTATCCGATGCTGTTCGGCAGTTGCTCGCCGCTGACGCCGGGCTACCTGCAGGCGGCGGCGGAAACCGGCGGCCAGGTATTCTTCCTGTCGGGCAGCGAAGCGGGCACGGTGACCCAATTGACCGATCTGGTCGGGCGCAACAACGTGGTGCAGATCCTGTCGACGGTCGATACCTATGCCAGCGCCAAAAGCTACACGGTGCCGGTCGACGGCAGCCTGACCCGCTTGACGGTGGCCGTCAGCGGCACGCTGGCCAACCTGCAGCCGACGGTGACGTTGACGCGGCCCGATGGCGCCGTCATCACCAGCGCGACCGCCACCAAATACCTGAGTTTGTCGAGCGGTGTCATCATCTCCATCGACAATCCGCCGCGTGGCGCGTGGAACCTGTCGGTCGGCGGCTCGCCCGACCAGACCTACGTCAATGTCAACGGCATCGCCGATCTCGCGTTCAATTCCTTCAAGCTGGCCCGCTTCGGCGCGATGGCGCCGCACCAGGGCTTGCTGACGATCGATGGCGAGCCGGGCCCGGGCCAGGCGCTGTATGCGATCGCCGCGATGACCGGCATCGCCAGCGCGCCGCAGTTCCAGCTGCGCCGCAAGAACTTCGAGGCGCTGTCGCCGCTCGCGCTGGAGCAGGATCAGACCGACAACGGTAAATTCTTCGGCGCGTTGACGGTGCCGAGCCAGCCGTTCGTGGTCTACGCTTCCGGCACCGACCCGTCCGGCTTCCCCTACCAGCGCCTGGTGAGCGTGATGGTGACGCCGCAGACCGTGTCGGTCACGCCGCCGTCGCGCCAGGATCTGCGTCCCGGCGTCAGCACCGCGCTGGTGTACCAGGTCAGGAACGATGGCCCGGCCGATACCTTCACCATCAGCGCCACCGACGACCAGCGCTACATCACGTCGGTGTCGCCGGCCACGCTGACGCTGGCCAACGGCGCCAGCGCCAACGTCACCGTGACGCTGTCGCCGCCGGTCGGCGCGCGCATCGGCAGCTCGGACAGCCTGACCGTCACCGCCCAGAGCACCAGCGTCGCCACGCTCCACAACAGCGCCTCCATCACGGTGTTCGTCACCGGCGTCGCGCAGACGCCGGGGCGGCCGGACTTCCTGGCCGAAATCGTCGGCCAGGAAACGGTGGCGCCCGGCGTCGTCGGGCTGGATGTGCGCTTTACCAATACCGGCGTCGGCACCGCGCGCGGCATGACCCTCGGCTCGGTAACGCCGCGCACCCTGGCCGGCACCGGCATCGTCACGCTGAACACGGCCCTGTCGCCGCCGCTGCCCTTCGTGGTGCCGAATGTCGATGTGGGCAGTTTCTTCACCGTGCGGCTGACCTTCAACGTGCCATCGACCGTCAAGCGTTTCGCCGTCAGCGAGGGTGGCAACGTCACCGATCTGGCCGGCGTGCTGCACGGCTATTCCCAAGCGCAGTCCGTGATTCCGAAATAAGGAGCGACCATCATGAATATCCGATCCTTGCGGGCCACATTGGCCTTCTGCTCGACCTTGTGCCTGACCGTGTTCGCGCCCTTGGGGGCGCAGGCGCTGCCGTTCACCTTCACCTTCACGGCATCGCCGGCCAGCGGAGTGGTGAGCGGGCTGCCCGGGCAAACCGTCGGTTGGGGCTACGAGCTGGTCAACACCGACACCAGCAACTGGTTTGTGCCGACCCAGCTGAACGCGTCGTCGTTCAGCATCGGGTCGCCCGACGCCAGCTATTTCGATTTCCCCGTGCTGGCGCCCGGCGCCGAGGTCGACGCGCTGTTCGACGAGCTGCTGCACACCGGCTTGTACGGCGTGCAGTTGTTCTCGTTCGCGCTGCCGGGGCAAAGCGACAGCGGCTATTTCACGCTCTCGGGGGAATGGTGGAGCGGCGATCCGTTGGCCGGTGGCGCCTTCCTGCAAACGGCCGACGCGGTGCAGGTGGCGTTGACCCTGGAAGTCGGCGGCGCGGTCGCGGTGCCGCTGCCGGGTACGCTGCCGTTGCTGGTGCCCGGCCTGTTGCTACTGTTCGCCGGCCAGCGCCGCCGCCAGAAAGCGCCGCAGATCGGCCTCGGTCGACGCTGACGGCGTGGTGGGCTGCAGTTGCATGTACCGACCGGGGCCGGTGCGGCCCAGCAGTTCGAAACGCTTGCCCGCGTAGCTGGTTGGCCGCACCTGCAACGTTGTCAGCCGCGAGCCGGTGCCGTCCGCCGCGACATGGATGATGAACTGGCAGCTGTATTGGCGCCCTTCGGCGTTCCAGAAGTAATCGATGTCGGGCGCGATCAGCACGTCGTGCTGGCGTTGCGCCGCCGGCAGGGCGAGCCAGGCGGCAAGCGCCGGCGCCAGCGGCGCGCTAGCCAGATCGGCGTCCGGCGGGAACAATGTGGCGCCGAAGGGCAGGGCGATGCGGTAGCGCCGGCGTTGTTCGCGTTGCGGCGCGATTCCTTGCACCGCGCGCAGGATGGCTTGCTGCGCCTGCGGCGGCGTCAACGCTGCCGTGAGCGCCGTGGGGGCCGCGCCGGGGGCGGCCGGAGTGATGAGCAGCATGCCGCAACAGGCCGCGCCGAGGCGCTGTTTCCAGTTTCCGAGCCGTGTCGTCATCATCGTCCCCCTGTGGAGATACTTTAGCGCGTTGCGCATCGTGATGCCTGGACCGGTCGGGCGCGGCGCGCGGCCTCAGTCCTTGGGCGGGCGCGGCAACTTGACCGGCCGCAGCGGGGGCAGCTTGCCGCCGCCGGCGATCCAGTGCCGGTACACGCGCAGCGCCACCTGGGCGTCGTCGGCGGCGTACAGGATCTGCTTGTCGTTGAGGCGCGGCAGCGACCAGTTGGTCGTGGAAATCTTCTTGGATTTTTGCAGCTTCTGGCCGAAGAACTTGGCCACCGCCGTCTTGGCGCCGAGGTCGTTGCGCTGGCCGGGCGTGCGCAGCGCCACCGACAGGTCGACCACGCCGGCGGCGCGGATCTTCAGCTTGGCGTGCAGCCGCTTGACGTCGTCGGACAGGCCAAAGCCGATCTTCAGCGGCGCCGGCTGTTCCAGTATGGCTTGCAGCAGCTCGAGCGTGTGGGCCGGCGTACTGCTGCCGATCTGGAACAGATAGGCCTTGTCGTCGGTGGAGAATTGAATCAGATGGGGGCCGGTCGAGGTTTCGCCTTTGACAAACGTCGGCTTGGACTCGGTGTCGAAGCCAACGGCGTCGGCGGCCAGCAGGGCGGCGCGCGCGGCAAGCGCGTGATCCGCCGTGGTCACCAGTTGCACATCGGCGATGCGCAGGCCGACGTAGGGCGGAAGCTCGGCCTCCGCCGCAGCATGCCGCCCGGTATCGGTGGGCAACCCGGTGGGCAACTGGGCCTGGTCAGCCAACTTAACCCTTGCGCGAGAATTTCGCGGTCAGCTGATTCAGTTTGTCGGCGCGCACGCGGGCCGCTTCTTCGGCCGCGGCCGCGTCGCGTTCGGCCTTTTTGCGTTCGGCTTCCTTCTTGAAGCGCTCCTGCAGGACCTGGGCGGCGTGGGCGCGGTGGGTGTCGGTGACTTCGGCGCCGGGCGTGCCGTCGAGGTCGTGGCGCACCTTGGCTTTTTCCATCACTTTCAGATAGCGCAGCGAACCGGTGTGGATGCCGAGCGCCGAGCGCATGGTCTTACGGTCCAGCTCGGGCATGATCGCCAGGATCTGCTTGTCGATACCGATCGACAGCGGCAGAAAATCGCGGAACGCCGGGAATTGGGTTTGCAGCTGTTTCAACAGGGTGCGCGGGGTCGGGGCCGCAGTGGCCGGAGCGGATGCGGCTGGCTCGGTCGCCAAAGGCTGAGGGGTAAGGCTAGTGTTCATCGACTTCGTAGGTTAAGCAAGAGGCGCCAGCATATCATGCGTCCTCCCGGATTGCAGTGTGTTTTAGGCTACCGTGCCGGGTTGCTCACACTCTGTCCAACGAGAGATGGACGACAGGTGCGGCGCGGCTCTAAAACGTGTATAATGCTTGACGCACCAATAGCAGGGCGGTGTGTTTCAGTTTGGTACAGGATGCGATCGGTCTGAACACGGGCGTGTGCCCTTGTTATATGGTTTTAGGATGTCGGATATCTGATTTATTCATTATCCTGATGTCTCGCTATACGGCATACTTTGCCCTCTCCTCATTCTTCACTGAAAAGAGAAACAAGCCCGTCGTTGGAACCGGGCTTTTTTTATTCCGCAGATAATCGTCAGCAAAATTACAACATTTCCATCCATGCGCACTGGTAACGGTCGGCGCGGGCTATGGTATTTTGTATTTTCTGGCGAATACGCATTGAGAGACTTTTAATGACAAAAACGCCGAAAACTTTAACGTTGTCCGTCAAGGCAGCCCGCACCAGCTCCGCTCCGCTGGTCGTGCCAAAGACGACTCTATCCTATGTCATCGATAATGCGCAAGAGGCAGCGAGCAAAGTAACGGTAGTCAAGAAGAAAACGCGCCTGAGCGCCGCAGCCGAAGCAGCCCAGGCCGAAGCGCAGGTGGCCGTCGAGTCGCCGGTCAAGACCGTCAAGGTGGCGCGCAAGGGCGCGATCGCCGGCGCCGTCGCGGCCGACGAGCCGGCCGCCGATACGGTCGTGGTCAAGACCGCGCCGAAGTCGAAACTGGTCAAGGCGGTCAAAGTGGAACCGGCACCGGTCACCATCGTCACCTCGGGCCCGGCCGTCAGCCAGGTCACCGACGCCGCCACCCTGGCGTCGATCGACACCTCCGGCTATTTGCTGCCGAGCGTCAAGGTGCCGGGCCGCCGTGGCCGCAAGCCATCAGAATTCACGCCGGAAAACGACGAAGTCGCGGCGCTGAACGCCGTCGAGCGCGCCGAACTGAAGGCCGTGTCGAAAGCACGCGAGCGCAAGGCCAAGGGCGGCGCCGCCGACATGCTGGGCATGGACCCGAAAAGCTCGGCCGAGGACCTTGAGCGCCGCCGCAACCAGATCAAGAACCTGATCAACATGGGCAAGGAGCGCGGCTTCCTGACCTACGCCGAGATCAACGACCAGTTGCCGGAAAACATCGTCGATCCGGAAGCGATCGAAGGCATCATCGCGACCTTCAACGACATGGGCATCGCCATCTACGAGCGCGCCCCGGAAGCGGACTCGCTGCTGCTGACCGACAGCGTGGCCACCGTCACCTCCGACGACGAAGTGGAAGCGGCCGCCGCGACCGCGCTGTCGACGGTCGACTCCGATTTCGGCCGCACCACCGACCCGGTCCGCATGTATATGCGTGAGATGGGCGCCGTGGCGCTGCTGACGCGTGAAGGCGAGATCGAGATCGCCAAGCGCATCGAGGGCGGCCTGAAGGACATGATCCAGGCCATCTCCGCGTGCCCGACCACGATCGCAGAGATCGTCGCGCTGGCCCGCAAGATCGACGCCGACGAGCTGAAAGTGGACGAAGTGGTGGACGGCTTTGTCGACCTGAACGAAGCGAACAACGCGCCGGCCGTGGCCGCCGCGCCGGCCGCGCCGTCGGACGACGACGAGGAAGAGGAAGAAGAAGTCGAGGAAGAAGACGGCGACGCCAACGGCGGCGCGGCAGGCTTCTCGACCGAGCAACTGGCGCAGCTGAAAAAAGCCGCGCTGGAAAAGTTCGACGTCATCTCGACCCAGTACGACAAGATGCGCAAGGCCGCCGGCGGTTACGGCTCGAAGGCTTACGTGTCGGCGCAGGAAGCCATCTCGGCCGAACTGCTCGGCATCCGCTTCACCGCCAAGGTCGTCGAAAAGCTGTGCGACACCCTGCGCGGCCAGATGGAAGAAGTGCGCCACATCGAGCGCGCCGTGCTGGAACTGTGCGTCAACAAATGCGGCATGCCGCGCGCCCACTTCATCAAGGTGTTCCCGGGTAACGAGACGGACCTGGACTGGGTTGACGGCGAGGTCGATTCGGCCTATCCGTACAGCGCCATCCTGGGCCGCAACGTGCCGGCCGTCAAAGAGCTGCAAAAGAAGATGATCGACCTGCAAGCCCGCGTGGCGCTGCCATTGGCCGACCTGCGCAAGATCAACAAGCAGATGGCCGCCGGTGAAAAACGCGCGCGCCAGGCCAAGCGTGAAATGACGGTCGCCAACTTGCGTCTGGTGATTTCGATCGCCAAGAAGTACATCAACCGTGGTTTGCAGTTCCTCGATCTGATCCAGGAAGGCAACATCGGTCTGCTGAAGGCGGTCGACAAGTTCGAATACCGTCGCGGCTACAAGTTCTCGACGTATGCGACCTGGTGGATTCGCCAGGCCATCACCCGTTCGATCGCCGACATGGCCCGCACCATCCGCGTGCCGGTGCACATGATCGAAACGATCAACAAGATGAACCGCATCTCGCGTCAGATCATGCAGGAAACCGGCAGCGAGCCGGATCTGGCGACGTTGGCCGTCAAGATGGAAATGCCGGAAAACAAAGTGCGCGAAATCATGAAGATCGCCAAAGAGCCGATCTCGATGGAAACGCCGATGGGCGAGGACGGCGATTCGCAGCTGGGCGACTTTATCGAGGACAACACCACGTTGGCCCCGCTCGATGCCGCGCTGCACGCGTCGATGCGCAATGTCATCAAGGAAGTGCTGGACTCGCTGACCCCGCGCGAAGCGAAAGTGCTGCGCATGCGTTATGGCGTGGAAATGTCGAACGACCACACCCTGGAAGAAGTGGGCAAACAGTTCGACGTGACGCGCGAGCGGATACGCCAGATCGAAGCGAAGGCCATGAGCAAGCTGCGCCAGCCGTCGCGTTCGGACAAGCTGAAGACGTTCCTGACGCAGAACTAAGGTTCAGGGAAGCAAATAGAAGGGAGGCCATGTGCCTCCCTTTTTTTCGCCTTAACGCTCGGTCGCGGTGAAGTAAGGGCTCTCGGGCGGCCCGAGATAGCTGGGCTTGAGGCCGCCGGCGTCGATGATCAGGCGTTGCAGCACCAAACCCGGATCGAGTGCCCAGAACTTGATCACGTGCTTGCCCGGACGATCGACCCGCACCTTGGTGACGAACCTGGCCACGCCGTCCGACACCATCTTGCGCCAATACTGTTCGGTGGCGTCGGCATGCACATTGACTTCCTGCGCCGGACCGTCGTCAATCGACACGGCGAAGCGCGATCCCGCTCCAGGCTGGAACTTGAGAGTCGGCCCCAGCAGCGTATGGATGCTGAGTTCGCCGCTGCTCACCAGATTAACGTCGTACTCCAGCCGCATCCCGTCCTGCGGCGACATGGCCGACATCAGCGCCGGCATCGGCGTCACGCCTGAAAGCGTGTGGCCATACCTTGGAATACGTTGCCAACTGCGCCCAGCCGGCGCGCTCGCCCGGCTGTAATGCTCGGCCTCGATCACGACCACGCCACCGGTCTCCACATGGCCTTGCAGCGTCGCCGCATCCATACCGGCCGGCGCGTGTACCGGCACATGAATCACCACCTTGGCTTTGTCGGGGCCGCTGACAGTCAATTCAGCTTGCGTCAGACCCGCTGGAACCCGCGCCCAGTCGACATCGACCGTTATCCGCTGCTCCTTGAGGACCTGGCCGGCGGCATGGCTGATGCGCACCCATGGGTGACTGGCGGTGATGGTGTAGGCAAACGGTTCGGCACTTCGATTAAACAGCTCGAAGTGGCGGGCCAGCTTTTCCAGCCGCTCCAGCGTCGGCAACACCAGCTTGCGGATAGGCCATGCCGGCCATGCGGCCAGGTCTCCCTGCACGGCGATACCCATGCGATCGGACGGGTGGATGCCATTTGGCGAGGCCAGCTGCCCGGGTTCCGGAATGCGCAGTTCGGCAACGGCGGGCATGACGTCGCGGTAAGGCTGGTCCCAGTTGGTGTAGCCGAAGCGGGTTTGCGACATCATATGGTTCCACTTGCCGCCACTGGTCTCGCGCTGATAGCGGCGGGTCAAATCGGCATCGTGCTGAAACAGCCGGCGCACGCGCGCCGCCATGTCATTGGTGGAAACCCGTCCCTGGCGCGCATAGACAGCGTTGCGCCCGGCCGAGACCATCATGTCGGTGGCGTTGGCGGAGGCCAGAACCGGGTACTCGACCAGCTGGAAGTAGGCGTCGCGCATGGTCGCCGGCAGTTGTTTCCCAACCTGGCTTGCTTCGTCCGCCAGTTGCCGGTAGTCGTTGACGACTGTTTCGGCTTCATCATAATTGGCCAGGCTATAGGTGTCCGGTTCCAGCTGCTCGGGCCGGCGCCGGGCGTTGTAGCGGGTGTAGCGATCGACGATCGACGCGATTTGCGCGGCATGCGTGGCGCCGAACTCGCGCGTGGCCCATGCCCGCAGATAGTCCGGCAGACGCTGCGCCGGCCACGCCGCCGGATTCCATGCATAGGCGAGGAAAAATTCGGTTGGCACTTCCATCGGCTTGAGGTCGCCCACATTGACGATCCACATGCGGTTGGCGCCATACTCGTTGGCCAGGTTCATCTGTTCCCACACCTTGGCGACCTGGGTCACGTTCAGCCATTTATACGATCGCGGCACGCCCACGTAGTCGAAATGGTAGTAGACGCCGGCGCCGCCGCTGCGCTTGCGCTCCTCGGTGGTGGGTAAGCGCCGAATATTGCCCCAGTTATCATCGCACCAGAGCAGCAGCATGTCGTCGGGCACCCGCATACCCTTCTCATAGTAATCCTGGACCTCCTTGTACAGGGCCCACAGCTGGGGCACTTTTTCCGGATCCTGTTTCAGTTCCTGTTTGATCAGGGCGCGCTGGTCGCGCACGATGGTCTGCAGCAGGTCGACATTCGCGCTTTCGGACATCGGCTCGTCGCCGTCGCCACGCATCGCCATGGTGATGACTTTCTCATAGTCGCGCGTGTTACGCAGGCCTTGCGCCCAGAACTCGCGCAGCGCCGCACCGTTCTTTTGATAGTCCCACGGTCCCTTGCCGTAACGGGCCCATTCCTGCTGGGCACGCATCATCGGCTCGTGGTGCGAGTTGCCCATCACGATACCGCGCGTGTTGGCCAGGGCGCCGTTGGCTTTGTCGTCGTCCTGGAAGGCCGAGTACCACATGGCCGGCCAAAGGAAGTTGGCGCGCATGCGCAGCATCAGCTCGAATAATTTTTCGTAGAATTGGTGGTTGAAGCCGCCGAAACGCTCCTTGGCCCAGTTGGTCAGGGCCGGCGCCTCGTCGTTGAGAAAAATGCCGCGGTACTGCACGGTGGGTTTTTCGACAATCCTCGTGGCCATTGGAATGCTGAGCGTGCGCTGTCGGACGATCGGCACATCCGCCCACCAATGCCAGGGGGATACGCCGATCTGCTCGGACAATGTGTAGATCCCATAAATGGTTCCGCGCTTATCGCTGCCGACGATCACCAAGGCACGCTCGACGCCGGGGAGTGGGTCGCGGACCGCCTGGATCAGGAAGCCTTCCCACTGTCCTGGCAATGTCCGGGTATCGATTTTACCCTGTGCCGCGAGCCGGTCGATGATGGAATTCCGGCCCAGCGTGCCAACGATGATGGCATCGGTGGTACCGGCGCCCGCATCCACCTTCCACTGGGGCGTTTTCCCGCTGACGCTCGTGATGTCGCGTTGTAAGTCGCGCGCCGCCAGCACCACGCCCTCGTGTTCGTTGGCGCCGACGACGATCGCTGCGGCCCGCTTGCCGTCGGCCACCATGACGCCGCCGCTGCCGTTGAGGTCAACAAACCTGCTGGTGCCGATCGCGCTTGCATCGAACGCCATGAGAACGCATGCAAGGGTGGCGACACAACGTGCCACCAGTCCCATATGCCCGTCCGAAAACTTTTTGATCCCCACGTCGCATCCCCGATTATCGTAATTTATCGAGATATGGTAGCGCAATCATTGGCGCTTTGGGAGGAAAATTTCTGTCTCGGTCATCCTGCCGCCGCTGACATCCGCGTGGCGGGCGACGCATGCATTACACTAGCGCAACCTACTTAATTGACCGCGATGCCCAAACTTCTCTCGATTTTCACCGCGCTGGCACTTGCCGGCGGATACGTCCATGCCGCCGACAATTGCGGCGCGTTTAAGCGGCTCGATGTCGCCACGCCGCCCGGTTTCTGCGTCGCCGTGCTGGCAGACGGTTTTAAGTTCCCACGCGGCATACAGCCTTTGACCAACGGCGACCTGGTGGTGGTCGACATGGGGGGCTGGGAACCGGGGCGGGGCAGCATCTGGCTGCTCAAGGCCGTCGCTGGCGGCTACGAAAAGCGCCAGCTGTTCAAGGGGCTGGACCGGCCGAACGGCATCACGCCGGGGCCGGACGGACAGTTGTACGTCGGCCTGGTCAAGCGTATCGCCCGCTTCGATCCGCGCCAGCCGGCCGCCACGCTCACCGATGTCATCGGCGGCGCTTCCGGCGTCGCCGCCTTGCCCGGCCTGGGCCGTCATCTATTGAGGACGATGCGGTTCGACGCCCAGGGCGACATGTACGTCAACATCGGCTCGGCCAGCGATCATTGCGAGGGCGACAACAACGCGCCGCCCGCCGCCGGCAAAGCGTGCGCCGAGGCGCACGGGCCGGAGGCGCTGGGTGTGATACGCAAGTACAAAATGCAGTGGCCGCAGGGCAAGGCGTTAAATGGGGAGGTCTACGCGTCCGGCCTGCGCAATTCGCAGGCGCTGGCATTTCAGCCGGTCGGCGGCGCGCTGTGGCAGGCGGACAATAGTCGCGACGCCATCCAGGCCGCCATGCCCAAACTGGCCAACGACAACAATTTGCCGCACGATGAGCTCAACCTGGTGCAGCGCGGCGCCAATTACGGCTGGCCATACTGCTACGACGACAATCGGCCCAGCCCGGAATATCCGGCGGCGGTCTGTTCGGCCTACCGCCCGCCGCAGCGCCTGTTGCCGGCGCACGCGGCGCCGCTGGGCATGACGTTTTACACGGCGGAGCGGTTTCCGGCGATGTACAAGAACAGCCTGATCGTTGGCTACCACGGTTATCGCGCGCACGGCCATCGGCTGGTGGCGCTGCTGGCGGACCGCAACGGCGCGCCGCTGGGCAAATCGGTCGAGTTGATCGGCGATTGGGGGCACAAGGGCAAGCAGGGTATGGGGGCGCCGGTCGACGTCAAACAAGGCGCCGACGGCAATATCTATCTGGTCGAAGACCGCACCGGCCGCGTGGTGCGGCTCCAGTACGAGCGCTGAACGGAAAGACCCAGGTTATTGCATGAACCAGCCGTGGCTGACCACCAGCGACTGGCCGGTGAGCGCGTTCGACGGGAAGCTGGCGAACAGCAGCGCGACTTCGGCGACGTCTTCCACCGTGGTGAACTTGCCGTCGACGGTGTCGGCCAGCATGACTTTTTTGATGACGTCGTCCTCGGAAATGCCCAACGTCCGGGCTTGCTCGGGAATCTGCTTGTCCACCAGCGGCGTGCGCACGAAGCCCGGGCAGATGACATTGGCGCGCACGCCGTGCTCGGCGCCTTCTTTCGACACCGCCTTGGCCAGGCCGATCAGGCCGTGCTTGGCAGTGACGTAGGCCGACTTGAGCTTGGACGCTTCTTTCGAGTGCACCGATCCCATATAGATGACGCTGCCGCTGCCGGCCTTGTACATGTGCGGCAGGCAGGCCTTGGTGGTGAGGAAGGCGCCGTCGAGGTGGATCGACAGCAGCTTCTTCCATTCTTCATACGGGAAGTCTTCGACCGGGTGAATGATCTGGATGCCGGCGTTGCTGACCAGAACGTCGATCTGGCCCCAGGCGGCGATCACCTCGGCGATGCCGGCGTTGACCTGCGCTTCGTCCGTGACGTTCATGGCGACCGCCATCGCCTGCTTGCCGGCGGCCTTGAGCTCGTCGGCGGTGGCCTGCGCCGCTTCCAGATTGAGGTCGGCGATGACGATCTTGCCGCCCTCGCGCGCATAGATCAGGGCGATTTCCTTGCCGATGCCACTGGCGGCGCCGGTGACGACGCAGACTTTATCTTGCAGTTTCATGTGCGGACTCCTTGGGTTGGGGTGTTGGGACATTACACGTCATGCGCCGAGGCATGTATACGCTCTAACGGACAGTGCATGACCTGGCTGAAGGGAGGGTTAAGGCGTGCAATTTGTACGGGGCACGGTCAGCTTGATCACCGCGCCGCCTTCGTTGCCGTTTTTGATCTCCAACGCCGCGCCGATGCTGGCCGCGCGCTCGCCCATGCCGACCAGACCGTAGTGGCCGCGCCGCTGGCCCGCGCCGAGGATGTCGGCGGGGATGCCTTTGCCATCGTCACACACCCGCACGGTCAGCGCGTCGGCGCCAAAGTCCAGTGCCACGGTGATCACGCTGGCGCCCGCATGGTGGAAGGCGTTGCCGATCGCTTCGCGGCCGATGGCGAACAACTCGTCCCGCAGCGCCGGCTCCAGGTGGTAGGGCGCGCCGCGCACCTCCAGGCGGAAGCGCGGCGCCATCACCTCGGCCAGGCCGTTGCCGAAGCACGCCAGCGCCTCGGCCAGCGTGCCGTCGCCGCGCGACGCCGAGCGCAGGCCCATCACCTCGTCGCGACCTTCGACCAGCGCCCGCTCGATGTAGCCGATGCCGCGCTCCATCGCCGCGCGCGCCGGCAGCGCGGGCGGGATCTGCTCCATCGCCGCCTGCATCATCAGGATCGTGCCTTGCGCCTGTTGCAGGAAGGTGTCGTGCAGCGCGCGGGCGATGCGTTCGCGCTCGCTCAGGCGCTCCAGCTGGCGCGCCTCGATCAGCCTGGCCACTTGCGCCAGCCGCCAGCGCCACGCCAGCGCGACCAGCGAGATCAACAGCGCCCCGCACACCAGCTTGAACCAGACGCTTTGCAGAAAGGTCGGCGGCAGTTCGATGTCGAGCGCCGCGCCGTCGGCGTTCCAAACGCCGTCGCGGTTGGCGGCGATCACCTGGAAACGGTAGTCGCCCGGCTGCAGGTTGGTATAAAACGCTTCGCGCCGGCCTTCGGCATTTTGCCAGTCGCGGTCGACACCCTCGAGCCGGTAGCGGAAGACGCCGCGCTCCGGCACCGATAAACCGAGGGCGGTGAAGCCGATGTGCAGGTTGTTGGCGCCTTGGGGCAGGCGCAGCGGCCGGTCGGCGGCGTAGCGCTTGCCGTCGCTGGACACCGAGACAATTTCGACCGGCGGCGGCAGCCGGTCGCGGCGGATGGCGCCGGGCGTGATCAGCATGGCGCCGCTGGTTGTCGAGAGCCACAGCTTGCCGTCGCTCGCTTGCACCATCGACGGGAACGGGCCGCTGGGCTGCACGGTGCCGGTCAGGCCTTCTTCGCTGCCCAGCAGTTCGTACGTCACGCGGGCGCCGTCGCGCGTGAATGCCGTGAGCTGGTCGGCGGAAATGCGGAAGGCGCCGTCGTGGCCGTGCAGCCATAGCTCGCCGCCGTCGGTGGCGACGATGCCGCTGATGCCGCGCAACTCGTGGCCGTCGGCCGTCAACAGCGGCACGAAGCGCGCGCCGTCGTAGCGCGCCACGCCCGTTTCGCCCGCCACCCATACATGGCCGCGATGCTCGTAGACGCACAGCACGTTGCCGATGCGCAGGCCGTGCTCGGCGCCCATGAAAATCACCTTGCCGCCGTCGACCACGGCGACGTGGTTGCCCTGGTAGCCGACCCACAGCCGGTCGCGGCTGTCCGATAGCAGCGACATCACGCGCAGCTTCGGCAGCGACGGGTAGGGATGTTCCCACTTGCCGTCGCGGTGGCGGAACAAGTCGTAGTTCAGATAGCTGGCCCACCAGTCGCCGTCGCGGCCTTGCGCCAGTGCGTAGATGGTCGAACTGTCACGCAGCGGCGCCGGCGGCGACGGGATCAGCTTGCCCGCTTGCCGAATGCCCTGGTAGCTGCCGAGGGCGGGACCTGCGGCCCCGGTGCCGGCCGTCGAACTCCAGAAGCCGCTGTCGAGCGTGGCGTGGCGGCGGCCTGCGGCATCCATCAGCCAGGCGCTGTTGGCGGCGTTGCTGAGCCAGACCTTGCCGTCGGCGTCGGCCGCCAGTCCCGGCGTGACGATCGGCTGGTCGCTCGGCAGCGGCACGGCGCGGTAGCGGCGAAACCGGTCGAGGCCGGTTGCGGTGCCGAACCAGATATTGCCGTCGCGGTCTTCAAAAAAGGTCTGTGGATTAAGTCCGCTCAAGCCCTGGTCGCGCGTGAGGCGCTGGCGCGGATCGGGAAACACATCTGGCAGCACGCGTTCGACGTGGGTATCGCTCGCCAGCCACATGGTGCCGGCGCGGTCGAACCACATGCCACTGCCCGGCAGTTCGGCCTTGGGTGATGGGGCGCCGGCCTTGGGCGGCCTTTGTGACAGGCGGTAATTGGCGTCGACGCCATTCGATATCCAGACGGTGCCGTCCGGCGCGGCGGCCAGCGACGCCAGTTCGAGGTTGCCGGGGCTGGCGATGTGGTAGCGCGTGTCGCCGGCGCGGCGGTAGTAGACGGCGCTCGAGGTCGACACCCATTGCGTGCCGGCGCGGTCGAACAGCACCTGCCAGACCGCTTGTGGTGGATTGAAGCCGGTCTCCGGGCCGATCCGCACCCAACGGTCGCGCGCGCGGTCGAGCCAGGCCAGGCCGCGCGCGGTGGTGGCCCACAGCACGCCGTCCGGCGCGGTGGTGAAGCTGTGGGCGGCGCCGGGCGGGAAGCCGTTGTCGGCGCCGTAGTGCGCGGCCTTGCCATTCTTGAACACGCTGGCGCCGCCGAAGCGGTAGCCCACCCACAGGCCGCCGTCGGGCGCGGTGTGCAGCGGCAGCACGATGGTCGACAGCAGCGCTTGGCCGCCGACCCGGTCGCGGCGCTCGAAATTGACGCCGTCGAAACGGTACAAACCGGTGGGCGTGGACAGCCACAGCCAGCCGTCCGGCGTTTGCGTGATGGCCTGGATTTGCGCCGGCGCGCCCTGGGCGGCGCTCCATGCGCTGTGCGCGTACTCGCCCAGCAGGCGCGCGTGCGCGGCCGGCCGCGCCGACGAGGGCGGCGCGATCAGTGCGCACAGCACGCTGAGCAGCAGCAAGCAGGCGCGCAGGAAGGTCCAATGTGTAACAAGGTTCATGACAGGAGCATAACGGATTTCATATTGGAAATGAAGTTGGCGGCGCGACGACCAACCCGCCACGCCTTTAGCGATACGCGCGCTGTACCACTTAGGGGTCGGACCCGCAGGGTCCGACCCCGTGTGGCAGTGCGGGTTGCGAGCAAAAAAACGCCCCGGGGATGAGCCGGGGCGTTGTTTGCTCAATCGCCGAACGTGCGCTTAGCCGGTGTTGCGCAAGCCGGCGGCGACGCCGTTGATCGACAGGTGGATGCCGCGGTGGACCCGCTCGTCCGTCGCCTTGGCCGGATCGACGGTCAGCGCGCGGTGGCGCTTGATCAGCTCGACCTGCAAGTGGTTCAGCGGATCGAGGTAGGCGATGCGGTTCTGGATCGAGCGCGCCAGCAGCGGGTTGCCCGTCAACCGTTCCGACGCGCCGGTGATGTCCTGCAGGATCGTCAGCGTGTTGGCGTGCTCTTCGGTGATGCGCTTGAAGATGCGGTCGCGCAGTTCCTTGTCCGCCACCAGCTCGGCGTAGCGCGAGGCGATCGCCAGGTCGGTCTTGGCCAGCACCATGTCCATGTTCGACAGCAAGGTGGCAAAGAACGGCCACGCCTGCGCCATATTGCGCAGCTGCGCCAGCCGCGCTGGCTTGTCGCCGTCGGCGATCCACGCGCCAATGGCGCTGCCGAAACCGTACCAGCCCGGCAGCAGCAGGCGGCACTGGCCCCACGAGAAGCCCCACGGAATCGCCCGCAAATCCTCGATGCGCTTGGTCGACTTGCGCGAGGCCGGACGCGAACCGAGGTTCAGCTCGGCGATCTCGGCGATCGGCGTGGCGCTGAAGAAGTAGTCGGTAAAGCCCGGGGTTTCATAGACCAGGTTGCGGTAGGCCTTGTAGGCGCGGTCGGAAATCTCCGCCATGATCGCCTCGAACTGGCTCAGCTGCTCCAGGTGCGCGCTGTCCTCGGACTGCGGCATCAGGCTCGCCTCTAGCGTCGCGGCGACCAGCAGCTCGAGGTTGCGGCGGCCGATGTCCTTGTTGGAGAACTTGGAGGCGATGATCTCGCCCTGTTCCGTCAGCCGGATCTGGCCGTTGACGGTGCCGTGCGGCTGCGCCAGGATGGCCTCGTAGCTCGGACCGCCGCCACGGCCGACCGTGCCGCCGCGGCCATGGAACAGGCGCAGCTTGACGCCGGCGTTTTCGAACACCGTCACCAGATGGGTTTCGGCCTTGTACAGTTCCCAGGTCGAGGTCAGGAAACCGCCGTCCTTGTTGGAGTCCGAGTAGCCCAGCATGACTTCCTGGATCTGCCCCTGCCTGGCGATCAGGCCCTTGACCAGCGGCAGCGCCATCACCGCTTCCATGATGCCGGCGGCGCGTTGCAGGTCGGGGATGGTTTCAAACAGCGGAATGACCATCAGGTCCAGTTCCGCTTCCGCGTCCCCCGCGGCGATGCGCAGCAGGCCCATCTCCTTTTGCAGCAGCATCACTTCCAGCAGGTCGGACACGGTCTCGGTGTGCGAGATGATGTAGTTGCGGATCGCGCGGGCGCCGTAGCGGTCGCGGATCTGGCGCGCCGCGCGCAGCACGCCCAGCTCCGAATCGGTCTCGTCGGAGTAGTCGATGTACGGCGAGTACAGCAGGCGCGGTTGCGACAGCTCGCTCAGCAGCAGTGCCACCTTGGCGTCCTCGTCGAGCGCCGCGTAGGCCGGCTCGCCGCCGGCCTTGGCGAACAGTTCGGCCAGCACGCGCTCGTGGATGTCGGACGACTGGCGCATGTCCAGCGACGCCAGGTGGAAGCCGAAGATGTCGGCCGCGCGTGTCAGGGTCGACAGGCGTGGACGCACCAGCACTTCGCCGTGGTTGGCGACCAGCGACTCGACCAGGGTTTGCAGGTCGGCCGAGAACTCGGCGGCGCTGCCGTACGGCTCGGCGTGGCCGACTTCCTTGCGCAGGATGTTGGTCGCGCCCAGCGCGCGGGCGGTGCTGGCCAGGCGCGCATAGATACCGATCAGCGCGCGGCGGTATGGCTCGTCGGCGCGGTGGTCGGAAGTGTCGGGCGACTGGTCGGCCAGCGCCTGCAGGGCAGGGGTGCAGCCGACCATCAGCGTCGAGACCGACAGTTCGGCGCCCAAGGTGTGCGCTTCTTCCAGATAGAAGTCGAGGATGGTGGTGGCCTGGCGCACCAGCGCGTGTTGCATGGTACCGCCGTTGACATTCGGATTGCCGTCGCGGTCGCCGCCGATCCAGCTGCCCATTTGCACATACGGCGCGTTGATGGGCTTGACCTGCGGCGCCTGGTCGTCGGCCGGCGCGCTGCCGTAGTGATGCGCGATGTCGCTCTCGATGTCGTCGTACAACCCCGGCAGTTCGCGCAGGAAGGTGGTGCGGTAGTACGACAGCGCGTTTTCGATCTCGTCGGCCACGGTCAGCTTGGTGTAGCGCAGCATGCGGGTCTGCCACAAGGTGGCGATGCGCGCGCGCAGCAGGTGCATGTTGGCGGACTTTTCCTTCGGCGTCAGCGGCAGGTCGCGCTCGGCCAGCAGGCGGGCGATGTCGTGTTCGGCGTCGAGGATGGATTTGCGCTGCACTTCGGTCGGGTGGGCCGTCAGCACCGGCGCGATCAGGGCCTGGTCGAAGAATTTGCCGACGGTCTGTTCGCTGACGCCGGCTTCCTTGAGCTTGCACAGCGCGAAGTTGATGCTGCCTTTCTGGGCGTTCGAGCCGGCCAGCAGGTGGGCGCGGCGGCGGCGGATGTGGTGCTGGTCCTCGGCGATGTTGGCCAGGTGCGAGAAGTACGAGAATGCCCGTACCACCGAGATGGTCTGTTCGCGCGTGAGGATCTTGAGCATGCCGTCCAGTTCCTTGGCGGCGCCGGCGTCGGCCTCGCGGCGGAAGCGCACGGCCGTTTGACGGATGGTTTCGACCACGGCGAACACTTCCTCGCCTTCCTGGTCGCGCAGCACGTCGCCGAGCAGGCGGCCGAGCAGGCGGATATCTTCTTTAAGGGGCGCGTCCTTGTCTACTTCGGTGGCCGCGCCTGGTTGTTCAGCGATGTTGTCGTCGAGTGCACTAGATTGTTTTGCCATGTGATAAGCCGCAAAGATGTGGAATGTCGGTGCAAAGGCTGGTGGCCCGGTTCTGCATAAAGGTGAGCATGATAAAATTTGTGATCTTAAACATGCGCGATTTACTGGCCTGCGCCGGTGAGCGTCAGCTACAGCGAAAGAACTGGTTTTGAAAACATCCGAAGTGGTCCAAACTCCCCCGTCCAGATTGGTGATCGCGTCGCGCGAGAGCCGCCTTGCCATGTGGCAGGCCGAGCATGTTCGTGAACGCTTGACATTATTATATCCGCAGTGCGATGTCAAAATTGTCGGAATGACGACAAAAGGCGATCAAATTCTGGATCGCACCTTGTCCAAGGTCGGCGGCAAGGGGCTTTTTGTGAAGGAACTGGAAGTGGCGATGGCCGAGGGCCGCGCCGATCTGGCGGTCCACTCGCTCAAGGACGTGCCGATGGAACTGCCCGAAGGCTTCGTGCTGGCCGCCGTGATGCAGCGCGAAGACCCGCGCGACGCCTTCGTCTCCAATGACTACGCCACCTTGGCCGACCTGCCGCCGGGCGCCATCGTCGGCACCAGCAGCCTGCGCCGCCAGGCGCTGATCGCCGCGCGCTATCCCCATCTCGTCATCAAGCCGCTGCGCGGCAACCTCGACACGCGCCTGTCCAAGCTCGATCGCGGCGACTACAGCGCCATCATCCTGGCCGCCGCCGGCCTCAAGCGCCTGGGACTGCCGCAGCGCATCCGCGCCGTGCTGGCGCCGGAGGACAGCCTGCCGGCCGCCGGGCAGGGCGCGATGGCGATCGAGATCGCCGAGCGTAACGATGGCCTGGATCTGAAAGCCTTGCTGGCGCCGCTTAACGACCTCGCCACCGAGCAGGCCGTTAATGCCGAGCGCAAGGTGTCGAGGGTGTTCGGCGGCAGCTGCCAGATTCCGCTGGCCGCCTACGCCACCGTCGACGATGGCCAGATGCATCTGCGCGCCATGGTGGGCACGCCTGACGGCAGCCGCGTGGCCAGCGCCGAAGTGCGCGGACCGTCGGCCGACCCCGAGGCGCTGGGCTTGCAAGTGGCCGAACTGCTGCGCGCGCAGGACGCGGACGGCATCCTGGCCGCATGCCTGAGCGACGCCGCCCAGGCCGAGGAGGAGGCGCGCTCGCGCGAGCTGAACGCCGACGGCTCGACCGGCGCCCAGCCGGTCTAAGCGGCAGTTGACCATCGAATGACCATCGGGATCACCGGCGCCGTTGTCATCACCCGTCCGCTGGCGCAGGCGCGGCCGCTGGCGGCCCGCGTGGCCGCGCTCGGCCGCGAGGTTGAATTGCTGCCGCTGCTGGAGATCGCGCCGTTGCCGGATCAATCGGCGTTGCAAGCGGTGCTGGCGCGGCTGTGCGCCCCGGTCCCGGCCTACGCGATGGTGGCGTTCGTATCGCCCAACGCCATCGACGCCGCCTTCGCCCATATTCAGCAGTGGCCCGCCGGCGTGACCGCCGCCGTGGTGGGCGAGGGCAGCCGTCTGGCGCTGGCCGCGCACGGCGTCACGCCGGACAAATTCACCATCGTCAGCCCGGCTGATAGCGGCCACAGCGATTCCGAACATCTGCTGCAAACGCTGGACCTGGCCGCCCTGAAGGGCAAGCCGGTGCTGATCGTGCGTGGCGAGAGCGGACGCGAGCTGATGGCCGACGGCCTGCGCGCGGCCGGCGCTCAGGTCGAGGTGGTGGCGGCCTACCGGCGTTCCGTGCCGCCGCTGACGCCGGCGCTGGAAGCGACTCTGCGCCGCTTGCTGGCGCAACAAAACGACTGGATCATCACCAGCTCCGAGGCGCTACGCGGCCTGTGCGGCCTGCTTGGCGAGGTCGATGCAAACCGCCCCGGCGGCACGCCGTCCTCTGTTGTGTCGATGCAACAACAGCATTTGATCGTGCCGCACGCCCGAATTGCCGAAACTGCAAGCAATTTGGGCTTTTCCCGTCTGACGCTCACCGGATCAGGCGACGAACGCCTGCTGGCCGCGTTACAATCACGCCTATGAACGATTTGCCTACTTTACCCGACCCTGTCGCCTCGACCGCATCCGCCGCCGAGTCCCCGTCCGCGCCGCTGAAATCGCCGCCCGAGCCCCGCCTGCTCGATACGCTGCAGCAGCCGCGCATCCTGCTGGGCGGGGTGCTGGTGCTGGCCGTGTTGCTGGCCGCCCAGACCTGGTCGACCCATAACAAGATGGGCAAGCTGCGCCAGGAAATGGCGCTGCGTCTGCAAAAGGGCGATTCCGTCAACGCTGAAACCGGCACCCTGGCGCGCGCCGTCCAGGAAAGCAGCCGCGAGTTGCAGATCAAGGTCGGTTTATTGGAAAGCAAGCAATTGGAGGCGCAGAGCCAGCAATTGGCGCTCGAGCAGCTATATCAGGATCTGTCGAAGAACCGCGACGAGTGGGCGCTGACCGAGATCGAACAGGTCTTGTCGACCGCCAGCCAGCAGTTGCAACTGGCCGGCAACGTGCCAGGCGCGCTGATCGCGCTGCAAAACGCCGACCGCAGCCTGTCGCGCTCGGACAAGCCGCAATTCATCACGATCCGCCGCGCCATCGCCAAGGACACCGAAAAGCTCAAGGCCTTGCCGAGTGTCGATTCGGTCGGCGTCGCGCTGCGCCTGGACAACGTCATCGCGCAGATCGACCACTTGCCGATGCTGTCGGACGAGACGCCGACATTGCCGGCGCCGCCGGAGAAGAAACTCAAGCTCAAACCGGTGCTGGACAAGAACGGCAAGCCGCTGCCGCAGGCTCAGGCCAGCGAGGCGAGCGAGCCGAGCCCATGGCTGCTGGCGCTGCAAAACACCTGGACCGGCTGGAGCACGGAAATGTGGACCGATGTGCGCCAGCTGATCCGCGTGCGCAGCGTCGAGACGCCGGATGCGCTGATGCTGTCGCCGTCGCAGGCCTACTTCCTGCGCGAGAACCTCAAACTGCGCCTGCTGAACGCCCGCATGGCGCTGCTGTCGCGCAATGAGACGGCGTTCCGCGCCGACCTGATCGCCGCCCAGGAGGCGCTGGTCAAGTATTTCGACACCCGCGCCAAGAACACCCAGACGGTGCAGTCGCTGCTGCGCCAGGTGCAGACCAGCAATCTGGCGATCGAGATGCCGACCCTGTCGGACAGCCTGAACGCCGTGCGTAACTACAAAGCGAAGCAATAGCCATGCGATTATTCCTCTGGTTGGTCGCATTGATGGCCGCGGCCATCGGCATTGCCGTGACGGCGCGTTTCAATCCGGGCAACGTGGTGCTGTTCTATCCGCCGCACCGGATCGACATGTCGCTCAACTTCTTCTGCGTGCTGGCGGCGGCGCTGTTCGTGTTCCTGTACGCGGTCATCCGCGCTTTGCGGGCCACGCTCAAGATGCCGGCCAAGGTGGCGGCCTACCGCCAGCAAAAGCGCGAGCGCGACGGCAACAAGGGACTGCGCGAGGCGCTCAAGGCCTTGTTCGAAGGCCGTTTCGGCCACGCCGAAAAAGCCGCCGTGCGCGCCTCGGAACTGCCCGAGAACGCCGGCGTCGCCGCGCTGATCGGCGCCCGCGCCGCGCATCGCATGCGCCAGGGCGCCCGCCGCGACCAGTGGCTGGCCAGGCTGAACGACGACAACGCCATGAAAACCGCGCGCCTGATGACGATGACCGAGTTGCTGGTCGACGACCACCAGCCCGAGGCGGCGCTTGACGCCGTGCGCGAGCTCAACGCCAGCGGCACGCGCCACATCCACGCGTTGCAATGGTCGCTGAAGGCCCAGCAGCAAGCCAAGAACTGGCCGGAGGTGCTGCGTCTGGTGCGTTCGCTCGACAAGCACCGCGCGCTGCATCCGGCGCTGTCGGCGCGGCTGCGCGAGCTGGCCTATGCCGACCTGCTGTCGGACCACACCAACGACGCCGAGTCGCTGCAGCGGGTCTGGGCGACCGTGCCCAACAGCGACCGCGTCAAGCCGTATGTGGCCTGCCTGGCGGCCACCGCCTTCAACGCGCGCGGCTTGCATGACGAGGCGCGCAGGGTGGCCGAGGAATCGCTGGCGGCCGACTGGGACGAGCGGGTGATCCGCGCCTACCGCGAAGCGGCGGCGCCGGCCGGCTCGGCGGCGTTGCTGGCGCAGATCGAAGCGTGCGAGAAATGGCTGCACACGCGGCCGACGGACGCCGAACTGGCGCTCACGCTCGGCTCGCTGTGCCTGAAACAGAAATTGTGGGGCAAGGCGCAGCGCTATCTGGAGCAGGCGCTGTCGGACGCATCCGATCCGCGCATGGTGCGCGAATCGCACCTGAAGCTGGCGCAGATGCACGAGGCGTTGCAGCAGCCGGAAGAAGCGGCCAACCATTACCGCCAGTGCGCGCTGGCCACCATCCTATAGGCCGCTCAAAGCGGCCAAAAGAAACCGTGGAAACACGTAGGGCGGATTAGCGCAGCGTAATCCGCCATCGCCGCGCCGCCGACGGCCCGTCAATGGCCGATCACCGCGCGCCACAAGTCCACACGTCACCCGCCTTAAAAATTGCCGCACGGTAGTGCTGCGACGCACAAGCGTCTTGGACTTCGTTATAATTACGCAGTTAAACATTTGTCAGCACAACAACGAGGAACCCCATGAGCTTGAATAAAGTGCCATCCGGCCGCGATTTGCCAAACGACTTCAACGTGATCATCGAGATCCCGATGAACGCCGATCCGATCAAGTACGAAGTCGACAAGGATTCCGGCGCGATCTTCGTCGATCGCTTCATGGGCACCGCGATGCACTACCCATGCAACTACGGCTACGTGCCGAACACCCTGTCCGACGACGGCGACCCGGTCGACGTGCTGGTAATCACCCCGTTCCCGCTGATCCCGGGCGTGGTGGTGCGCTGCCGTCCAATCGGCGTGCTGAAGATGACCGACGAATCCGGTGAAGACGCCAAAGTGCTGGCCGTGCCGGTCGACAAGGTACTGTCGATCTACAGCCACTGGCAGAAGCCGGAAGACCTGAACGAACTGCGCCTG
>Ga0308163_10001257_pt1 | contig 29383 bp, 32 predicted proteins | sample PhyTR1_FD_201037 | JGI IMG/M metagenome (GOLD analysis project Ga0308163, IMG submission 201037) | Phyllosphere microbial communities from UC Gill Tract Community Farm, Albany, California, United States - DLSLT.R1 | ecosystem: Host-associated > Plants > Phyllosphere > Unclassified | place: USA... | reverse complement strand
CGCCTTAAAGTTTCTATCATTTCCAAAAGATAAATATCCAGTAGGATGAACGTAGGCATTATTTGATACAATTGTTTTGTTTAAGTTTCCTGTATATATTCCAAAAAAAGGCGTAATCTCATGTTGTTTTATTTCATAAGCATACATTTTTGCCCGCAGTAAAAATCCGTTATATTCATAATCTCTTCCCCAGTTTAATACTCCTGTGTTATAAGAAAGTTCCAGGCCATATTTTAGTGCGATAGTTTTCTCAATAGAAAATGATGGTCGCTTAGCAATCAGATTTAATAAATTTGTTTTTAAAAAGATTCCGTATGGCTTTTGAGCTATTCCGTTTTTGGCTATAAATAAGAAAAGCAATAAGTATAAAAACTTCCTCATAGTATATCGTTTTCTAAAAATAATTTAATTTATCCAATTGAAAACATTTTTTTGTAATATTGCGTAATCAGTTACGTAATTAATTTAATATATGAGCTTTTTTGAACAAACAGGTAAGGTTGCTATCGGAAGTAGATTAAGGATGTTAACAGACAAGGTTACCGAAGACGCAGCACAGATTTATAAACTTTACGATATAGATATGCAACCCAAATGGTTCCCCGTATTTTATTCTCTATCAAAAGGAGAGGAGAAAACCATTACAGAGTTAGCTAAAGAGATTGGTCATTCACATCCCTCCGTAAGCAAAATAATCAGCGAGATGTTGAAGAAAGGTTATGTATTGGAAAAGAAAGATAAAAGTGATGGGCGACGTAATGTAGTTAGCCTTTCTAAACAAGGTTTGATCATTTCGGACAAAGTTAGTAACCAGTTAATTGATGTTAATGCCGCTATTGAAGAATTATCGGCACAAACGCAAAACAAACTTTGGGAAGCGATAGGTGAGTGGGAATTTTTATTAGAACAAAAAACATTATTAAAAAGAGTGGAAGACAAGAAAAAACTTAGAGATAGCGAGCAAGTTGAAATTGTTGCTTATGAGCCAAAATACCAGGAAGTATTTAGGGCGTTAAACGTAGAGTGGATATCAGCGTATTTTAAAATGGAAGAATCTGATTACAAAGCTTTAGATCATCCGCAAGGCTATATTTTAGATAATGGTGGACATATTTTAGTTGCGCTCTACAATGGCGAACCTTTAGGTGTGTGTGCGTTGATTAAAATGGATGATGAGGAATACGACTTCGAGTTGGCAAAAATGGCTGTTTCTCCGAAAGCACAAGGAAAAAATATAGGTTTTTTACTTTCTAGTGCTATTATAGAATTGGCAAAAAAATTGGGTGCTTCTAAAATTTATTTAGAAAGTAATACTATTCTTAAGCCCGCCATTAACCTTTATCATAAACTAGGTTTTGAAAAGATTGCTGGCAAACCTACGCCATATACACGTTGCAATATCCAAATGGAGTTGGTGGTAAGCTAAAATCCTTATATTAAGCCACGAAGCAATCTCAAATAAAGAAATTGCTTCGTACCATTTACTCTAATTTCAAAGCCTTTAAAAGCTTATTCAACTTTTTAAGGTCTTCTGGTGTATCAATAGCAACAGTTTCTAAATCTGTAATTTTTGTTTGGATGTAAAATCCGTTTTCAATCCAGCGAAGCTGTTCTAAACTTTCAGCAATTTCTAATGAGGATGGTGCTAATTTTGTAATCTCTTTTAAAGATTCTGTTCGGTAACCGTAAATACCAACGTGTTTGTAAAACTGATGTTTTTCTGCCCAAACACCTGGTTCTCCATTTCTAATAAAAGGAATAGGGCTTCTACTGAAATACATTGCCCTGCCGTTTACATCAATTACCACCTTTGGACTGTTTGGATTATAAATACTTTCCTGACTTTCTATCGGTTTTATTAAGGTTGCCAGCTGAACTTTTTCTTCAACAAAGCAACTGGTAAGTAAATCTATTTGTGCAGGTTCTATAAAAGGCTCGTCACCCTGAATATTAATTACAATATCAAAACCAGTAAGCTGCTCAATAACTTCAGCGCATCTATCTGTTCCGCTTTGGTGTGTTGAAGCTGTAATTACATACTCGCCACCAAATCTTTTAACTTCTTCAACAATACGTTCATCGTCGGTTGCAATTACAACTTTCGATAAACTTTCTGCTTTGGATGCCTGCTCATACACCCTTTGTATCATGCTTTTGCCAGCAATATCTACCAATGGCTTGCCTGGAAATCGGGTAGAGGCAAAGCGAGCAGGAATTATCCCGATAACTGATTTTTTATCTATCATATATTTTTTTGATAGAGCCTGTAGGCTACAAAAGCAAAAATTAACCCCAAAATAATATAGGAAATTGGATGTGCAAAATTAAGTGTCCACCCCAAAACTTCAATTCGTTTTCTGATGATGAATCTTGAATCGTTTCTATTAAAATAGAAAATACCCCATTTCCAGTTTTCTGGTTTATCATGTTCGAAATCTTTTTCCATCGTTTATAGATTGATAATTTTACTTAAAAAAACCTTAACTGATTATACAACTCTTCATAATTATGAGTTTGATAAAGAGTATTTTAAAGTGAAATAAAAGTTTAGATTTCTTACAAAGTTCAGGGTAACAATTTTGAATTATTTTTTATTACAGCTAAAAAAATTAAAATAATCCGTTTATCTCGGCTTCTATAGATTGAATTACCGTACCTAAATCTTCAGGATTGTTAGTAAAATCCAATTTATCCTTATCAAGAATTAATAATTTACCAAGATCGTAGCCTTTAATCCAGGCTTCATATTTCTCGTTCAGTTTAGATAAATAATCGATACGAATACCAGCTTCATATTCGCGGCCTCGGCGTTGTATATTATTTACAAGCGTTGGCACAGAAGCACGTAAATAAACCAGCAAATCTGGAGGTTTAATAAACGATGTAATATTATCGAAAATAGCACGGTAATTATCGTGATCACGGGTAGTCATCAAAGCCATATCGTGTAAGTTTTCAGCAAAAATATGTGCATCTTCATAAATCGTTCTGTCTTGAATAACATTACGTTTATTTACTTCGATGTCTGTAATTTGTTGAAAACGACTGTTTAAGAAATAAATCTGAAGGTTAAAGCTCCAGCGTTTCATGTCGCTATAAAAATCTTCGAGATACGGATTGTTATCAACAGCTTCATATAAAGCTTCCCATCCATAATTTTTTGCCAACAAACCAGTTAAAGTTGTTTTACCAGCGCCTATATTTCCTACTATTGCTATGTGCATATATAATGATGTAAGATGTGAAATATGTAAGAAGGAAAATGAAGGATTTTAAGCGCTCATCTAAAGTCTCTTATCTCAAATCTATTAAATAAAATTAAAAACTTTTAAACCCAATTAAGTTACGAACTTCTTTAATGGTTTTCTGCGCACTTTCTCGAGCTTTTAAAGCACCGTGTTTAGCAACCTGTCTTAAATATAAATCATCTTTAGATAACTCTTCAATTCGTTCTCTTATTGGTGAGTTAAAAATAATCATATCTTCTGCAAGCTGTTTTTTCATATCTCCGTATCTAATTTGCATTTTGTTGTATAAACCGTCAAAATGCTCAACCGTATCTGGGGTAGAAACAATTTTCATTAAATCGAATAGGTTTTGAATAGCTTCGGGCTTTGCCTGATTTTCTTCCGTCGGGCCACTATCGCTAACCGCACGAGATACTTTTTTGCGAATAATTTCTGGACTATCAGACAAATAAATGCAATTTCCATCACCGTCAGATTTGCTCATTTTACCTTTACCTTCTAAACCTGGCACTTTTACCAAATTTTCAGAATAACTAAACGCAAACGACTCTGGGAATAAATCGGTATTATACATTCTATTAAAACGATTTCCAAAATTCCTGGTCATCTCTAAATGTTGCTCCTGATCTTTACCAACAGGAACTTTTGTAGCCTTGTGAATCAAAATATCTGCCGCCATTAGGGTCGGATAAGTTAATAAACCAGCATTAACATTATCAGGGTTTGCTCTAATTTTCTCTTTGAAAGATGCACTGCGTTCTAATTCGCCCAAATAAGCATTCATATTCAGGTACAAATAAAGCTCAGAAACCTCTGGAACATCGGATTGGATATATATTGTTGCCTCTTCAGGATTAATGCCACAAGCTAAATATTCTACTAAAACGTGTCTTACATAACCATGCAAATCACCAGGTACTGGATGTGTAGTTAAAGAATGGAGGTCGGCAATAAAAAAATAGCAGTTGTAATCGTACTGCATTTTTACAAAGTTAGTTACTGCGCCAAAATAATTTCCTAAATGTAGCTTTCCTGTTGGCCTGATGCCACTCACCACTGTTTCTTTCATAATGGCACGAAATTAAAAATAAAAAGCCATCAAACTATAGTATAGATTCAATTTTATATCATAAAAAAAATATCTTCTCCTGGGTTAATCAATACCTGCACCTAGTGGTCATATCCATTTTATCGTCAAATATTTCTAAGATCATCTTTGGGTTAGCGTCGGTGTTAGGAACTGGGTTTATACTGGCGAATACCTGGCTAAGTACTGGATACAGATATTATTTACTACGGATAGTTATTATAGTAATGTGCTCTTTTATTGATGTGATTAATGTAATTGAAAATAAAATGATTATGATCTGATCAGCACTGAGATCGTGAGCTTATATCATAATGAATTATCAAACTATTTTATATTTTTGACAATCTATGATAAAATTTTTTAGGCAGTTACATCGCGTTTGGTACCTTTTCTGGATACTGTTTTTCTTTGCACTCTTTTATCCGATTTATATAATTACGTCTAAAAATCCGAAGTATTATGGGATATTAAATTTTTGCCGAATGGCAAATAGCTTTCTATGTAGTTTATTTGCAGGGGTATTTTTCTCTTATAAATTTGAAGAGCCATTAGATAACACGCAAACTTATATTTACTGCGCCAACCATACATCTAATTTAGATATTATGATATTTTGCATTTTGGCAAAAGGGCGGTATCATTTTATGGGCAAAGATGAATTATTAAATAACCCTGTATTAGGCATATTTTTTAAAACTATTGATATATCTGTAAAACGAGATAGTAAAATATCAGCATTCAGGGCTTTTAAAAAAGCAGGCGAAAATTTAGAAAAGGGAATGAGTTTAATCATTTTTCCAGAGGGCAAAATAGATGATCACTACCCACCAAAACTTGGCGAGTTTAAAAATGGGCCATTTCGCCTTGCAATAGAAAAAAATATTCCTTTAGTGCCAGTAAGTATAACCAATGTTTGGAAAATTAACTGGGATGACGGTGCTAAGTATGGAAGTAAGCCTGGAATTTGCGATATTTACGTCCACAAACCAATTAATACATCTCAGCTAACAGATGGTGATACAGATGGATTAAAAGAAAAGGTTTTTAAATTGATTGATAGCAAACTTTTATAATATGAATTTAGACGCAAAGACCATTCACAAAATAGCCGATTTGGCAAGGATTCATATTGATGAAAAAGAGGTTGAAACCCTCATTCCTGAAATGAATAAGATCTTATCGTTTATGGAAAAATTAAACGAACTAGATACTTCTGCTGTTAAACCCTTGGTTTATATGAATGAAGCTACAAATGTGTGGCGTGAGGATGTTGTTAAACAGGAAATTTCTACTGCCGATGGTTTGAAAAATGCAGCAAAACATACAGATGAGTTTTTTATGGTTCCAAAAATCATTGAGAAATAAGCTTCAATTAATTGGTTAAAATTTAAGCTGCGTTTAGTAACATAATTGATGTTTTTTAAAATCGCTTGTAACATCTTAACCATTACCCTTGTCTAAAAAATAAAAACTATGTCGCAACCACTCATCACCATTAAAGAAATTGGACGTAAATACGTTATCGGTTCAGAGGTAATTCATGCTTTAAAATCAGTAAGTTTAGATATAAACAAAGGTGAGTTTGTGGCGTTAATGGGTCCTTCTGGTTCAGGTAAATCTACGTTGATGAATATTTTGGGTTGTTTAGATACACCTTCGAGTGGAACTTATATATTAAACGGAACTGACGTAAGCCACATGACGGATGATGCTTTAGCTGAAGTTCGCAATCAGGAAATCGGTTTCGTTTTTCAAACATTTAATCTTTTACCGCGCTCAACTTCTTTAGATAACGTAGCATTGCCGCTAATTTACGCAGGAAACAGTAAAAAGGATCGAGATGCTCGCGCTGCTAAGGCATTAGAAAATGTAGGTTTAGGAAATCGTATGGATCATAAACCCAACGAGCTTTCTGGTGGTCAGCGTCAACGTGTAGCTGTTGCCAGAGCATTAATTAACGATCCTTCTATTATTCTTGCCGATGAGCCAACGGGTAACTTAGATACCAAAACCTCTATCGAAATTATGGGTTTGCTCGAAGAAATTCATAGCAAAGGAAATACAATTATTTTGGTAACGCATGAGGAAGATATTGCTCAACATGCACACCGAATTGTACGTATGCGTGATGGTTTGATAGAGAATGATTACTTGAATACCGATATAAAAAATGTTTCACCACGCTTGCAGGCTTTAAAAGAAAGCGGAAGCGATTGGGAAAAAATAAATTAATCCCTAAATCCCCAACGGGGACTTTTTAGGATTTTATATAATAATTTCCCTTTAGGGATTAAGGGTATGAAAATCTACACAAAAACTGGCGATAAAGGCCAGACATCATTAATTGGTGGCACTCGTGTTGCAAAATATCATTTACGTATTGAAGCTTACGGAACCGTTGATGAATTAAATTCGTACATCGGGTTAATTATGTGCCAGAACATCGATGCCCATCATCAGCAATTACTTAAAGAGATTCAGGATCGATTATTTACGGTAGGCTCTTCTTTGGCAGCCGACCCTGAAAAATCTAAAATGAAGATTCCTGATTTGCATGATAGCGACGTTACTTTGCTTGAAAACGAAATGGATGCTATGAACGAAAGCTTGCCAGCATTAAAGCATTTTATTTTACCAGGCGGTAATACGGTAGTTTCCTACTGTCATATTGCCAGATGTGTTTGCAGAAGGGCAGAACGTTTAACTGTAGAACTTGCAGAAAATAGTTTTGTAGATGAACGCGTAACAGTTTATCTAAACCGTTTGAGCGATTATTTATTTGTTTTGGCACGAAAACTGAATATTGATTTCGGAGCAGAAGAAAACATTTGGATACCTCGTGTTTAATGGTGGAAAAATAAGTTTGTTTTGCTCAGAAATTTTAATATACTTTGCGAAATATTAAGAATAAGAATTTAATTGAATTGAAGATATGTATTGGACACTAGAATTAGCTTCCCACCTGGAAGACGCACCATGGCCTGCAACAAAAGATGAGTTAATTGATTACGGTATCCGTTCTGGAGCACCTGTAGAAGTTATCGAGAATTTACAGGCATTAGAAGATGACGGCGAGCCTTATGAAACAATAGAGGAAATTTGGCCAGATTATCCTACTAAAGAAGATTTCTTCTTTAATGAGGATGAATACTAAAGAAAGCCTAAGAAGCTCCCGATGAAAATCGGGAGCTTTTTTTTTGCATTTTATTTTATAAGCGATGAAAATAGAGGCAAATGGCGAGATCAAAATAAATCTTTACATTTTTTAAACAAAAGATTATCGTGTGTGTTAATACTTCAATATTTACTTAAAAAATTAACACTATGGGGAATTTATTGTATTTAGTAGCGGTAGTATTGGTAATACTATGGGTTATAGGTTTTGTATTTCACGGCTTTGGTGATGTAGGTGGAATTATTCATGTTCTACTTGTGATAGCTGTTATAGCAATATTACTTAAGGTTATAGGCAGAGCTGCCTAAACAAAATAAAAATACCCTTTATAATTTAAAGGGTATTTTTATTAATTAACATTTCTGCCAATTCTAAATCGATGGGGTAGGTTATTTTTATGTTGTTTCTTTCTCCTTCGATAATATTTATTTTTTCTCCAAGTGCTTCTACAACACTTGCATCATCTGTAAAGGCTAATTCAAAGTCTTGCTCGTATGCACTTCTCAAAACTGATAGATCGAATACCTGAGGGGTTTGTACCAGATAAACCTCATTTCTTTTAATGGCAGATGTTTCGCCATTTTTTAAAAGCCTAACACTATCGCTAGATTGTACTGCAACAACTACATTTCCTAATTCAGTAGCTTGCTTATAACTATAATCTATAAGCTGTTTTGAAATTAATGGTCTAACTGCGTCATGTATTGCTACGAAGCAATCTTCGTTAATTGTTTTAATGGCATTCTGAACAGAATTAAATCGCTCTGAGCCACCAGCAATAATTTCGTGCGGTATGTTAAAATTAAATTCATTACAAAGCCTTCGCCAGTAATTGTGCTGGTCGGTGTGTAATACAACTAAAATTTTTGGTTGAGAATCGCTTTGCGCAAAAGCCTTTATAGTGTGCATTAAAACCGGAAGGTTATTAAGCAATAGAAATTGTTTTGGGGTTTCAGTTTGCATTCGATTTCCCGAACCTCCTGCTACAATTACAGCGTAATATTTCATCATCAAAAGTATCAAGTATTTAGTATCAAGTAGCAAGTATAGACTTTAGTCTCGATACTCGATACTTAATACTTGAATCGATTTTAGATAATTAGCATGGCATCACCATAGCTATAAAATTTATATTTTTCTTTTACTGCAACTTCGTAAGCATTCATTACGTTTTCGTAACCGCCAAAAGCACTTACCATCATTAATAAAGTAGATTCAGGTGTGTGGAAATTGGTTATCATCGAGTTTGCAATACTGAAATCGTAAGGAGGGAAGATAAACTTACTTGTCCAGTCGTTAGCAGCTTTTAAAGTTCTGTTTGCAGAAACAGCCGATTCGATAGAACGCATTGAAGTTGTACCAACGGCACAAATTCTTCTTTTTTCTTCTAAAGCTTTATTTACAATATCAGCATCTTTTTGCTCAATAATAAATTGCTCAGAATCCATTTTGTGTTTAGTTAAATCTTCAACTTCTACAGTTCTGAAAGTTCCTAAACCAACGTGTAAGGTAACTTCGGCAAATTCTATACCTTTAAGTTCAAGGCGTTTCATTAATTCGCGACTAAAGTGTAAACCTGCAGTTGGAGCTGCAACTGCACCTTCGTGTTTCGCGAAAATTGTTTGATAACGTTCTTTATCTTCAGCAGTAGCTTTACGTTTAATATATTTAGGAAGTGGAGTTTCGCCTAAAATTTCAACGTTTTTTCTGAATTCTTCATCAGTTCCTTCGAATAAGAAACGGATTGTACGGCCGCGAGATGTAGTGTTATCTACAACCTCAGCAACTAACAAATCGTCATCGCCGAAATATAATTTATTACCAACACGGATTTTACGAGCTGGGTCCACTAAAACATCCCATAAACGTAGTTCTTTATTTAACTCACGAAGTAAGAAAACCTCGATTGTAGCACCAGTTTTCTCTTTATTGCCATATAAACGAGCAGGGAAAACTTTTGTGTTATTTAATATCATAACGTCTTTGTCATCGAAATAACCTAAAACGTCTTTAAAAATTTTATGTTCAATTTTACCGCTGTCTTTGTGTAAAACCATCAAACGTGCTTCGTCGCGTTGTTCAGCTGGATTGTTAGCCACTAGTGCCTCTGGTAAGTTGAATTTGAATTGTGATAATTTCATTCTTGATGAATTTTTTGAGGTGCAAAAATACGAATTTAATTCTTCTTTTTCGTATTTTATCAAACGCAATTATAGTGTATTATGTTTTAATATGCTTATACAATTAAAAAAATGTTTAATAGATATAAAATTAATTAGTTTTGATAATGAACTGTAACCTTTTTCACTTCTTTGCATCTAACAGATAATTATGATAATTTTCAGGCTAATAGGCGAGAGTTTTCGTTTTGCATTTGATGCATTACGCCAAAACAAGTTACGTACAATGTTATCGCTCCTGGCGATAACTATTGGTATTTTTGTAATTATTTTTGTGTTTTCTGGTGTGGATACCTTTCGTGGTAAATTGCAATCGAGTGTCGATAAGCTTGGTTCGAACACAATTTACATTCAGAAATGGCCATGGAGCTTTGGCGATAATTATCCATGGTGGAAATACGCAAACCGTCCGCAACCATCAATTAGGGATTTCGAAACCTTAAAAGAAAGAATGAGCAATGCTGATGGTATAACTTTTGAAATTTCTACAGGTAATAGAACTATTAAATATAGAAGTGGTTCTGTTGAAGGGGTTTCTATTTCTGCAGCTTCTCAGGATTTTAATAAAACATGGAATTTTGAACTGCAATCTGGACGTTATTTTACTGAAAATGAAAGCAATAACGGTACGCCAGTTTGCTTAATTGGAGCCGAAATTGCAGAAGGTTTATTTGGTGATGAAGAACCTATTGGAAAACAAGTACAAGTTTTAGGTAGGAGAGTTACCGTAATTGGGGTTTTCGTAAAAGAAGGCGAAGATATGTTAGGCACCTCATTAGATAAAAGTGTTAACCTGCCTATAAATTTTGCTAAGGGAATTTTGGATGTACAGAATGAGCGCTATAATCCACAGATTACAGTTAGAGGATCTGATCATGTATCATTAGAAGAAGTAGAAAGCGAGTTGCAGGGTTTAATGCGATCAATTCACAGGTTAAGGCCCAACCAGGAAGATGATTTTGCCTTGAATAAAACAACAATCCTTTCTAATCAGCTTAATAAAATGTTTGATGTTGTTAATATCGCTGGCTGGGTAATCGGAGGTTTCTCTATTCTTGTCGGTGGTTTCAGTATTGCTAATATTATGTTTGTTTCGGTAAAAGAACGCACTAATATTATAGGTATTCAAAAATCGCTTGGTGCTAAAAGATATTTTATTCTTTTACAGTTTATATTCGAAGCAATTTCGCTATGTATTTTGGGTGGCTTGCTTGGATTATTACTCGTTTATTTACTCGCCCTGGCAATAGGAGCTATAACCGATTTTCACATTATCCTTGGCTTAAATAACATTACGTTAGGCATCGGGATATCTGTAATAATAGGCACAATATCAGGTTTCTGGCCTGCATATTCGGCATCGAGATTAGATCCTGTTGAAGCAATTAGAAGCTAGAGAGGAGAGGATATATTCTAAGCTGTAAAATACTCTAAAATGAAATAATTATGGCTTAGAATGCAGATAATGGTTTAAGGATTGAGTTTTTGTTGAGGGTTTATTTTTCTTTGTAAACCTTTCATAAAAACTTTTGGAATTTGCCCCAATGTAAATGGAATATTTATCGCAAACGATTTTACCATTAAATTAAGAGAATATTTAAAATTTAATTCCCGAATTAGATTGTGCTTAGCAAATTCAACTAAACCACTCATATACCTTTCATCAAGAATTTTACGTTCATTTGGTTTTAAAAGTTTCTCAAATTTTAAAATTTTAGCTTTTACATCAGCTATATATAAAAATTCTAAAACCTCACTCCATTTTCTGCCATCATAAATATTAATTTCATCAACACGCTTTTTCCATAATTTTTGTAGTGTAAATGCAGCACGGCAGGGTTTTGATAAAATTAGTTCTAGATACATACACCAATCGTCGCCAATATTCATTTCCTCATCCCAACCTGTTAATATTGAAGAACGTTTAATAACAACAGACGAGGATGGCGAAGGACACGATTTTAGATATAAGTCTCTAAGTTCATTATATTCTAGTAAAACCCAATTATCCTGTTCCTTTGGGAAGTATGGGATTAAAAACGGATCGTTATTTAAAAAATCCCAAGGATTACCAATTTTACTTTCCTGTTCCCAATTTGCAAATACAAAATCAAGATTTTCTTCTTCCAATTTAGATATGCATTGCTCCAAAAAGTCAGGATGCCAAATGTCATCCGAATCAAGCGAGGCAATAATAGAGCCTTTTGCATAAGATAATCCTAAATTTCGGGCAGAGGCCTGACCTCCATTTTGTTTGTAATGATATTCTATTTGAGGATATTTTTTGATTAATTCTGCTGTTTGATCTATCGAACCATCATCTATTACAACAATTTGGATGTTTTTATATGATTGATTAATAGCACTCTCAATGGCATCAGGAAGTTTCTTTTCTCTATTATAAGTCGGGATGATTATGGTGACTAACTTTTGATTGGCCATTGATATTATATAGGGGGAATGGAAGATTTTAAAGATGAACTAAAGATAGAATTTTGCATTGTAAATAAAAACACTAAATGAAACAATATCCACTACATTATTAAATAATCCTGTTAATTTTTTAAACTAAAAGTTACGGTGTTTTTTGAAAACTATTGCTCTGGCAAAAAAGGCATAATCATAAATAGCTAACCATAACAAATATGGGAATAAGGAGATATGTATTATTAAAACTGTTACATTAATTATGTTTATTAATATTGCTGCAAATAATAGAGAAATAGGTAAAAACATTTGATAATAGTCTGCCATAATAATTTGATAGGGCCTATCATCGCTTTTTAAAACAATAATAACTTGTGTTTTGTTTATCTTGTACCTAAGAAATATGAGAATAAAGTAAAAAATCAATGCTACTATGGTGATGATTAGGTGGATTTTAAGCAGCATGATCGTTAGGGCAAAAATTTCGACAATGAAAATAAACCTGGCTTTGTTGTTAAATTCAGTAGGCTCAACTCCGCTTGCATAAGTATTCAAATTAACTTTAATATCGTTTTCACGATCTGAAAATTGGTGCCACAAAATACCCCTTAAACCATAAGCTAATGCCCATATACCTACTGCTGCAAACCAGATGTAATCTATTTGTTGATTTGAAACATAGCTCATACTGGAAACCATAAGTAAACTAGGAAAAAGATGCGAGCCGCAACCGTCAGCAATAACACCAAGTATTCCTCTGTTTTTTAGCCTAAAAGGTTTTATCGAGTATAGGCTAAAGACAATCCACGAAAGTGAATACAGAAAACATGATAATACATCAGGATAAAGAAAATATCCAAAAAAAATACCTAAAAGAATACAGATAGCAGGGATTATCCACCTATATTGCTTAGGCAAATGCTGTATTCTATTAGATTTACCACTTGCAATATCCTCATCCATATCAGTTATATCGTTAATGACACTAACGTAAATTGCTCCAATTATCAGTGAACATAAAAGAAAAATTAACCATAAAGCAACTTTATATAGCGGCGTATCTGTCATTATTGTTGTAGCATAGCCTATAGCTAATAAAGGCGGCAATTTATATGCCCACCACTCATGCGACCTTATAACGTTAAATATTTTCATTTATCTTGAGTTTCTTTGTAGAGTGCTAAAGCTTCAAGACAAAAACCTGTAGTGAATTCTTCAGAACCAAAACAACTTAGCTTTTTTGCTCCCCCGTAATAAACCACCCATCTTTGCCAATTTCCATAATCTTGTTGGTTTTTAATTAGATACGCAACAGCATCTTCAATAATAAGTGAGTAGTAGTTTAAGTTTAATAAGGATATTACACCGAAAGCGGTATCTAAAATACTTGCACCAATTGAGCCATCTTCTTTAACTGTTTCAATAATTCGGTCAATTATTGGTTTCTTTAATGGCTCTAGTTCAACAATTGCCTTTTTGTAATTTCTCGAAAAAAAATAATAAATAGAAAATGGATTTCGATACCATTCATCGCAATCGTTCTCCTTATTTTGCTCAATTATATTGATCATATAATTAATAAGTGGTTTTGTATTATCATCAAGGCCAAGGTAAAATAGGACATTTGCATTAACAACTGCATCAATGTCATTTCTACTACACTCAAACTTATGCCAAAACATAAATGATTTAATAGGGTTCTTATATTCTCTTAGGATCAGTAACCAGTAATTTTTATCGAAAATAAGATTTGGTCGAAGTGTATACCAAGTATAAAATAAACCTAGTTTGTTTCGGTTTTTCAGAATTATACTTTTGTTTTCAGGATAATTTTTTCCAAGCTCTTGTAAAACTTTAGATGCGCAAGAAGTATTATCTACATCCGCTGGACAAGTTTTGAATAGGGGATTCCATGACGTGAAATTATTCCATACGCCAGCTCTCATCGATTGAAACTGAAGGAAGAAACTTGATAGTTCCAACATTTGTTTCACCTTAGATAAATGCCTTAAATGAAGTAAAGAGTAGCATATTAACGATGTAGGAAATACGTTGCTATACGGAATGGTATGAGTTAAATTATCGTCGAAACCCATGTAAACACAAAATTCGCCGTTAGGGAATTGATGTTGATGAAGGTAATCTACTCCTCTCAATATGGATTGGTCAATATCTTCAGTTCTAATCATACATCTGCAATTCTAATTCACATTAAGCATTTTGATAATAATTTTTGCAAAATCTTTTTCTGGTAACTTTGGAACAACTTGCGCTATGTGTTTTGCAGCATTTAAGCCTATTTCTTCCCAATTATGCCGCTCGTCCCAAGCTCGCTCCATTGCATCTGAAAATGACTGTTCGTTTGGATACCCGATAAAACCAGTTTTTCCTTCTTCTACGAGTTCTGCATTTCCGCCAGCATTAGATATAATTACTGGTCTACCTGCTGACATGGCTTCTACCATGGATAAGGGTAAACCCTCACTTCTAGATGGCAAAATTAAGGCATGGTAGTCTTTCCACATGCTTTCTACATCATCGATTTGACCTTTAAATTCTACATTACTTACGCCAAGAAGTGCAGCCATTTCTTTTAACGCTTTTTCATCATTTCCTTTTCCAATAAAAGAAATCATAATAGGTCTTTCTTTCCATTTTTGTTCGGACATGATCCTAATCAAAATATCCTGACCTTTATCTAATAAGAAAAGTCTTCCTAAACAAGCAAGCTTAAATATTTTTTCAGATTTAGGAAAAGGTACAACCTTTCCTGACAACTTCATTGGGTTAAAGATGACATGACCATTGGTTAATCTTTTGCCAAATTGCTCCTCCGTAAGCCTTAAATTATGTTTTGAAACGAAGAAAATTCTTTGAGATTTTGATAGGGCTTCAGACATGCTATCCCGATCGGTAAAATATGGCCAATAAAAATCAACAGCTTTTTGAGCAATAACAACATAAGGAATTTCCAATTTCGAACATTGATATGCTAATTTAAGGCCATCAAAGTTAATTCCTTGAGATATAATTACCAATTCGGGCGTATTATTTTTTAAAATTTTAATATAATTACTAAAATCTTCGCCTCCATATTGAGCCATTTTTAATCCAATAGCAATTTTGGTGAATAGTTTTCCTGCTTTTTTCTTAATCCTAAAAGCAGTTGATTTTCTAGGAAAGATCTCTATTAACTTTATATTATTTTCTGCTAGTTTAATATACTCTGGATGCTGTTTATTAATATTTTCTTTAACAATCGATATTTCGAAGCCAGCCTCTTGTAAAAAAGGAGTACTTCTTCCCCAAAGCTCTTCACTACCTCCCCAATCATCTATACAAGTGGTTACAATTAATATTTTACGCATAGAATTTTATAGAGATGTATTTTTAAATAAATTAAAATAGCCACCTTTTAGTGCTATAAGCTCATCATGAGTTCCATGCTCTGATATTTGTCCTTCATAAAGAAAATATATATAATCGGCATGTTTTACTGCAGATTGACGATGGCTGATAATTAATGCAGCCCTATTGCCAATTCTATCCCTTAACGAATTAAAAAGTTCTTTTTCTGATGTAGCATCCAAAGCACTTGTTGCTTCGTCTAAAATTATAAATCTTGATGGACTGTAAAAAGCCCTCGCTATGGCAAGTTTCTGCCATTGGCCGATACTCACTTCTTGTCCATCTTCAAAAATTCGACCCATAGTTGTTTCGTATCCCTTTGAAAATTTATCAATAAATAAGTTTGCTCCTGAATTCTTTGCAGCTTCTATTACATCTATTTCAGGTCTGCTTTTCCCATCAATATCTCCAAACTTAATGTTGTCTGCTGCTGAAACGTTATATTTTCCAAAATCTTGAAAAACGGCGCAGATTTGTTTTTGATAATCCTTACTAATGAAATTTCGAATATCCTTACCAAAAAAAAGAATTGATCCTGAGGTAGGGTCGTAAAGTCGGCAAAGTAATTTTATTAAGGTTGATTTTCCTGCTCCATTACTGCCCACAACAGCGATTATTTTTCCAGCAGGTAGTTTTAAATTAATATTGGTTAAAGTAGGTCGATTTGAGTGAGGATAGGTAAATGATATATTTTTTAGCTCTAAATCTATATTTTTATCATTTGGTATTGATTGGGGGTTCTGAGGTTCGGATAAAGAACTTTTTAAATCAAATAGTTCAAAAATACTTTTTACATAAACGTTATTTTGATAAAGTGTTGCAATTCCTGTAGAAAGTGTCTGCATTACTGTAAAAGATTGTGGTAAGATAATTAGAAATAGAGTTATGTCTCCAATACTTGTCGAACCGTGCATGCTACCAATAACAATATATGCGATGCAGCAAAAAAGACCAGATGTAGCTAGTATCGAAGTTGCAACCTCCTGATATACTTTTCTTTTACTAATTTTTAATCTGGCATCTAATAATGAGAGTCTAATATCGACGTAGATTTTTCGTATATGATGGCCTAAACCAAAACTTTTAATTTCTTTGGCGTGCGTATCAAGGGTAAGCAAAGAACTAAAATAACTAGATTTTCTTTCTAGTGCTGTTTGAGATAATCGGAGGATATTTTGAGTATCGGCAAAGTTAATTCTTACAAATAGTGTAGGGATTATAAATAATGCCATAATGGGGAATAATCTCCAATCAATTGTTATTAACATTGAGGTTATTAAAGCCAGATTAATGGAGTTTTTACCAATATCAATTATTGTAGCAACAATCAGATTGGGTCTGTCATTTCCCATGTCTCTGGCTCTTTTTAATATATCAAAATATTCTGGGCTTTCATAAAATGACAAGTCAAGCTCGATTGCACTTCTATGAATTTTGTCATCTACATACTCAGTTACCTTGGCAGATTGTTTTTCAATTATATAGCTTGAAATAGATTTTAATGCAACATAAGCAATTGTTGATACAGCTGCAAGGATAACATATTTAATTACTAAAGGTTCGTCTTTTAAATTGCCTACCCCATGTTTTGAAACCATATCAATCAAAACCTTTACCATGTAGAAGGATGAATAGAATAAAGCACTTTCAATTACAATGAATAAAATTGAAATAAAAGCCCATTTTTTAGATGCTGCTAGGATCAATTTAACAATTCTCAGTATGTTTAAATTAGTGCTGAGCTTGTGTACTTTTTGGGTAAATGTTTTTATCATTGAAGGAGGATGATTTAAGTATAAAGGTAATTAATCTACGATCATAAGATTTAGATCAAATTCCTATTTTAGTTTTCGGTTTAATTTTTTTGATTCTAACACTCCTTTCAAAAAAATTGAATATTGTATTTAAAATATTTGTTGCTAATGTTGATAATGGTTTCTCGACCAATTTATTAATAATATATGAAGTTAATGTTATGGCTAATAAAATTAAGAATAATAATAAATCGGCTTGAATCTTATCCCTAAAAAACCAGTAGAAACATAGGAAATATATATGAAAAAGATAAAATGGATAAGCTATTTCTCCGAGGGTTTGATGTAATTTTGATCCCTTTATATGTAGTTTACGCGTAGAAATCAGTAAAAATATTAAGTACATCGATGCGATTAAGGCTGCGATTACCCACATATTTACAATTCCAGATTCTTTATAGAAAAGTGCAAACTGTTTTTCTAAGGGTTGTGACATAGCCAGCTGGCATAAGAAATTTATCAAAAGCAAAATGTATAGTTTCCATTTGCTAGCATATTTACTATATATGAAATAAAAAAGCATGCCAGCTGTAAACGGAAGAATAACAAAATTAACATGAACGACTTGTTTGAATGCAGCATATATACAATAGGTAAGTAACATGCTTATTATGATCATGATACGATTCCAAAGTTTAAAGCCTATTACTAGCCCTATAAAGAAGTAAAACACCATTTCTAAAAGAAGAGTATGGAAAACTGGATTTAACATTTCATACCCAAAAATTGAAGGCATTATTGTTAGGTTGATCAAAAAAGCCTTAAATGGTAATACAGGTAAAAAAGAATGATTCATTAGCCTTGAAATAACAAAGGCTACAATGCAGCTTATCCAAAATAATGGATAAATTCTAGATAATCTCGTTATTGTAAACTCCCTTAAATTCCTTTTCAAAGAAGTCATAGTAACTACATAACCGCTTACAATAAAAAAAACTAAGAGAGCTAGTGTTGAATAACAAGAAATCGGTAGCCACTTTAAATTGGCAGGAACTATTTTATAAACATAATTAAACGTATCAACATAGTGAGCAAAAAAAACGATAAATACAGCGAAAAATCTAAGTAAATCTAGTGAACCAGAACGTTCGAGCTTTTTTGGTTTAATTTCGGGCATTTTTATTAGGGAATCCTTTGCTAAAGTAATGTTTTTAATGCGATTTAGATATGATTACCAAAAAAAGCCCTTCGCTAATCAATAACGAAGGGCTTTTATTAAGAATAACTGTTAATTATTTCAATTTTGCTAATGCTTCTTTTATTCTTTTTAGTGCTTCAACCAAACTCTCGTCTGATGCTGCGTATGATAAACGGATATAGTTGTTATTACCGAATGAATCGCCACCAACAGTTGCTACGTGACCAACATTTAATAAATATAAAGCTAAGTCTGATGAATCTTTGATTTCATTTCCTTCAGCATCTTTTTTGCCAAAGAAAGAACTAATTTCAGGGAAGAAATAGAAAGCACCATCTGGAAGATTGGTTTTTACACCTGGTATTTCATTTAATAAATTATAAACCAGTTCTCTACGACGTAGGAATGCTTCCTTCATTACTAAAACACTTTCTAAACCTTGCTCGTAAGCTACAATACCTGCTCTTTGGGCTATAGAACAAGTTCCAGAGGTAGTTTGACCTTGTAGCTTATCGTTAGCGGCTGCAATTTCCTTGTTTGCGGCAATATAACCTAATCTCCAGCCAGTCATTGCAAATGCTTTAGAAAAACCATTTACGATGATTACACGTTCCTTAATGCTGTCGAACTGCGCAATAGATTCATGTTTATCAACAAAGTTGATATGTTCATAAATCTCATCCGATAGGATATAAATGTTTGGATGTTTTTCGAAAACCTCTACTAATGCTGCCAATTCATCTTTACTGTAAACAGAACCTGTAGGATTGCAAGGCGATGAAAACATGAAAAGTTTTGATTTTGGGGTTATAGCAGCCTCCAATTGTGCTGGTGTAATTTTAAAATTACTATCAATATCCGTATCAATAAAAACCGACTTTCCTTCTGCAAGGTTAACCATTTCAGAATAAGATACCCAATATGGCGTAGGGATAATTACCTCATCTTCAGGGTCTATTAAAGTAAGGATCACATTAGAAAGTGATTGTTTCGCACCCGTAGAAACAACAATCTGAGAAATGTCGTAATCTAAATTGTTTTCGGTTTTAAGCTTGTTTACGATTGCCTGGCGTAAATCTGGATAGCCTGGAACTGGCGAATAACGTGTATAATTTTCATCTAATGCTTTTTTTGCAGCATTTTTAACGTGGTCTGGTGTATTAAAATCTGGCTCGCCAACGCTCAAACTGATTATGTTAATTCCTTTTGAAGCTAATTCACGACCTAATTTGGTCATTTTTAAGGTTGCAGATTCTGATAGACTGTTGATTCTTTTGGATAAGGTGCTCATGGTTAATTACTTTGACCGCAAATATATAAACCAAATATTATTCTGCACTAAAAAAGCAATAGTTTTTATCATTTAATTTATATGATAACCGTATTTTTGAAAAAAAATCCTCGTGACAGTTAAAAAGAAAGCTATAATTATTTCGTTGGTAGTGAGTGTTGTATTAATGCTTGCAAAGTTTGTAGCTTATTTTATAACAGGCTCAAACGCTATTTTAACGGATGCTGCAGAAAGTATTGTTAATGTTATAGCTGGCAGTTTTGCCTTTTACAGCATCTATTTAAGCACGCAACCAAGAGACGAAAATCATCCTTACGGACATGGCAAGGTAGAGTTCTTTTCTGCTTTTGTAGAAGGGATTTTAATTTTGATTGCTGGTGTAATTATTATATTCAAATCTTCATACAATTTAGTTTATCCTCACGCCGTAGGGCAATTGCTGGAGGGAACGTTAATTATTGGGATCACCGGCTTAGTGAATATGATTGTTGGTTTTTACTTGATTAATGTAGGTAAGGACGAGCATTCTATAACTTTGATAGCGGATGGAAAACACTTACTTACAGATACTTATACAAGTGGGGCAATTGTTATTGGCTTAATTTTAATTCAGCTGACAAATATAATTTGGTTTGATAGTCTATTGTCCTTCATTGTAGGGTTTTACATCGTGTATTCTGGTTATAAATTAACCCGTGGATCTGTTGGTGGCTTGATGGATGAAAGTGATTTTACTTTGCTAGAGGAGGTTGTTGATGTTTTACAAAAAAACAGACATAAACCTTGGATAGATGTTCATAACCTTCGTACACAACAATATGGACCTGAATTTCACATCGATTGTCATGTTACCTTGCCCTATTATTTCGATTTGAATAAAGTGCATAAAGAGATTTCTCAAATCGATGAATTAATTAATAAAAATGGCGTTCGTAAGGCAGAACTGTTTATTCATGCAGATCCTTGCTTGCCAGAATGCTGCCATTATTGCCACATGAGCGAATGCCCTGTAAGAGCCGAGGCTTTTAAAAATGAAATTGTTTGGACACCAGAAATTGTAATTAGAAACAAAAAACATTTCGAAAATGAGCTACTTTAATGTTAGGGTTTATGGTTTGCTAATTAATCAAGATAATGAAGTTTTGGTTAGTGATGAAGAGGAGTATGGCTTTCGCTTTAGTAAATTTCCTGGTGGAGGCTTGGAACTTGGTGAAGGATTAATTGATGGATTAAAAAGAGAATTTGTTGAAGAATGTAATGCAGAGATTGATGTAACCGCTCATTTTTACACTACCGATTTTTTTGAGAAATCTTCATTTAACGATAGTCAGGTTATCAGCGTTTATTATTTGGTTAAAGAGAAAGCGCCACTTCAGCTTGCTTTTAAAACAAAAATTTATGATTTTGATGGGCAGGGTGAAATTCTACAGTCTTTTCGCTGGGTTAAAATAGAAAATTTATTAATAGATGAAATTACATTCAAAACCGACAAAACTGTTGTCGAACTTTTGAAAAAACAATTCTCTTCAAATGGAGCATAAATTCATCTATCTTCTGAAACCAATATTAAGTCTCTTACTTTTTGTTTTCTACTTATTTCTTTGGGCGATACCCGTTGGTTTTTTAACCCAATTGCCACTTTTTAAATTTCAAGAGGGAAGTTTGCCGAGTTTGTTCTTTAGCGAAATATCACTTACGTTTATGGCGATTGGAGCATTGATTATGATATTTCAAACTTATCCAACCAGAAATTTTGAACATGTATTTGTCGTTAAAAACAATTTACTACCTGGCTTTTTAAAAGGTACTGGAATCGGCCTAGCTTTAATTCTGGCTTGTACGGGCCTAATGTTTATCAACGGGAATGTAGATTTCTTTTATACTAAATTTGAAGTGAGCTCAATTTTGAGTTATCTAATGTTTTTTATTTTTGTAGGCATTTCTGAGGAATTTGTTTTTAGAACCTTTCCATTGGTGGTTTTTGCAGAGCGATACAAAATCTGGGTTTCAATATTTCTAAACGGATTACTTTTCGGTCTAATTCACATTTCAAACCCCAATTTTTCTGTATTTGCAATGATAAATATTACACTATGCGGTATAGTTTTCGCATTAATTACTTTGCAAAAAAGAAATATTTGGTGGAGTGTTGGGATGCATTTTGGATGGAATTTTTGCCAGGGAACTTTACTAGGTTTTAAAGTTAGCGGTATAGATGCTCCAGGCTTAATAGTATCAAGGCCAGTTGGAAACGCAACATTCTCTGGCGGAAACTTTGGGATAGAAGGCTCGGTTATCTGCACCTTCATTTTAGTTTTATATCTGGTTTGGCTAATTAGAAAACAGAAGGTAGAACCTGTAGAAGAAGTTTTTGTCGAATTTGAGATTCGTAGAGAAGTATAAAAAAAGTCGCAGTTAGTACTGCGACCTAAATAATTTTTAATCTACTGGTTCCAGATATTTTTTTAGGGCATCATTTAGAAAATGGTTCCAGCCGCCTTTAAAACTTTCCTTGCTAAAGTCTTTTCCGTTTTCGGCAAAGCTTTCTAAACCAGTGTGCGTTAAAGTTAATCTGGTTTTATCTCCAGCTTCAAAAAGTTCCCAGGTAATTTCTGAATTGCCAGGATAATTGTCATATTTCCAAGTGTAAGCAATCTTTTTTCCTTCTTCAATTTGGGTAATTTCGCACAAATGCAAAAACTGAGGACCTTCATCAGGGCCACCTAAAAAATCGAATTTAAAACCAACTTTAGGTTTGAAATCCTGCAATTGAAAATACCACTTTTTAATTTCACTGTTATCTGTTAATGCATTCCAAACTTTTTCAGTTGGTACATCATATATGCTTTCTACGATTAAGGGTTTCTTTTCCATGATATTTATTTCTAAATTTTCGGATGTTTCTTAATAAAAAAGCAAATACTAAGCATACTTTGTTTTAAAAATAAAATATTCGGGTCGATTAACCCAATGGCATTTTAGCCATATCCATATAAAGAATACTCCATCTTTGTCCATCTAAATCGACGAAACCACAGCCATACATCCAACCATCTTTATAGCCAGGTTTGCCATAAAGCTCTCCTCCAGCATCTAAAACTTTTTGTGCCAGTTCATCAACTTCTTCAGTGCTTTCTGCATCAAAAGAGAATAAAACTTCTGTTCCCGAAATATTGTCGGATACTTCAGATCCTGCAAAAGTTTCATAAAGTGATTTCTCAAAAAGCATAATGATCAAATTACCTTCTCCAACCATTAAAGAGGCCGAGTCTTCTCTAACGCCATACCTGTCGTTTGGAGTGAAGCCAATTTTTGTAAAGAACTCTTTTGATTTATTTACATCTTTTACAGGAAGGTTTATCCAAAGCGATTTTGTCATAACATTTATATTTTGTTGTATGTAAAGATATGCATCCGATTTTTGGATAGCATACTAAAATAAGAAAACTTAAAGGGGTATTTGAGACAAAACGATTTTACTATTTACTGTATTTTTTTGCGAATTTGTCTGGCGCAACACTGCAGTAAGATTTAGTAAGGGCTTCTTTTAATTTTTCTGCTTCGATAAAGTTAATTTCAAAAATTGTCCAGCCTTGCTTACCCCAACCTGCAGGAGCAGGGTAGATGGCAGATGGATCATAATCAGAAAATAAATTTTGATCGGCTACTGATAACTTAAAAATGGCTTTTGCATTGGTATTATCAATAGTAATAAAAATTTTATCGTCTACTTTGAATGTGTTTTTACCAAGGTTTGGTGCCTCTGTTACTTCATCAAAAGATAGTGCAAGTTCTCTGAATGCTTCTGTACTAAATATATTCATAATTTTAAATTAATATCTCAATAGTGCTGCTATTGAAAATTTCATTCGACAAATTTACACCTATTTATCCTTGTTCTGAAACTAGAAATACAGAAACATTTATCAAAAATTATAATTTATACAATTTCTGCGGATGTTGTTCTGCATGATTCAGAATTAGGTTAATAATATAACTATTGGATTGATAAATGGATAAGCTTTCCTTTATTGGAGCCAGGCCATTACTAAGATAGTTTTTATCCGTAAAATAACCCATCCCATAAAATATTCCTTTTTCAACAACCAAACAACTCATTTCTTCCTCTTTTCGGCCTTCATCTACCAAAGCAAAACTAGGTTGTAACCGCTGAATATCATCTAGAGCCGCATTTAACCGTTTGTTGTAAACTGCAACCGTTTCTATACCGCTACAGGCACCAAAACATTGTCCATTTTCATGAGCGATACATTTAGAAGCCGTTTTTTGCAAGTAACAAAGTTTAGCGCAAAGCTGATACTTTTCGACCAGCATATTTAGGTAGTTGTAACCCTCTAATAAGTTATTAAAACTTTGAAACGCTTTATTGTTTTTCTTATGCTTATCAATGGCTAATCGCATATAACCATTCTGGTCTTCGAAAATATATAAATCATACTTATGTTCGTAACGTTTCATAGCTCGGTTGTTTTCGGGCCAAAGGCGCTTAATTTCATTGGCTTCTAAAATTAAAGCCATTAATTCCGTTCCACAGGTAACATAATCTACATGATGTATGGTTCTTAAAAAATCTTGTCTTTGTCTGTTTGGCTGGTTGCCCGTGAAATGACTGGTTACTCTTTTCTTTAAATCTTTCGCTTTGCCCACATAAACAATTTTCCCTTTGTTATCTTTAAAATAGTAAACGCCAGGTTGATTAGGCAACTTCATAATTGCCGCTTTATCTAAATTCGGAGGTAAAACTTGTTCTTTTGATGTTTTTTTTAGCATTTCTGCAATTATACCTTCCGAATCGTGCTCTAACAATAAGTTAAAAAGTATGCTTGTTGCATCTGCATCTCCCGATGCACGGTGCCTGTTATTAATGGGAATTTGTAAGGCATTGCAAAGTTTCCCTAAACTATAAGAAACCTTACCAGGAAATACCTTCCGACTTAAGCGTACAGTACAAAGTTTTCGGCATTGCAAATCATAACCTGCATTTGCCAAATGGTGCTTTAAAAAAGAATAATCGAAGTTAACGTTGTGAGCTACAAAGATTTTATTATGTAACAACTGATAGATTTGTAAGGCTACATCCTCAAAAATAGGTGCATCTTTAAGCATTTCATCATCAATACCTGTTAATGCTGTAATATATACAGGTATATCACGCTTAGGGTTAATTAAGGTAGTATAGCGCTCTACAATTTGATTACCATCATGAATATTTATGGCAACTTCTGTTATTCCATTTGCCGAAGCATGGCCACCTGTGGTTTCTATATCTACAATTGCGTATAACATCAAAATGATTTGAATACAAATTTATGCTAAAATAATTAGTAATAAAAGTGTTTTCAATATATTTTTAAAACAAAAAAAGCGACAACGTATTACCGTAATCGCTTATTATAATTTTGAGTCCTTGTAGCTTAAAGTTTGCTCAACAATTTGCTTAAATTAGGTTTAATACCAATGCTAATGGGTAAGGTATTAAAAGTTCTGTTTTGAATTTTAGTAAATCCGTACATGTAACTAACCTCAGCAAACAAATTGGCACCACCCAGGTTATATTCTATACCGCCACCTGCTTCGATCATCCCCATACCGTTGGTTTTGTTATCTATAGTTACTTTTAAAGATTGTGCATTTACGCTCGCTTGCGGTGTTAAGATAAAACCACCGCCACCGCCAGCGAAACCATAAAAGGCCCATTTATCTACGATTTTTCTATAACCTAAAGCAACGTTTAGTAAATAAGTGGTGGCTCTTCCTTTTTCTATATTATATGTATAGCCTGCATCTGGTGTAATCTGATTAAATTCGAAAGCATGTAAGCTAACCTTTGGATAAAGAAACAATCCTCCATCTCCTAAACCTAAATTTAAACCTAAAGATGTGGAGAATTTAGGTTTAAGATAATCAGCAGTTTCTCCCATTGGAAAAGCGAAACCGATTCCACTTAAGGAGTAAAGTTTATCTGGTCGTCCACTTTGCGCTTTAACATTTAACGATAGGGCTATTAATAGTATCGCAATCGGCGTTAATAATTTTAATTTCATATGTGTTTTTCTAATTTTCTGTTAATCTGTTTACTTTCTGAAGCATCTCTGTCATATTAAAAGGTTTTTCCAGATAATCATCGGGATTATGCTTTTGCGATGAAATGTAGCTTTCTTTATATCTGGCCGAAGCCATTATTACAGGGATTTTATCCGTTTCTGGAGAAGATTTCAACTGTTTAAAAACTTCTCTGCCATCCATTCCATTTAACATAATATCCAGAATTATTAAATCCGGATTAAACTCTTTAATGGTTTTAAAAATAAATCTTGGCGATAATAGAGGGTAAACAGTGTAATTTTCAGATTCTAAAGCAAGCTGAAAAACTTCTAAAATATCGGGATCATCATCTACAACCAGTACCTTTTTCAATTGATATTTATATTTAATTAACTAAATGAACAATGCTAATACAATGTTTATAGAAGAATGTTTGGGCTTAGGCAGATATTTATTAAATTGTACAATAATATTTCTAACCAAATATATTTCTTGTTGCTATGAAAGTGGATTACATTGCGTTATCTGTGCCTGTATTTTTTATCCTGATTGGGATAGAATTAGCTTACAATTTTTATAAAAAACTAAACTATTACCGTTTAAACGATAGTATTGCAAATTTAAGTCAGGGAATAGGGCAGCAGCTAACAGGTATTTTCATGAAAACAGCACTGTTTTTTGGATATAAATACATTTTCGAGCATTGGCGGGTTTTCGATATGCCTAAAACGATATGGATTTGGATTATTTTATTTATCGGCGTAGATTTTTTCTATTACTGGTTTCATAGAATGAGCCATCAGGTTAACGCACTTTGGGCGGCACACATTGTTCATCATCAATCGGAAGAATATAATTTAACTGTAGCCTTGCGACAAAGCTGGTTTCAAGGTTGGTTTAGCTGGGTTTTCTATTTGCCATTGGCTTTTGCTGGTTTCGACCCAATTATGTTTTTAACATTAAGTTCTTTTAATACATTATATCAGTTCTGGATTCATACCCGAGCCATAAAATCGATGGGGTTTTTAGAATACATCTTAAACACGCCATCACATCACCGCGTTCATCACGGCTCTAACCCAAAATATATCGATAAAAACCACGCGGGTACGCTTATAATTTGGGATCGGTTTTTTGGTACTTTTCAAAAGGAAGAAGAAGAAGTTTACTATGGCATCACTAAACCTTTAGCCAGCTGGAACCCTGTTTGGGCCAACTTGCATTATTGGGATGATTTAATAAAAACAGCCAAACAATCGCCAAAAATTAGCGATAAGATTAAAGTATTTATAAAACCTCCAGGATGGTTTCCTCAACATTTAGGAGGCTTTCAGCAAGCACCAGAAATTAATGCGAAGCTGTATAAAAAGTACAATCCCGAATATCAATCTAAACTTACTGGTTATGTTTTAGTGCAATTTATTGTTGCATTGGCTGCTGGTTCGGCTATATTGTTTTCTTATACACATATGGAAACTATTCCAGTAATTTTTGGAACAGTATTTACAATTTTAACATTAATAACCTGCGGTGGTTTGCTTGAAGAAAAAAAGTGGCAAATTAAATTCGAATTTTCGAGGTTAAGTTTAGCCATAGCATTGGCTGTAATTTTAAAATTCCCGATTGGTTATCAGGTAATATTCATCGCCATTCAGTTAATATCTGTAATTTGGTTTGTAAATTTGCAAAAGGAAAATCCCAATTCTAATGAAAACTAAGTTATTCTCTTTTATTTTCGCGGTTGTTTACATCATTCAGCTATATGCTGAGGCCGCTGGAAACAGTCAGCTACGTATTTTCTCAAAACCACTAATTGTAGTAACACTTTTAGTGTGGCTTTACAGCAGTACCAATTTAAAAGGAAAATTTCATAAACGTATTTTTACAGGTTTAATTTTTGGGCTTGCTGGCGATGTTTTGCTTATGCTACAATCGGGCCAACCAAGTTTTTTTATTTTTGGCTTAATTGCATTTTTACTTTGCCATATCTTTTACGTTAGGGCATTCATTCTCGACCATAAATCAAATCCAAATTATAAAAATCCCTTCTTTTTGTGGATTGTTGGTGCGTTAATTATATTTTGCGTAGGCTTGTTTTTTTATCTACAACCATTTTTAGGCGCAATGCAATTTGCAGTTTTAATTTATGCTATAATCATCACTTTTATGGCCATAATGGCTGCAAATCGTTATGGTAAGGTGAATATTTTTAGTTATAAACTTATATTATATGGTGCATTATTTTTTCTGTTATCAGATAGTGCTTTGGCAATAAATAAATTTGCACAGCCCATTCCACAAGCTGGCGTTTTAATTATGGCAACCTATATGATTGCACAATATTTAATCGTTTATGGCACGATTGAAAGAAAATTGGTGGTAACAAAAACAGAGATTTAATTTTTTTAGCTTGCTGATTTTTTGGAAAGCAATGTTCTGCAATAATCGGTTACAGCAGTCCTGCTATCGTTTCGATCTTTTAAAAAGTTCTGTTATACTAAACCCGAAGCAACTTTTCTATAGGTTGCAGTTGCTTCGTGCCTCAGCATGATCGTGCATGCAAGGTTACTGCTATTTAAAAGTATTTTCACTCTATCAGGTTTATTAAACTCGAGTTTTTGCAAGAAACTTAATGCTATATCGGTTACAGTTTACAAATGTTAACAGCCATGAATGACAAGTTGTCTAGCCTTCCTTATCCTTGTAGCCAATTTCGAACTCAAGTGATTTGGATATAATGTTTAACTCTAATAATCCCTGCACTGTTCTCCCAGGTATAATTAATATACCCAAATCTGAATTTTTCGGTGTTCAAGCGTGGTTATTTCCAATACTTTAGTCTTTTTGCTTTCTTTCCTTATCCAAAACTGTAAAAACCTGCACCAATCTTTCTCCATTTTCATCCACGAGCGTTAAAGTGTGTTTTCCAGGTGGTGGACTAATTGCCAGTTGATGATAGTTTGTCGTTGTAGCTACATATTCATTGTCAATATGCCAGTAGATTTTCGAGCTTTGATTTCGATGCGCTGCATTTAATACAATTTTGCCACGCGAACCATTCAATTCTAAAGGAATGTAAACAGTTGCCCCATTTTTTGGATAAATAAGTTCCATTACGTTATTGCCCCCAGAAATATCGCAACCCGCCATAAAAGGAGGTAAGCTTTTGTAATCGCTGTTTTTAATTTTGTAATAATACTCCATAGCTGGTGGTAAAATAAACCAACTTTTATGCTGCATATTGGTTACACTTTCACATTGGTCGGTAACTCGGTAAGTTGCCGTTCTATCTAAATGTATTAGTTTATGAAAAGGGCAAACAGTGGTTTTTTCTCCAGCCGTGGGCACCAATTCCTCTACAATATCAATGCAATTTTCGCCAGCTTTATAACCACTTTGCTTACAAACTTTAATTTTTGTTAGTTTAGTTTTTGGTGTTTCAAACCATTTTCCGTTAGGTAATAATTTAAAAATATCAAACAAAACAGGAGCGGCAGCTTCAATCCCAACCAAACCTGGTCTACCTTCTCCATCGGCATTGCCAAC
>Ga0308163_10001255_pt1 | contig 29401 bp, 30 predicted proteins | sample PhyTR1_FD_201037 | JGI IMG/M metagenome (GOLD analysis project Ga0308163, IMG submission 201037) | Phyllosphere microbial communities from UC Gill Tract Community Farm, Albany, California, United States - DLSLT.R1 | ecosystem: Host-associated > Plants > Phyllosphere > Unclassified | place: USA... | reverse complement strand
GCGGTGGCCATCGGAGGGCTGCTCGTCGCGTTCAAAGAAACGTGGGAACTTGCAGAGCGATATGAGCTGTCGCCGGTCGCCTACTGGTCGATCGTGGTCGTTGTACTTCTGCGTGTCGCAGCTGAATGTGACCGTTCGGATGCTCCGCCTCAGTAGAGAGCCTGCTGCTCGCGGTTCCTCCTGAATTAGAGCGGCAGGGCGCGATCGTCAGGAGTTCGAGTGTGCGGCCATCTCGTCGAGGTGATCGAGCACGTCGACGAATGTGCGTTGGTCATCCGTGAGCCGAGATTTCGTGATGGCCATGACGTCGGCCATGTTTCCTCCCGGCACCTCGACGAGGGGCTCGCCCTCGCGGATCACTCTCCACTGGCTTCCGGGTATCGACTGGATGACGACGTCGCCGAAGTACATGGCCATCGCCTCGTCGAGTCCCTCGGGAAGAGTGGGGATGGACGCATCGAACGCCGCCAGCCCTGCGCGGCTCACTTCGAGGTTTATCCCGATCTGGTCGGCGGCATCGATCAGCGCGTCATAGCCGCCGACATCTGTGATCGGCACTCCCGGTGGCTGGTCCGTTGGTGCTGCTCTGTAGCTTGCGTAGCGTCGGGCCATGCCGGACGGAAGCGTCTGAGTGGCCTGTCGATGTGACCGATTCATCTATCCACCATCTGTCGGTTTTGGTGTCGTGTCAAGCTACGCTTGTCGCCTCTCCGGTATCGCCGTCGTCTGAAGTTTCTCAGAGGTCAGGGCGCTCGTCGCCATAATTGATCATGGCGAATTCTCCTCGTGAGTCCTGGTTGGCAACGACTCATGCGTGGGCTGACGACGTCGATCTGAAGCATCTGGATGATGCACGACAACTCGTCGGTTCCGTCGGCTCTTCCGAACTCATGCACATGGTGCTTGAGGTCGTGGCATACGCCGACGACGAAGCCGCCGATCAAAAGCGAATCGCTCACGTTCTCATCGAGGTGACTGAGGACCAGATCAGCGTTGCTGATGATGGGCGTGGAACTGACACTCGACGAGATGCAGACGGCAGAGCGGTGAGGAAGCCGGTCATGGCGACGAAGGACATACGTTTCTTTGGAAGAGAAGACGCTGCGGCGCTTCCCGACGGTGAGCCGCGTCGGGGCATGTCTGCCGTAGCGGCAGTGTGTGAGCGGCTTGTTCATGAGAACCGGCGGCACGACGGTGCGTGGTCTCAGACGTACGAGCGCGGAGTCCCCACAACGGCCCTCGAGAATGCGGAGCATCTGGGTGGGACGGGAACGGTCGTGCGACTGTCGCGTCTCGACCGACGGACAGTCGCAGCTCTCGACGTGGCCCGGCTCCGATCCTTGCTCACTGCCTTCCAGAATGTCGAGGTCGTCGTGCGGTCGGTCAGCGAGTCGCTCGAATAATCGCCTGCTCGTCGCTTGCGCTGAGCCCCGACCGGCGCTCGCGGTCGACGCCCCGCGCGACCTCATCGGCATGCACGCGCGACAGCGTCTCGTGAAGCGGTCGCCGGATGCCGCCGGACGCCAGGTAGGCGGCTCCGGAACGCTGAGCAAAGGCCGCGTCGCTGAGCGGAAGCCACAGGGGGAGCGACCTGGGCCCGGCCCAGTAGTTCACCTCGTGAGTGAGCAGCGCCTCGTCGTCGACCTCGACGAGGTCGCCGTCGTAGCCAGCCACCGTCGCTGCAGCACGCAGGAACTCCGCGAGGAGCAGCGCCTCTCCGACAGCGTTCACCACGCCCGACAGCCGAGCATGCCCCGCGCGCTCGATCCACGAGGCGAGGTCGGAGACGTCGATCGCCTGCACAAATCGACCCGCCGTCGTGGGGACGAGCGCAGGGCCTGTGCGGCTGAACCGTGCCGGCCAGTACCCGTAGCGATCGCTCGGGTCGCCGGGGCCGACGATCAGTCCCGGACGAGCGACGAGCAGACGGTCGCCGAGGTGCTCGAGGCTCAGGCGCTCCGCGGCGACCTTCGCGTCAGCGTAGTCCGAGGTGTCGCGAGGCTCCACAACGGCGGCCGACTCGTCGGCATCCGGTTCATCGTTTCGGCTGTAGACCGAGACGCTCGACACGAGCGTCCAGTGCGCCGCGTTCGACGCGAGGGCATCGAGGGCTGGGCCGACGAGTCTCGGGTCATACGAGAGCTCGATCACGTCGTCCCACTCGCCGGTCGCATCGTCGTACGCCTGTGGCGACATGCGATCGGCTGGCACGAGATGCGCACCATCAGGAGCCGAACCCGATTCGCCCCGAGCGAGGCAGGTGACCTCTGCTCCCTCGGCCACCGCCCGCTGCGCGATCTCGCGCCCAAGCCATCCCGTTCCGCCCAACACCAGCACTCGTCGCATGGGGCTAGTCAAGCGTGCGCGGCGACCTCGCGTGGTGGGCTTCGCTGGGGGCGCAATCCGCAACGATAGTGCGCGCCGTCAGGTCGTCACGACGACGTGCTGCCGCGGTTGGTGAGCAGGCGCTCGCTTCAATGCAGGAAAAACGGGGTGTCCACGTGCGAATAGCCTGGATTCGGGGCGCTTTTCCTGATGTGGGGCGGCCGCCACGAGGGAGCTTGCCCGAGTCTTGAAGCCCACTCGGTAGGGTCGATGGAAGGCACGAAAGACGGTGGTCCGTCTGACGGAGGAGTTCGATGACTCGGTGGAGATGGCGTTACGTCTTCTGGTATCTACTGCTGATTCCGATGATCGTCCCTCTGTCGGTGGTTGCCGGATGGGCCGTGAAGAACTCGTCTCGTATGGCGGATCCGCCCGACTACCCGCTGTCGGCGAACCTCCTTCTCGGCGCGGTGGTCATCGTGCCCATCGTGATCTTCCTGTTCATGTACGAGGCGAGGGCTGCCCGGCGCTTCGCGGCAATCCGAGCGCAGTTTCCTCGAGCTGTCGTGGTGGAGTTCGGTGTCAGCTGTGAACTGCGAGCTGCGTTGCACCAGCTTCTCGGTCGGCGCTTGGCCGGGCCCGTTCTGGCGTCGATGGTCGTCGTCGTGTCCGAAACAGCGATCGGTCTGCACCGCCGTGCCGACCCGACGAAACCCGAGATCGTTCTGCGCTGGAGTTCGATTGGTCGGGTCGCCGTCGTGCGCGAAAGAAGAACGATCGACCTCGTCGTCGAGATCCTCCGGTCGAGCACATCAGAGAGCGCCGCTGAATCCGACTCGCTGATCATCAACCTGCCCATGGTGCTCAACCACTCACCGAGTCCGCAGCGCTACGCGGGTCGCCGAAGGGAGCTCGAAGCGGCACTCGACGGCATCGCGTCGTGGCGCGAGCACCGCTTCGTGGCCGGAGATGCTCGGATATGACCGCCCTCCCTCCACTTCCGTCGATTCGCAAGCCACCCCGCAGGCTGCCATCGTGGCCGGTCTGGGTGCTCTGTGTCGTCATGCTCATTCCCGGCACCATCGCTCTCGCTCTGCTCGGTGTCAACAAAGACGCCGCAGCGAACGGCCTCGATTTTCAACGCGATGCGATCGGCCACAGCGTCGTGCTCACGGGGACCTTGACGAGCGTCGACACGACCTCGGGCTTGCCCAAGACCACGAGCTACTACGAGGTCGCGATTCCGGATGCCGACGGCGGCCCCGGCGACATCGTCACGTTCGCCGGCGGCGAGCAGTGGGGCTTCCCGCCATCGAAGGACTACCCGGCCGAGCGGTCTTTTCTCGTGGTCACCGACGACCCGCCGCGAGTGGTCAAGCAGGGGCCCGTCGGCAGCGTCGAGCCGGTGACCGACGAGACGGTGCGCGAGGCCGAAGGCGCCATGACGATCGCTCAGACGGTGTGGGTTGTGGGCATCGTCTTTTTCTGGATCTTCGCGGTGGGGCTCCCCGTGCTCGGGACCGTGCTCGCGGTGCGCAGACATCGAACGCGCCCCGGGGTCGTTCCACGCATCTAGTGCGTCGCGAACTCAGTACTCGCGAAACGCCGGTGCCTGCGCGCGCTGCGTCGTCATGGCCTGAGAATTCAACTCGGCACACCAGCTCGGATACACCCGGAAGCCGCGCTTTCCCGGCCGGCGACCGGAGGTGACGCCGAGTCGGGCGAGGTGCTCGCGGGTGAATCGGAAGACCCCGCGTCTGCCTTGCCGTTCGACGAAGACGAGCAGCCCGGCAGAGAGATCGTCATCGCCGAACGGCACCGTCGTCCCGTCTGCGTCGCGCTGCCAGAAGGCGACGAAGGATCCCGGCTTGGTCGGGGTGTTCCGCGCGGTGCGAATGTGCCACGTTTCGTCATCGATCTGCGCGACACCCGACTCATAGTCGCTGTTCTGCGACTCCGGGGTCACCGAAAATGCCGCCCCTACCGAGGCCGCATACTCCTCGAACGCTCTGAACTGCACGCGGCCAAGCTATCCCACCCGCGGTGCTAGCCTCCTGAGCGAACCCCGTCCCGTGACTGACCGCGGTCGGTGTCGCCTGGCGGCTCGCGCAGTTGTGAGACAGTGACCGTGCCGCTGCCGGATGTCGCCTCGACCCTGAGAAGGTCGGCGTCAGAGGGCGCAAACGCGAGATCGGTGAATGTGACGGCACCCTCGTCGGCGAAGATCTCGACGACGCAGTCATCGACTATCACGGTCAGAGAAAGTCGGCCGTCGTGGAGCGGAACAAGAGCCTCGTTCACCGTGGCGAACCCGGGGTGAAGATCGACAACTCCGGATCGCCGCCGGTCGAGGCTGAGTTTCATCGTCTCGGCGTCGTAGCTGATCCGTACCTCGCCCTGCGCTCCCGCGAGCACGTCGAGATGCAGCACGGAGGCATGCTCGGGCTTCCAGTCGACTGTCAGAACGTACCGATGGCCCACGCTTCTCGTCGAAGGCGCTCCCGGGGCGATCGGCACTTCTGCTGTTTCCGCATCTCCGGTCAATGTCTCGAGGTCGTACATCGGCACTTGGACTAGGGCGAACCCGTCGGCGGTGCTTCTCAGGCTCAATTCGCGTGGCGACGACATCAGTCCGCGCCAGGGAGTGGTCGGTGTCTCGGCCGCATACTGCCAGTTGCCTGCCCAGCCCAGGGCGATCCGGCAGTCATCTGGAACATTCGAGAAGGTGACGGCCGCGTAGAAATCGCGGCCGTGGTCGACCGGACTCCACGAACTGGTCGGATCCACGACGAACGAGTGGCCGTCGAATGAGCCCACAAGGTAACTCATCGACGAGTCGACCGCGTCTCCGACGCCGTTCGTGCTGACCAGCAGCACCCACATCGGCCGTTCTTCGTCGCCATCCGCGGGCAGTGCGAACAGATCGGGGCACTCCCACACCACGCATTCGGGGCCGAAAGGTCCGATCGACGACTCGAAGGTCCAGTTGCGCAGGTTTTGCGAACTGTAGATCAGCACCTCGCGTAACGTAGCCTCCACGGCGACCATGATCCACGTCGAAGCGCCGGTCGGCGAGGTGTAGTTGAACACTTTCGGGTCGCGAAAATCCGGTGATCCTCGGTCGAGAACCGGGTTGCCCGCGTACTTCTCCCACTCAAACCCGCCGTCGGTACTGAACGCCAGAGCCTGCGTCTGGATGCCATCCGGCGATACGCTCGTGTAGACGGCGACGAGCGGCGGAGACTCGAGGGAGCCGAGCTGAGAGGTGTTCAGGCTGTCGACGACGACCGAGCCGGAATAGATCTGTTCGGTCGGGGTGCACGGAATCGCTACGGGGTGCTCATGCCAACTCGTCAGGTCTCGACTCGTGGCATGGCCCCAACTCATGTTGCCCCAGGAGTTGCCGAACGGGTTGTACTGGTAGAAGAGGTGGTAGACGCCCTGGTAGTAAACGAGCCCGTTGGGGTCGTTCATCCAGTTGCGCGCGGGCGTGAAGTGGATCTGGGGTCTATAGTCCCTGCTCATGCTTGGTCAGATCGAAGACCGCGGCACGGCCGGGCACGAGATGAGCAACGGCCCGTCGGCTGGCGCGGCCTGCAGACCGAGAAGGACTCGCACGCCAGCCGCGCCGATCTCGTAGTGCGGGAGGGCCACAGTCGATAGGGGCGGTCGCAGATGAGCGGCGATCACCTCTTGGTTGTCGAAACCCGCCACGGCGATGTCGTGTGGAATGGAGAGCCCGAGTTCCCGCAGCCCGTCGTACAGTCCCATCGCGACACGGTCGTTATGGCAGAAGACGGCGGTCACCCCCAGATCGCGAATCCGCTCTGCTGCCGCGTATCCGCCCTCTTGTTGCGGCTGTACGCGGAGCACCAGCGCGGGATCGAACTCGACACCCGCGTCGCGTAGTGCCTGACGGTAGCCCTGCAAGCGACCCGTCTGTGCTGGCGATGGGGTCGTCGTATTCACAAAGGCGATTCGGGTGTGGCCCGAGTCGAGAAGAAGTCGAGCTGCCGTGCGGCCACCCTGTCGTTCGTCGGGCACAACTGCGGGAGCGGGAGTCTTCTCGTCGAAGCAGTCGACGAGAACGTACTCGGTCTCCTTGAGTGCCTTTGGCGCGACGACGGAACGGTGGAACCACGTGGAGTAGAGGATGCCGCGCACTTTGTGCTCGAGCATCATCGAGATTGCCGCCTCCTCGGCGGCGAGATCGCCCTCCGTGTTGGCGACGAGCAGGACATAGCCGTGCTTCCACGCCTCGTCTTGTGCGCCATGGATGATCTGGCCGGCGAAAGGAGTGGTGGCAATGGCGTCGGCCACGAGCCCGATGAAGTTCGAACTGCCGCTCGACAGGTTCTTGGCAAGAGCGTTCGGGCGATAACCCAGCTCTTTGACGGCGTCGAGCACACGCTGTCGTGCCCCTGGCCCTATGCGTGCGCCCTTCTTATCGTTGACGACATGGGACACGGTGGCGATCGAGACGCCGGCCGCATCTGCAACCTGGCGCATGGTCACCGGCTGACCTGCGCGATCGGCGCTCATCGGTTCACTCGATTCAGACACGTGATGATCATCCCTTAGTGGCGCCGCTGGCGAGGCTGTATGTCATAGCTTTGTTCAGCACGAGGAACACGAGAAGCAGCGGAGTGATGCTGACGCAGACCGCCGCGAAGGTCGCCGTCCAGTCGACCTTGCCCATTGCACCGATGTAGTTCTGGAGGCCGAGGGGGATGGTCTTCAGATCGTCGGTCAAAACGAAGGTGTTGGCGAAGATGAAGTCGTTCCAGATGAAAATGCTGTTGACCATCGCGACCGTCACCATCGTGTTGACCGAGAGGGGCAGGGTGATCTGTCCGAAGATGCGATACGGCCCCGCCCCGTCGAGCGAGGCGGCCTCGTAGATCTCGCCAGGGATGTACTCGTAGAACGACGAGAAGAGGTAGATCGACGTGGGGAGAGCGAACCCGGCGAGCGGGATGATGATCGACTGGTAGGTGTCGAGCAGATTGACGGCGGCGTAGTCGACGAAGAGTGGAACGAGTGCGACCTGTACAGGAACGATGATGCCGATGAGGAACAGCGCGCGCACGAGCTTGCTGAATCGGAAGCCCAGAACCTGGAGAGCGTATGCGCCCATCATTCCGAGGAAGACGATCACGATGATCGAACCGACGGTCACGATGAACGAATTGAGGATGTTCAGCCCCAGATTTCCCGTGGTGAAGGCACGGGCGTAGTTATCGAACGTGACCTGGGTCGGCAGGGCGAACGGGTTGCCGCCAGCGAAGTCCTGTTCGGTGCGCAGGCTCGTGATGAACAGCCATGCCAGGGGGTACACCTGCACGATGACGATCAGCGCGACGATGATGCCGGTGATCTTGCCTTGCAGATTGAGCGGTCGGCGTTTAGATTTCGGACGCCGTTCGGTTGCGGTGGGGTTGTTGGTACGAGCTGCCGTGAGCGTCATGCGTCGGCCTTACGTCGAAGGAGTAGGAAGATGAGGCCGACGGCTACGAGGCACTCGACCACGACGAACACCGAGATGGCGCTGGCGTAGCCGTAGTTCGTGCTCGTGAAGGCGGTCTTGTACATATAGGTCGTGAGAAGTTCCGACGACTGTCCCGGGCCACCATTGGTGAGCAGGTAGGGGATGTCGAAACCCCGCAGCGCGTTGGTCGTCGCGATGATGGTCGTCGTGATCCAGACGGGCCTGATGTAAGGGAATCGGATGCGCCAGAAGGTCTGCCACCACGACGCGCCATCGAGTTTCGCCGCCTCTTCGAGCTCGGTAGGAACGGCGAGGAGTGCTGCGTAGATGATCAGCATGTAGAGACCGGTGAAGCGCCATCCTTCGGGCACCGACACGGCGACAAGCACAGTGCTCACGTCTGACAGCCAGGCTTGCTGAAGATGCCCGAGACCGACGAACTCGAGTACCTGATTGATCAGGCCTTCGGGGTCGAGCGAGTAGATGCGCTGGAACAGGAAGGCGATGGCGACTGTCGAGATCACGGCGGGCAGGATGTAGAGAGTCTTGACGACCTCACGGCCGCGCCGCAGAAGAGTCAAGAGACTCGCCACGATCAAGGCCCCACCGAGTTGGAGGACGAGACAGATCACCACGTAGCCGAGCGTGTTCCGGAAGGCGATCCAAAAGACCGCGTCGCCCGTGAACATACGCACGTAGTTGTCGATCCCGACGAAGAGCATCGGGCTGATGCCGTCCCAATCGAAGAAGCTCAGGTAGAGCGACTGAAAGATCGGCAGCAGAACTGCGATGCCGTAGAGGGCGAGCGGCGGTATCAGAAAGACCAGTACTGAGAGTCGTGACCGCTGGGGAAGCATGGCATCCCCTTCCTGTGGGGCCCGAAGGCCCCACATCAGGCGTGAATGAGGTGGGCGTCGTCTACTTGAAGGCCTTCGGCCCGTTGTCGGCGATGACTCCGTCCATCGTGGCGATGAACTCGTCGGGTGTGACCTCGCCCTGCAGCAGCAGCGTCAGCTCCTGCTGCAGTCGGGTGTTGGAGGTCGGATCGAGCTGGGTGTCCCACGGCATGGCTGTCTGCTCGCCGACGTCGTTCGCCTGGTCGACCGCGCGCTGGTAGAGCGGTGTCGCGTTGGCGGGCACGGTGGTCTGCACGTTCGTCGTGGGCGACAGGGCTCCGGTCGCGGCATAGACCTCGGGATAACGCTTCAGCGCGAACGAGAGGAAGTCCCGAACCAGCGGGTCGTACGTCTTCGTGTTCACGGCCATGCCGATTCCGGAGGGCGAGACGTACTCGTTCGCGGTTGTCGCTGAATCAGCGGTGACAGGGAGGGTGAAGTAGTCGATGTCATTGCGCACAGAGGGGTCGAGTGCGTCGGTGGCCAGGCTGTTCAACTCCCAGGTGCCGATGTTGTAGACCGCGGCCTTGCCGGAGGTGAAAGAAGCCTGGGCGTCGGAGTATCCGGTCGACGAGAAGCCGTCTTGGAAGCATCCGGCCGACCCGAGGTCGCTGAGCCACTTCACAGCCTGCTCGCCGGTCGGGTCGCTGAACTTCGCGTCGCCCTTCTTGAGCTGCTCCACGTAGTCGGGGCCTGCGGTTCGGAACGGGTAGTACGCCATGTAGCGCTCGAGCGGCCATTGGTCTTGCCCGTCGAGGGCGATAGGTGTGATGCCCGCATCTCGCAGCTTCGTGCACATGGCAGGAATGTCGTCGAGAGTCTTCGGGATCTCGACGCCCGCCTGCTGGAAGAGCGCCTTGTTGTACCAGAAGAATTCCAGCTGGAACTCGAATGGCACCATGTACAGCGAGCCATCGTCGAACCGTTGGTAGTTCAGCGCCGCCGGTCGATAGTCGTCGTACACGCCCAGGTCTTTCAGGAGCGCCTCGGCATCCATCATCTTGCCCTGCTTGGCGAGCTTCTGAGCGAACGGAGTCGCGTCTGTATCGAACAATTCGGGCAGCTTGTTGGCCGCGGCCAGGGTCTCGTACTTCTGGATGTACGACGGCCTGTCGGGTGTGGTGATCAGGTTCAGCGAGAATCCCGGATGCTTCGCCGCGTACTCGTCGGCGATCTGCTCCATCGCGGTGATGACGCCGCCGTCGGCGGGACGCGACAGGAGCCACGAGATCTCGCGTGGCACGATCTCGCCCTTCGGGTCGACGTTGGTCGGATCGGAATTGCCGGATGCGCCGGATGCGCCGGTCGAGCAGCCGCTGAGCAGTAGCCCGACGACGGCTACGCCGGCCGCGATGGCGAGTCGTGCGCGATTGGTTCTCATGTGTTCATCTCCATTGATTGAAAGGGTCGGACGTGTGATGCGCGGTGCGGTGGTAAAGGAGGGGTCAGACGAGGTGATGTTCGTGAGCGAGAGCTGCGGTGGTCGTGGATCGAAGCGGTTCAGGGCGAACGGCCGCCCTGAAGTGGCGCGCAGTGATGGATCCTTCGCCGACGAATACGCCGATGTGTCCGACGGTGCGGTCGTAGATGCGGGTGCTGAGAGTCGTACGACCGTCGAGGTTGACGACGCACAGGTCGTTCTCGACGATCACCTCGAGCCGGTGTCGGCCTGGCGAGAGATCGCACGGGCGTTCGAGCTCGATCATGAAGGGCACGTCGCCGGAGATCTCCCATTGGCCGTCTCCGGTGGATCGCCGAGGCCAGCGGTCGAAGACCATTCGATTGCGTTTGGGCTCGAGCCGCACGATGTACGACGAGTCACCGTCGGCGCTTGATCGCAGGAGCAATCCGCATTCCGTCGTTCCCGCTTCGACATCGAGATCCACTGAGGCGAAGTATGCGGCGGGGGCCTCGTGTTCCGAGATCGCGGCCGTGTATCCGTCTGGCGAGCTCAGAACCACCGGATCGCCGTCATCGAAGCCGGCCAGCCCCACGGGCGTCGCTTCGCTGAAGCTGTTGCGCGTTTCGGACGCGAATCCAAAGTCGAGGGTGCCATCGGGCCTTTGCTTCGCTTCGACGACCGACATTGTTCCGGCCCACTGCCACGCGCCGTCGTCTCGCGAGTCTTCTTTGCTGGCGATCCAGCCGAAGAAGAAGCGACGGCCATCGAGTTCTGCGGTCTTCGAGGCGTAGTAGGCGCGGCCGTCGATGCTGTCGTACTCGGGTACCGTCCATGGGCCGTCGAGGGTTCTCGCCATGCGGTAGCGCGTGGTGAAGTTCTCGGAGAACTCGGAATAGACCATGTACCACCAGTCGCCCCACTTGAAGACGTCGGGGCATTCGTGTGCGATGTAGCGCCGGGGGTCCCAGAAGGGTTTTGTCGGGGTCCAGGTCACGAGATCAGTCGACACACACTGGGCGATCACGCCGCGGCGACGCTCGGGCCCATCGGAATGACGTGCGGCGATGAGCATCCGCCAGACACCGGCTTCGTCGTCGCGGAAGACGAAGGGATCGCGCCAGTCGCCGGACTCGTATCCGACCGGGGCTCCGAACGTGTGCTCCGGATGCCGAGTCCAGCTCACCATGTCGTCGGAGCTCGTGGCGTGCATGACCAGCTGAAGCGGCAGGCCGTCTGCACCGAGGTGAGTCGGATTCTGGCCGGTGTAGAAAAGGTGGGCTAGGGCTCCGTCGCGCACAATGCTGCCCGTGTAGACGTTGAAGTCAGCGTCGAGCGACGACCCGTGTTCGAAGGCCAGCCCCTCGTCTTCGAAGTCAACCAGGTTGCGAGTCGAGGCCAAGTGCCATGGAGTGCCCGGCTTCGGGTCGGAACGCTCCTCGTGCAGGTAGAAGAGCTTGAACTCCCCATCGCTCTCGAACGGGATGATGTCTCCAACCCACGCATCGTGCGGCTGGAAGAAGATCTGCTGGAGCATCGTCGTTGAGTCCTTTGGTTAATCGCTTGATCACACCATAGGCAAGCCTGAAGGTGTGATCAAGCGGTTAAGCAAATTAAGCAGATTAACCACATAGCCGCCCACGAGGTCGCTGCGGCACGACCGTCGTGAATCCGGGGTCCACACAGTCGAGGTCCGCGCCTCAATTCAGGAAGAACCGACCAGCCGCGTGCGAAACCGCCCGATTCGAGGCAGTTCTCCTGAATTGTGGCGCGCACACCTTTATAACCTGAGCGGCGCCGCGAAGAAGGCCAGTTCGTGCTCCGCAGAACGCACGAACGCCTCTCGCATCGCCTCGCGACCCCGCTCGTCGGCGCGCGCGGCAGCCTGCATGACGAACTCGACCGCCGTCTCGGTCACCTCGGCGATGCCGACGTCGGCGTACGTCTCGATCCACGATCGATACGGGTGCGCGTCGTGCGATCGAGGCAGCAGTCGCAGGCCGATGTCTTGATACAGCCAGAAGCACGGCAACAGCGCGGCGATCAGCGTGTCGTAGCTGCCCTCGGCGCACCGCGCGAGCAGGTGGTCGAGATAGGCGGTCGTCGCGTCGTCTGCGACCGTGCCGTCATAGGCTCCGTCGGCGAGCCACGACTCGTGCAACTCCAGCTCGGCGGTGATCGAGCCCTGCGAGGCCGCCGCCCAGAACGCCTGCTCTCCGACGGTCGGAGCCAGGGCGCTCGCGGTCGCCAGAGCACGTGCGTAGTCGCGCAGATAGAGCGCATCCTGAGCCAGATAGCCGCGGAAGGCGTCGTCGCGCAGCGATCCGTCGCCGAGGCCAAGCACGAACGGCAGCGCATCGATCTGCTCGCGCACGGGCCGGATGCCGTCCCACCACTGAGCCCGGATCTCGCTGGCCGTGTGCCAGGTCTCGAGCCCGGCGCGCTGCCACATTCCCGCGAAGTGGTGGATCGGCCCGTTGCCGCCGCCGACAGCGAGGTCGCTGCCACCGCGGATGCTCTCGCTGATCCAGCGCTTGACCTCGCCGACCGCGTGCGCCGGCTGAAGAGAGCCGACGAGCAGGGTTGCGAGGCCCGACGACAGGGAGCATCCGGTGCCGTGCGTGTTCGTCGTCTCGATGCGTGTGGCCTCGTAGACGGTCACGAGCAGCTCGTCACCCGTCGCGTCGACCAGAGCGTCGGGGGCGGTGTCGCACTCGAGGTGCCCGCCCTTCGCCAGCACCATCACGCCGAGTCGCGCAGACACCCGCGCGGCCTGATCGAGCGTCTGCTGCCAGTCGGTCGCCTGCGGTTCGTCGGCCAGAATCGCCAGCTCGGGGATGTTCGGGGTGATGACGTGCGCCAGCCGGGCCAGCTCGCGAAGCGCGCCCTCCGCATCAGCCCGCAGCAGTCGGTCTCCGCTGGTCGCCACCATCACGGGGTCGAGCACCACGATCGGCGGCGCCACCCGAATAAGCCACTCGCGCACGGCAGCGATCACGTCGCCGTCGGCGAGCATCCCGATCTTCACCGCGTCGATCGCGACATCGTCGCTCACGGCATCGAGCTGCTCGCGCAGAAAAGCCACCGGAGGCACGTGCACCGAGCGCACCCCGCGCGTGTTCTGCGCGACGAGGGCCGTGACCACCGCCATGCCGTAGCCGCCGTTCGCCGCGATGCTCTTGAGATCGGCCTGAATCCCCGCGCCGCCGGTGGGGTCGGTGCCGGCAATGCTCAGCACACGAGGCACGGCGCAGGTCGCAGACGTTCGGGTCGCCAGGGGACTCGTCTCGACGCTCATCGGGCGCTCCTCCACTCGCTCGCCAGTTCTCGGGCGGCGTCGCCGGGGCTGGGAGCGGAGCAGATGGCCGACACCACGGCCGCTCCGGCCGCTCCCGCTCGGCGCAGCGGCGCGATGTCTGCTCGCCCGATGCCGCCGATGGCGACGGCCGGCAGACGGGTGGATGCGGCCAGGGCCGCGAACGCCTCGATCCCCAGAGGCCGGGGCGCGTCGGGCTTCGTGGTGGTCGCGTGCAGCGCCCCGATGCCCACATAGTCGACTGCGCCGGGGTCGTTCTCGGCCTCGAGCAGCTGCGCCCTGGTCGACGCGCTGAGCCCGAGCACGGCATTGGGGCCGATGAGCTCGCGTGCCAGAGCGGGCGGCAGGTCTGACTGTCCGAGATGCATGCCGCTGACCGACGCGCCGAGCCTGCGGGCGGCGAGAAAGACATCCACCCGATCGTTGACGATCACCGCGACCTCGTCGGGAACCGCGTCGGCGACCCGGCACACCAGGTCGAGAAACTCGCGGGCCGTGGCGTTCTTCTCGCGCAGCTGCACGACGGTCACGCCGCCCGCGACGGCCTCGCGCACGACCGTGAGAATCGGATGCCCGGCCGCCGTCGCGAGGGCCGTGTCGGTCACGAGATAGAGAGACAGATCGAGCGACGAATCGAGGCTCACGAGATGCTCGCTCGCGCCGCGATGTCGTCGGCATCGACGGAGGCAAGTGCGTCGAGGAAGGCGACGCCGAAGCTCCCCGGGCCGGCGGACTTCAACGCGGCCAGCTCGGCGGCGACCGTGTAGACGGTGACCGCCGCGACCGTCGCGGCCAGCCGGTCGTCGTGGGCCGCCAAGAATGCGGCCATCACGGCGCCCAACGCGCATCCGCCGCCCGTGATGCGGGTGAGCAGCGCGTCGCCGTTGGCGATGCGCACCACCCGCGTGCCATCGGTGAGCAGGTCGACGGCGCCGGAGACAGCGACGACGCCCGACGTCGTCTCGGCGAGAGATCGGGCTGCGGCAAGTGCGGCCTCGACCGAGTCGAGCGCGTCGACGCCGCGGCCGCCCTCGCCCATGCCCGAGAGCGCGATGATCTCCGACGCGTTGCCTCGGATGACCGTGGGGTGCAGATCGCGCAGTTGGTAGGCGAGGGGTGTGCGTACCGGAAGCGACCCGATGGCCACAGGATCGAGCACCCATGGGGTGTCTCCCGCTGCGGCCCCGGCCTCGGCTTCGAGCATCGCCGCGCGCTGCTCGGGCGTCGGCGTGCCCAGGTTGATCAGCAGGCCGGATGCGACGGTCGCGAACGGCCCGGCCTCGCCGACTATGTCGACCATCGCGGGGGAGGCCCCCACGGCGAGAAGGGCGTTGGCCGTGAAGTTCACGACCACGCTGTTGGTGATGCAGTGCACGAGCGGGCTGCTCAGCCGCACCTGCTCGAGGGCATCGACGGTGGATTCGATAAATGGTTTTGACGTGCGCATGAGCGCGACATCCCTTCGCTAGTACGAACTAGATCAGGTTCGACGGGTGTGTTCTCAGCCCGGATGGGCACCCCGTGTCACGTAATTGCGGCCAGCCTAGCAAAGTCCCCGATCAGGGCAGCGGCTGCATCCGCCGCCGCGAGATCGCCACGAGTGTCAGCGCCACCCCGACGGCTCCGGCAATCACCAGCGACGCCGTCGCCGCGCCGACCTGTGGCCAGCCGCCGTCGCCCGCCGCGAGCGCCTGCAGTGCCCGGGTCGCCTGAGCCAACGGAAGGCTGGCGGCCAGCGACTGCACCGGATTGTCGGCCCCCGCACGCACGAACAGAGTGCCGACGGCGGCGAGCTGCAGGGCGATGAACGCCAGCGAGATCACCCAGCCGACACGACCGAACAGTGCCACGATTCCCTGGTGCAGCAGTACGAACGCCAGCGAGATGCCGAGTACGACGAGCACGCTGCCGACGTGGTGAACGGGCGATACGCCGAAGGCGGCCAGCCAGACCAGCACCAGCACGGCCTGCGTCAGAACGAGGGCGGTCACGACCGCGAATGAGCGTGCCCCGATGCGCCAGCTCGATGCCGCCGACAACAGTGCCCGCGGCGGGAACGGGCGTAGCAGCACGAACAGCACGAGCGCGCCGATCCACAGTGCCAGGGGCAATACGGCGATCGATATCGCCGTCTTCGGAGCGGGCGCAGCGGTGGTGTCGCTGGTCGTCGTGACGATCGGGTCGCTGACCACGGTCGACAGCGTCTTCTCCTGGTCGTCGGTGTAGCTGGGCACGGCGTCGGCCGCCGTGCGAAGGCCGGATGCGAGTTTTCCCGTTCCGCCCGACAGCTCGGCGGCTCCGCTCGCGAGAGCGGCGGTTCCCGTATTCAGAGACGAGGTACCCGTGGCCAGTTCTGAGGCGCCGCCCGCGAGCAGTGTGAGCCCGTTGCTTAGCTCGGGAGTCTGGGTGGCGAGCGCATCCGTACCCGTCGCGATGAGCTTGTTCGCTTCGGTGACAACGCCGGAGCCGAGGGTCGCAGCGTCGAGATCGATGCCGAGTTCGATGGCCTGAGCCTCGGTCGTGTTCGCGGTCGTTTGCGACGCCTCGAGCTTCTGCTGCAGCTCCAGCTTCAGGGGTGCCAGCGCGGGGTCTGTCGTCGTGTCGATGCCGTCGATGACCTGACGCAGCGCATCCATCTCGCCGCGCAATTGCAGCTGATTGGCCTGGAGGGTCTCGGCTTTGCGGGCCGTGTCGCCGAGGCCCGAGGTGAGCAGTGTCGACCCATCGACGGTCACGCCGGCCAGGGTGTTGAGTTCTTTGGTCGCGGTGGGCAGCGCGCCGGCGCCGACCGCCGCGGCGGAGAGTGCACTCGACAGCTGCTGCGCGCCCGTATCGAGCTTCGCGGTGCCGGTTGCCGCGTCCTGCAGTCCCGTGGCCAGCTTGCCCGCTCCCGAGGCGAGGGTGCTCGCGCCGTCGGCAGCGGTGCCGAGCTGGTTGTGCAGATCGGTGTATCCGACGAGCAGCTGAGAGACGAAGCCCTGAGTGAACGTGGTGGCGAGGCTCTCGTGCAGGCTGCGGGCGAGTGCCGAGGCGAGCGCCTGGGCGGATGCTCCCTCGGCGCTGCTGGTCTGAACGTCGAGCTGCGCCTGCACGGGGGCGTCGCCTGTGCTCGAGATGTAGGCCGCCGAGAAGTTCGACGGAACCGTCACCACGGCCGAGTAGAGGTCGTCGGCAAGGCCGGCCGACGCGGCGGTCGGATCGGTCAGCGTCCAGTCGAAGCCGCTGTCGTCGGCCGACACCAGCTGCTGTGTAAGCAGCTTTCCAGCCGCGACGGGAGTCGATTTTCCACCCGCCTTGCTGTCGATCGGAGTGTCGAGGTTCACGATCGCGGCGGGCAGGGTGGGCACCCCGTTCGCCGCGGAGGAGGTGGCGGGCGTCATTGCCGTGACGGCGACGCCGGCCACGACGAGCGGCGTCACGAGAGCGAGCACGAGGATCGCCCCGCGCAGCCAGCGTGGCAGCCGGGCGTCGGCGTCGGTCAGCAGGCCGGTGAGCGCGCTCATGCCAGCACCTTTCCGTTCAGATCGTGCGCCGGGTCGTCGACGGCCATCCTCAGCTCGACGGTGTGAGCGACGCGATCGATGTTCCCTGTGCCGCTCGCGTTCGACTCGAGAGCGATCACCAGCGTGACGTCGGTGGCTGCGGCCTCGGCGAGGGCGACCACGAAATCGGATGCGTGCCGCGGCTCGATCGCGCCCGTGTCGACGGCGATCAACGGCCGGCCCGACGAAAGCGCGATGGCGGCATCGACGGCGAGCAGTTGCCCGCTCGAAAGCTCGCGAAGAGGTGTCTTGTCGGTCACGCGCCGTGCGCCCGCGATCGGGCGGGCATCTATCGCGGGCAGCACAGCCGTCCATCCCATGGCGTCGTCATCGCTCACCGCGACGAGCAGGGCAGGCAGGATGCGGTGCGCGACTCCGCGACGATCCGCACGGTGGCCGCGTGGCGCATCCATCGCGATCTGGGCCGTCAGGTACCGGCCGACGGTCAGCGGCTCGGCGGGCTGGGCGATCACGAGCTCGCTCTGGGCGCGCACCGCGTGTGCGTCGAAGGGTAGTGCGTTGCCGAGAGCGCTGAGATGGCCAGACGCGGGGCGGCCTCGCCCGGTGAGCGTCGAGAGGAGCTCGGCGCGCGCGGCTGCGGAGGCTCCGACGAGCAGAAGCACGTCGCCCACTGCCGCGTCGAGGTCGAGGGGAGAGAGCCCGGCGACCCCGAGGTCGCGGGCCTGGATGACCGGCGCCTCCGTGGCGGCCGGGAGCGGGCCGGCCTCGGGGTGCCAGCCCCGGGCATCCAGAAGCTCGTGCACCGTCTCGCCCTCGATGTCGACGTTCGGCACGATGCGGTCGAGCCACGCCGGCAGACCCCACGCGCGATCTCCGAGCAGCGCCATCAGGGCGGGGATGAGGGTCATGCGCACAACGAAGGCGTCGATGAGCACGCCCACGGCGAGGCCGCCGGCGAGGGGCTGCAGCACGGCGCCTCCGCCGGGAACGAACGAGGCGAAGACGCTGAACATGATCAGTGCGGCGGCCGTGACCACGCGAGCCGACGCCGTGAAGCCGTCGATCACCGAGCGGTGTGCGTCGCCGGTCTTCGTGAAGTCCTCGCGCATGCGGGTGACGAGAAAGACCTGGTAGTCCATGGCGAGGCCGAAGAGAACGGCCATCACGAGAATGGGCATGAAGCTGATGACGGGCCCGACCTTCTCGACTCCGAGCGGGTCGGCCAGCCAGCCCCAGTTGAAGACCGCCGTGACCACGCCGAACGACGCCCCGACAGACAGGAGGAAGCCGAGCGTCGCCGTGAGCGGAACGGCGAGCGAGCGGAACACCATGGTCAGCAGCACGATGCACAGGCCGACCACCACCAGGGCGAAGGGCAGCAGCGCGTTGCCGAGGCGTTCGGAGATGTCGATCGCGACCGCGGTCTGGCCGGTCACCATGTAGCCGAAACCGTTCGCCTTCTCGAAGGCGGGTTCCCTGTCGCGGATGCCGGTGACGAGCGCCTTGGTGGCGTCGGAGTCGGGCGCGCTCGATGGGGTAATCGAGATGATGGCCATGTCGAGTGCCTGATTCGGAATCGCCTGGCTCACGGTGGCCACATCGGCGACGCCGGTGAACTGCTTCTCGAGGGCGTCGAGCGCATCCTGGATCTCTAGCGTGCCGCTGATGTCTGCGGTCACGAGCAGCGGGCCATTGAAGCCGGGGCCGTAGCCCTTGGCCAGCAGATCGTAGGCCACCCGCGCCTGCGATCCGGGGGCGTCGTAGCCTGCGTCGGGCACGGTGAGCTTGAGCCCGAGGGCGGGCACGGCGAGCAGGCCGAGGCCCAGAACGGTGGCGACGACGGTGATCACGGGGCGGCGGGTGGCCATGGTCACCCAGCGGTGCCGGATGCTCGTCTCCTCGGTGCGCGGGCTTCGCGGTGCGCGAACGGTCGGCTTCTTCGACGGATGCCTGGTGGCCTTCGCGGCGGCCTTCGTCTCTTTCTTGGCTTCTGCGGCGGCCACCTTCGCGGGGGCCGACCGGGGAATCAGTCGTTTTCCGCAGAGACCGAGGATCGCCGGGAGCAGGGTGACGGAGATGACGATGGAGATGACCACGCCGAACGCGGCGCCCGCGCCCATGACAGAGAGGAACGGGATGCCCACGACCGAGAGGCCGAGCAGCGCGATGATCACGGTGAGGCCGGCGAACACCACAGCGCTGCCGGCGGTCGCGGTGGCGAGGGCCACTGATTCTCGCGGCGCCATGCCAGTCGCGAGCTGCGCCCGGTGCCTCGACACGATGAAGAGGGCGTAGTCGATTCCCACGGCGAGGCCGAGCATCGAGGCGAGCACCGGAGCCGTCGATGAGATGGTGACGAAGGCCGAGAAGATTCCGATGCCGCCACTCGAGATGCCGACGGCTATGAGGGCGGTGACCAACGGCATCCCCGCTGCGAGAAGCGAGCCGAATGTGATGGCGAGGATCACGAAGGCCACACCGAGCCCGATGGACTCCTGGCTCACATCGGAGGCCGCCGCGGGTGGGGTGACGCCCGCGTACGACACCGTGAGCCCGTCTTTCTCTGCGGCGTTGCCGATGCTCTGGATGTTCTCCTCGGCCTCCGGGGTCAGTGACGTCTGGGGAACGTCGTACTGAACAGATACATAGGCGAGCGACTTGTCTGCGCTGATCTGGCTCGAGTTGCCCGACGCGAAGGGATCGGCCGCGTTGGCGACATCGGCCATCGCGCCGAGGTTCTTCGAGATGGCGCTGATCTCGGAGGAGTAGTCGTCGATGTCGTCGCCTGCGGGCGCTTGGAAGATGACCTTCGCGCTGCCACCGCTGGCCTGTGGAAAGCGCGTCTCCAGCATGTCGATGGCGGTCTGCGACTCGGTTCCCGGAATCTCGACGCCCTGCTGCATCTGCCCGTTGAGAACGGCGGATCCGCCGAGCGCGGCGGCGGCGAGAAGCAGCCACGCAACGATGACGAGAAAGTGCCGGCGGGCCGAGAACGCCCCGATCGAATACAGCAGTGTTGCCATCAGAAAGCACGTCCCCCGGTGAGCGCTTGCGCCCCGACCGGTGCGCCGCGCGGTCGCGGCCACGGGGCATCCCCACGATACCGGAGGAGGACCTCAAACGCGACGAGGTATCGCGATTTTGCGCGGGCGGAGAATCGGGTGGTCCGAGCGCGAGAGACGGTCGGATGGGCGGAATCTCCGCCCGTCTGCCAGGTCGCGCTAGCGTCGAGCCAACGACAACGGCAAGGAGGTCTCGATGCGAGCCGAATGGGATGAGTCGTACTTCGATGCACAACCGGAGGATGCAGCCGTCTACTGGGTCTGCTTCTGGACGGGCGACGACATCGAACGGCCCGCCGCGCACGACCCACAACGCGTCACCGGGGCCGAATCGGTCGAGGAGGTTCTCGCCTGGGTGCACGCGGTGAAGGGTGAGAGATTCTTCGAGCTCTTCGTCGAAACCGACGGCAACTCGCAGACGCGCGAGCACGGTTGGATGCCCTACCGTAAGCGGATCCGCCTGGCCGGCGACTTCACCCCGGCCCGAGTCACCGTCACGATCACCGCTACGCGTCCGGATTGAGGTTGCTCAGGCGGAGTCTTCCGGCCTGTTCTCGATGAGACTAAGTTGCGTGCCGTCGGGATCGATGAGGAATCCGGCTCGATGACCCCACGGCTGCAGCGTCACGGGATGCAAGCGCGGTGCGCCGATCGACTTCTCCTCGACGCCAGACTGCTTAATCTGCCCGTAGAGCTCATCGATGTCGTCGACGCGAATGCTGCACATGAACGAGCTGTCTTCGGGAACGAGCTCGGGAAAGGGAAAGAACTCCACGTGCATCTCGCCGCGGCGCAGGATCAGCCAGTCGTCGCTTCGATAGCTCGGCTCGAATCCGAACGCGCCGTAAAAGGCGGCGGTCACGTCGAAGTCTCGGGACGGCAGATTCGGCACGGCGCGATCGTTCATAGAACGAGGCTAGTGAGACGGATGCGTCGGGGCTAGTTCCACACGTACAGCTCGTGCGAGCCGACGCCGTGATGCGGCAATATGGAGCGCGACGACATCGAGGAGGTTCTTTTCCATGACATCGCCGAGAGCTTCGAAGCTCGCTCTCTTGTTCGGTACCGCCATCATCGCAACGGCGCTCGCGGCGTGCTCCACGACGGCGGCCACTGACTCACCGAGCTCGACCCGACTCACGGCGACGCCGACGCCCACTGCGACGCCCGACGCATCCGGTGACTCTGCCGAAGAGCGATACGCGGCTTTTTGCTCCGCCAACACGGCTGCGGCGGCGGCGAAGGCCGGCACGGTCGGCGAAGACCTCGAGGCCGTCCAAGCTCAGGGCGCCGCGATCCGAGAGCTCCTTCCGATGACCGAGGTGAGCCCAGAGGTCGCAGCGGGCGCCGAGGTATTCGCAGCATCGACCGACGAGACCGCCGGGATCCTCGCGCAGTTTCCGGCAGACAGCCTGGTCTCGGATGTCGGGCTCGACCCGAGATTCACGCAGTCGCAATCGGTGCAGAGCGCGATGACCGACCCGAAATACCAGGCGTTCATAGCGTGGACCATGCAGACCTGCGGACTGGACGCAGCCGACGAGGGCTGATTCAGGCACGTCACGCGAGGCCGGTTTCGTGTGCCATCGGCGAGGTGATTTCGAGCCGGCTCTGGGGCGATACCGCTGTCTCTCGGTATGATCGCGAGACCGGGCCCTGGGGAAGCGTGCCTGACATCGATGGACGGATGGCATGGACGAGACACAGCAGCTCCGCGAGGTAGAGGCACGATCTGTTCTCGAGACGGGCATCGCCGGTCTCGACCACATCACCGGCGGCGGGCTGCCGCGCGGGCGGGTGATCACCATCTTCGGGGCGGCCGGTGCGGGAAAGACCGTGCTCGGCCTGCAAATTCTCGCCCATCGCGTGGCTGAGGGCGAGCGCGCCGTCTTCATCAGTTTCGAGCAGACGGCGGATGGCGTGCTCGAAGACATGGCCGGCTTCTCCTGGGGCGCCGATGGCTTTGCCGAAGACGATCTGATCGTGCTCGAGACCGGGATGCCGACCGAACTGCATGTCTCTGGGCGCTTCGACATGCAGGGGCTCATCGCCACGTTGCTGGCCGTGACCGACGCATCAGGCGCCACGATTGTGATGCTCGACGGACTCAACGCGCTGCTGTCGCTGCTGCTCGAAGAGGCCGATGAGCGGCGAGAGCTCTTGCGTTTGACTGACTGGGTTCGCAGCCAGGGGCTCACCGTGCTGATCACGGCCAAGGCGAGTGCAGAGAACGATCGAGCACGCACTCGCGCCGAGATCCTCGACTACCAGACCGACTGCGTTGTGGTACTCGATCGGCTGCAGACCGGCAATGCCATCTCACGAACTCTGCAAGTGACCAAGTACCGAGGCGCCGCGCACATCGGGCACGTCGTTCCGGTGGTCATGACGAACGACGGCCTCGAGGTCGTCATCGCAGGGGGACTGGCATCCGAGGAGCTCGCGTTAGGCGCCCACTCGTCGCGGCCAGATGAGCGGATGCCTACGGGTGTCGAGGAGCTCGATCCGCTTCTGGGTGGCGGATATCTCCTGGGATCGAGAACATTGCTCTCGGGTGCGCCCGGAACGTCGAAGAGCACCCTTGCGGCGGCATTCTCTCTCGCTGTCGTGCGCGGTGGCGGTCGAGTCCTCTACGTGAGTTTCGACGAGGTGCGCGCTCAGCTCGAGCTGCATACCGCGAGCGTCGGCTACTCGTTCCGGGAACCTCTTGAGAGCGGGAGCCTCCGCATCCTCGAGGAGTCGGCGACGGGGAGCACGCCCGAGGAGTCGGCGCTGCGGATCATCCGCGCGGTCGATGAACTCGGCGCCAACGCGGTGGTCATCGACCCCGTCTCGGCATTGACCGGCTCGGGGCATCCGTTTGCCGATGAGGCACTCAGCTATCTTCTGACCAGCCTGAGCCAGCGCGGGATCACGGTGCTGCTGACCTCGCTGCTGCACGGCGCGGCCTCGCTCGATGAAGAAGCGACGAAGAGCAATATCTCGACGATCGCCGACAACTGGATCCACCTCACCTATATTGCGAACGGTGGGGAGCGCAACAGGGCGCTGACGATCGTCAAGTCGAGGGCGACCGCCCACACGAATCAGGTGCGAGAACTCGTGATCACCTCGGAGGGCATCGAGCTGCGCCCGGCCTACGTCTCCGACGGCGATGTGCTGCTCGGCTCGGCGCGCGCCCAGAAAGAGGAGCTGGATCGCACGGCTGCCTGGCTGCGTGCGGTCGAGTACGAGCGGGGCGAGGCGGAGATTCTCGCTTCGATGGCCGAGCTCGAAGGCCGCATCTCGGGCCTCGGCAACGAGGTGGATCTGCGCCGTCGAGACCTCGAGCGACTCAGATCGACCAGGGACGGCGCGTTGGAGCGGACGGCCACGGCACTCGAGGCCCGCGTAGCTGCCCGAGGGTCGGGCAACCTCGCGAACGAGGAAGGGGACCAGCGATGACCGAGATGTCGACATCGAGAAGCGCCGAGTTGACCCTGCTCGTGGCTGGCGAATCACAGGCGACGCGATCGGCGCGGGCGACCCTCGACACTCTGATCGGCGACGGTCTCGCAGAGGCGTCGCACGTGCGCGTGATCGATATCCTCCAGCAGCCCGACTACGCGCTGCGCTACAAGGCCTTTTTCACGCCGAGCCTCATCGTCGAGACCCCGACCGCGACGACGACGATCGTGGGAGACCTGCACGAACTAGACGAGGTCAGGTCGCTGCTGGCCGCTGCCTGAGAACTGGGCAGCGCCGCTGATTTTTCGCGTCGGCCGGCGCCTGCTTAGCTGGTCGGATGCGTGACCAGCTTCCTGTAGTCGAGTTCGCCTTCCCTGGTCCCCTCCGGGATCGCCTCGTTGATGCCATCCGCTCCGGAGCCAAGGCGGCCACCAGTTCGCTGCTGCACGAATACGAGGTGGGCGAAGAAGCGCTGCCCCTCGTGGGAGATGTGGGCGCGGTCGTCGACTCGTGCGGAGAACGGGTGGCCGTGATCGAGACGACCGCTGTGCGCGTGGTCGCTCTCGAGGACGTGTCGCTGGAGCATGCCATTGCCGAGGGTGAGGGCTACGAGTCAGTCGCAGAATGGCGCGCCGGGCACACTCGCTTCTGGACCTCTGCGGCCATGCGAGCCGAACTCGGCGACGGCTTCGAGCTCACCGACTCGTCGCTCGTCGTGCTCGAGCAGTTCATTCTCGTCGGCTGAGGTCTCTGTCGCCCCGGGCTCTTCGCAGCTTCCGGATGGGCCGGATGCCTACGCTTGGTGCACCCGCGAACAACCGAATGGACCGTATGCCCTCCGTGAAGCACGCCGCACCGACGCCCGGAGCGCACTCGCACATTCTTCGTGCCGACCCGCATCCTCGTCGAACGCTCATCGTGGCCGCCGTCGCGATCGTGGTGCTCACGCTTCTCGGGTTCCTGCTGCGATCCCACCCCGTCGACCAGCAGCTGTCCCAGGCATTCAACGTTCTGCACACCGGCGCCCTCGGCGCCGTCACTTCGGCTGTCTACGTGGTGATCGGCCCGGGCCCCGCCATCGTCGGCACGGCCCTCGTCGCCGTGGCGATCGGCTTCATCGGGCGGCACTGGCACAGGGCCGCGGCGTTCGCCGGCGTCGTCGCCCTCACCTGGGTCCCTTCCGACCTGGTGAAGATCCTGGTCGATCGGCCACGACCGGATGCGCAGGCGCTCGCACACCCCACTGTTCCGGCGGCGGTCGATGCCTCATACCCGAGCGGGCACACCGTATTCATCGTGGCACTGGTGATTGCCGCGCTGTATCTGCTTGCGGGCACGCGCTGGTTCCGTGTCGGGGTGATCGTCGGCGCACTCTTCGTCGCGGTCGTCGTGCTGTCGGTCGTGATCGACGGCCTGCACTATCCGACGGATGCCGTCGCATCCGTCGCCTGGGCTCTGCTTGTGGCGCCGGCCGCCCGCCTCGTGTGGGTCGACTGGATTCTCGCCCGGTTCTGGCCAGGCAGGCGCTAGGCGGGACGTTCCGCGACGCTCACGCCGGCCCCTCGGGGTCATGATGTTCGTCGATTCGGCGCGAGATCCAGGCCATCTTGCGCCTGGTCAGCGACTCGACGAGAGGGGCAGTGTCGAGATCGACATCGGGCTCATCGCTTGGAGCGACGTGCAACTGATCCCCAGGAATCAAGACGAGCGAGAGCAGGTTCTCTCCCGTCGCGGAGTCGGTGACGATCGGTACGTCGATACGAACGACACGCCCACGTCGTTGGGCTGCCTCGTAGAAGTTGCGGAGCGCGTCGGCGACGTCATTCGTCGTGACGAAGGTTCTTCCCTGGCATGTCACCGTGCGCATCGATCGGTTCCCCACCTGATTGCGGCAAACTGCGGCCTGCGAAACTTCGGGGTCTGGGAAGAGCGCTGTGGAAAGCATATTGCGCATTAGTGCCGAGAGTGAACCCTTGAACAGGGCGATCGACTCAGCGCGTGCGCGCGAGCCGCAGCGCCAGCGCCGTGCGATCGGGCTCGTCGAGTTTGCGCAGCAGTGCCGACACCGTGTTCTTCACCGTGCCGTGTGCCAGGTGCAGGCGCGCCGCGATCTCGGCATTCGGCATGCCTCGCGCGACGAGGTCGGCGACGGCGCGTTCCGCCTCGGTGAGAGCCGGATGCCGCTCGCTCGGCTCGGCGGTGGAGAGCGCGGCTCGTGCGACGCGGGGGTCGAGAACGAGGCCGCCGCCCAGAACCTGACGGATCGCATCCGTCAGCGCATCCGTCGAGATGTCTTTGAGAAGAAAGCCGGCGGCGCCGGCGTCGAGCAGCTCGCGCACGAGCCGAGCATCGTCGAAGGTCGTGAGCACGAGCACGGGCAGACCCGGATGCGACGCCGCGCACTGCTGCACCAGCCCGAGCCCGTCGAGCACGGGCATGCGGGCATCGGCGAGCACTACGTCGGGGGCCAGCTGGGGAATCAGCGCGAGGGCGCGCGTGCCGTTCTCGGCCTCGCCGACCACGTCGATCGACGGGTCGGTCTCGAGGATCATGCGCAGACCCCGCCTCAGCAACTCCTGATCGTCGACGATGAGAACGCGGATGCCGGTCATGCGGCATAGCCCGTGACTGCAGCGGCCGTGTCAGTGCCCGCCGTCGCGCGCGCCGGGAGCGGTCGTGCCTCGACCGACGCCCGCGCCGGCGCGGGCAGGGCGAGCGACAGTCGGAAGCCGGACGCGGTGGGCGTGGCGTCGAGCGTTCCGCCGAGTGCCTCGGCTCGCGCGCGCAGCGAACGAAGGCCGAAGCCCGGAGTTAACGAGGCCGCCGAGGCGCTCGACGATGGGCCACCGCGATCCTCGAGTACGGCGTTCACGGCGCCGTCACTCAGCTCGTCGTTGGCGCCGCAACCGACGACCACGCGCAGCTCCGCCTCGCTCGCGTTCGAGTGTCGCACCACATTCGTGAGCCCCTCCTGCACGAAGCGCAGCAGCAGAAGCGAGCGCTCGTGACTCAGGGCGGAGTCGTCGCCCTCGATCGCCACGCGGATGTCGATGCCTGTGCCTCTGAATGCCTCGGCCACGGCACGGAACGCCTCCGCGTTGCCCAACGTGCTGAGCTCTACCGGGTGCATCGCGCGCACGAGCCGGCGCATCGCATCCAGGGACTCGCCGACCAGCTCGCGGGCGCGGCGCAGCTCGTCGCGCGCGGCATCCGAGTCGTCGACGCGGGCGGCGTAGTCGAGCGAGAGGCCGATGGCGGTGAGTCGGTGGCCGAGGCCGTCGTGCAGTTCGCGCGCGGTGCGTTCGCGCTCCTCGGCGAGCACCAGGTCGCGGTCGGTGTCGAGGCGCCCCCGCAGCTCGGCGTTAGCCGCATCCAGTTGCTCGAGCGCGCCGCGCAAGGCTTCGCCCACGCGAAAGCTGTCGCGCAGGATCGCCGCGACCGCGGCAGCGATGCCGGCGAAGAATGCGGCGCCGATCGCTTCGGTCACGATGGCTTCGGCCGAGCTTCCAGACGAGAGATGCAGCGCCACGACCAGCGCCACCAGCGCCGCCGCGAAGCCCCACACCACGAACCCCGACGCGAAGGTGACGCCGAGCATCAGGCAGGCCGCCCAGACGATGCCGTAGTAGAGCACGCCGTTGCCGAGGGTCAGGGTCGCCGTGGCGATGATCGCGAAGGAGATCGCCGCGGCGCGGGACCTCTGTCCGGAGCGACGCCACAGCACCCACATCACAATGGCGGCGATCAGTAGCAGCACCACCGACATCGAGGCCTCGCCGGGCCTGCTGTCGAAAGAGTCGAGCACCATGAGCGCCGGCCCACCCAACCCGATGGCCGCGGCGAGGTCGAGCAGCAGGGCGCGGCGGGTCGGGATGCTGGGCATACTCTTCAGCGTATGCAGTCGCCGGGTCCGGCCGCACGTGACCGCGGTCACGATTCATCGTGACCCCAGGGGCGGGCCGGATGCCTGGCGGCTCCGTAGCGTGCTGGATATGACCACCGCACCCGTCGCATCCACCCCGCCTGTCTCGCCCACCTCGCCCGCGTCGTCGCCCGGGTCTCCACGACTCGGCCTCGGCCCGCTCGGCATCGCTGTGCGCGTCGTGGTGGCCATCGGCATCCTGATGATCGCGAACCTCGTCGCCGGGCTGTTGCCCGCCGCCCTCCTGCTCATACCGGGAACGACCGAGATCGTCGAAGGCTCATCGCCGTGGGTCTTCGCGCTGGCGTTCGTGCTGCAGGCGATCGTGCTGGGCCTCGTGGTGCTCTGCGTGTGGCTCTGGATGCGGTCGGTCGAGCGCACCCCGATTCGCGCCGCCGGCTGGCGTTGGGGCAGGCGCTCAATTCTGTGGCTGCTGCTGGGAGTCGCGGTAGCCGCGGGCAGTGCGTTCGCGGTCGTGGCGTTGCTGCCGGCGACGGGACCGGTGCTCGACGACGCGCAGTTGCCCGGCGGTCAGGAGGCTACGCCGCTGATGATCGCGCTGCTGATCGCGTATTACCTCGGCCTGGCTTTCCTGCAGCAGGGCATTCCCGAGGAGCTGCTGTTTCGCGGGATGCTTCTCTGGAGTCTGCGCGAGCGACCGGTGCTCGCGGTGCTCGTGACGACTCTGGCATTCACGGTGATCCACCTCGTGTCGAGCGGCGGGCAGCAGTCGGCAGTGGAGCATGTGCTCTACCTCGCCCTGCCGTTCGGCTTCGCGCTGCTCGCGGTGGGGCTGCTGCTCTGCACGGGCTCGCTGTGGGCGGCCGTCGGCGTTCACGGCGGATTCCACGTGGGCAACTACCTCGCGGTGGCGTTCCTGCACCAGGTCGAGCCGGCGGCATCGTGGCTCGTGATCGGCGGAGTGCAGGCGGCGCTCGGGCTTGTGCTGGTGGTCACCGCTCTGCGTCGGGGCAAGCGCATTCTCGACGGCGAGAGCTGACGCTCTATTCGTTCAAGAGCAGCGTGTACACCTTCGCGATGCGTCCGTGGCGAACGAAGCAGGCATCGAGGCCGCGAACGACGGGTTCCTGTCCTTCCGGGCCCAGATTCCAGGCCAAGTAGCCCATGTCGTGATTGACGTAGACGGGGCCGGCCGCAGAGAAGACGAAGCCGGGCGCATCGGCGAGGAGCTTTGCGGCTTTCGCGTCGAGATCGTCGTAGCCCACGACGATCTCGTCGGGGTCGAGGAACTCGACATCTTCGGTGTAGGTCCGCTCGATCGCAGCGCGCCTCAGAATCGGATCCCGTTCTCCGAAGACCTCGTGCAGATTGGCGTTCATCAGGGTTTCGATCTGTTCAGACACGTCGTCTTCTTTCGTTGTGGGTGAAGGGGTGGTCAGGGCTGAGAGGGACGTCTGTCTGTCCAGTCGAATATGAGCTTGCGCTCCGCGATGAGCCATTCGCCGTCGACCTTGGTGAAACTGTCGAGATAGCGGATGGCCATCGTCAGAAGCATGCGTTGCTCGCTGTCGTGAAGAAGGTGATACGCCAGGCAGTACGTTTCGCCGGTGGCCGTCGTCGGCCCCGTCTGCTCGATAGTCGACTGTCCGTTCAAGTACGTCGTCGAGTCGTACTGGGCGATGAGGCCGGTGAACGTCGCGACCAACTCCTCCCGCCCGGTGACGGTTTGGATCGGCGCCGACATGTTCGGGTTGCCTTCGTAGACGAGCACGACACCGTCACGAGTGAAGACCTCTGCCTGCTCGCGAGGCTGACGGCGGTCGGCCGCGTGAGCGTACCGATCGATGAGGTCGCGCACGGCTTGGCGCTCGGAGATCCAGTCAGCGGTCACCATACCGGCTACTCGCCCCTCGTGAATGTGCTCATGAGAACAACCTGTCGTGGGAACCCCTGGGCAACAACCGTCATTTGACGTAGTGCCCGCCCGGCAAGAATCGATACCGTCGACTATGAGTTTCGGGCAGGAGTCGGCGACACGGCTGTGTCGCGCCGAAGGCCTGCACCGCCTCGATGGTCTGGGCC
>Ga0308163_10001247_pt1 | contig 29677 bp, 27 predicted proteins | sample PhyTR1_FD_201037 | JGI IMG/M metagenome (GOLD analysis project Ga0308163, IMG submission 201037) | Phyllosphere microbial communities from UC Gill Tract Community Farm, Albany, California, United States - DLSLT.R1 | ecosystem: Host-associated > Plants > Phyllosphere > Unclassified | place: USA... | reverse complement strand
GTGTTCGACATGTCGAACATGCCGGCATTCACGCTGAGGGTGCCGCCCGCGCCGCCCGCGCCGCCGTTGCCGGCGCCGCCCGCTGCGTTGCCGGCCGTCTGCGTCCCGCCGGCGCCGCCGGCACCGGCGGTGTTGCCGCCGCCCGCACCGCCAGCGCCGCCGGTGTTGCCGCCGCCGCCGGCGCCACCGTCGCCGCCGTTGCCGGCCGTCGCACTACCGTTGCTCGCCGCGCCGCTGCTGGCCGCGCCGCCCGTGGCCGAACCGCCGGCCGCGCCCGCGCCGGCCGAGTTCTGCGCCATGCCGCTGGTGCCGCCCGCGCCGCCTGCCGCGCCAGCGCCGCCGGCGCCGGCCGTGTTGCTGGCCGCGCCACCGCCGGCGCCCGCGCCGGCCGCACCGCCGGTGGCCGCCGCGCCGGCACCGCCGCTGTTGCTGGCCATTGCGCCGGCACCACCGGCGCCAGAGGCGTTGCTGCCGCCAGCGGCGCCCGCGCCGCCGGTGTTGGCCGCGCTGGCGCCGGCGGCGCCCGAACCGGCCGCGCCGCCCGCAGCCCCGGAGCCCCCGGCACCTGAGGCATTGCTGCCGCTGGTGGAGGTATTGGTGCCGGCCGAAGCGGCGCCACCGGTGCCGGTGCCGGCCGTGGCGGTCGCCGTCTGGTTGCCGCTGATGGCTGGCATACCGCCCGGCTCGCCGCTGCCAGTAGCCTGGTTGGAGCTGTTGGCGCCACCCGCGCGTCCCCCCCCGCCGACGGCCTGCTGCCTGGCCACGGCGTCGCCACCCCAGGCCCCGCCGCCGCTAGCGCCCCGGCCACCGCTGCCGCCGGCGCCGCCCGCGCCACCATCGCCGCCGCTGGCGCTGCCGGTCATGCCGCCATCGCCGCCCGATGCGCCGGCCGCGTAGCCGGTCCTGCCGCCGTCGCCGCCCATGGCGTTGCCGGTGTTGCCGCCGGCGCCGCCGCTGGCGCGCCCGCCGTTTCCACCGGCGCCGCCCGCGCCGGCCGTGGCGTTGGCCGCACGGCCGCCGTCGCCGCCGCTACCGCCACTGCCGCCATTGCCGCCGCCGCCACTGTAGGCGCCCATGGCGTCACCGCCGCTGCCGCCGTCGGCGCCGCTGGCCGCGCCACCGCGCGCGGCGCCGCTCGACGCACTGCCGTTCTGGGCATAACCGCCGGTCGCGCCAGCGCCGCCGCCGCCACCCAGGGCCCAGGCGCCAGCGCCGCCGTTGCTGCCGTTGGCCGCGGCACCGTCACCGCCGTTGGCGCCCATGTTGGAACCGCCCCTGGCGTTACCGCCCAGTCCGCCCATCGCGGTGCCACCGTTGGCGTTGCCAAGGTTGCTGGCAACATTGCCGATGTGCGAAATGGCGTTGCCGCTGACCGCGCCGTTCAACCTGCTCACTGCAGTGGCGGACGACTGGTTGAAAGCATTGTTCAGGTTGGAGGTGGCGCTGGCGCCGTTGTTGGCCGCCGCCGCCCCATCGGCCGTCGACCGGGCCAGACCGCCGGTGTTGTTGTTATTGTCGCGATTGGAGCTGGCATCGTTGTTGCGGTTGCTGCTGCTGTCCTGCATAGCCGAGGCTTGATCCGTGGCGAACGCGCCAGCGCCGGACTGAGTGAGATTGTTGGCGGGATCGGTCTGGGCAAAAGCCTGGGCGCTGACCAGTAGCGCGATGGCCGTGGCTAACATCGTCTTGTTCATTTTATCTACCTCACCTGTTGTGTTTTTCGGAAAGTGTTCCCCGGAGATTCGTGTCCGGCAGTCAACCTTCGCAAACCCTGTGCCATGCTGTCAGCCCGCACGCAAGTGTTTGATTTAACAGGGAAATCCGCGACGGGCGCGGTCGGATCGGAGATTTTGTGCCAATTTGATAACGCCAGGCTGCCACATTGTTACAATATTGTCACTTGTGACTGTCACAATGGTGGGCTTGACGCCGGGGACGCTTATTTTTCGCGGCTGCGCGCCGCTTGGGCGTCGATGCCAAACTTGGCCATCTGGCGGTACAGCGTCATGCGCGAAACGCCCAGTTCGAATGCCAGTTGGGTGACACTCTTGCCGCCGCGCAGTGCGGCGACGATCGCCTGGCCTTCGTCGCCGACGCGCGCCCCGCCTCGGCGCAGCGCCAGCGCCGAGGCGGCCAGTGGGGCAATCTCCGTGCGCGGCGCAATCGTCGCGCTGCCGCCGGCCGGCAGGCCAAGGTCCGCCGGCCCGATCAGGCGGCCCTCGGCCATGACCAGCGCGCGGCGCACGCGGTTGATCAATTCACGGACATTGCCGGGCCAGTCGTGCGCCTGCATGGCCTCGGCCGCCGCCCGGCTATAGCCACGCAGCTGCGGCGCGCGGTCGGCAGCGTAGCGATCGAAAAAATGCTGGGCCAGCTGCGGCAGGTCTTCCTTGCGCTGGCGCAGCGCAGGCACTTCCAGCATCAGTACATTCAGGCGGAAAAACAGATCCTGGCGAAACGCGCCCCGCGCCACCGCCTGCTCCAGGTTGACGTGCGAGGCGGAGATGATGCGCACGTCGACCACGCGCGGCTGAGTTCCGCCGACCCGGTACAGCGTGCCCTCCTGCAGAAAGCGCAGCATCGTTGCCTGCATTTCCATCGGCAAATCGCCTATCTCGTCGAGAAAAACACTGCCGCCCTGGGCCGATTCGATCAGGCCGCATTTTTCGCGCGTGGCGCCGGTGAATGCGCCGCGTTCGTAGCCGAACAATTCGGACTGCACCAAGGTTGGCGACAAACCGGCGCAGTTGATCGGCACGAAGGGCCCATCGGCGCGCGCCGAATGACGGTGCACCGCGTGGGCCACCAGCTCCTTGCCGGTGCCGCTCTCCCCCCAGATCAGCACCGGTGCGCCGACCCCGGCCACGCGGCGGATGCTTTGCCGCAGCCGGTTGATGCACGGCGCGTCGCCGGTGAGCGACATGGCATCGGCGCCGATACGCCGCGCCGCCGGTGGCGCACCCAACGACGCCACGCCATGGGCGTGGCCAAGCGAGTGGCGCAAGCGGGTCTCGTCCAGCGGCCAAGTGTGGAAATCGAAACAGTGATCGTGCAACAATTGGCGGCAATTGCCGCGCTCGAGCGCGTCGCGGTCGCAGACGGCGATCCAGCGCGTCAGGCAGTGCTGACGCAAAAAGGCGTCGATGTCGTGCACATCGACGCCCGCGGAATCGAGCACCAGCAAGCCCACCTTGAACCCGCGCAGGCGCAGCTGTTGCCCAGCGTCACGCAGGCCTACGGCTGTATGCACGTCCCATCCGGAAAGAGCGCTACCGATTTCACCGAGCAACTGCGAACCGGCGACGACACAAAGCAGCATTTTTGTCATTGTTATCTACCTTGCCGCAAAATTCACTGCAATTGCTACTGTAGACGAAGTCAGCATGCAATCAGCGTTAGAATTATTTAACGGCAAAAAGATAATGGATAGCTTGCCTATATGGCGATTTCACATTCCGGGCGCGACACTGTCGGGCAACAGTGTCGTCTCTCCAGCGGCGCTCCAACCGGCGGGTAGAACGATCAGCCGGCCAGCGCCACGCGCAGCGATAGCGCGATCCCTTGCGCCGCCTTGGTGATCTCGTCGAGCGACGGGAAGCTCGGGGCGATGCGGATGTGGCTGTCCTTCGGGTCGTTCCCATACGGGAAGGCGGCGCCGGCCGGCGTCAACGTGATGCCCGCTTCCTTCGCCAGCGCTACAGTGCGCTTGGCCGACCCTTCCGGCGTGACCAGGTCGATAAAGTAACCACCCAGCGGACGCGTCCATGAGACGCCCGGCACATCGCCCAGGCAGGCTTCAAACTGCGTCAGCACCGCGTCGAACTTTGGCTGCAGCAGCGCGCGATGCTGTTCCATCAACGCTTCGACCGTGGCCACATCCTTGAGCAGCCGCACGTGGCGCAGCTGGTTGATCTTGTCCGGGCCGATGCTGCGGATGCCGGCGTGCTTGGTCCACCAGGCGATGTTGGCTGGCGAGGCGGCCAGCGCGGCAATGCCGGAACCGGCCCACGTCACCTTCGACGACGAGGCGAAGACGATCGCGCGGTCCGGATTGCCGGCCTTGGCGCAGGCGTCGAGGATGTTGGCCACGTCCAGTTTCTTGTCGCTCAGGTGGTGGAAGCGATAAGCGTCGTCCCACATCAGGCGGAAGTCCGGCGCGGCCGTTTTCATTGCCGCCAGGCGGCTGACGACTTCGTCCGAATAGACCACGCCACCCGGGTTGCTGTATTTCGGTACGCACCACATGCCCTTGATGCTGGCGTCCTCGGCCACCAGTTTTTCGACCAGGTCCATGTCCGGACCGGCTTCGGTCATCGGAATGTTGATCATCTTGATGCCGCGCGCTTCGCAGATCGAGAAGTGACGGTCGTAGCCCGGTACCGGGCACAGGAACGTGACCGGCTCGCGTACCCACGGGGCGTTGCCGGGCGTGCCGTTGAGCAGGCTGTAGATGATGACGTCATGCATCAGCGACAGGCTGGCGCTGCTGTCGACGACAACTTGCGCCGGCGGCACGTCCAGCAATTTGCCGAACAGCTCGCGCGCTTCCGGCAGGCCGACGGTGCCGCCGTAGTTGCGGCCGTCCGTGCCGTCGGCGGCCTTGAAGCCACCCAGCGATTCGGTCAGCGCGTTCGACAAGTCGAGTTGCTCGGGCGCTGGCTTGCCACGCGACATATCCAGTTTAAGGCCGAGTTGTTTGAAGGCTTGGTACTGCTCCTGATATGGCGACGGGAGTTCTGCTGCGGTCATGGGGCTCTTTCGAAATGGGGTATGGCGTGCAAAAAGCGCCAAATACTATAACCCAGATCGAGTTACCAAAGACAACGCAGCGGTTATATACATATTACTATTGCGTTATTGATTCCGGCGTGACTTCATGCAGCGGCTGGGCCTCCTGCGGCTTGCCTGCCGGCTCGGCCGGCTTTTTCTTGCGGAAGCCCTGCCAGATTTTCAGCGGCGCGGCCCCGGATTTTTTGCGGCGCCAGTAGATCAGGCCAGCGCCAGCGAGCAGCACCGCGCCCAACGCGCCGGCGCCCCAGGCGACATAGTTGGTCGGCTTGTCGACCGGCTTTTCCTTCTTGTATTTCAGTTTGGGCAGCACGCGCTTGAGCGGAACCGGCGCCGTCGCCGAAGCCGATGCCCCGGCCGCCGAGGCCGACGCGTTCGCGCCGTGCCCGTCGGCGGTTGCCGTGGCCGATGCCGACGCAACCGATGCCGATGCCGACGCCGAAGCGCCGTCCATCGTGGCCGCCTGCGCTTCGCCGGCTTTGCCCGGCTTGGCCGGTTTTTCTTCCGCAGCCTTGGTCGACGGCGCTTCGTGGCTGGACGCCGGTGCTCGGGAGGCCGAGGCCACCGAGGCGGCTTTCGGCACCTCGTTCGCGTCGGCCGGGGCCGCTACAGCGGCGGCCACACTGCTGCCGGCCGCAGCCAAAACCGCGGTGCCCGCCTGCCCCACCTTGGTCGCTGCGGCAGGCGCCGCGGCCGGCGCGGAAATTTTGATCGCGCCTTGCAGCGCCTTCATCTTGCCTTCGAGCTCAACGAGCTTGCTGGACAAGGCCAGGCTATGCGCATCGAGCGCCTTGCATTCCCTGGCGCTGCTGCTGGATGGCGCGCATGCGGCAGGCGCGGCAGGGCGTTTGACGCCAGCAGGCAGCGGCAATGGCGCCAGCGGCAGCAAAGCCTGCGCAATCGGCACCGGCACCGCGCTTTCGGCGGCGGCGGTGTCGCGCTTTGCCGCTGGCTTGGCCGGAACGGGCGCGGATGCGCGGGCCGACGCGGGCGCTGGCGCGGAAGCGCCTGCGGGCGCATTGCGCGGCGTCCCCATCGCTTCCGCGATGCGCGATGGCAAATCGCGCACCGCCACCGTCGGCGCCGGCCGAACCGGGGCAGAAGCAGCGGCAGCGGCGGCAGCGGCGGCAGCGGCCTTGATCGCGCCCGGCACGCCCGTCTCGGACTCATGCAACGACGGTAGCGGCGCCGGACGCGACCGGTCCCGCACCGGCTGCGCGGCAGGCAGCTCGGCGGCACGCTCCGCCCTCGCCTGCGCGGCGATCCGCTCGGCGTCGGCCGAGCTCATCGCGGTGGGCGCCGGCACGGCGGACACCACTGGCGCCGGTGGAGGTGGCGGTGGATTAGGATCGGCCTGCAGCCAAACCGTGGCCAACCGGACATCTTGCCGTCCCGCCGCGCTGAGTTCCACATACATATGGACGTAATCGGCGTCGATCGCGCGCGTGGTGGTCACATGCAAAAATTGCTTCTGGTCGCGCTTGACCACCGACATGCGCACCGTCGACAACGCCGGGTTCATCGTAATGTTCGCGCCCCGAAACACGTCCGGACGCGCCAGCCGCACCTGCAAGGCGTTCACTTCGTCCGGCGCCAGCGCCACCAGTTCGATGTCCGCAGCCAGCGGCTGGCCGATGAACGAGCGCGCGGATACATCGCCCAGTTCGGCCGCGCTGGAGGCGCCCGCCCACGCCAGCAATACGGCGCAGGCCAAGGAGCGGAGCATAAGTGTCAGTGTGAAACGCTGCATAATGAGGAACGCGTAATCGTAAGGTATACGGCTATAACGGCTGATTTTCCGAATTTTGTAGCCCCAGGATAATTTTTCCAATCTGCGCTACACTGAAAAGCCCACAAGTGATGACTTCCGCACAAGGATGAATTATGAGCAACAGAAGCGAACGTGACAGCTTTGGACCCATCGACGTCCCCGACGACAAGCTGTGGGGCGCGCAGACCCAGCGCTCTCTGGAACACTTCCACATCTCCACCGAGCGCATGCCGCCGGAATTGGTCCACGCGCTGGCCAGCGTCAAGCGCGCCGCCGCCCGCGTCAACCTGGACCTGGGCCTGCTGGACGGCGCCAAAGCCATCGCCATCACCCAGGCCGCCGACGAGGTGCTGGCCGACAAGCACACCGGCGAGTTTCCGCTGGCGGTGTGGCAGACCGGCTCGGGCACGCAGTCCAATATGAACATGAACGAAGTGCTGGCCAATCGCGGTTCCGAACTGATGGGCGGCGTGCGCGGCGAGAGCCGCAAGCTGCACCCGAACGACGACGTCAACAAGGGCCAGTCGTCCAACGACATCTTCCCCACCGCGATCCACGTGGCCGCCGCGCAGGCGTTGGCCAATACGGTGCTGCCGTCGCTGCGCCAGCTGCGTGACAGCTTGCACGCAAAGGCCGAAGCCTTCGCCGACATCGTCAAGATCGGCCGCACCCATCTGCAGGACGCCACGCCGCTGACCTTGGGACAGGAATTCTCGGGCTACGTCGCCCATCTCGATTTTGCCGAGCACGCGATCAACGCCGCCCTGCCCGGCGTGCTGCAACTGGCCGCTGGCGGCACCGCCGTCGGCACCGGCCTCAATGCCCATCCGGAATACGCGGTGCGCATCGCCGCCGAGCTCGAACATACCCTGGCGCTGCCGTTCCGCACCGCCGACAACAAATTCGCCGCCCTGGCCGGCCACGACGCGCTGCTGTCGGCGCACGGCGCGCTGAAAACGCTGGCCGCTGCGCTGATGAAGATCGCCAACGACGTGCGCTGGATGGCGTCGGGACCGCGTTCGGGCCTGGGCGAGATCACCATCCCCGAGAACGAGCCGGGCAGCTCTATCATGCCGGGCAAGGTCAACCCGACCCAATGCGAAGCGGTCACGATGCTGTGCTGCCAGGTGTTCGGCAACGATGTCGCCATCACGATGGGGGGCGCCTCGGGCAACTTCGAGCTCAACGTCTACAAACCGCTAATCGCGCACAACTTCCTGCAAAGCGCGCGGCTGCTGGCCGACGGCATGCGCAGCTTCGAGGAGCATTGCGTCCATGGGATAGAACCGAATCGCGACCGCATCGCGGAACTGATGGAGCGTTCGCTGATGCTGGTGACGGCGCTGGCGCCGCACATCGGCTACGACAAGGCAGCGTCGATCGCCAAGCAGGCGCAGCACGAAGGGACGACGCTGAAGGAAGCATCGCTGGCGCTCGGCTACGTAACAGCCGAACAGTTCGACGAGTGGATCGTCCCCCTGGACATGACGCGCCCGAACGCCAAGGGCTAGTAAAACAGCCAAGGATCCACGCTGGGCCACGGATCCAGGTTTTCCCACGGATCAACATGGGCCCCGGATCGATGCTGGGCCACGCATCCACGCTGGGCCACGGATCCACATTGGGCCACGCATCCACGCTGGGCCACGGATCCACCCTGGGCCACGGATCCACACTGGGCCACGGATCCACGCTGGGCGACGGATCCACGTAGGGCGGATTAGGCGAAGCCGTAATCCGCCATCCATGCGCCGCCAGCGGCGGTATCAGAACCCGTAAGAGTAGCGCACCCCGGTCAGCACATCCGGCCGGGCATTCGCGTCATGCCCGGGATTCACGCGCAACATCACCGCACCGGTCAACTTACCCATCTTGCCAGCCTTGCCCACCATGGTGGTATAGCCAAACTCCAGATCCCGCTCGGTGGCGGTCGGCTGCAGATTCAACGTCGGCGCACCGAACTCCTGCGCGCTGGAATAACTGACACGGGTATCCGCGTCGCCGTTTTGCAGCGAACCGGTACGCACCTTGGCCGGCACGGACACCGTCACCGCCAACCGGTCATGGGACGAGAAAATCTGCCGTCTCGACACGCCGACGCTGTACGCCATCGTGCGCACGGAAGACACCTGCGCCATCAGACTGTCCGGCGCGCCGAAGCCTTCGGTCTTGCCATACGACGCCATCGCCATGACCGAGCTGCGCGGCGTGAGCGCATACCCCAGCGACAACGACGTGAATTTCGTGGTGGGACGACTGTTCATGCCCCATGACGTGCCGGGCTGGCCGCCGCCCAAGGTCGAACCGGTCTCGCGCAGCAAACCGATGGTCAAAATCCCGACCGCGCGCCCGGTCTTTTTCTCAAACTCCGCGCTACTCAGATAGCGCCGGCTGCGCTCGGTCAACAGGGGGCCGAGCGGATCGAGCAATGAGAGGTCTTCCGGCAAGGCGCCAAAGTGCAGACGCGGCGCTCCGGAGAACGCGGCATAGCGGCGCGCGCCATCGGTCTGCAACTGGTCAACCATCGCCGACTGGCGGTCAGCGGCGTCGAACAACAAAGCCGAGTTGGCACGCTTCTCGTACACCGACGTGCCCTGCTGCGGGAACAAAGGATCGGGTGTGGCCGCGCCAGCCGCCGTCGAGAGCGGAGAAACGATTACCAGCATGGTCAGGGAAAACTTATTCATGATGCTGCTCGGTAAGGCACGTCATGCTGCTGAAATTTTTAGCAGTTACTTCAGCATAGCAATTATTTTTCGAGGTGACAACCCGATTCATTCGAGTACACTGCGCGGCTGTCGGAATGCCGCTACACTATCTGAAGTGACGTCGGTGCCGAGTTAACATCATGGCAACAGAGGATAAAAATGCAAAAAGTAAGCTTCGAATTGAACGGGGAATTTGTGGAACTGAACCAGCTGCTGAAGCTGGTTGGACTGTGCGACAGCGGTGGCGCCGGCAAGATGATGGTCGCCAGCGGCACGGTCAAGGTTGACGGTAAACAGGAGTTGCGCAAGACTGCGAAAATCCGCGCCGGCCAGAAGGTCAGCGTCGGCGACGTCAGTATCAGCGTTGACGCGATGTAATTTGCTCTTGCCTTTGAGCAATAATGTAGTAATCTGTAGGCGCAGCCAGGAAAACGCTGCAGACGGGGGTGAGCGTGTTTGATCATGCGCAAACCGACTGGCGATATCGTAGTTATATTGGAATTGCTTGCCACCCGGCTTTTTCAACCAGTTTCTTTTACGATCAAGGGGACGTCATGGACGGTCCTGAACCACACAGCCCAACTCAGGAAAAACTGCTCGACGATTTGCGCCAGGTGATAGAAAACGCCGAGGAGCTGCTCAAGAACACGACCCAGTACCATGGTTCGCTGTACCAGGGCGCGCGCGCCAAGCTGGCGCAGGCGCTGCTGACGGCAACCGAGGAATTGGCGAGGTTTGAGGACGTCCAGATCGGCCGGATGATCGAACTGACGGCCGCCGCCAACAAGCTGCATCGCGATTTGACGGGCGAAGCCAAGGTCCTGCGGGCGTTCAAGTCCGGCACCTGAGGCCGATCACCCCGTCTCAGCCATCTCCTTTATTTCCACGATCAGCGCGTGCGCCAGCCAGAGCTGCAAATTGCCGGCCACGTCAAAGGCTTCGTCGATGTCGAACGCGGCGTCGAGCGCGGCGCCAAAATCCTTCCCCTCCGCCAATGTCAGCAGCGCCGCGTAACCGGCGCCGCTCAGCGCAATGACCTGCGTTTTCCAGGCCGGACGCGCCACCACGGCATAACTCGGCAGCGCCATGTTTTCGGGGAAACCGATTCCGCTGTCCGGCTGGTGCGCCTGCCATAGCGGAATCGTGGCCCAGTCCGACGACAACAGCCGGCACGCCGGATGCAATGTCATCCGGGCCGCCTCCATTTGTTCGGGCGACAAGGCGGCAAGCCGCTGCGCGCTGACGCCCTGGGCCACCGGCGCGTAGTGCGCGCGGTGCAGCAACCATTCCAGTGCCGCCATGTCGGGCAGATACGGATATTCGGCCAGGTGCGGGAAGTCGCGCAGGAAGGCGCCAAAGTCGGCGCCGAACCGGTTCAGATCGCCGCTGGTGGACGGATGGGCGTTGCCGTAGGCTTTGCTCAGGCCGCTGAAAAACTCCTCCCCCACCAGCATCCGCACCACCGGGTACGCGGCCGACAAGACCTTGTCCCACGTCGCGCCCAGGTTGCCGCGATACAGCGCGAACCGGTGCGCATTGTCGCTGCCCTTAAATTGCGACAATAGCTGCGCCGCACCGCTGGCGTCGAGCAGCGCGTTGGCGAACTGCCGCTGGCCGGCAGCGAGCCCGGCAGCGTCCGCCTCTGCCGAAGCCCCTGCCGCCACGCGCGGCCGCGCGACTGGCGGCGCGGCATAGCGTCGGTGCAGCACCTCGGCCTTGGCGGCCTCTTCCAGTAGCACCTCGACAGCGGGAATGTCGGTGTCCCACTCGATCAGGGTCGGCACGGCGCCAAAGCGCTGCAGCGCCGCTTGGAACAGGTGCCAGACGGGGTCGGCCACAGCAGCGCCATGGTGGTCGATGACCGCCCCGGGCGTGACCAGATGGCCGGCCAGGTGCATTTCGCCAACCGTGCCGGGCGCGATCGCGGCGATGGCGGCCAGCGCATCTTCACCGTGGTTGCACTGGTTGACATAGAGGTTGTTGATATCGAGCAGCAGGCCGCAACCGGTGCGCGCGGCGAGCGCCGCCATGAACTCCGCCTCGCTCATCGCATCCTCGTGAAAGCGTACATAAGTCGATACGTTTTCCAGCAGAAGTTGGCGCTTGAGCGTGTCCTGTACGCGGCTAACGCGCGCACTCAACAGGTCGAGCGCGGCGTGGTCCAACATCAGCGGCAACAGATCGTTCAGGTGGCGGTCGTCCACGGCGCCCCAGCACAAGTGTTCGGACACCAGCACCGGGGCTATCGTTTGAACGAGGCTGCGCACGCTTTCCAGATGAGCATCGGAAAAGCCGCGCGCCGAGCCCAGTCCCAGGCCGACGCCATGCAGGCTGATCGGATAGTCGCGCCGTAATTCCCGCAGCACGTGGCTATCCCAGCCGGTTTGATCGAGGTAATTTTCAGTGTGGACCTCGAGCCAGGCGACGCGTGGCCGCTGCTCGAGAAACTGGCGATAGTGCGGAGCCCGCAATCCAACGCCGACGCCGGTCTGCTGCGGCAGGCGTGGCGCGGGCATGGCTGCGCTCATTGCTGCGGTTGCTATGTGCTTCTCGCCGCGATTACTTGGCTGGTGGCGTGGTTTTGCCGCCGGCTTTTTCGCAGGTGCCTTTCAGCACATATTTCCAGTCGGTTGGCGCCTTGTCGGCCTTGGCCTGGCCGGCGCACGAGTGCGTGCCGTTGGCGGCGGCGCAATCGTTTTGACCAGCCTTGGCGATGCCGTAGCACTTTTCCTTCGGCGTATCTTGATCGACGGCGGCGGCGGTGGCACAGACGGTGGCCAGGGCGGCGGCGATCAGGGCTTGACGTTTATTCATGGTGACTCTCCTGGAGTGGATGGTTGAATTCAGAACCGCAGCGTACCAGCAATAACGTATGTACGCTGGTTTCTGTTGACCGGATTCAAATCGAGGAGCGCACGGGGGCGTGCGAGCGGCGCCGACGGGCGCCGGGATGCCCCGTTAAGCCGCCGTTCAGGCGGTGGTATTGATGGTGTTACCCAGGTTCGACGGCAATCTAGGGGCCGATGGCACCGGAGGAATGGCTTCAATCAATGCCTGCGCGCTGGAAGCCTGGATATCCTGCGCTTTTTTCAGCACAGCAATGCCAACTGCCTGCTTGGTGCCGGTATCCGCGAGCGAGGTTGCGGCTTGAGCAATACTTGAAACGTCCATATCGTCCTCCTTTAAGGGGTATCACTTCTTTTACGGACGATTCGCTGAGAACTTTAGCCTTCCGAGAATTTATTTTGACGTTTTTTCTCGACGTGCGCGAGTAGCCAAGCCAGTACCTCGGTGGGCTCGTTCAAGTTCAGCCACACGATGTCCGGCAACAAATCGGCTGGCCGGGGCAGATCGGAGGCGACCGCAAGGACGTGCGGATCGAGCGGATACAGCGGCGGCCGGCCCTGCTCGGCACGATACACTTCCAGCTTGTCGATCGGATATGTCTTAAACCCTTCAAGCAGGGTCAGGTCGGCGGGCGACAGACGGTCCAGTTGGTCTTGCAACGTCGGCTCCGGCGCGCCGCGCAGTTCGCGAATGATCGCCACACGGAACGGCGACGCCACCATCACTTCGGCGGCGCCGGCCATTCGCAGGCGGGCGCTGTCCTTCTGCGGCGGCTCCAGCTCCAGGTCGTGGTGGCTGTGCTTGATGACGTTGACCTTCAGCCCTTGCGCCGCCAACCGGGCGATCAGGAATTCCAGCAACGTGGTCTTGCCGCTGCCGGACGTCCCGATGACGCCCAGAACATTGCGCATCTGCGCGGAACTCTCTTGCTGCATTGTCCAACCTCTCTACCCCAACCTGTTACCGCCATTATACGCAGCAACATTTGAGGACGTAGCGAGGCTTGCTGGCAGCCGCTTATTCGTCGTTCTGTTGGTTGAAGGCGTCGTTGCGCGAACGGCCATTGGCCAGCAGGACCAGCCCCAGGCACAGCAGTCCGGCGCCGTAGCCGATCGGTTCTTGCTGGCTATCGATGTCCGCCGCCTGCGCGCGTGGCATGGCGAAAGCGGCGGCTATCAGGAAAGGCAACAGTTTGAGATGTTTCATGATATTTCCCCATGCATTGTTTTCAATGATAAGAAAATATCACTACCGAGTGACAAGTTGATGACAGATCAATACGGAACGCGGTAACGGTAACCTTTAAAATTGAACACCGCTTCCTTGGGGTTGAGCTTTTCCAGTTTCAGGCCGGGCGCGACCTCATCTCCCTCGCGGCGCAGGACTTTATCGATCAGCAGCAGCCTGTCGGACGGATTCTTGGAGTAAATGTAACCGCCGACGGCCACTTGCGGAATCGACCGCTGGATCGGTTCGGGCAGATCGCGCAGATTCTGGACTGGCTCCTCGAACGCGGCGGCGGGCTTGGCCGCCGCCGCTGTCGCCGCAGTCGCAGCGACCGGGTTGGCGTCCGGCGCGCTTGATGGATTGTCTTGCTTGCGCGGTGCCGGGGTCAGCGTGGCCACCGGCGGCGGCAGCGCGGCGACCGGCGCCGGCAACGGCGCGGCGCTGTCGGCGGCGATCCGGGCCGGAGCCTGCGCGGCGACCGGCGCCGACGCCGACGCCGGGGCCGGGGCCGTGGACGCGGCTGGCGCTGGTGCGCCCACCGCGTCCTGAACGACCGGTGCGCCGGCGGGCGCCGCCGCTGGCTTGAACACCATCGCCAACAGCGCAGCGATCACAACACCCATGGCCACGATCAGCAGCAGCATCGGCTTTTTAAGCCGGCCACCGGCCGCCGACCGGTCCATCGATTGCAGCGTCGGCGCGTGCACGGTCGGTGCGTTGCCCAGTTGACGTTCCGCCTGCGCTTTTTTCAGCGCTTCCAAAATATAGGACATATTATTTCCCTGCCACGGCGTCGGCCTTGCCGGCACGGGCCAGCAAACGTGGCTCCTGTACGCCGCCCAACTGGTACAGTCGGATGAAAGTTTTCGGACCGGCCACGCCGTCCGCCTTGAGATGCTGCTCGGTCTGGAACTCGGTCAGGCGGCTGCGCAATGCGGCGTCCAGCGGCTGATTTTCCTGCGGCTTTTTCAGTTCGTACAGCTGCGACAGGCGCTTGGCAAGCCAGTCCACATCCGGTCCGTGGTCGCCGACGGAGACCTCGTCGCGCCAGCTGCGCGGCGCCCGCCAGAACGTGGTGAACTCGCCGCTAAAGCGCGCGTCCAGCGCATCCAGGCTGATCGTCAGCGGCGTACCGCCCGGGGTCATGATGGTCGCCTTGCGTTTGTCCAGCGCGGTCAGCAGCACATGTTTGGGCGCTTCGGCATCGTCGCGCATGGTCAGCACCGCCGGACGGTCCAGCTGTCGCAGCTCGTCGATGCCACCTTTGGTTTGCAGGCACCGCAGGTTGAGGCGCGCCGCCGTCGGACAAGGATCGCCGTCGACCAGCGCCAGCCCCCACATGCCGGCAAGCTGACGCAAGGCGGCGGCCCTGCCGGCGCCGTCGCCGGCCGCAACCGCCGCAGCGGCCGGGGGTGCCGCAACGGCAGGAGCAAGCGCGGCCGCCTGCGCGCCGGCCGCAGCCGCAGCCGTGCTGGCCCCATGCGCCGCCGCGCCAGGCTTCGGCGCGCTGACGGCGCCCGTACCAACGAGCGCCGCCGGCGTGTTCGAAGCGGCCTGCGCGGTTTGCATGCCCGGCTTCGCGTCATGCGCCGCAAGCTGCCACAGCACCGCGCTGATGATCACGCCGCCGAGCGCGCCGGCGGCCACCAGCGGCCAGCGCCGGCCGGCCGCCGAGGTGAGCAAGGCACCAGGCGCCACTTCCTGTCCGGAAAACACCTCCGACGCGGCGCGGCGCAAAATCACGCGCGTCACCTGCGGCTGGTTTTCGACATACGCACCCAGCAGCGCGCGGTCGCACAGCAAATTGATGCGTCGCGGCACGCCCTTCGCCAGGCTGTGCACCAATCCCATCAGACGACGTGGAAACGGCGCGATCGCCGAGGCGCCGGCCACCGCCAGCCGATGCTCGATGTAGGCGCCCGTTTCGGCCTCGGTCAGCGAGCCCAGGTGATAGCGCGCGATCACGCGCTGGGCCAGCTGCTCCAGCTCCGGCCGCGCCAGCATCGTGCGCAGCTCGGGCTGGCCGATCAGGATGATTTGCAGCAGCTTGCGTTCGCTCGTTTCCAGATTCGTCAGCAAGCGCAACTGCTCCAGCACCTCGGCCGACAGGTTCTGCGCCTCGTCGATGATCAGCACGTTGTTCTTGGCCTGCGCATGGCTGGCCAGCAAATAAGCGTTGATCGCGTCGACATAGCCCTTGACGCTGACGGCGCCGGCGCCCTGCGGCGGCAGCTCGATGCCGAACTCGTCGCAGATCGACAGCAGCAATTCCTCAACCGACAGCTTGGGATTGAAGATATAGCCCAGCTTGCAGTTTTCAGGGATCTGCTCCATGAAGCAACGGCACACGGTGGTCTTGCCGGCACCGATTTCACCGGTCAGCAACACGAAACCGCCACCGCTGCCGATGCCGTACAGCAGATGCGCCAGCGCCTCGCGGTGGCGTTCGCTCATGAACAGGTAGCGCGGATCGGGCGCGATGGAAAACGGTGATTGCTTCAGATTGAAAAAGTGGGTGTACATGAAGACCTTGGGAGTGCGCGTACCCTATTTTATCCGCTGGCGCACGGGGGGCGGCTGAACCGGCGGCAAGGGCTTGTACTTGGCGCAGTAAATCTTGGATTTGGTATCGAAATAAACGATGCGGCTGGCCGGCTTGGCTTCGCGCACCGGAAACGCCGACGTGTCGATTCTCGCATAATGGACGCCGACCTGGGCGATGATCGCCTTTTCCAGCTCTTCCGGCGTGGCCTCTGTCACGGCGCCGACGAAGATATAGGTGCTGGTATCGTCGCTGACCATCACCTCGGAGACCGGCGTGCCCCACAGGTTGGCGCCCTCGGTCCTGAACCAGAAGGCGCCACCGTCGTGCTTATAGGCCGGGCCGAAGGCCTTGAGCAGGTAATCGTAGTAATAGAAATTGGCGGTCTGGTCGCGGCACAGCAGGCCATTGCCGATTACCGTGCCGAAGGTGGTTGGCACCGATTGCGCCCGGGCGCCCGGCCATGACAGCAGCATGGAACAGGCCGCCAGTGCGCCAGCGGCGTGGCGCCGCGATAAGCAAAACGTCATCATTAAAGTTTCGATAACCAAGAGCGGTTGGCGCTGATACGGGCCTTGGCGGTCGCCGGCAGCGCCTCGTAGCATCCCGGGTACTGCTTCAACGCCGTTTCCCGGATTTCCTTCTGTAAGCCGTTGATCAAGAACACATATAGCACCGAACCGTCGTCGGTGTTTTTGGTCCCTATGTATTTAATCATGTGCGCCCCCGCTTCCGTTTCTCCGCTCGAGTAACAATGACCCGATTATGACATTATCGGCGCCCGCCACGACAAGTTGAATCGCCGTTCAGCGCCGCTTTTTTGCCGTTGATGCCATGAATCCGCACATCCGTCCCATTCCGCGCGCGGCGCGCTTGTCTTTGTCATATTGTTCACTCCTCGCCACCTCTACCATCGAGATAACAATGAAGCAGACGATCAAACAACAGGCGCTGGCCTTCACGCTGCTGGCGGCCGCCGTTGCCGGCGGCTACGCCCAGGCCGACAACAAGGCCGACAGCAAGTCCGACAGCGCGATCGGCAGCGAGACCCGCACCGTCGCGCCGTTCACCAGCATCAACCTGAGCGGGCCGTTCCGGGTGATCGTCACCAACCAGCCCGGCAGCGGCATCGAACTGACGGGTCCGCGCAAAAAACTTGCCGACATCGAAACCACCGTCGCCGGCGACACGCTCACGGTGCGGCAACCGCGCAAAAAGAGCAGCGGCTGGACCTTCAACTTTAACTGGAACAGCGACTACAAGTCGCAGGTGACGATCCGTATCAACGCGGCGACGTTGAAAAGCCTGCGCAACGGCGGCAGCGGCGACGTCGATCTGCAACAATTCCAGGGCCAGGCGCTCAGTTTGACGTCCGACGGCGCCGGCGACATCCACGCCAGCGGCGCGGCGGCCGAGTTGACGGTGACGTCCTCCGGCAGCGGCGACCTCGACCTGCGCTCGCTGAAAGCCGGCAGCCTCACCGTGGTTTCCAACGGTCCTGGCGACATCAACGCCGCCGGCGTCACGCAGGACCTGAACATCTCGGTCAACGGCCCTGGCGACCTCGACATTGGCGACATCAACGCCGGCAAGATCAGCACCGCGATGCACGGGCCGGGATCGGTCACCTTGCACGGCAACGCCAGGGAAATACGCGCCGAAGTGGCAGGCCCGGGCGATCTCGACGCCTGCGGGCTGAGCACGGAAGCGGCCAGCGCCATGCTGCACGGTCCGGGCGACGCCTGCATCGCCGGCAACATCAAGAAACTCGACGCCGAAGTCCACGGCTCGGGCGACCTCACGGTGCGCGGCCTGCAGGCGCAAACGGTGCGCGCCATCCTCAGCGGCCCGGGCAACATGACCTTGTCGGGGGCGACGGCAATGCTGAGCGCGGAAGTAAGCGGCCCCGGCGACCTGGACGCCAGGACGCTGCAAGTTGGACGCGCGGTCACCCGCAGCCGCGGTCCCGGCAATATTCATTTGAACAAGATCAGCGACACGCTGGAGGCGGAAGTGGGCGGCCCCGGCGACTTGACGGCGACGGCAGACTGCAAGAGCGTGCGCCTCAACATGCACGGCCCCGGCCAGGTTAAGCTCGACGGCAAGACCGCCAGCCTGACCGCGCAACTGAGCGGCTCGGGCAACCTCAACGCGCGCCAATTGTGGGCCGGCCAGGCCGACGTCATCGTGCGCGGCGCGGGCAACGCGGTAGTGAATGTCAATGGCAAGGCGGCGGAGCAATCGCGGCTGGTGTCGTACGAGCGCAACGGCACCCGCGACAGCGCCAGCAATTGACTAGCTGAGCCTTAATCGAAGCAGAGGCGTTTCTTGGTGGCGGCGATTAACTTGTCGTCATACGGATGCAGGTTCTCGACGAACAGCAACTCCGTCTCGTCGGGCTCATCCAGACACATTTCAATCATCATCGGCCCATCTTCCATGCGGCCCAAAAAATGCGAGGGCCAGCGGTTCTTGCGGTGCGTCTTCAGCACTTCCATCCCCAGCTTGGCCAACGGCGCCTTCACGCCCGCGGCTAACGCTTCGCGCTGCCAGTCGTCCCAATAGTCGGTCATTGTCTTACCTTTAAATATCTAACAAAGCGGGATTGTACTCCTTCCTCCGCCCTCCCTACCAAAACCAGACCAAAGTGGCATGCATCCGCGACGCCCGGCCCAGCACACACCGATTCGTCAATTTCCATTAAAAACAGTTAGTTACCCAGAAATACCAAAGCGGCAATGCAAGTCCACTTCAATATTTTATAATACCAGTTAAATACCTGTTGACAAGCTGGTTGGGCAACCATATAGTGCCCTCAACCACCCCGGCGCGGCCGGATTTCACAGATACAGCGTTTTCGGATACCCATGATCGAATTTTTAATCGGCGTTGACGGCGGCGGCAGCGGCACCCGGGTTCGCCTGGCGCGCGCCGATGGCGTTGAACTGGCAAGCGGCACCAGCGGTCCTTCGGCCCTGTCGCACGGCATCGCCGGCGCCTGGGCAGCCGTCGAGGACGCCGCGAGCAAAGCCTTCGCCGCCGCAGGCCTGGAGTTCGCCGCCAGATCGTCCATCGCGATCGGCCTCGGCATGGCCGGGGTCCACAACCGGCTCTGGGCCGCCGAATTCGTGGCCGCCAATCCCGGCTATGCGCGCCTGGCGCTGGAATCCGACGGCCACACCACCGTGCTCGGCGCTCACGCGGGCCAGCCGGGCGCCATCATTGCGCTGGGCACCGGCAGCGTCGGCGAGGTCAAACCGGTCCGTGGCCCGCATATCGAAGTGAGCGGCTGGGGCTTCCCCGCCGGCGACGAAGCCAGCGGCGCCTGGATGGGACTGCGCGCGGCCAACCATCTGCAACAGGTGCTCGACGGCCGCATGCCGGCCAACGCCTTCGCCGCCGATGTCGCAGTCGCCTGCGGCGCCGCCAACGATGCCGACGCCACGCAAGCGCGCAACGCGGTGCAGAACTGGCTGGCCAAGGCCACGCAGACCCAATACGCGCAGCTGGCGCGCGCGGTGCTGCGCCATGGCGAATCGAATCCAACCGCCAACGCGATCCTGCTGGAAGCGGGACGCGAAGTGGAACGCATGGCCAACGCGCTCGATCCGGGCGGCGCGCTGCCGATCGCGCTGTGCGGCGGCCTGGGTGCGCCGTTGCGCCCTTACCTGCCGGCGGCGGTCCTGGCGCGCAGCGTGACGCCGCAAGGCGATTCGGCGGCCGGCGCGCTGCGGCTGATCCAACAACGATTGAAGGAGTAGCCCGTGGCAGCCCCGTCGAGCGAACAGCTGAAAGACTTCGAGCCGGACGCCGGCAGCGATACGCCCTTGTACATGCAACTGGCGAACAAGCTGTCCGATGGTATCGTCAACGGCGAGTGGCGCGCCAACGAGGCCTTGCCGTCCGAGCGCGTGCTGTCGGAGATGCTCAATATCTCGCGCGTGACCGCCCGCAAGGCGATCGACATGCTGTGCGAGCGCGGCATGCTGACGCGCAAGCGCGGCTCGGGCACCTACATCACGCCGAAACTGGAACAGCCCTTGTCGCGCCTGACCAGCTTTTCCGAGGAACTGCGCGAGCGCGGCTTCAACGCCGGCTCGCGCTGGCTGCAGCGCGACATCGGCGTGGCCTCGCCGGTGGAGGTGTTGTCGCTCGGCCTGTCGCCGAACACGCCGGTGGCGCGCCTGAAGCGCCTGCGCACCGCCGACGATGTGGTGATGGCGATCGAGACGACCACCATCCCGGCGCTGTACATGCCCAATCCGCACAGCGTGACCGATTCGCTGTACGGCTATCTGGAATCGAAGGGCACGATCCCGATGCGCGCGCTGCAGCATATCCGCGCCGTCAACGCCAGCGTGGAACAGGCGCGCCTGGCCAACATACCTGCGGGTGCCGCGATGCTGCACATCACCCGCGTCAGTTATCTCGAGAACGGCGCTGCGGTGGAACTGACCCACTCGTATTGCCGTAGTGATTATTATGAATTCGTAGCGGAGTCGCGCAGATGAGCAGTGCAATCAAAGGCAATATCCTTACGTCCGCAGGCTGGATCAGCGGCGAGGTCACATTCGACAAACGCGTGCTCGCCATCACCGGCGACAGCGTCGATCCGGCGCTCAACGCCGACCACTACATCGTCCCCGGCTTCATCGACCTGCACGTGCACGGCGGTGGCGGCAGGGACGTAATGGAGGGCGGCGACGCGGTTCGCACCATCGCCGCCATCCACGCGCGCCATGGCACCACGAGCATGCTGGCGACCACCATGACGGCGCCGCCGGAGGATATCGACCTCGCGCTGGCCGGCATCGGCAAGGCCGCCGCCATGCGTGGCAAGGGCGAGGCGCGGGTGCTGGGCGCCCACCTTGAAGGCCCGTACATCAACTCCGGCAAGCTCGGTGCGCAGCCCAACTATGCGCGCTCCGCCAAGCTGGCCGACGTCGAGCGCCTCGAAACGCTGGCGCCCCTCAAACTGATCACCGTGGCGCCGGAAATCGAAGGCCACATGGAACTGGTCAAGGAACTGTCGGACGCCGGCATGCGGGTGCAGATCGGCCACACCCTTGGCACCTACGAGGACGGCAAGGCCGCGCTGGAAAACGGCGCCCACGGCTTCACCCACCTGTTCAACGCCATGACCGGCCTGCACCACCGCGAGCCCGGCATGGTCGGCGCCGCGCTGGCCCACGCCCAGTACGCCGAACTGATACCGGACCTGCTGCACGTGCACCCGGGCGCCATCAGGACCGCGCTGCGCTGCATTCCCCGCTTGTACTGCGTGACCGATTCCACCTCCGCCACCGGCATGCCGGACGGCGAATATATGCTGGGCCGCCAGGTCGTTCACAAGTGCATGGGCGGCGTGCGCCTGGCCGACGGCAACCTGGCCGGCAGCACCCTCACCATGGACCAGGCGCTGCGCAACCTGGTCGGACTCGGCCTCGATCTGGCGGATGCCTCGGCACGGGTCTCAACCTATGCGGCCGATTATCTCGGCCTGCAAGAGCGGGGCCGCGTGGTCCCCGGCGCCTACGCCGACTTCGTGGTGCTCGACCGTGACCTGAACCTCAAAGCCGTCTATATCGAAGGAGAACTGTTGTGACCTCAATGATGTTAAAAGAAGCCCTTTCCGCCGCTGATTGCGTGGCCCTGCAATTGGCCCATGATGGCGACCGTTACGCGGAGCTGGGCGAAAAATTGAGGAGCACTTCCTTCTCGACCGCGCTGACGATCGCGCGCGGCTCTTCGGACCACGCCTGTGCGTACGCCGCGTACCTGATCATGGCGCGCCTCGGCCGCGTGGTGGCATCGCTGCCGATGTCGCTGGTGACCTTGAACAAATCGCCGCTGATCACCCGCGACACGCTGGCGATCTCGATCTCGCAATCGGGCCAGAGCCCGGACGTGGTCGAGCCGATCAAATACTTCCGCGACGGCGGCGCCACCACCATCGCGCTGGTCAACGATATCGATTCGCCGCTGGCGCATGCCGCCGAATGGGCGATGCCGCTGCGCGCCGGTAAAGAACAGAGCGTGGCCGCCACCAAGAGCTTCATCACCAGCCTGGTGGCCGGCGCCCGTCTGGTGGCCGCATGGCAGAACGATCCCGAGCTGAAATCTGGCCTGGAAGCGCTGCCCGACTCGCTGCGCGCCGCCGCCACCGAGGACTGGTCCGCCGCGCTGGAAGTGCTGGCCCCGGCCCGCAACATCATGGTGGTCGGTCGCGGCATCAGCTTCCCGGTCGCGCTGGAAGCGTCATTGAAATTCAAGGAAACCTCGGCGCTGCAGGCCGAAGCCTTCAGCGGCGCGGAAATCAAGCACGGCCCGATGGCGCTGATCGAGGAAGGCTATCCGCTGGTGATCTTCGCCACGCGCGGCCCGACCCAGGCCGGCCTGCTGCAACTGGCCAGCGAAATGCGTGGCCGTGGTGCGCGCGTGCTGCTGGCCGCGCCGGCCGACGTGGCCGAGCGCGACCTGACCTTGCCGGTGGCGGCGACGCCGGATCTCGATCCGATCGTGGCGATCCAGACCTTCTACGTGATGGCGGCTAAACTGTCGGCGGCGCGCGGCATGGATCCGGACGCGCCCCGTCACCTCAGCAAAGTCACCAAGACCAATTAAGCCAACATGCGTGAGCCGCGCCGCAACCCGCAAGGCAAGGGGTCGTACCCCGTACGGGGTACGACCCCGGTATGCCGCCGTGCGGGTTACAGCGGCTGCACCGTTGTCACCTGAACGGAATCACAAAATGACCCCAACCCACAACGAGCTGCGCAAGATCGCCGGCCAGCTGATCATGATCCGCTTTCCAGGCACGGTGCTGGATGCGGCCACCGCCGACTTCCTGAAGGCGAACGGCATCCGCGCGGTCTGCCTTTTCCGGGGCAATATGACCGACTCCGAGCAGCTGGGCAAACTGACCGCCGACCTGCGCGCCGTCATGGGACCGGAATCGCTGATCGGCATCGACCAGGAAGGCGGCGCCGTGGTGCGTTCCACCTGGGTGCCGGCGCCGCCGGCGGCCATGGGCCTGGGCGCGGCCGACGACACCGACCTGGCCTACCGCACCGGCGCCGCCGTGGCGCGCGCCGTCAAGGCGCTGGGCTTCAACTGGAACTTCGCGCCGGTGCTGGACCTGAACAACAATCCGCACAATCCGGTCATCGCCGAGCGTTCCTTCGGCGCCGAACCCAAACGCGCGGCCGAACTGGCGATGGCGTGGATGGCCGGCAGCCACGCAGAGGGCGTGGCCTGCTGCGTCAAACATTTCCCAGGCCACGGCGACACCAACGTCGACTCGCACCGCGACCTGCCGACGGTGAACAAGCCGGTGGAGGAACTGGACCGCTTCGAACTGGCGCCGTTCCGCATCGCTTCGGCCGCCGCGCCGGCGATGATGACCGCGCACATCGTCTACCCGACCCTGGACCCGGACAATCCGGCCACGATGTCGCGCCGCATTCTCACCGGCCTGCTGCGCGAGGAATGGCAGTACAAGGGCATCGTCATCACCGATGGCATGGACATGCACGCCATCGCCGGACGCTACGGCGTCGGCAACGCGGCGGTACGCGCATTGACGGCCGGTGCGGATATGGTGATGGCGCTGGGTACCCCGGAAACCCAGGACGAGACGCTCAATTCCATCGCTGCGGCGCTGGCCTCCGGCGAGCTGGCGATGGACGACGTGCGCAAGCGCCTTGAACGCCTGTCCGCGCTGGCGCTGGCCTATCCGTGCAAACCGCGCTCGTACAAGGAGGACGCGACCGACCGCGAAACGATGGCCGAAGGCTGGCGCCGAGCGCTCACCGCCTATGGCCAGCCGCGCCGCCCCGCCAAGGGCGCGCATGTGCGGCTGGTGGTGCGCCAGGACGTCGTCAGCGATGGCGTATCGGAAGCCGGCGTGCCCGCCGACACGGTGGCGGCGTCGCTGCGCCGCCTGTACGATGTTGAACTGGTGACCTTTGCCGACGCCGGGACTTTCGACTGGAGCGCCCTGCCCCGCGATGGCCGCTTCACGATACTGGCCTCGACCTCGCGCCTGCGCTACGGCGAGCACGCGCGCGCCACCTGGCGCCCCGACCTGCATCTGGCGTTGTGGAATCCGTACCAGGCGCTCGACATCCAGGCGCCCGCGCTGATGACCTACGGTTTCGCCAGGCCGGCGCTGGACGCGGTCAACAGCTGGCTGGCCGACGAACTGAATGCGACCGGCCGCGCGCCGGTACCAGGCTTCGAATAAAAAAAACCGGGGACGACGCAGTGGACCACAACCATAAAAACATCCGCAACCCGAAGTTCTGGGTACCCAGCCTGTATCTGGCGCAAGGCCTGCCGTTCTTCGCGGTGGCCATCGTCGCCAACCAGATGTTAAAGAGCATGGGCGTGCCCAATGACGAGCTGAATCACTGGACCGGCTTGATCGGCTTCGCGTGGGTGTTCAAGCCTTTGTGGAGCCCTTTCCTCGAACTGGCCAGCAGCAAAAAACTGGTGGTGGTCGGTTTCCAGATCCTCGGCGGCATATGCCTCGGTGGCGTCGCGCTGGCGCTGCATGCGCCGTTCTGGTTCGCCGCCTGCATGGCGATGCTCACCCTGGTCGCGATCTCCGCCGCCACCCACGATATCGCCTGCGACGGTTTGTACATCACCAGCCTCGATGAAAAAGGCCAGGCGCAATACGCCGGCTGGACCGGCACCTTCTTCAACGCCGGCAAATTTTTCACCACCGGCGGCTTGCTGCTGTTGGCCGGTCATTTTGAAAAGACCATGGGCGTGGTTCCGGCGTGGACCATCTGCTTCTGCATCCTGGCCGCGCTGATGGTCGGCCTTGGCCTGTACAACAGCTGGGCCCTGCCGCTGGCGAAAAACGACGTCAGCGCCGACACCAACGCCGCCGCCATCGCCCGCACGCTGTGGCAGGTGATCGTCGAGTTCTTCAAGAAGCCCGGCATCTGGGTCTCGATCCTGTTCATCATCCTGTTCCGCGCCGGCGAGGCGCAGGTGCAGTCGATCGGGCCGCTGTTCCTGCGCGAGGCGCGCGCGCTTGGCGGACTGGGTCTGACCACCTCCGAAGTGGGCGCCGTCTACGGCACCGTGGGCACGGTCGCTTTCGTCGTCGGCAGCATCGCCGGCGGCTACTTTACCTCCTGGCTAAGCCTCAAGCGCGCCATCCTGTGGCTGATCCTCGCGGTCAACCTGCCCAACGCCGCCTTCTATCTGCTGTCGTACTTCCAGCCGACCGACCTGGCGGTGATCGGCGCGGCGCTCAGCGTCGAGATGTTCGGCTACGGTTTCGGCTTCGTCGGCCTGATTCTGTACATGATGCAGGTGGTCGCGCCGGGCAAATATCAGACCGCGCATTACGCCTTCGCCACCGGCATCATGCAGCTCGGTTTCGTCCTGTTCAAACTATTCAGCGGCGACATCCAGATCGCGCTCGGCTACCAGCACTTTTTCATCTGGGTGATGCTGTGCGCGATCCCGGTGGCCATTCTGTCGCAGATCATCCCAATGACCGCGCGCGCGCAGCCCGAGCCCGAGCCGACGGCGCTGCCGGCCCACGCGGGATAGGCGCGCCGCTGATGGCGCGACCAGCACGGTGGTCGCACTCTTGAATTAAGCGCATCAAGCATGATTTATGTAACAATACGCTGGTTTGACCGGCCGACTCTTTTACTTCCCGGAAAGGGATCGTAGAATGTGCGGTTCGCCGGATCGCGCCTGGCGCGGCCCTGAACACTAACTCCAATAGCGACGGCATGGCGTTTCGGCGCCGGCCATCTTATGTCTTTGATTGAAGGATTGAACATGTCCCATATTCGTCTCGCTCGTATTAGTCTGATCCTGGCCGCCATCGGCCTGAACGCGGTACCGGCCATGCTGGGCGTGACCGCCGCCCACGCGCAGGACAAGGAAAAAGAAAAAGCAGCCGCCGAAGCGCCGAAGGATACGGTACGTCCTGAGATCTTCAAATTGATCGACCCGGCGCAAACCAAGCCGCTGCTCGATTCCAAGAACTACCAGGAATACCAGACCCGCATCGACACCGCCGCCGCCGCGCCGAACCTGACTCCATACGAGACGTTTGTGCTGAACCAGATGCGCGTGCAACTGGGCCAGGCGAGCGGCAACAATGAACTGACCCTGAAGGCGCTGGAATCGATGATCGATTCGGGCCGTCTGAAGCAGGAAGACAAACTGCGCTTCATCGACGCCGTCGCCGGCATCTACTACAGCTCCATCAAGGACTATGACAAGGCCATCACCTGGTTCAACCGCTACGGCACCGAATCGGGCGACACCGCCAAGCAGCGCCAGTACATCGTGCGTTCGTACTTCCTGAAAAACGACTTCGCCACCGCCAAGACCGAAGTGCTGAAGGATATCGAAGCGGCCAAAAAAGCCGGCACCGCGCCAACCAAGGACGAACTCAATTTGCTGGGTAACGTCGGCATCAAACTGAAGGACACCGAACTGTATCTGACCGCGATCGAAGAGCTGGTGCGCTACTACCCTTCGGAAGACTACTGGTTCGATCTGCTGAACCGCACGCGCGGCAAGAAGACCTACGCTCCGCGTCTGGACCTGGACATGGCGCGCCTGAAAGGCGTCGCCGCGCCATCGAAGATGGAACCTGAAGACTACCTCGAACAGGCCGAACTGGCCGTGCTGGGCGGCTTCTTCACCGAAGGTAAAATCGCGATGGACAAGGCTTATCCTGGCGCCATCCCGGCAGGTAAGGACAAAGCCGCGATCCAGAAGATCCGCGACAGCGCCAACAAGGGCGCCGCCGACGATGCCAAGAACATCGATGCGGGCGTGGCCTCCGCACAGAAGTCGAAAGACGGTATCGGCCTGGTCAACCTGGGTTACAACTTCATCACCCTGGGCCAGTTCGACAAGGGTATCGATCTGATGAAGCAAGGTATCGCCAAAGGCGTGTCGAAGAATCCTGAAGACGCAAAACTGCGTCTGGGCTACGCGCTGGCGATGGCCGGCAAGAAGGACGAATCGGTCAAGCTGCTGGAAACCATCACCGGCAACGACGGCCGTGGCGACCTGGCGCGCTACTGGATCATGTATCAGAACAAACCAGCGGCAGTCGCAGCTAAATAATCAACACAATCACGTAGGGCGGATTAGGCGGAACGCCGTAATCCGCCATTGCATGTTCCATATGGGACGCACGCAATGGCGGATTACGCTTCGCTAATCCGCCCTACGTGTTTCAGAATAAGTCACACGAATCCTGGCCATCACCGCATTGCGGACCATAACGTCTGAATCAGCTGATGTTCGCCATCGGCGCTCAACTCCCAGAACATCGCCCCGCGCAGCTTCTTCGACTTGATGAAGCTCGCCTTCTCTTTCAGCGATTGCTGGTCCTCGTACGTGATCCAGGTCTTCTCCCTGGCGTTATACAGATACGGCACCTTGGCCGATGCGTTCCAATAGCGCTTGTAGCCGTTGCCGCCCTTGAAGGCCGGCGTCAATATCCCCTGCTTCAGCAACAGGCTGAAACCGTAGGCGTTACCACCACCGGCGCCGCCGGTCGCGCCGCCTTCGCATAGCTGATACTGGCCGTCGCCGTTCGGGCCCGGCGCGCAGCCCTTCCAGCCGTAGCCGTAGAACGGTACGCCCATCACCAGCTTGTCGGCCGGGATCCCCGCGTCCAGATAACGCTGCACCGACGCCTGCGCATACAGGCCCTTGGACGCGACCGGGTCTCCCTGATCGCCGCCCAGCGCAGCCAGATGACCGGTGGTTTTCTCCCATGGCGCGTGGTAGTCGTAGGTCATGATATTGATCCAGTCGAGGCTTTGCGCCAGCTCCTTGATCCACGCGCTGCCAGCCGCGCCATCGTTGACGAAGTTGGCGTTGGCGCCCGAGGCGATGGTGACGCTGTAATGCTTGCCGTCCTTCTTGCCCGCCGCGTCGAAGGCGGTCCGCAGCTCGCGCACCAGCTTGACGTAGTTCGGCTTGTCCTGCGGGCGTACGCACACCCGGCCCGCCACGCAAGGCACACCGACGTCGGTCGGATACTCCCAGTCGATGTCGATGCCATCCAAACCGAAGCGGCGCATCAGCTTGACCGACGAGGCGACAAAACTGGCCCGCGCCGCCGTCGAATCGGCGACGTCGGAAAACCGGTTCGACCAGTTCCAGCCGCCGACCGACACCACCACCTTGAACTTCGGATGCTGCTTCTTCAGCGCCACCATGGCGCGCAGGTTGGCGCCGTCCGAGACGGCGTCGCGAAACACCAGCGCGCCGTTGGCCGATACCGGGTCACCCGCCGCGTCCTGGCATGGCGCCTCGTCATTGACGGACGGCTCGGGGTTGCCATGCTTGCCGTCCCAGCATACGTCGATGAATGCGTACAGCGCCATCGTCAGCTTGTCGGCGCCGACGTTGACAGCGGTGACGGGATACTCCGCCGATTTCCAGCCGGGGTAATAGCCGATCACTTCACCAGCTGTTGCGGACGATGACGACAACGCCGCGATGACGGATGCCGTGAGCACGGCGCCGGTGTGAGATTTCATATTGTCTCCATGAGAGTTATTTTTGCAGCTGCGCGATCAGCACATCCTTGAAGCGGCGCACCTCTTCGGGCGACATCGCCCCCAGCGCGCCGCGCCGCTGTTCTGGAATATGGTCCAACCGACGCGGGTCGGAATTAAAAACAAAGTGCTCGAAGATCGCCTGCCAGGCCTGCAGCACCTGCGGCTCCAGGTCCTTCATGTTCAACAGGCAGTGCATCAAGGCGTTCGACGGCGACATGCCGCGGTCATTGGCGGTATGCGAACCGCCCCACCAGTAATTGACCAGGATGTTCAAATGCCCGATCGATTCGACCTGATGCCACCAGATGGCGGGAATGTAGATCGCATCGCCCGGCCCCAGCTCGGCCACCTGCGCCGCCGCCAGCGCGTCGCGAAAACGCGGGTACTTGTCGAAGTCCGGTTGCGCGCGCGAGGCCATGCTGATCGGCGCGCCGGCCGGTGTGTAATCGAGCGGACCGACATACAGATTGCCGACCTGCTCGGGTGGGAACAAGGTGAAACGCCGGCGGCCGCTGACGCAGGCCGCGATATTCTGCGCCTCGTCGAAATGGGCCGGCACCGTGATGTGATTGCCCAGCCAGATACGCGGCTGCACCTCGGGTCCCAGCAACGGCAGCCGGTTCTCCGCCAAAAAGCCCGGCAGGCATTCGGCGATGACCGCGCTTTGCGCCGCCAGTGCGGGAGCACGCGCGCCGGCCGGCAGATAGCGCATCAGTTGATCGATGATGCCCGACATGGGCAGGCGGTTGCGCACGAAACTGAACGCGCTGAGGTCGTCGCTGTAGGTGACAAGCCCCTGCGCGGCGGGCGGCGTCATGATGGCGTTGACATCGACGCCGCTGTCGAACGACTTGAGGTAGTCGCCGACCGCTGCCGGTGACGCCATTGCCTTGGCGACGACCGGCCAGTCGCGCACCACGCCGCGCATCACGGCGGGACGGTGCAGCGGCAGGATCTGCTCATGGAAGACGCGGGCGTCGACATCGCGCCACTCGGGGATCGGTTGCGGAATTGGGTGCATCGGCAAAGTATAGCGTTGAAAGCCCGCGCAACGGAGCCCGCGCCCGCCCCTTTTCGAGGAGGCGGACGCGGTGAACCGGCTTAGTACTTGACGCGCATCGTCAGGAAGAACTGGCGGCCGTTCTTGTAGACCGAACGTGGCTGGTCTTCGTTCAAGGCGTAGTACTTCAGCTTCGGATCGTTCAGGTTACGCATGTCCAGCGAG
>Ga0308163_10001244_pt1 | contig 29740 bp, 32 predicted proteins | sample PhyTR1_FD_201037 | JGI IMG/M metagenome (GOLD analysis project Ga0308163, IMG submission 201037) | Phyllosphere microbial communities from UC Gill Tract Community Farm, Albany, California, United States - DLSLT.R1 | ecosystem: Host-associated > Plants > Phyllosphere > Unclassified | place: USA... | reverse complement strand
CTTGAGCGGGCCGGCAGGCCGGTGCCGCAGTTCGTGAACTTCAGCGCGGGCAACATTGAGGCGCTGCTGCCGAGCAGGTTTATGCAGGCCGCGTGCCGCTTTGAGCACGCGGTGCTGATAGCGGACGCGCACCTGTACCCGCTGGCCCTGTGCTACCACCGGGAGTTCAGGGGGATTGCCGGGGTGTTTAGAAGCGACACGCCGCGGCAACAGATTGTGTCGACGCTGCGCCACCTGCGGCCGGGTGACAGGATGGCCCTGCCGGCGCTGCCGCGGGAGGCGGGTATCTCGTATAAGGAGGCCTTTATTCTGGAGGAGGCGCTCAGCGGGGTGCCGATAGGCCTTCTGGCCCGGTACTACCGGCGTGAGGTCAAAACCCTATACGGGTGGCGGAAGGGCATTGCTAAAAAGCTGGCGGTGCGGCAGCTTAACCACCTGCTCCTGCTGCCGTCCGCTCGGTGCGGGCCGGGCGGCGAGGCCGGCGCCGGCGTTTAGCATCCACGGTATGGCCAAAACGTTTCATTCCCCCGAGGACCCTATGCCGATACGCTTCCCCTTTCCCCGCCGCCTGCCGCTCGCGGCCGGTATCCTGGTCTTAGCCTGCGCCCTGGCCCTGCTGGCGGCGCTTTGCCAGGTGCGGTTCGCCCTGAAAGAGGGCGCGTCGCAACGCCTGGCACTGATAACGGCACACGCGAACGCCGCGGAAGGCCTGACGGCGCGCCTGCGGGCGCTGCCGGCGGCGGCCTGCGATACCGCGCCGGAGGCGGTCAACCGCCTGGCGGCGTTTTCCCCCGACGTGCGCAGCGTGGGGCGGGTGATAAACGGCACGGTAACCTGCTCGTCGGTCACCGGCGCCCGGCCGGTCAGCTTTATTAGCACCTACGGGATACCGGTACCCGCCGGCACCGTATCGCTTCGCACAACGCCGGTTCTGCCCGGGCGCCCGGTGATTATTTTTATACAGCACACGGCGCCCGGCCGGGCCGTTTTTGTGGTCATGAACGCCCATCCCCTGCTGTCAGGCGGGGGCGACCGCCCGCGGTTGCATTATACGCTGCGCGCCGGGGGCGGGGACCGGCTGGAAAGCGGCCCCGGCGGGGCCGCGCCGCCGGGCTTTACGCTGAGCGCGCTGCCGGGACGGGTCACGTTGACGGTGCGCGCCCCGCTGTCCGCGGTGCTGCGGCAGGCGGCGCAGAACCTGCCGGCCACCCTGCCGCTGGCCGTTCTGGCGGTGGCCCTGATGCGACGGCGTAGCGGGCCGCCGCGGCTGAAGGCCGCGCTGCTGTCGGGGATGCGCCGCGGGGAGTTCGCCGCCCATTATCAGCCGGTGTGCGAGACGGACAGCGGGCGCTGCGGCGGGGCCGAAGCGCTGATGCGCTGGACAAAGCCTGACGGCGGGGCGGTGTCGCCGGAGGTGTTTATCGCCGCGGCGGAGAGGGAGGGCGTCATCATCGCGCTGACCCGGCACCTGTTTACCCTTATCGCAAGGGACACCGCCGCCTGGGCGGTGCCGGCGGGGTTCCGGCTGGGGGTCAACGTCGCCGGCGGCCACCTGCTGCATCCGGATTTTTTCGCGCAGGCCTCTGCGCTAAAGGCCCGGCTGAGCGACAGAGGGATAACCATGGTGATTGAAATCACCGAGCGCAGCCTGGTGGCGGAGACCGGGCGGACGGCGGCGGTGCTGACCCGGCTGCGCGAGGCGGGATTTTTGGTCATGCTCGACGACTTTGGCACCGGCTACAGCGCCCTGTCCTACCTGCAGTCGCTGCCGGTTGACGGCATAAAAATCGACAAACGCTTCGTTGACGGCCTGTCGTCGCCGGATGCGGAGACGCCGGTGCTGGACGCCATCATCCGGCTGGGGAGGCGGCTGGGCCTGGAGACGGTGGCGGAGGGCGTCAGTTCGGAGGCGCGCCGGCGCGGGCTGATGCGCCGCGGGGTCAGGCTGTCCCAGGGGTACCTGTTCGCCCGCCCGATGGACGGCGCGGCGCTCAGGGTGTGGATGTCGCAAAGGATGAGCGGGCTGCCATACGGTTACAGTAAGGAGGAAAAGTCATGAAGGTCAGGGATGCGCGGGCGGAGGCGCTTGAGGCCGCCGGGCTGTACCGGCGGGCGGCGCGCCGCTGGCTGGAGGTGTTTGACAAGCGGGTGGCGGACGCGGAGCGCGACTGGCTGCGGCAGCGCCGCAACGCCTGCCTGCGGCGGATGCCGGTGCCCAAAACGGCGCGGGACGCGCTGAGCTACCGGGAGGTGAGCCGGGCGGCGGACGCGACGCTGCGACGCATGGGCCACTTTGCCGCCTTCGGCGGCAGTGACGGTGATAAAGATAAGGAGGGCGGTGTTGACAAGGCCTGAAAGGGAGCGCGGTCAGGTGGACGATGAGGTCGCGCAAAAGCTGGAGGCCGCGGGCCTGTGGCGGCGCGCGGCGGCGCGCTGGCTTACCGTGATGGCCGCCTGGTCGCTGACCGACGCCCAGCGGGTGTGGGTGTGTCAGCGGCGGGCGTACTGCCTGTCTCAGGTGGCCCCGGCGATAAAACCTGAGAGGCCGGATTTTGCAGCCGTTGCCCGGGCGGCGAAGGCGACCCAGGCGCGCATGGGGCTGAGCCGGCCAGACGGCGAAGCCTTCAGGTTAAAGGGCGCACCCGCGAAGCGAAAAAAGGAGGTCCGCAGCGCGCCGGCACCGGATGAGGGACCGGAGGCGTAATTTATCCTGCCATAGGCCGTATAATCCTAGACAGGTTTGAGAGCCAGGCAGTAAAAATTGCATGGCCTGGGCGTTAATGTTAAACGGTATATTGATGTCGACTATCTACAGGTCGGCGTGTCTTGATTGCACGCATGGGTGAATTGGTCGCAGCGGGACAGGGCACCAGACTACTGCCGAATGCAGAAACAGACGAATTAATTGAAATCGGTTAGGTGAAGATATTATAAGTGATATCATGTAATTAACTGATATCACTTACTTCACATTGAAGTCCATAGGAAAAATAAAATGGCGGGTAAATTAAAACCGGCCATCATATGATAGCACCCGAAGAAAATTACACAGATATACCCTCACGAACCAAATTCCATTGATCTTGTGATACGTCTACTCCCGGAGCCCAGCATGGTACCAGTTTTCGATCAGTTGAGTAGGAAAGACTACTTTCATAAAGATAACATGCGTAATGAAAATTATAAATCCTACCATTGTTTATAATCCATTTACTCTCTTCTGTAGGCACTGCATCGACCCATGTAAACACTGTTCTTCGGTTGTCTTTTATAAAAGAGCTGGCATATAAAAACTCCTTATAATATGTGTTAAATATATAATATCTATTCGTTCTGTCACACGGAATTAACAACCAAAAACCATTAGCAACTTTACCTCCTGGCTCCCAGTCAAACACCTGCCGCCTTTTCATTGCAGAATCCATGTATTTTGATGCATAAAAATAATGCTTTCCATAATAAGTGTTGCATATGGAATAAATTGGTAAGTTTTTTAAGTGTTTATTTTCGTTTCTTTTAATTATCTCGGAAATGAGATCGCGGGTATAAAAATCCATTGCGATTATACCAATGTGCGGGGCTTCGTTTCGAGAGTTATCGACTTGTTGGGATCCTAATCCTTCTTTGAAATCACGGGTCATACTCGGTAAAAACACTCTTGCGAATGACTCAGGGCTTTTAAAGGGTGGATTAGAGGCACTACAATGATTCAAGTATAACGAAGGGTTGCTGCCAATTCTGTTTGATTTCGCACAATTATTAACAAAGTCGGTTACCTTATTTTTTTTGCTTGATAAAGAGGTGTTTGAGTAATCATCTTGTACATTTATATTTCTAATCGATATTCCAGGGACGGATGACACATCCGAAAGGATTACTATTTTCCCCCTAACCTTACCTATTTCTGGGATAGATGGTTCCAGATACATATATTGATGATACGCAGCGTAATGTGAGTTGAAGATGTTCAAAAATTCCAAATCTGATGCTGTGGAGTTTTCTTGTTTAATTCTCATGATGATTGTTTCAGAACTAAACGCGTTCAAAAAATTAACACATTGATTTAGTACATCACCAAATTTGATGTTAAGGAAGAATTTATCATGATGAACAGTAAAGACACCATCAATCACACAACACCTTATATCGATATAACGAATACCATCTTCCAGTTGTTTCGTTAGTGTACACTCAGGATTTTGAGTGGCAACAAATGCATCAATCCCCGATGGTTGACCGGATGCCCCTTTTCTGGCACAGCTATCATGAGTTCCTGGTATTGATATATGAGCAATGCTCTTACGGTCGTCAATACAACTCATCCAGTTCCTGGTATCACTAAGCAATGAGTATCGCATATTATCTCCTTAATTTTATCTGTATTTATGAAAATTAATTCACTTTAATCTTTTTAGCAAAGTGGCACGGCAAACTGTTGAACACTATTCCTAAAATAATTCAGTAAGTCCGTTTGTAGAGTATTGCCAACTTCTATGCTTACAATGTAGCCCTTTCCGTTGTGCCACGTTTCATACAATTAAAATTAAAACACGTTGTTATATAGCATAACTATTTGGGTAATAATTGGTCTGCATTGTTTTTCAAGAAAAATAGAGTGCCGATTGCGTGTAGAGATTATACTTTGGGCTAATTGTCGGGGTGGCAGCGGGAGGCGCGCAAAACACTGCAGGTCGGGGAAGCGGCGGCCCTATGGTTGCATGACAAGGATTGGTAATGCCTGGTTTTTGTAAAGCATGAGCCTGTACAAAATTTTGCTTAAACGCCTATTTTTGAGTAACGGACATTCGTTGTGGATACTTAGCCATGAGGTACCTTGGCCCTCGGCGGGATTTTGGCTTAGTCGAGGTGACTGTGCATCTCGATATGGTGCGCTGCCTCCTAATACAAGTTAAGACATTGGTTATACACAAAGTTGATGTCGGCCTTAACTCAGATGTCTTGAGCTCATTCACTCGAAATCTGATTCTTATGAGTCTGTCGCGGTGTATTGTGTTTCGCCATGAACTATACGACATCTTTATTCAATATATTATCGAAGCATGGGTGTTTACGCGATTTTCAGTATCGGTTCTAGTGCAGTCTGTATGCATAAGACCTCATGCAATAACGTTTCAACTTAAGCTGCTCGGGATATCATCTTTACGCATGGGTAACGTTGCTGTTAAATCAGGAGGTTACGAAAATGAAACACTTTCCTGTCAGTGATAAGGCAACAGATAGCTACTTGCTCACAGTGATAAAAAAGCCCCCGGCGTGAATAACCAGGGGCTAGTTAAATGCGACGGCGGCTGAGGATTGTACCCTGTATCAAACTTCGGGCTGCTGGTTAATCAGACCTCTCTTTTCAGACACCCCAGCAGATATGACCGTCCTTTAAAAGGGTTATATCGCAGAATTTATCGCCCCTTGGCCAGATATTTCTCCATCTCCTGATGCGGCACCATGCCGCCGCCCGTCGCCCATACAAGATGCGTTGGGGTCACCGACCGAGTGGTTACGCGCACGGGGCCTGCCATGCCCGCCAGCGCCGAAGGCTCAAGGCGTATCCCTTCCTCCTCTGCCAGCCAGCCAAGCAGGTTGTACATGCTTTGGTCGCTTAGCGTGTAAAATCCGTCAAGCAGACGCTCCATCGCCCGGCCAACAAAGCCGGACGCGCGGCCAACCGCCAGACCATCCGCCGCCGTCAGGTTATCGATACCCAGGTCCTGCACCGCGATACCGTCGTGCAACCCGGTATAGACCCCCAGCAGCATGCAGGGCGAATGCGTCGGCTCGGCGAAGAAGCAGTGCACGTTATCACCAAACGCTAGCTTCAGCCCGAATGCTACGCCGCCCGGCCCGCCGCCAACTCCACAGGGCAAATACACATAAAGTGGATGCTGCTCATCGACCACGCGCCCTTGTTCAGCAAACTGAGCCCTAAGGCGCTCACCCGCGACCGCATACCCTAAAAACAGCGTGCGGGAATTTTCATCATCGATAAAGAAGCAGTTAGGATCACCTTCGGCCGCCTTACGACCCTGCTCTACCGCCACGCCATAATCCTGTTCGTACTCAACGACCGTCACGCCATGGCTGCGCAGTTTGGCCTTTTTCCACTCCCGTGCGTCAGCAGACATGTGTACCGTCACCTTAAAGCCGACGCGGGCACTCATAATCCCGATGGACATCCCGAGGTTACCCGTCGATCCGACGGCAATGCTGTACTGGCTGAAAAAATCCCGAAAGCGAGGTTCGAGCAATACGCTGTAATTATCAGTGTGTGACAGCAGGCCGGCGTTTATCGCCAGTTTTTCGGCGTGGGTCAGCACCTCATAGATACCGCCGCGCGCCTTGATGGAACCTGAAATCGGCAGGTGGCTGTCTTTTTTCAGCAGCAGGCTGCCCCGAACAGTTGTGCCAAACGCTATCTCCAGCCGTTTCTGCATGGCGGGGATCTCCACCACCTCGGACTCGATGATGCCATTTTTCTCCGCCGTTTCCGGAAAAGCCCGTGCCAGATACGGTGCAAAACGGCCCAGGCGTGCATGTGCGTCATCGACGTCATCCTGCGTCAGCCCGACATAAGGTAATCCTTCGGCCAGAGAAGTGGTACGCGGATTGAGCCAGGTGGTTTCTTTTAAAGCCATCAGGTCTGCAACCAAGGGATACTTCGCCGTTAATGCGCTGATTTTTTCGTTTGTCATCATTCGTCTCTTTACGCTCAGATAATGAAAGAAAGCAGGAACGTGCAGCCCAGGGCCAGCACCGAGGCGATAAACGTCGCCGTCGTATAGTATTTGAAAGTCTCACTCAGGGTCGCGCCGCAGTATTGCTTGACCAGCCAGAACAGGGAGTCGGTCACGATGGTGCAGCCAATGGCACCGGAGCCGATGGCAATGGCAATAATCTCCGGGCTGACGTCGGGATAAAGCGGCAGCATCGGTGACACAATGGCCGTGGCACCCATCATCGCCACCGTGGCAGAGCCCACCGCCGCGTGAAGGACCAGCGCAACCAGCCAGGCCAACAAAATCGGGTGCATGTGCATGTGAGAGAGGATAAGGGCCAGCGTGTCGGCAAGGCCGCTGGTTTTCAGGATGGCGTTAAACGCGCCGCCCGCCCCGATAATCAGCAGGATATTAGCGATAGATCCAAAACCGTTCTCGGTGTGTTTCAAAAGCGTAGCCATCCCGATATGGCGGCGCAAACCCAGCAGGTAGTAGGCCACGAAAACGGCGATAAACATGGCTGTGATCGGATTACCGATAAATTCCAGAAGCGTGAAGATGGCCCCTTCCTTTTGCATATTCAGCTCAGCCAGTGTCTTGGCCAGCATCAGACCAATGGGCAGCAGAAGGGTAAACAGAGTGGCGGACAGGGACGGGAGCGTGTGTTCTTCACGCACTTTCAGCGCTGAAAATTCTTCCGGCACCGGTTTGAACGGCAGGCGATCGCCGAGCAGTTTCAAGAAAAGCGGCCCCCCCATCAGCGAGGCCGTAAGCCCGACCAGCAGCCCGTAAACGATCACCGTACCGACGTCCGCCCCCAGTTTGTTGGTGACAAACAGCGCCGCGGGATGTGGCGGAACCACGCAGTGAACGGCCATTAACGCGGTACACAGGGGGATAGCCAGCTTTAACAATGAGGTTTTGGTACTTTTGGCAATGGAAAAGGCCAGCGGGATCAGCAGCACGACGCCCACTTCAACAAACAGCGTGATGCCACAAATGAGCCCCACCAGAACCATGATCACATCGGCGGACAGCCAGCGGCACCGCTGCAGTGTCAGGCCAATGCGCTCTGCCGCGCCGGACACCTCCATCATTTTGCCCAGAATAGTGCCCAGGCCAATCACCGCGGCCAGAAAACCCAGCGTGCTGCCGATGCCGCTTTCAATCGCATTGACCATATCCAGCGGGCCCATCCCCATCATTGTGCCGACGAAAAAACTGGCCAGCAGCAAGGCAAGGAAAGGGTGAAACTTCAGTTTCACGATGGTTAAAACAATCAATACGATGCTGCTCAACAGCGTCGCCACAACCCAGACCTGAGATCCCATATGCCACCTCACCCCTAACCCTTAAACAATGTACTGCTATTGGACAAAAAAATGGCATAGATGACAAACGGGTAAAATCGCGCTTCAGATGAGCTGTATTGGACCAAAGACGTGATGACTGTCGATAAAAGCGGCCTGGCTGATGAAAAAATTCGTAAAAACTCACCAATATTGATTATTCTGGGCAACCACGACAGAGGAGAACGGGATGGATGAGGTCCACGAAATCAGAAACCACCGGCTTAGCAGCTGGCAGTTGTCAAAAATGCACACCTTCGAGGCGGCCGCCCGGCATGAGTCTTTCGCCCTGGCAGCGGCGGAGCTGTCGCTTAGCCCGAGCGCGGTGAGCCACCGCATCAACATACTGGAAGAAGAACTGGGCATAACGCTGTTTACGCGCTCGCATCGCAGGGTGGAGCTGACCGGAGAGGGGAGGCGCGTTTACTGGACGCTCAAGTCGTCCCTGGACACCCTGAATCAGGAGGTCCTGGACATCCAAAACCAGTCACTGTCCGGCACGCTGACGGTATACTCGCGCCCGTCGATAGCCCAGTGCTGGCTGGTCCCCAGACTCGGCGATTTTACCCACCAGTTTCCGTCCATCTCCCTGACCATTCTGACGGGAAATGACTATCCGGACATGCAGCGCACCGGGATTGATCTGGCTCTCTATTTTGACGACATGAAGGTCGTGCAGCAGCAAACCTGCTTTTTAATGCACGAAGCCATTGTGCCGGTATGTTCTCCTGTTTATGCCCGCCGGTATGCGCTGGAACAACATCCGGACAACCTTCGGCACTGCACCCTGTTACACGACCGTCAGGCCTGGAGCAATGACTCGGGTACTGACGAGTGGTATAGCTGGGCGCAGCATTTTTCGGTGGGTCTGCCCTTATCGGCGGGTATTGGCTTCGATCGCTCTGATTTGGCGGTGACCGCGGCGATCAATCATGCAGGGGTGGCCATGGGGCGTAAACGGTTGGTGCAGAAGCGGCTTGAGCGAGGTGAACTCATCATGCCCTTTGGCGAGAAGGCACTGGAATGCCCGCAAAATTATTATATTTCTACGCTGTCAGGACGCCACTGGCCTAAAATCGATGCGTTTATTCAGTGGCTCAGAGGCCATGCGGAGTGATGGCCCACATGGCCTCTGAGCCGGCGGGAAAGAGCAGAGAATAATGCCTGCGGTCATGAGTAAGAGGAGAGGCTGGTAAGGCACCGCAAATGCCCAACGCAGTAAGGTAATTACAGTATCAACAGGCAGCGGTGAGTTCGGTTAATCGGCGTTATGACCTTATTGAATGCAAGATTATTTCATGCCATGCAATGGGCTGACAATGCTGATACCTCGTGAAAGCTTTTCCTTATTATTCTGATAATCCTCAAGAATAATGGCGATAAACAAGCTGTCCAGCAGCGTAAGCTGCACAATTCTGGCGACGGCGTTTTGACCTAACAGCGGCCCGCTCATGGCAGGACTGAAAATAGATAAGTCTGAACACTGTGAAAGTGGAGAACCATTATCATGAGTGATACAGATAATTTTCGCTTTATTGGCACGGGACGTATTCACTGCATCCACTATCTCACGCGTATCACCCGTTTGAGAAATCGCGACCACGACATCATGCTCATCGAGCTGGCTTGCAGCCATGAGCATCAAATGAAAATCACTGTATGTATGGCAGATGATGCCAATGCGCAGAAGCTTGTGCTCAAAATCCAGACCGACCGACGCCGAGCCGCCGACGCCGAAAATTATCACCCTACGGGCCCGAAAGATAAGTTGTGCCGACGTCCCCAAAACGTCCGGATCGGATACGGAGCGGGCCTCTTTCAGCAACTGAATATTGCTCGAGAATACTTTATCAAGCACCGTGTCGAGGCTGTCATGCTCCGTAATTTCCTCCTCCCTTTCATAAGGCAAGGCTGCAAAATAACTGAGAAGTGCGCTTCGCAGTTCACGGAAACCGGAGAATCCAATCTTTTTTGCGACCTTAACGAGCAAAGGCTCTGAGACTTCAAGTATGCAGGCAACTTCACGTAATCCTGTTTCCTGACCGATGTTTCCTTTTGTTATCAGCCATTGCGTAATTCTTCGTTCAGTCGGGTTGAGCTGAGAGAGGGACATTTTTATCCGTGCACCGATCGCGAGCGGACTGTCCGCTTCGCTGGCGTTACCTTGTTTACGAGTCATATTTTACCCTAACAGCCATTAAGAATAGTCGCGAAAAATTCTAACACACGGCACCGATAGACTGAATGTTTGCCTTGTGCAGAGAAGGGTTTATTTCACATCAATAATAAAATTTGTAAATCAAAACTCACCTTATCTAAATAAAAACCAGCAATAGCAATGAGTTGAATAATTTGTTTTGTTTCAAATCAATGAAAGCTATACGATTCAGGTTGTTTTTGTGATGTGCGTCGGCATTTCATGCTTGCTCACCCCTATCTTCACAATGATAATAAGTTTTGTGAAGTTACTGTGCGGCCTTCGAGAAACTTTCATTCGTTTATGGTCTGCACCTGATTCGAACATTGTCCCCTTACATGGTTAATAAAACATTATGAAAACAACAATTTTCGGCGTTCTTCAGCGTATAGGGCGCTCTTTCATGCTTCCTATCGCTTTATTGCCAGTGGCCGGCTTGCTGTTGGGCATTGGTGCTTCATTCACAAACCAAACAACTATAGACTCTTACGGCCTTCAGTCTTTTTTGGGTGATGGCACCCTTCTTCACGCATTACTCACCGTGATGAAAAGTGCCGGCAGTATCATTTTCTCCAACCTCCCTGTGCTCTTTGCCATCGGTGTTGCGATGGGGATGGCGAAGAAAGAAAAAGAAGTCGCCGCTATTTCCGGGGCAATCGGTTTTTTCGTGATGCACGCGACCATCAATGCCATGCTCGAAATTCACGGTCTCTTAGCAGATGGTGCACTTCCCGACGGTTCTCTGGGGATGACGCTGGGTATCAATTCCCTTCAGATGGGGGTTTTTGGCGGTGTGATAGCAGGACTTGGCGTCGCTGCGTTGCACAATCGATTTTACCGTATTGAATTGCCTGCCACGTTCTCGTTCTTTGGTGGCACCCGCTTTATTCCAATTGTCTCGGCGATCACCTACCTCGGGGTCGGCATCCTGATGTTTTATGTGTGGCCTGCTATCCAGAATGCCATTTTGCATCTCGGCGCGCTGGTCAACAGTGCCGGTTATGCCGGAACATTCATTTATGGAGTGATTGAACGTGCGCTCATTCCCTTTGGTCTGCATCACGTATTTTATATGCCTTTCTGGCAGACAGGGCTGGGGGGGACAGCCATCATTGACGGCGTGACCGTCTCGGGTGCACAGAATATATTCTTTGCTGAGTTAGCGAGTCCAAATACCCATGAGTTCTCTGTGGAAGCTACCCGCTTTATGGCAGGTAAATTTCCGTTCTATCTGTTCGGCATCCCGGGGGCTGCGCTGGCTATCTATCACACAGCCCGGCCAGAAAAACGCAAACTGGTTCTGGGACTGCTGCTGTCAGCGACGCTGACCGCAGTTCTTACCGGAATAACGGAGCCAATTGAGTTTTCCTTCCTGTTCGCCGCCCCCCTGCTTTACGTACTGCACTGTATTTTGGCCGGACTGTCCTTCATGTTTTGCCACATCTTCAACGTAGGCGTCGGCCAAACATTTTCAGGCAGCCTGATTGATTTTGTCCTCTTTGGCGTCATGCAGGGCAATACAAAAAGCCATTGGATAAACGCGATCCTAATTGGCCTGCCCTTGTTCCCTATTTACTACTTCAGCTTCCGCTATCTGATCACCCGATTCGATTTTAAGACGCCGGGTCGAGAAGAAGACGATAACCAGGAAACCAAGCTTTATACCCGTAAAGATCTCGACGCGCGTAATAAAGCATCGGAGGCCGTCAACAGCCCAGCCGGAGGCGATAAAACGTCGGCGTTGATCCTGTCTGGTCTGGGTGGCATCGCGAATATTTCAGACCTCGATTGCTGTGCCACGCGCCTGCGGATCACCGTATTTGATGAAAGTAAGGTGGATGGAGACATGCTGAAAAGCTCCGGCGCAAAAGGTGTTATCCAAAAAGGGAAAGGCGTGCAGGTCATTTACGGGCCACACGTTACCCTGATCAAATCTAACCTGGAAGAGTGCTTGCAGGGTACCCAGTAACTGAAGGGGGAGCCCCGGCTCCCTTTTAACGAACGTCTTTAATTAATCTGACAATATGAGAGAGAACATGAAAATTGCTATTGGTTGCGATCACGTCGGTATTATTCTCAAACCGGTTATTACAGAGCATCTTGTTGCACGGGGTGTGACTGTCATTGATAAAGGCGCACATGAAGACACCCGTACTGATTATCCCACCTATGGCAGGGCAGTTGCAGAATCTGTTGCTTCGGGGGAGGCAGATCTGGGGATTGTTTTTTGCGGGTCTGGCGTTGGTATCTCTATTGCTGCCAATAAGGTAAAGGGGATCCGGGCAGTTGTGTGTAGCGAACCCTATTCGGCTAAGTTATCCCGTGAACATAATAATACGAATGTGCTTTCTTTCGGCTCCCGCGTCATTGGCTCAGAGCTGGCCAAAATGATTATTGATGCGTGGCTCGATGCAACATTTGAAGGCGGCCGTCACCAAAAAAGAGTGGAAATGATCGCAGCGATAGAAGAGGAGCAGCCATGAAAGTACAATTCTGCCCGTCATTAATGTGCGTGGATTTCGCTAGGCTGAGTGTAGAGATTGCTCAATTGGAAAAAGCCGGTGCCGCAATGTTCCATATTGACGTGATGGACGGACATTTTGTCCCCAATTTTGCACTCGGCCCGGAGGATATTAAAGCAGTATCAAAGCTGGCTACTGTCCCTTACGATGTTCATCTGATGGTAACCAACCCTGACCCTTATATAGAGCGCTTTGCCGATTTGGGGTGCAGCATTATTTATGTCCATGCAGAAGCTCCCGTTCACCTCCACCGTACGCTAAGCAGCATACGCAGCCGGGGCGTTAAGGCGGGGGTAGCGATTAACCCGGGAACATCCCTTAGTGTCTTGGAAGAAGTTTTAGACGTCGTGGATGTCGTCATGGTGATGTCTGTCAATCCAGGCTTTGCCGGCCAGCCTTTTATCGCCTCTTCTGTCAACAAAATTCACCGCTTAAGGACGATGCTCCAACAGCATGAGAGCCGGGCCAAAATAGCCATTGATGGTGCCATTTCTCCGCAGGTAGTAAGAATGCTGGGTGCTGATGTGGATATGTTTGTTCTCGGTACAGCAGGCCTGTTCCGCAAAGAGTTGTCTTATAAGGAAGCAATAGATATTCTTTATGACCAAGCCGTATTGGCTCAGGAAGAAAGGCAAGAAATATCCGTCTGAACCCAAGTCCCAGGATGGGTATCAGGGATTGTCTGTTCTTTGAAAGAATAAAGCGGCGTTAACGGGGGCGTTGCCGACCGCTTTACCCTTCTCTTTATGTTCTCAAAACCCAAATGACCGGTCATCTATTTATTGGGTTCGCATATCGGTACCGGTTTCGAGAGCAGCATTTTTCACAATACGTATGACCGTTCTTTCTGAAACTCCGCATAGCCTGGCCGTATCCCGGATGCTTTGCTTATTCTTAACCCTGAGTTCAAGGATCTTATCGTGCAACTGAAGGTCAGCTTGGCGTCCGCGAAATTTACCAGCCGCTTTCGCTTTAGTAATTCCCTCTTCCTGCCGCCGACGTCTGTCCTGATAATCCTTTCTGGCAATAGCGGCCAGCATATCCAACATCATGCCGTTGATGGCCTTGAGCATCGCGCGTGTAAATTCGTCTCCAGTGCCGGCCGCCAGAGCCATGTGACTGGTTGGAAGATCCAGGCTAACGACAACGAGATTTTTATCCTGAATAAGCCACTTCAGTTTTTGCCAACCTTCTTCATCAAGTCTTGAAAGCCGGTCAACCTGCTCGATGAGAATAATGTCACCCGGAGCGGCATCATCGAGCAACCGCAAAAGTTCGGGTCGCTGAAGCGAAGCCCCTGAGACATTTTCTGTATACCAGCTCGCCAGCCTAAAACCTTTCTCTTCAACAAAAGCCTTCATTCTATTTTTTGCCCGAAGCGCATCCTGTTCTTTCGTTGACGCACGAAGATAACCGTGAATGTACATTTTTCCGCCTGAAAGTGTCACTTAGATGATGATCATAATGTACATGACAGATAGGTCATGATCCAACGAAGAAAAGCGCCATTTTTTGATGGTGACATTGGGGTATACTTAAATGTCATGGCTGAGTTTCATCAAAAGCTGAGAAACACGTAATTAAGTTAACGAAAATATTGTTGACGAGAATTTTGAATGGTTTTATGAAAGCGGAGTATTAAGTAGTCAGCAAACGTCCGCTATGAGCGAAGATTTGACGTTCAAAACGGTGATAAAAAATTGTGGCGAGAAAAATAGGGCAGGATCGTCTACCGGGGTAGGGTCAATCCATTACTAACTGACGGTTGTATCTAATACTGGGGGCAGGTCACTTCTGTAGTTTGTTTATGCCTGAAATTCTTACGCCCATAACAACTCCCGTGACAGTGAAGTTTCATTGGCAATATACATACCACGTAGAGGAACAAGGGTCGTGTATATCCGTCGAAATAAATACAATTTATCAAGATTTGATTATTGGGTTTTTGGGATATCTCGCAACGCCATATTTTTCCCCTGAGCCAACAACCTGGCTATATCCGGTGCGACGTTTTTGAACAGCAGACGGCGCTTCGGTGCGGTCGTCAGCCACTGCATGAGGAGAAGTGTTGTTGCTGTAGGGAATGTGCTTTTCCTTCCTGCTGCACTAGGCGGACAGCGACAAGCGCATACTAGGCTAAGTGAAGCAACTCGGATGTCGGGTGGGTTTCGTAAGCTGCGGTCACTGGACAATCTCGAATTCAGATGTGGCGAGGCGTAATAGCTGCAGCTAATGAGTGCGGAAATAAACGTAAAAAAAGAGGTCGGACAGCCCCGACCTCACAGATTATTAGTGGCGGATATTCGCGAGTTCAGTTTCGGTCAAGCCGGTCATTTTCATGACCATTGCCCGATCAAGACCACTGGCCAACATCGTGCGAGCAATTTTTAAAGCAGCTTCACGTTCGCCTTCCTGTCGTCCTTTTTGCTCACCTAATTGCAGGCCTTTCTGAATTCCGCGTTGTTCACCCTCAAGGCGTAATTGCTCAGCAATTGTCATAAGAGCCTCCTCATGTTGTGGCACTCGTGATGCCAACGTATTAATCAGGGTAGCCGGGTCACGGGACTCACCGGCCTGAAGCATATAGTTTATCACAGATATTAGCTGTTCCTGCGTGGTGTTACCACCAAGCAGCAAGGTAGTCAGCTGGTCCAACAGTTCAGTCAGGTCGCGTTGGCGAATGTGTTTTTGCAGCAACTCAAGTATGGCCATTCGGCGATGCTGCATAATTTCATCATCCGGGATGATCGTGATATCCACCAGCGGGAAATGTTCACCATACAGAGTTCGCGCATATTCAGGCGTTTCAAACTCATCGAGCCAGCTCATAGAATACGGATAAGGGCTTATCTTGCCCTGATAAAAGAGTACGGGGATCACCAAAGGCAGAGTTTTATGACCGGCATCGAGGTGACGTTGCATTGCCGCAATGGCATATCTCATAAGCCGAAACGCCATGTGCTTATCTGGTGTGCTTTGATGTTCGATGAGGCAATACACGTAGCCGTCACCTTTTCCCGCCTTCAGGGAGTACAGTACATCGGAATAATACGGGCGCAGATCGTCTTCGATGAAAGAACCCGACGCCAGCTGCAAAGTATTCAGATCACAAAGTTTGCGCAACGCCGGAGGCAGATGGATATCCAGGAAGTCGCGGGCAGTTTCGGGATGAGTTAAAAACTGCTTAAACACCGCATCATGTAATGTTGGGGTCGTATTATTCTTCATGGCCACTCCTGCCGAAAATTTCCAGTGGCGATCTTACCACAGGCTCCTACCTGGCAATATTCACCCCAACCAGACTTCCCGCTTAGCCGAGTATTCGCCGTAATAATGTTTTTTGAATGGGCTGGAGAGATATCAAAACGGAGTTTTTAAGTATCTATATGATATATTTTTAATATTAATTTGATTGTATTTTTGGGGGATTTATACATAGCGGTTACTTTCATAATGAAGGCGACCACTTTCATAACATGCGGTAAAAGGGATGCTGCGTTCATAATAAGCCCCTTAATTTGTACGCTATTTGTACATAAATTGAAAAAGGCGAAGAAATTTTTACTGATATTTATGAAAGTGACCGCTTAGTTCAAGGTTTTTATGAAAGCAACCGCTTTTCCCGCAAACATTTATGAAAGTGACCGCTTTTAAGAAGTCGTTAATCCAAGCTTTGAAGAACGGGTATGAATTATGAACATTATCTCCCTCCCCTTTTTTGTCTCTGTGTAGTCTATGTAGCCGATTTTCTTCAAATCAGTCATAGCCCTGCGGATCGTAGCGTTCTGGTCTTTTACCTGTGATTCCATCGCAAGACGCTCCCTGAGGCGTTTCATTGAAACAAACAATGTAGATGGTGGCATACTCTCAAAATACACATACAGTGACTGGGCAGCTTCTTTACGGGATAACTCAGAAAGGGCTTTTAACCCAAGCAAAACCTTGTGGTCATATCTGTAAAGCTCCCAAAGACTCGGATCCCCGACAATTTCAACCAGATCAGCGTCCATATCTAATACCGCACGTTGAACCAGATGCGTCACCAGGGAGCGTTTGCCGTCTTTGCTGCGAAATGCCAGCGTCACACTTGATAAGTTGAACAGAGAGTCGCTGAGGCGCGTTCTGGCCCTTCCGTTGATATCTGTAGGCTTCAAACCACACATACGTGCAAACTCAGAGAACGGTAATGTTATCTTTTCACTGGAATAACCGTATTTTGAAAATGCAGAGATGATCCCTATCCACGTTTTGAAATCAGTGGACATGCCGAGCTTTGCGCCCTGAATTTTGATATTTGTATAACCCTCCTGCTTGGCGACCTCTAAACTGGAAAGTTCTTCTGAAGCATCAATCAGAAATTCCCGCTTCCCCTTTTCCTTTGGTGAAACAGGGGTAAACACGCTTAATCTCAGCAGAGCAACTGGCTGGACTGTTTTGCTGCTGTTCGGGATAAGTTCATAAGCTGTGCCTGAATCTTTCTTGATGATCGCGAATGGGCTTTCTGGTGGATTGATTTCATTAGATTTTTCCATTTATCCACACCGTATTTGTAATTTAAGAACTATTTATGAAAGTAACCGCCTAAAGGTTATGAAAATAACCGCCTTTATTATGAAAGTAAACGCTAAATTTATGAAAGTAACCGCTTTTTTTATGAAAGTGACCGCTCAAAGTTCCAATTTAACTATTTTTTTCAATAGTATACGAGGGTGGTGATCTGTTTTTCTTTTATATGATCTAATTATGATCTTAAGAATTGTAATATCAGGGGTATATGTGGATAACTTATTGATACTGAAGACGCTGACAAGATCCAGTCTTCATGGCTGATTAAGTTATTGGGATCTTCTTCCATTGAATCACCATCTTTCGTTGCTGTAACGTCCAAAATTCTCACTGTTGGCGTAGCAGAAACCGTCGATATCAGGAAACAGAGTTAACTGGCGTACATCAAAACTATCTTCGAGGACCCTTAAACAGACGCTCTTCATCTCAGGTGTAAGGCCTATCGCCAGAAATGAATCCTTTTCTTTTTGAAACGCTAAACTACTGACTGGATCATCACAAACTCTGCTGTACAAAAATTCTGCACTTTGAGCAGCAATTCTTTTTGTTACTACGGGTGGCTGCCAGACAACAGGATATGAACCGGTATCAAGACCCTCACAGTCCCCTGCCCCAAAAATTTCGTTGTATCCCCTTTCTTCAGGACGGCCCTCAAAACCCAAAATATTACTGATATGCCAGCCTAGAAGAATGCCTGTTTTGTCAGGTTGCGATCTGCAAGCGAACCATAAAGCCACTAACATATTTCTTGATACATCGATCAATCTTGTTGCCGCTCCATGGTGTTGCAGCTTTGCCAGAAACTCGAAATCAGTCAACTTCCTGCCGTTCTCATAGCCATAACCTTGGTGCCAGGCGTTGAGCAACAGATCTCTTTCATAGTCACGCATTGTTTCCTCAGAAGGCGCATTTTCCCAGCGTCTTTCTTTCAGAAGACGGCGATATGCTGAGCTGTGTATTGGCCACCTCACATCGCCCTGCCCTCTCCACATGTACACACTTCGTCTGTCACCCGAATGGTCTTCAATGATTTCCAGAATTTGGTTAAATTTATGAGGTATGTATATTTCACCAAACAACGCTGACTGAGTTTTATCCACTTGATTAACCATTATTACAACTCTAAAACCATCAATTTAATATCAAAATGACAGTATTTTAATGTTAAAAGAGATGAAGTTGAATCAGGCTCTAATCTTTCTTCCCACCTATCATTGCGCCTTCATTTAGTACATGTCTGATACCGATGTTGATCAGCGCCGCGCGAGAAAGGCCCAGGTCTTCTGCTTTTTGGTCTAACTGCTCAAGGATGTCTGGGGTAATAGTTAACGTGATTTGTTGTTTTTTTCCTTTTATGACCCCTTTCTTTTTCGCTGACTGGCCATCTGGAGCACCTTCGATGAAAGCATCCAGTTTTGCGTTAGCTTCATCTATTTTTCTTGGAGGCTTGGTAATTGCCATTTCATATCACCTTAATATTAATATGATGTTTTATTGATTGTTAAACAGAATGTTTATGAGGGTAGTTAGTTCCAGATTCGCTTTAGCATCTTGTGGCTTATATTCAAAGACGCACTGGCCAGAACCCGCAGCATTGGAAAATGCTTTACGACCGACGATATGGTCAGGGATAAACTCAAGTTCTGGGTAATCGGTAAAGATAGCCGCGGCTTCTCTGTTATCTATTGAGTTACGATTTGCATCGGCAACGTTAATGACTGAGTAAGCTTTCAACCCATCACGCACACTACGTGCTTCTGTAATAAGGTCTGAGATGTCCTGCAAAGCCCATACATCAAAACTGCCTGGGCGGTAAGGAACCAACAGAACATCCGTTAAAACGAGTGCTGCACGCAATGCGGTTGAGTCCCTGCCGCCGGCATCAATGATGACATCATCATATTTTGCTTTTTGCTGCATCAGCTGCGAGCGCAGGATTGGACCATCTGCGTAAGCTGAGCATGCGATACCCGGTTGGATTTCATTTTGTGCTCTTATGCTGATTGCAGTCTGTGCGGTCTCCTGACGGTCAGCATCGATAAGTAAAACGTCCCGGCCTTGCATGGCCCTGGCGGCTGCTATATTTACAGCAAGTGTTGTCTTACCCACTCCGCCTTTAGTATTTCCTACTGTAAGAATCATTTTTTTAACCTCATTTTAATATTAAAATGCTGTGCTTATGATGTGCGTATAGTAGCAAGAAATCATAACTGCTTACCAGCATTTTTGCCATTCACCTTATGTGAAATGATGGTTTTTTAATATTAAAATGATTGTTATATGATTTGGTATTGCTCCTGTTGCGATAGGAATATAAGTGTGCTGAAAACCTCTTGGCCTGAATTCCCGCGAAGGTTAAACGCTTTGGGTCAAAGAGGCTTGCGTGCTGTAACCTTATATTGCGGAGCGGGGGACCTTCATTCCTCTTGAGGTTGATATTACGTCGGTGGGTAACGTGCCAGCGTAAGCTTTACTTCGTCAGCCTTAAAAATGTACCTGGGCCGTGTCTTACTGTACGTAAGTATCGCTATTAAAAGGTCAGGAATTGTGGTCCCTCTGCAAAAGCACTTAGGAAGGAGCAAATACAAACAGTGAATCAGCTAAACCAGGGAAGTGAAAAAAGCCAGTGTGTAGATGAAAGTGCTAAATCCTATGACAAGTTATTATAATTCTATCGTAAGATGAAATTAATATTAAAATGCACTGTTTTTACTACTAATTTAAGTTTTTATTGTATGGATGCCACTGCTAAATCAGACCATCTTGTTGTGTAAGAAGGGGAAAGCATATCCCTTTTCATCCGCCATCCTTTGTCTATGCCTTGTCCTGCAAACCACACTTTTCCCAGCCCTGTTGTGTTGATCCCATCGATGACGCGCATTAGCGCGTCGCTGTTTGGTCGCGGCGGGGTCTCGTCAAACATGTCAATCTGGCCAGGCTTGCTGCAAAAGTCATTGAGCATGATGCCCGCCTTCTGATACCGGTAGCCGTCACGCCAGATGTGACCCAAAGCCTTCATGGCCGCCGCCACAATATCCCGCGTGTCCTGCGTTGCCAGCATCAGCTGCTGAGTGGCGTTATTGCCGTACTGAGGTTCGTTGGCGTAGGGGCTGGTTCGCAAAAATACGCTGACGTGCCGGCAGTACTGGCGTTCCTGGCGGAGTTTTTCGGCGCCGCGTTCGGCATACTGGCAAACGGCTTGTTTCATGTCCTGCAGCTGCGTAATGCGTTCCCCAAAGCTGCGACTGCAGATTATCTGCTGTTTGGCGGGCAGGGCGTCTATCGAGATGCAAGCAGTGCCATTAAGCTCCCGGATAGTGCGCTCAATGACGACGCCGAACGTCTTTTTCATAAGATGCAGGTTTGCGTCCGCCAGCTGCAGCACCGTCTTAATACCCATCGTGTGCAGTTTCTCATTTAGCCGTCGGCCTATTCCCCAGGTTTCCGCGACGGGCAGTAATCCCATCAGCTTTCTCTGCCTGTCCCTGTTGCTTAAATCCACTACACCACCTGTCGCCGGCCACGTTTTCGCGGCGTGATTAGCCAGCTTGGCAAGTGTGTAACTTTGCGCAATGCCTATTCCGCAGGTCAGCCCCGTTTGCTGAAGCACCGTCCTGCGAACTCGCAGACCAAAAGTCAGGAATGACTCGCAAGCATCGAGGCCGGTTATCGTCATGAAGGCTTCATCAATACTGTACGGGGTCAGCGTCGGAGCCATTGATTCTAAAATAGTCATGATTCTGGCACTGACGTCGCCGTAAAGTGCGTAGTTCGAACTGAAACAGGCCACCTTGTGGCGTCTGATGATATCTCTGGCCTGGAAGTAGGGAGCAAATCTCTTGATGCCGAGTTTTTTGGCTTCTTTATTAAGAGCCACAATCGCGCCGTCGTTGTTACTCAAAACGATCACAGGTTTTCCTTTTAAATCAGGCCTGAACAGCTGCTCACAGCTGGCATACATCGAATTGACGTCACAAAGGAGGTACATGATGTGTCACCGAAATGTGTGCAGGGCATGAATGACAACGCCGAATATTTCCAGGTCATCAGGATCTATGAATATTGGCGCAAAAGCCGGATTCATTGGCTGTAGGCAGAGCACCGGAAAAGTGCACAGTTTTTTGACCGTAAACTCACCGTTAACTGCGGCGACAACGATATCGCCGTGTGCTGGTGTTTCAGCTTTATCAACAACCAGCAGGTCACCCGATAGTATTCCGGACTCGATCATCGATTCGCCTTCCGCGCGAACAAAATAGGTGGCTGAAGGGTGGCGGATGCAGAGTTCGTTCAGGTCCAATGATTTCTCCACATAGTCTGTTGCAGGGCTAGGGAATCCAGCCGGACATTGTTCCATGAACAATGGCAAAAAAATCTTCTCTGGATCAGCAGCGGGTGTGATGCGCAACATGAGCAATTCCTATAATTCACTGTATATAATTACAGTATTATTGTTGTGAAAATTCCGACTTGCAAGACCCGGTTGCGGGCTTTTGACCAGTCCTCTGTTTTTACGCTGAAAATAGATCCGGTGATTGCCCCGGTATGGAGGAGAGTCAGTACTTAATAGGTTACTCAATAAGGTTTTTTTAAATTACTCTATTTGAGTAATTTAATTGTTTGTATAGGGTCTCTGAGGTATTATGAATACTCATATTGAGTATTAATAAGGGTGCGGCATGAGAAAGATAGGATGTGACGACGGTTCCACGAATGTAAAACTGGCCTGGCGTGATGGGGATGAGATTTGTACCTCTGTCTCGCCGAATTCCTTTAAAGCGGGGTGGAAGGTCGCCGGGATCGGCAGCAGTGAAACGTACAACTATGAAATTGACGGGCTGAAGTACTCGTTTGACAGCGTCAGCCAGCAGGCGATCAGTACCACCAACATTGAATATCAGTATGGCGACACCAATTTGCTGGCCGTACATCATGCGCTGCTCACCTGTGGCCTGCCGCCACAGCCGGTCAGCCTGACGGTCACCTTACCTATCAGTGAGTTCTACACAAGCGACTGTCAGCACAATGAGGTCAACATACAGCGTAAAATTGACAACTTGCTGCGTCCGGTGACGCTGAATAAGCGCGAAACCTTCACCATTGCGCACGTTGACGTCATGCCGGAATCATTGCCAGCGGTGATATCGCCCCTCGAGCGCGCCGGTGTCGGACCGCTGGAAACCTCGCTGGTGATTGATCTGGGGGGAACGACGCTCGATGCCGGTGTTCTTGTAGGACAGTTTGAAGATGTCAGTGCCATTCAGGGCAATTCTACGATCGGCGTATCGATGGTGACACAGGCCACACTTACGGCACTGCGTATGGCCAACAGCGACACCAGCGCCTTCGTCGCTGACCAGCTGATACAGCGACGTCATGACCGCGAGTTTGCCGCCACGGTTGTCAACGATGAGTCAAAAGTGGACTATGTGTTGGACATGATAAGTTCGTCCATCGAGCGACTTGGGGAACGGGTGGTCAATGAGCTGTCCGCGTACCGCCAGGTGAACCGGGTTTGGCTGGTGGGTGGCGGGGCGTCGCTGATTGAAGCTGCCGTGCGCCGAGCCTGGAAACTGGCCCCTGATCGCATTGTCCTGGTTGAAGCCCCCCAGACGGCGCTGGTTCGAGAACTTGTCTTACTTTAATTCCAAGGAGCGCTATCCGTGACCGACACACGCAAGAAACTGACCGTCTATTTGCACCCTGAAGACGATAATCAGGATGCCAGGGCGATGGAGATCATCGAGTCAGTTCCCCTGCGCACACGGGGCGATTTCTTCCGGGCGGCGATCGTGGGCGGCAGCGCGTTATACCAGTTGGATAAGCGCCTGCCTTATCTGCTATCCATGTTGTTCGATGGCCAGCTGACCGCCGACCAACTGGTGGGCATTATTCAGCAGACGACAGGATGGCAGCCCACGACGGCCAGCATTCAGGATGTCATTGCCGCCTGCGCTGGCCAGGGGCCAACTCCCTCCGTGCTTCCGGAGTCCACCGGCAGTACGGGAGGGGAAGGGCAGGCCCGCACCAATTTCAAACGCATGCTGAAAAAAGACTAAGTCCTCCGGCGTGCCGGAGATGTCAGAGGAAGAACCATGTCATTTATGTTGTTATGTAAAGGGATCATCGGGCTGGAGACGCTGACGGGCAGGGCGCGAAAAAGTGCGGCAGAGTGGTGTTTTCTCATCAGTTGCCTGTTTATCGTGCCGCTGCTGATATTCGACGGATTCAGTGTGCCCGTGAAAATACTCCTGCAGCTGTGCTGGGCCATCGTGGTGGTACGTGCGGCGTTTCTGGCCTCTGAAACCTGGAAGAAAAACCGGAAACCGTAGGGCGTATCGATCACCGTAATCCGCCGGCCCCTGTGCCGGTTTTTTTTTATGGCCACCTCAGCCTGGGTGTGTCCGGTTTTCACATCAGCCGCTGACGATATGACGCTTCCTCGTTACGGCTGTTCGTTCCTCGCGCTGCTGCGGTACGCCTCAGCCGTGCCTGCGGCGAGCGTTGCGGGTTTTAACAGGTCGGTCTTTTTCTAACCGTTTTCGACATTCTAAGACTCAACCCCGGTCGTGCTGGACGGCACCGGGATACGGACGCATGATGAGGACGTATTTTAATCGTTCGGAGGCATTAAATGGTCATCAATCCCGGCTTCCCCAAAGAATGGATTTTCTTTTCTGACGTCAAAGATGCGGTCGCTTACGCGGCGACCGGGATTTTCCTGACGGGTTATGAAATCTGTCACGATACCCTGGTTGAATGCCTGGGCGAGCGGCTGGCTTACGCGAATATCGTTGAAGACAGCTATACGGCCGCTGTGATGCAGCAGGCGATCAACCTGCTGGAAGAACATCGTGGCCATCGCTGAACTCTCCGGTATAACCCGCATGTCATCTTCATTAATCGTCTTATCTCATGAGCCCGCTAATGGAAATCCGCCGTCTTTAACGTGGTAGGTCGCGCTATTTTCACGAAAACCTATGCCTTAAAGTCTGCGTTCGTCGTCTCTCAGCACGAAAGCGCCTACGTGCTCGCCAAGGGCCCCCGCCGTCGTTTGAAAAAATGAGCTTGAGTTTGTTATTACTGAAAATGCAACACATGGTAATGGTGAAAAAAGACAGATATCTGTTAAGGAGCATCCAGGCTATATGAAAAATTTCAAATAATCCTTTCATACTTTTAACACCATCAGGTATCCATTACTGATACAAATTTCGGGGTGAAAAAGTCTGCTCAGCAGACTTAAATTTGCGCAGTGATGAATGAGTTTAAAGTAATAATCACACATTAAATGTGGCTTTGAATTTTATATATTCGTTATTTATCAGTTGGTTATGTTTTTAATATATTGGTTGTTAATTTTATTTCCATTTATGCAACATTAAACCTGTACAAGAATGCGATCTGTGTATAACTTTGTTGTCACTAAGGTGATTATTTTAACCGCAACTCTATAGAGAGAGAGCAACTATGCCCCAGAGAAAACAGGCCGTAACATTGTCTGGTTCGACGTTTTTACAGGCTTACCTTCCTTCGGAAGAAGAAACTATGGGGCGTGTAGTGGTTGAGCTTCTCGCAGCCGGTAAAAATTTAAATCGTAAAAACCTTTGCGCCAAACTGCTCAATCTTGTTGAAACGTCTGGCAGCGCTGATGAGGAACGTCAGTATATGCAACTCATCCGCCTGGTGCTTGAAAGAGATTCCTGATGGTTTTTCAATCCATGCAGACAGGTGCAATGGCAAGTCTTTATAAACGTATTTTGTGGTTTTAAGTCTTTTAAAGTTATTAGAGAATAACTCTGAACCAGTCTTCAGCGAGCCTGCTTTTGGGCAAAACGCCACTTCAGAGGTCATAAATATGTACAGAAGCGAAGATGAAAAGCTGACTGATGAGATTATGGGCGAAGCTGTGATTGCCTTGCTCAAGTCTAATAAATCTATTTCCGTGCAGAGACTCCTGTCTCAGCTTCAGTTTATGGTCGCCGTCGCGGATGACAGCCGGCGTAAAAATGCCTGCGAGCAATTAATAAATGAGATACGCCACGGTCTGAGTGAGCGTAGCAAACAGAACACTTATGAAATCAGAAGCACAGACAATGTGCGACACTTTTTCAATGCTGAAGGGCCACCTGATGACCACAAAAAGCACTAATTATTCCGATATAGCAACGCCAGCATTGAGTGATATGGCCTTGTCGAAAGGGACGAATAATACGCAAGACAGCCTTTATGCATACAAGGTTTATCAGCACTTTGTCAGCTCTGGAGAGTCTTACTCATCAGAAACTGAAGTATTGGGCTGCGCCATTCGGGCTATACTTGGAGAGCGAGGGCATGTGAATAACAAAGCGATTATTCTCCATCTCATTCTCCAGTTGGAAAGTTCCTCTGATGTGGTGAAGATGGATATCCTGCGCAATGCTTTAGAAATGGTAGTGGGTATTACACCAGACGATGCCGACATTTAAAGGTATAGGAATGCGTGTGTTGCAGTTATTTGGTTTTCAAACGCTGGCTGCCTGATGATGAGATCGCGATTTTCCTGAAATATCGAATGCTATGCCTGTAGCAGGTCAGGAATGAGGATCCCCCATGTTGATGTCAGCGTGAATCTAAATGAATGAACAGCTGACTGAGATGGAGGGGATGGAAATGCGGGATATGTTAAGTCCACCACTAATACTGACCGATTATATTTTCAACGACGATCCGTCAATGCTGACGGGAAACGAGATAATATCTTGTCTCTATGGCAGCCTGCTACGCCAGGGTAAATCTGTCTCGAATAAAGATATCATCTTATGTTTGATACGCAGCATTGAGAACGAAAAGGATCCGTTATTGTACGATGATTATTTGAAAGCACTGGAATTCATTGTTTACCGTACACCGGATGACTGGGAACGCTAGCTAATCAAATATATGACAATTATTGTCCCTGCAATACTGGCGGGGACAATATTCGAAAAATCAATCTCAGCTGAGTCGAATGGACGTTTCAACGACATAACGGTTATTACGCCTACCGACTTTCTTCAAATAACATCCTGAAAATTTTCAAAGTTGTTACTCCCATCATCAGGCTCTGGCCAACTAACGGTAGGGAAACTATTTTGCCCCGGGTGTGCAAAGAGTTTGCCCTGGAAATGTGAAATGCCGGCTGCATCCAGCCACATCCACTCTTCCGGTTTTTCAATTCCCGTTGCAATCACAGATATCTCCAGGGAAGAGCAGAATTTGATGATGGCCAGGACAATCGCCTGTTTGGGGCCGCTGGTATGCACATTGCGAATGATATCTTTATCTATCATGATTTTCTCTGGCTGAAATAGTGTCAGCAGCAATAACCCTGCGGATCCTGATCCAAAGTCATCGATAACCAAACGCATACCTGAAGCTTTGATGTTTGTTATCACTGCCGCAAAATTGTCCTCACGCGTTTTTTCACTGTTTTCAGAAATGGCGATAACAATTTGTTCGGGGACCATCGCGTTTTCCGCAACGACTTCCAGCAGCCGTCGAACAACATCAGGAACGGTCACCAGCGTCATGGGTAAAAATTTAAGCGTGAGGGATGTGTCACCAAGTCCCAGTTTTTGTGCCACCGAAACGGCGAGCATCTGGGCCTCGAAGTCTGCCTCATAAATATTTTTTTGAATAACGCGGGAGAAATAGGCGATGGGGGAGTTTCCCTCCGGCGCACAAAGCGCTGCTTCATAGGATGAAATGTGAAGGCTCAGTGGGTCAATAATTGGCATGAACGAAAAGCCGACCTCGTTGCATTGAGGTAAGGCGATCACTTCACCGTTATCACGTGCCGGCTTCGGAGGGAAAGACCAGACCCCGGAAGGTGGCAACTCCAGGTAGTTATCTTTTTCCCGTGCCTGCACAAAGGTACACAGAAACTGTAAAGCCCGGTCATCATAGCTGAGGCGATATTTTGATGTTCCCTTGTCCAGAACGGCCTGAAGCACGGTATCTTGTGACTGCGTCCTCAGGTCAAAAATCTCCATGCCGACCCTACCAAAGCGACGCGCAGGGGCATAATCGTGCATCAGTTCCACGATGTTATGGTGCCGCCGGTCTTGGCAAATGGTTGTAAATATTCTGACGACAGCCTCTTCTGGCCCTTCCAGTAGCTGAAAAAAATGCGTTCCGTCAAAAAGCAGGATCCCGGTGACAGAGGCCTCCTCATTTTTACAACTGGCTTGCGAAATCATGTTTTCAAGCAATGCCGGCAGGACGTGGTCGCTGATGCGACTGCGATAAAGGAGCGTGGAGAGCATAGGGCAATATTCCAAATCTTAAGATGTAAACTACTAAGGTTGTGGAGAAAATTCTCCTTTCACGGAGTCTTTGTGGATTACTCTTCCGGCGGAGTCTTATTGGCAACGAGAGAGATGGCATTACGTAATATGCTCTTCTGCAACAAATTGCCCGTGAGTTCGAGTTGTACGATGAGACGAAGGATGATGTCACTGAAGTTCAGTACGCCACGCGTACGGATAAGATCGCAGACGACCGCGCCTATCACTTCCAACTCACTCTCGTATATCTTACTAATGAGCTCGATATCGGCCGTCAGAACATCTGGGGTTTGTGGCTCGGGCTTCAATGCTCGCGCCGTATTGTCAGACGCCGACTCATCGGCATCGGTGGGATTCTTGGGCATACTGTTGCCTGGATATATACTTAAACGACAGTACCCGCATCCGGGATAGCGTGGTTCTTTGAGTAGACTGAAGCCTAAGCTGTGATTTTCCTTGCAGATACTGCTCACCGGGCACTTATCGTGCGCCGCTATTGGCCATATGAGAGATATACTGGCTGCTCTGTCAGCTTTTAAATCTTTTGTCCTGTCAAAGATCTTTTCGGAACACCAGTGAGAATGGATGCGCAGGCTAAAATTTGATCGACGTAGACATGCAGCTTAGCACCCATATCTTGTTTGCGCTGAAATTAATGTTAATTGCAGACTAAACAATTACTTATTTAGATAAAAACTACGGAATACAATTAATTTAATTACTAAACATCGGAAACTATAACTGCATGTTATGATATTTGAAGGAGTAATCCTCCTACCTAGTAACTAAATTTTGAACAGATTGTTTGACCTGCGCATGCGCGGGTTTTTTTGTGCCTGTATGAAACGCCAAATCTTCGAATTAGATAAGGATTACCCAACATATCAATCAATTAACATAATGAATAATGGTTATTATTGCTGCTTAGTCCATTACCGGACGTTCTATGATGTTTGCCCGCCTGAAGCGGGCTTTTTTTTAAACATCAATCAATCTCAATATGTTGAGCTGATCTTTATCCCCTCATTTCTAACATTCATATCTCGCAAAATGTGCGTTTGCGCCCTATATGCATTCATATCATTTGAATCTGCCTCTGTTTAGCAAGTATTCAGCCCGTTCCGGCTTTGCTCTGCAACTCTCGGTGACGCACCGGCCTGTTCCGCCTTTTACCGATCTTAGTGGCAGCAAAGCAATGGTGCCGTTGAAGGGCAGAAATTCTGATGCACAACTCACAAAAGTGGTTCTCGATAATGGTGAGATGGCGTTGTACCTGGATGGTTACTACCTGGGCAGTGAAGAGGGCAGCGGCCAGCGTATGACCCTGGATGAGATCGCGACGGCATTGCAAAAGGTGCCGGACATCTGCCTCCAAAATGTCGAGCGTCCCTGCCCGCCCTCGGAGGAATGGAGCTGGAATGATGTGGCGGCCGAAATCTTTACGCCGGTAGTGAACGGTTACAACCATTGGAGGGTAACGGTAGAAGCCTTTATGTCCAGGCTGTCTGCGTACCCTGCGGATGCACTCTGTTGCGGGACATTTTGGCTTGAAGAAGATTTTCTTGAGGTTGATGAAACGTTGACACCGGAGGAAATACACCGGGCAATGGAGATTGCCACCGATCATCACGATGCCAATATTGGTTACAACTGGGATTCTCTCCGTTACGCCGCCGAACTAGCCAAAGAATAAATAGCTTCCCCACCGGCGACGGCGGGGGAGTTTTTGGACTGCAGATAAGGATGTCGTGAAACTCCGCATTTTCAGGGTTGCCACGCTGCCGCGCACCAACCCGACTAAAAACGGACTCCGACAGCCTGAGTCGCTACGGCTAACGCCGTGCCTTCACTGTAGACGGGCCGCTGCGGCTGCAAGCAATTGTCTTGTGAAGTGGCTATTAGTTAGAGATTAGTTGCGGGTAGTACCATTACTGACAGTTTTGAGCGAGGAGCGGAAGTACGCATTTTATCTCTCAGTTGATTGAGGAATTACTAACTGGGCATAAAAATCAGCCATACAAATAAAACAGGTATTCTGAGCGCGCCATGAATTTTGGGGGTAGCGGGT
>Ga0308163_10001241_pt1 | contig 29810 bp, 25 predicted proteins | sample PhyTR1_FD_201037 | JGI IMG/M metagenome (GOLD analysis project Ga0308163, IMG submission 201037) | Phyllosphere microbial communities from UC Gill Tract Community Farm, Albany, California, United States - DLSLT.R1 | ecosystem: Host-associated > Plants > Phyllosphere > Unclassified | place: USA... | reverse complement strand
CCGAGCGGGCGACAGCAGCTTCAGCACGCGCTCTCTGTCCATGAGACCCGCCTCCACGACGAGGTCGGCGATGTTGCGCTTCGTCAGAAGGGCCGCATGTGCCAACGAGGATGCCGCTGAGTAGCCGATGTAGGGGGTGAGAGCGGTGACGACGCCGACGCTGGATGCGACCATGGCATCGAGCCGTTCGTGATTGGCCGTGATGCCGTCGATGCAGTTGATGCGCAGCGTTCGGCAGCCCTGCCTCATCCACGCCAGGCTCTGCAGCAGGGAGTGGGCGATGACAGGCTCGAAGGCGTTGAGCTGCAGCTGGCCGCCCTCGGCTGCCATCGTGACGGTAAGGTCGGCGCCCGCCACAGAGAAGGCGATCTGGTTGACCACCTCGGGAATGACGGGGTTCACCTTGCCGGGCATGATGCTGGAACCCGCCTGGCGCGGCGGCAGGTTGATCTCGCCGAAACCGGCCTGGGGCCCGCTCGAGAGGAGCCTGAGGTCGTTGCAGATCTTCGACAGCTTGATGGCACTGCGCTTCAGGATTCCCGACAGCTGCATGAAGACACCGGCGTCGCTGGTCGCTTCGATGAGGTCGGCCGCGGTGATGTGCTCGTAGCCGGTCAAGGCGCTGAGGTGGGCACGCACCGATTCGACATAGCGAGGGTCGGCCGTGATGCCGGTGCCGATGGCCGTGGCGCCGAGATTGATCTCCCACAACAGCGGGACCGTCTCTTCCAGCCGGTCGAGGTCTTCTGTGAGGGTGGTCGCGAAGCCGTGGAACTCCTGGCCGAGGGTCATCGGCACCGCGTCCTGCAGCTGCGTGCGGCCGACCTTGAGCACGCCGACGAACTCCTTGCCCTTCGCGGCGAACGAGTCGCGCATCAGCGCGTGCTCGACCAGCAGTCGTTTGAGCGAGAAGCACAGCGCGAGTTTCACCGCCGTCGGGTACGTGTCGTTGGTGCTCTGGCTGCGGTTGACGTCGTCGAGGGGATGCAGCAGGTCGTACCGCCCCTTCTCTTCGCCCGCGAGCTGGAGGGCGACGTTGGCGATCACCTCGTTGGTGTTCATGTTCGTCGACGTGCCGGCGCCTCCTTGGATGACGCCCACGACGAACTGGTCGTGGTATTCGCCCTGACGGATCGCCTCGCACGCCGCATCGATCATGGCCCCCTTCTCTGCCGAGAGAACGCCGATCTCGACGTTCGCCCTGGCGGCGGCCTGCTTGACGATCACGAGCGCGTCGATCAGATCGGGGTAGACCGAGATGGGTCGACGGCTGATCGGAAAGTTCTCGAGTGCTCGCGCTGTGTGCACCCCCCAGAACGCATCGAAGGGAATGTCGACACTGCCGAGCGAGTCGGTCTCGGTGCGAAAGCGGGTAGCCGTCGAAGGCTTGGCCGCGGTCTCGGCCGAGGTCTGCGCGGCGAGTCTCTCAGCGGCCGTTGTGGGCGCCGTCGTCGGGGCATTCTCCATGTGAATATCAGCTCCATTGCTTGGTGAAAAGGGCTCGTGGCCCAGCAACCAACCCTAGCTCAGCCTGCGAAGGAGGCCGCGGATGAATGAGGTGCGCTTGGGCGTGTACGGCGGGTACACCAGACCGAGGGTGTCGGGCGACAGGGGCTTCGAGAACACCGCCTTCTCGTGGCTGAACGTCTCCAGGCTCCGCCTTCCGTGATAGCTGCCGGTTCCACTCTCGCCGACGCCACCGAACGGCAGATCTGGAACGCTCAAATGCGCCACGGCGACGCCGAAACCGACGGCGCCAGAGGACGTCTCGGTCAAGAACCTGCGCCGCGCCGACGTGTCATCGGTGAAGGCATACAGGGCGAGCGGTTTGTCACCGGAACGAATGTAGGCGATGGCGTCGTCGAGCCCGGTCACGGTCACGATCGGGAGGATCGGTCCGAAGATCTCTTGCGCCATGACATCGTCTCGTCGATCGACATCGGTCAGCACGGTCGGCTCGATGTAGCGCTCCGACGCTTCGGAGCGGCCTCCGATAGCGGCGTTGCCTGCCTCCGCGAGTGCCGACAGACGGCCGAACTGAGCGTCGTTGACGATCCGCCCGTAGTCCGCGGTCTGGCGCGGGTCGTGGCCGTAGAGCGAACCGATCGCTCCTCGCAGCGCCTCGACGAGGCGACCCGCGACATCCGGTGTTGCCAGCACATAATCGGGGGCGACGCACGTCTGACCGGCGTTCAGAAACTTGCCCCACGCGATCCGTCTCGCCGCGGCGTCGATATCGACCGTGTCGTCGACGTAGACCGGTGACTTTCCCCCGAGTTCGAGCGTCACCGGCGTAAGATTCTTGGCCGCTGCAGCAGCGACGATTCGTGCAACCCTCGAGTTGCCCGTGTAGAAGATGTGGTCGAAGCGCTCGGCGAGCAACTCGGTCGTCTCGTCGACCCCGCCCTCGACGACGAGAACCGACTGGGCGTCGAGATAGCGCGGCAGGAAGCGTGCCATGACGGCGGAGGTCGCGGGCGCGAGTTCGCTCGGTTTGAGGACGACCGCGTTGCCTGCTGCGAGCGCGCCGACCAGCGGCGCGAGGAGAAGCTGAACCGGGTAGTTCCAAGGGGAAATGATGAGGACGACACCCAGCGGCTCGAGCATGACGGATGCGGATGCCGGAGCCAGAGCCAGGGGAACCCGCACGGGGCGCGGACGGAGCCAGGACTTGAGGTTCGAGATCGTGTGGGAGACCTCGGCCAGAACGACGCCGATCTCGGTCAGTTGCGACTCGCCGGGGTTCTTGGCCAGGTCGTCGCGGAGAGCACGCTCGAGTTCGGGGCCACGCTCGACGAGGAAGGCACGGAGGCCGGTGAGCTGCTCCAGCCTCCATCGGAGCGACCGCGTGCGCCCCGAATCGAAGCTGCCGCGAACAGCGGAGATGAGTTCGGGAATCGCCGGAGTTGAATCCATGGCCACGACCCTAGCGTCACCGACCTCACGACGAGTGGAAAACCGGCACGATCAGATAGATGCCGAAGAGCACCGCGCCACTGCACAGCGTGAAACACGCGATAGCGGCTACCGTCGCCCATCGAGGTCGCCGCTCCGTCTGGCCGCCCACAACCGAGACGGAACCCGACGGCGTGGTCTCGATGATGCCGGGGGTGTCGTCGGCGTCGAGGCCGCGCCCGACGTTCAACAGCCTCAGGCCGAAGGCGAACAGGCTCACGACGACAGACGCCGAGACGAGTGCTGCTGCTGCCACGATGGCGAACGCTGCCCAGTCGATCATTCGGCTGCCTGCCTCTTCTTCTTGCGGTTCTTGCGAGTGGCTTTCGGCGTGCGCACTGCGCCCACAGCTGCGTCGACCTCGCTGACGACGGTTCCGCTCGTGACCTTGTCACGAGACGAGATGATAAAGATCGCCACGATCACACCGAGACCGAGCACCGCATCGATGACAATACCGACCGGGCCGATGCTGGCGAGCAGTGCAGCCACGGCGCCGACGGCAGCAGCAGCAGGGAGCGTCAAGAGCCATCCGAGAGCGATGCGTCCGGCGGTGCGCCAACGCACGGACGCTCCCTTTCGTCCGAGACCCGACCCGATCACAGAACCGGATGCGACCTGGGTGGTCGACAGGGCGAAGCCCAGGTGGCTCGACGCGAGGATGGTCGCTGCGGTACTGGTCTCCGCCGCGAATCCTTGCGCCGGCTTGATGTCGGTGAGACCCGTTCCCATCGTCTTGATGATGCGCCAGCCACCCGTGTAGGTTCCCAGCGCGATCGCGAGGGCACAGGCGGCGATGACCCAGAACTCCGGACCCGTGCCGACGGCCTGGGCTCCGGTGGCGATCAGGGTGAGGGTGATCACTCCCATCGTCTTCTGCGCGTCATTCGTGCCGTGCGCGAGCGCGACCAGCGACGACGAGAAGATCTGCGCGTAACGGAAGTTGCCGCGGCCGAGGCCGCGTCCCGTCGCGGGATCACGCGTGATGGCATACGCGAGCCGCGTGGCGACGAAGGCGACGACGCCGGCGACGATGGGCGCGACGAGTGCGGGAAGCACGACCTTCGACACGAGGACGGTGAAGTCGACCGACCCGAGGCCCGCCCCGACGATCGCCGCGCCGATCAGACCTCCGAAGAGCGCGTGAGACGAACTCGACGGAAGGCCGAAGAGCCACGTGACCATGTTCCAGCAGACGGCTCCGATCAGGCCGGCGAAGATCATCTCCGGCGTGATCTGGATTCCTCCGTCGCCCTCCTTGATCAAACCGCCCGAGATCGTGCGAGCGACCTCGGTGCTGAGGAAAGCGCCGACGAGGTTGAGGACCGCAGCGAGTGCGACGGCCATTCGCGGCTTCAGTGCACCCGTGGCGATGGGGGTGGCCATCGCATTCGCGGTGTCGTGGAAGCCGTTCGTGAAGTCGAAGAAGAGGGCCAGAACGATGACCAGGACAACGATGAGGGTGAGATCCACCAGCGACTCTCTCTAGAGGTGCACACACGTTCGCGCAGGGGAATTTCACCGCTTCACTTCGCGATGAGTTCACACACTATTAGGGTGTCTAGGGTTGCCCTGTTCCCGGGCATCTCGATAATCGCATCCTTCGCTCCGCACGGTCAACTTCTCCGGCGGGTCCCGAGCAGATGGACCTGAATCCCCTCATGCGCCGACAGCTCGTGCTCGTGTGCGCAATCGTGCTCGCGTCCCTTGCGCTCGGCGGATGCCAGCCGACGTCGGACCCGGCAGTACCCGAGCGCGTCGCCGCAGCATCCGGAGCGGAACCGGCGGCGCAGGCTCTGGTGGGCGGTGTGACGAGCGAGATCTTCTCGAGCGCGTCGAAGCCGACAGACACTCAGGTGCTGTTCATTCACGGCGGGTCGTACGTGCACGAGGCTTCGGCCCTTCACGCTCCGTTCTTCGAGAAGGTTCTTCGCAACGCGAACGCGACGATCACCATGCCGGTCTACGCCTTGGCTCCCGGGCACGGTTACCGTGTCGCGTACAAGCAGGTGCTCGACGTCTACCTCGAGCTGCGGGCAGCGCACCCCGATTCACCGATCGTTTTGATGGGCGGCTCCGCAGGCGGCGGCTTCGCGCTGGGCTTCGCGCAGAGCCTCGTGGAACAAGGCCTCCCTCAACCGGATCGCATCATTCTGATCTCGCCATGGCTCGACCTGACCCTCACGAATCCCGAGATCCCCGCTATCGACGCGACGGACGTGCTGCTCGACCGCAAGGCCCTCGTACCGAACGGTCTCGCGTGGGCCGACGGCGACGATCCCCAGAGCTACAGACTCAGCCCCATCAACGGATCACTCGTCGGGCTCGCTCCGACGACCGTGTTGGCTGGCACGAACGACATCCTCTACCCGGATGCGCAGAGGCTCGAGGTCCGGGCGAAAAAGGCGGGTCTCGATTTCGAGCTGGTCTCCTTCTCTGGAGCGAACCATGTCTTCGCGATGTCGTCGGGAGCATCGGGCGACGAGGCTCGCAGCATCGTCGAGAAGCTCATCAGCACTCTCGACTGAGTGTCACTGCTCGTTGTCGGTCACTGCTCGTTGTCGGTCACTGCTCGTTGTGCGTGACGGGGTCTGCACCGAACAGCCGCCCGTCGGGCCGCCCCAGCAGAGTGATGGCCTCCATCTCGTACGAGGAGAGCTCGAAGCCGAAGACGTCGAGATTCTCTTCCTGTCGCACCGGATCAGCTGACTTCGGAAGCGGCACACTGCCGAGTTGAACGTGCCAGCGAAGCACGACCTGGGCCTCGGTCACGTCGTGTTCCTTGGCAGCCTCGACGATGACCGGCGACGTCAGCACGTCTGACCCTTTACCCAAGGGACTCCACGATTCCGTGCGGATGTTGTGCACCTCGTGGAATTCCAGGAGCGCGAGCTGAGGGAAGTAGGGATGCAGTTCGACCTGGTTCACCGTGGGCAGCACTCCCGTCTCCGATTGCAGGCGGGTGAGGTACTCCTCGGTGAAGTTCGAGACGCCGATCGATCGCGCGAGGCCCTGCTCGTGCAGCTGCACCATTGCCCGCCAGCTGTCTACGTAGCGGTCGTCGCCCGGATTCGGCCAGTGGATGAGATAGAGGTCGATGCGTTCGAGCCCGAGCCTGTCGAGCGACTCCTGGAACGAGGCGAGGGTGCTCTCGTATCCGTGGGCGCGACCCGGAAGCTTCGTGGTCACGACGATGTCGTCACGCGGTACGTCGGAGTTCCGTACCGCCTCCCCCACGGCATCCTCGTTGCCGTAGTTCACAGCACTGTCGATCAATCGATACCCTGCGGTCAGGCCTGCGCCCACCGCGGTCACCGCCTCGGCTCCCTTCAACGGATAGGTGCCCAGCCCCACGGCCGGGAGGGTGTTGCCGTCTGCAAGCAGATGAGTGGGTGCGATCGTCATGTATCGAGCCTAAACCTGTGCGCGGCAAGCCCCCTGGGTGTCGACATCTGCCCGGGGTATGGTCAAGGAATGAGCGCTGGTGCAGTCCGTCCTGATCGCCGTCCAAACACTCTGCCCGGCTGGGTCGCCCGCCAACGGTGGTACCAGAGCGCGGCCCAGACCGCCGAGCTCGTCCTCGTCGGCGAGTGGCTTCTTCCGCCGGCGCCCGACGGCACCGCCTTCGTGACGCATCTGCTTCGCGACGGGTCGGGCGGCGCATCCACTCTGTATCAGGTGCCGCTCGCCTACCGATCCGCACCCATGTCGGACGCCGCCGAGTCCACGCTCGTCGGCACCGTAGAGGGCGACGTCGACGGCTCACCGGCCACACTGTGGGTCTACGACGCTCCACATGACCCGGCGTACTGCGCCGCGCTGCTCGCATTCATGCTCGACGGCGGCGTGAGCCTCGAGAGCGCGCATTCGTCGGGAGCCGCGGCGGCGGGGCATCGCCATCCGACGGCGTCGAACTCCGTCTTCGCTGCGGCACATGTGCTCCGCGGCGAGCAGTCGAACACGTCGATCATCTTCGAGACCGTCGATTCCGCAGGCGAGCCGTCGCTGCCCGTCATCTGCAAGGTCTTCCGCACCCTCCACCACGGTGAGAACCCCGACATCGTCGTTCAATCGGCGCTCGCGGAGGCCGGCTGCACGCTCGTTCCTCCGTCTGTCGGCTACGTCTCCGGAGTCTGGCGGGCTGAGGCATCGGACGACTCTCCCGTGGACAGCGGGCATCTCGCGTTCGCTCAGCGATTCCTGCCGGGTGTGCGAGACGCCTGGCGCGTCGCCCTCGAGGCCGCGGAACAGGGCGAGGACTTCAGCGACCGAGCACGAAGCCTCGGAGCGGCAACCGCGGAGGTGCACGCTGTTCTCGCCGACATCCTGCCGACGGTAGCTGCCTCGACAGACGAGAGGGCGCAGGTCGCGGCCAGCATGCGTCGTCGGCTGGGCGCCGCCGTGGCCGAGGTGCCCGAACTCGAGGTCTACGCATCCGCCGTCGACGCTGTCATCACGCGGGCGGAATCGGCTGAGTGGCCTCGCCTCCAGCGCATCCACGGCGACTATCACCTCGGTCAGGTCGTCGCAGTTCCCGATCGTGGGTGGGTTCTCCTCGACTTCGAGGGCGAGCCCCTCCGGCCGCTTGCCGAACGGTCGCAACCCGATCTCACTCTCCGTGATGTGGCCGGCATGCTCAGGTCGTTCGACTACGTCTCCGGTTCCTACGAGCAGGCCCACCCGGGTGAATCCGCTCGCGACTGGGCCTCGGCGTCCCGAGCGGCGTTCCTCCAGGGATATTCCGAACGCGCCGGCATCGACGTCGCCCACTTCCGCGTGCTTCTCGACGCACTCGAGATCGACAAGGCACTCTACGAATCCATCTACGAGGCTCGAAATCGTCCCGCATGGCTGCCGATACCCGTGACCGCTATCTCCCGACTGATTGCCCTGCCGTGACCAAATTCACGGACGCTCCGCGAGCGGAGCGACGACCGTCTCCGCGCATCCACCACGGCGACACCGTGATCGACGACTTCGAGTGGCTTCGCGACAAAGACGACCCCGCCGTTCGCGCCTATCTCGACGAGGAGAATGCGTTCGCAGAGGCCTCGACAGAGCATCTCGCGGGGCTTCGTCGATCGATCTTCGACGAGATCAAGTCCCGCACGCTCGAGACAGACTTGTCGGTGCCCGTTCGTCAGGGTCGGTACTGGTACTACTCGCGAACGGTGGAAGGCCAGCAGTACGGCATCCACTGCCGGATTCCCCTCGCGCGTGACGACGATTGGACACCTCCCGACGTCTCCTCTGGCGACAGTCGAGAAGAGGTCCTCCTCGACGACAACGTAGAGGCGGAGGGATACGATTTCTACTCACTCGGGAGTTTCGATGTCTCGACCGACGGACGGCTGCTCGCCTACTCGGTCGACACCACCGGCGACGAGCGGTACACGCTCTACATCCGTGACCTCGAGACGGGCATCAATCGAGCCGACGTGGTGCCCAACACCTTTCCGGGCGCGACCTTCTCACCCGACGCGAGCGTGGTCTTCTACCCGACCGTCGACGACGCCTGGCGCCCCGACACCATCTGGCGCCACGCGGTCGGCACCCCGGCATCCGACGACATCGCCGTGTTCACCGAACCCGACGAACGATTCTGGGTCGGCGTCGGGCTCACCCGCAGCGGTAGGTATCTCGTGCTCGACGTCGCGTCGAAGATCACCAGCGAGGTGCGACTCCTCGACACGCGCGACCTGTCGGGCGATTTCGAGATCGTCTGGCCGAGGCGAGAGGGAGTCGAGTACCAGGTCGAGCACGCCATCGTTGCGGGAGAAGACCGTCTGCTCATCGTGAACAACGATGGTGCCGAGGACTTCCAGGTGATCGATGTGCCGGCGGACCGTCCGCTCAATGAGAGCTCGTGGCGAATACTCGTGCCGGCCAGCCCCGGACGGCGCGTCGAAGAGGTCGACGCCTTCGCCGACCATCTCACCCTCGAGTATCGCCGCGACGGACTCACTCGAGTCGCTGTCATCAGGCTTCGGGGCGGCACCCAACCATTCGGCCCCATCGAGGAGATCCCGTTCGACGAGCCCCTCTTCCAGGTCGGCACGGGCGGCAATCCGGAGTGGACGCAACCGACGGTGCGACTCGGCTACACGTCGTTCGTCACTCCGTCGACGGTCTATGACTTCTCGGTCGCCGACAACACGATGACTCTTCTGAAGCGGCAAGCGGTGCAGGGCGACTACGACCCCGACGACTACCAGCAGGAGCGCGTCTGGGCGACGGCGTCGGATGGCTCGCGCATCCCGATCTCGCTCGTCAGCCGTCGAGTCGACGGACCGCACGCACCCCGCCCGACGCTCCTCTACGGCTACGGCTCGTACGAGGCCAGCATCGATCCAGGCTTCTCGGTTCCGAGGATCTCGCTCCTCGACCGCGGAGTCGTCTTCGCCATCGCTCATGTGCGGGGTGGTGGGGAGCTGGGTCGGGCCTGGTACGAGCAGGGAAAGATGCTGGCGAAGAAGAACACCTTCACCGACTTCGTCGCAGCGGCCGACGAACTCATCGCGTCTGGCAGAACGCGCCCTGAGCTCTTGGTGGCGCAGGGTGGGAGCGCGGGAGGACTGCTCATGGGCGCCGTCGCGAACATCGCCCCGGATCGATTCGCCGGAATCCTCGCGCAGGTTCCGTTCGTCGACGCTCTGACGTCGATTCTCGATCCGGATCTGCCGCTCACGGTGATCGAGTGGGACGAATGGGGTGACCCGCTGCACGACGCAGAGGTCTACGCATACATGAAGTCTTACTCGCCCTACGAGAACGTGCGCGACGACATCCGGTACCCGCCCATCCTGGCGGTGACGAGCCTGAACGACACGCGAGTCCTCTATGTCGAGCCGGCCAAATGGACGGCGCGGCTCAGACAAGCGGGCGCTCCCGTGCTGTTGCTGACCGAGATGACGGCCGGACACGGCGGGGTGAGCGGTCGATACGAAAGGTGGAAGGAAGTCGCCCAGGAGTACGCCTGGGTGCTCGACCGCATGGGCCTCCGAACCGCAGCGCTCATCAAAAATAGCTAGGAATCTGCGCGCCGTTTACCTGTCATTCAAGGAGGCATGGTTTATTGGATGCAAACGCACGGAGGTCGCCCGAGCCTTCGGCATCACACCCGAGGTTGACATGCCTGTCAGAACCGCCGAGTACCCCCGCCCCGATCACTTCATCCTGCATCTGAGTGACACGCACTTCATCGGGGAAGACGGTCTTCTCTACGGGGCCGTCGATGCAGAGGCCCACCTCGCCCAGTTGCTGAGCGAACTCGAGAGTTCGAATGCCAGGCCAGAGGCCATCGTCTTCACGGGAGATCTCGCCGACAAGGGCGATCCCCGCGCTTACGAGAAGCTCCGCGCCATGGTCGAACCCGTGGCCGCACGGCTGGGTGCCCAGCTCATCTGGGTGATGGGAAACCACGACAACCGTGCGTCGTTCCGGGCGGGCCTGCTCGGTCAGCTTCCCTCGATGAAGCCCATCGACAGGGTTCACGACGTGAACGGACTGCGGGTCATCGCGCTCGACTCCAGCGTGCCTGGCTCTCACTACGGCGAGATCACGCCGGAGCAGCTCGACTGGCTTGCCGAGGAGCTCTCCTCCCCCGCTCCCCACGGCACCATTCTCGCTTTGCATCACCCGCCCGTGCCCAGCGTTCTCGACCTGGCCGTTCTCGTCGAGTTGAGGGATCAGTCGGCCCTGGCCGAAGTTCTCGAGGGAACAGACGTGCGTTCCATCCTCGCGGGGCACCTGCACTATTCGAGCACCGCAACCTTCGCCGGCATCCCCGTGTCTGTCGCCTCGGCCACGTGCTACACGCAAGACCTCAATGTCCCCGTGGGTGGCACGCGAGCTCGAGACGGCGCACAGGGATTCAACCTCGTGCACGTCTACGAGAACACGATCCTGCACACCGTCGTTCCGATCGGAACGTACAGCACGACGTCGTACACCTCGGCCGAGGAGACCGCGCGCATCCTCGAACGCGAGAACGTCGTGATCCGTCCGGCGAAGCCGACGGCGATTCCTATCGACCCGGTGCTGACCGTTCCCCAGCTGCTGCCCCAGGAAGTCCCGATCTCTTCCTAAGCGAATCGTTCGTTCGCTCAGGAAGCGTACTTCTGAGGCCGGCAGTTCTCAGGCGGACGTCTTCTCCCAGGGCGCCGGGATGGGGAAATACTTCTCGAGGAAGTCGACCATCAGCTCGGCGCGTTCGTCGGCCGGAACCTCCGGAAAACTGCCATCGTTCAGACAGAAGAGGTCGTACTGCCGCCGACGTAGCAGCGCCGGTAGCCTGCCGAGCCCGCTCTTCAGCGTGGTGTCGACGTACAGCACCTTCGCGTCGTCCTGAGTGACGGCCCGCCCCTCGAGGAGCGCGTAGTAGTGGTAGAGCGAGTTGGTGACCGAGATATCCGACTTCGATCGGAACCGACTGGCGGCCGTGCGCCGGAACTCCTCGGGAAAGTCCGCCTCGAGGAGTTCGATGACGCTCTTGCGCAGCGGCGCGGGCGTGTGCTCGAGGTGACGGGTGATGACGTGGCCGAACTTCTTCAGGAGAAGGTCGCGGTTGATCCGGGCCGAGTTCTCGAAACCACTGCGGCTGGGATCGCTGAAGCCCAGGCCGATGCGCGTCGTCGCCTCGATGAACTTGGTGACGCCGCCCGATGAGAAGAACATCGAGGGAGGAACAGGACGGCCGAAGAACATGTCGTCGTTCGAATACAGGAAGTGCTCGCTGAGGCCCGGGATGTTGTGCAGCTGGCTCTCGACAGCCTGCGAGTTGTGCGTGGGCAGCACCGAAGGGTCGGCAAAGAACTGTTCGCTTCGCATGAGTTGCACGCGGGGGTGGTCGTCGAGCCATGCCGGACGCGGCGAATCCGTCGCGATGAAGATGTTTCGAACCCACGGGGCGAAGAGGTAGACCGATCTGAGGGCGTACTTGAGCTCATCGACCTGGCGGTAGCGGGCGTCGGCCTCGTCTCCCTCGCCGACGACGACACCCTCCATGCGGGCCGCTCTCGCCTTCTGATATTCGACATCGTTGCCGTCGACCCACGAGAAGACGAGGTCGATGTCGAAGGTGACGTCGGTCGCGTGCGGCTCGAACATGCCCTGGAAGGTGTCCCAGCTGCGGCCGTACAGTTCGACGGTCGCGGGAATCGCCTCCACCAGGGGCAACTCTCGACGGGTGAGCGAGTTCTCGACGGGACACACGTAGTGGTCGCCTTCGATACTCCAGAACTGCAACTCGATGCCGGTCGACGACCCGTAGCTGAGCCCCCCCAGGGGCTCGAGCCTCGGACGGAAGAGCCGGAAGATCATTGCGGAGCGCTTCTCCGAGAGAAGTCCGTCTCCTAACAAGACCGGTGGGCGACGCCGGCCGCCGACCGTGCGCGAGTAGAACGGCTCGTCGGCGCAGGCGAGCGCGAGAGTCTTCTCGACTCGTCGGCGCAGCGGCGCGTCGACCACGAGGACCGGGCGCTCATCATTTCCGCGCACGAGAACGAAATCGATGCCCCCCGCGATGAAGGCGTCGCGAATGAAGAGCAGGTCTTCGACCATGGCCTGGTGCGGCGTCAGCGACGTGTTGATGAGGGTCGCAAGCCCCTTCTTGATGATGACGTCGGGCCGACCGTGGACCTCGGGCCACGAGCGAGGTGCGCCATGTACCCCCGTGGCTGCTGTGAAGAGTTCTTCGGGGGTGAAAGCCTCGACACCTTCGTCGATGTCGATGTTGTGAGTGGCAGAGCTTCCGGACAAGTAGATATCAAGCCTTTCCGAGCAGTACGGGGCGGCCCCAGTTTTCGCTTCCGTTATTCTATCGTGCGTCCGCGACGCCGGACGCGATGCGTTATTACAGCCAACCCCGGCGGCGGAACATCACGTACAGGCCCGTCATGGCGACCAGCATGACGCCGATCGCCACGGGGTAGCCGTACTGCCAGTGCAGCTCGGGCATGGCGTCGAAATTCATGCCGTAGATGCCCGCGATCACCGTCGGAGCGAAGAAGATTGCGGCCCAGGCCGAGATCTTCTTCACCTCCTCGTTCTGCCGGTTGCTCGCCTCGGCGAGCACCTTCATGTCTTCGTTCTGGCGCTGGGCGACGAGCGTCGCGTTCACGGCCAGGATCTCGCGGAGCGTGCCGCGGAATCCCTCGACGCGATCGTTCACGACGGCGGTGTGGTCGGCCACGTCGCGCAGTGCTCGGCGAAGCTCGAGGTTGGTCTCGAACGCGTCGAATCCGGCGCGGAGGGTCTCGAGCATGCCCACGAGCGGAAGGGTCGCGCGTTGGAAGTCGAGCACCTCCTGCGAGAGTTCGTAGATGCGCCTCGACACTTCGGCGTCGCCCGCGAAGACCTGCGCCTCGATCTCGTCGATGTCGTTCTCGAGCCCTGAGACCACAGGCAGATATTGATCGACGACCGCGTCGAGGATGCCGTAGAGCACCGCGACCGGGCCGAGTGCGAGCAGTTCTGGTTCGGCTTCCATGCGCTGGCGCACGACGGCGAGATCCGGTGACTCGCTGTGCCTGACCGAGACCACGAAGTTGGGCCCGACAAAGAGATGCAGTTCGCCGAAGTCGACTTCTTCTCGCTCGTCGGAATAACTGGCCGCCCTGAGTACGACGAAGAGGGTGTCGCCGTAGCGCTCGAGCTTCGGGCGCTGGTGCGCGCCGATCGCATCCTCGACGGCGAGGGGGTGCAGGTCGAATTCCTTCTGGATGGCGGCCAGCTCTGCCTCGTTGGGCCGATAGAGGCCGATCCACGCCATCGAGTCGGTGAAACGGGCGCATCCCGACAGCGTGTCCTCGAGGCTCATCGGCGAAAGAACGCGACGGCCGTCGGCGTACACGGCGTTGTCGACCGTGCTGCTGTGCCGGGGCGAGGGCACCGTGTCGACCTTGGCGACGGACGGCGTGTGCGGGTGAGATCCCGGTCGGAGCGACGACATCGCCCGGAGGGCCTGGGACACGCTGGGCTTCTTCATCGTCACCTCTTCTGCACGCGCCCGGATTTGGGCGGTTAACCTTGACACATGGATGTGAACGAGACATGAACGACGACCTGAGCACGGCCGGCTCCTACGTGACCGCCGGAGCAGAATTCACCCGCGACACCAACTACATCGACGACCGCATCACGGCCTTCACGACGGAGTCGGGTCGCGACAACGAAGGAAGTCTGCTCTGGCCGGTCGAATCCGACCGCTACCGGCTGATCGTAGCCAGGGGGTGCCCGTGGGCCAACCGCGCCGTCATCTCTCGCAGACTTCTCGGTCTCGAGAACGCCATCTCTCTCGGCATCGCCGGCCCCGTGCACGACAAGCGCAGCTGGAGCTTCGACCTCGATCCCGACGGCCTCGACCCCGTGCTGCGCATCCCCCGCCTGCAGGACGCGTTCCTGGCACGTTTCCCCGACTACCCGCGCGGCATCACCGTTCCCGCGCTCGTCGAGGTGTCGAGCGGACAGGTCGTCACCAACGACTATCCGCAGATCACCATCGATTTCGCACTCGAGTGGACCGCCTTCCATCGTGAGGGGGCACCGCAGCTCTACCCAGAGCCCCTCAGAGCCGAGATCGACGAGATCAACTCCGTGGTCTTCTCCGACGTGAACAACGGCGTCTACCGCTGCGGTTTCGCCGGATCACAGAAGTCTTACGAGCGCGCCTACCGCACGCTCTTCGCCCGGCTCGACTGGCTCACCGAACGGCTCAGCACGAGACGCTACCTCGTGGGAGACACGATCACCGAAGCCGACATCAGACTATTCACGACTCTCGTTCGCTTCGACGCCGTCTACCACGGCCACTTCAAGACGAATCGGCAGAAGCTCACCGAGATGCCCGTGCTCTGGGCATACGCGCGCGACCTGTTCCAGACACCCGGTTTCGGCGACACGATCGATTTCGAGCAGATCAAACAGCACTACTACATCGTGCACACCGATCTGAATCCGACCCAGATCGTGCCGGTCGGTCCGGATGCGACCGGCTGGCTCGAGCCGTCGGGTCGCGAGGTCCTGGGCGGGCGTCCGTTCGGAGACGGCACGCCGCCTCCTCCCCCGCCCGCGGCCGAGAGAGTGCCCGATCTGATCTGATCCGCACCTACCCCGAGAATCGAGCAGGCGCGGAGCGCCGACCTAGCCCTCCAGCGCCTGCTCGAGAAGGTGCACGAGCGCATCCAGCTGCACGCTGTCGCCCGACGACACCTCTTCGTCACTGCCGTCGAGGGCGCGGGCCGCGAGACCCTGCTTGCTGTCGATGAGCTCGGCGATCTTCGCGTCGATCGTCTGGGCTGCCACGATGCGCCACGCCGTCACGGGCTCCTCCTGGCCGATCCGGTGCACACGGTCGATCGCCTGCGTCTGCTCGGCGGCAGTCCACGACAACTCGGCGAGCACGACGTTCGACGCGGCCTGGAGGTTGAGTCCGACGCCAGCGGCGGTCAGCGAGCAGACCGCGACCGAAACGGCGGAATCGTTGTTGAACGCGTCGATCTCCTTCTGACGGTGCAGCGCCGACTGGTCTCCGCGGATGGAGACCGTCTGCAGCCCCGCCTTGGCGAAAGCCTCCTCAGCCTGGTCCATCACGTCGATGTGCTTGGCGAAGAATACGACCTTGCCCACCGATCGGGCGAGCTGGGCCGTGTAGTCCGCGGCGAGCGACGCCTTGGCTTGGCCGATGAGCCTCACCATGGTGAAGACGTTGTCTCCACTGCCACCCTGAGCCTTCGACTCCTCGACCTCCTGACGCGCGACCGCCCGCATGAGGTTCTCTGTCGAGACCTCGGCATCCGGGTCTGACTTCGTACGCGCGGCGAGCAGCCTCTTATAGCGAGTGACGAGTCGACGACCGAGCTCGGCCTCCGCTTCTCTGATCGAGCGGCCCAGATCGTCGTCGAGTTCGACGGGAAGATCGACGATCCTCTTTGCCGGCAGGTCGGCGGCCACGTCGAGCTTGCGACGTCGCACGATTCCCATGTCGATGACTGCCTCGCGTGCCTCTGAGAAGAATCCGAAGTCGGCGGGGGTGAGCCCGGTCTCCTCGAGCTTCTCCATGAGCTGCGGTGTCGGTTTGGTGCCGTCGATCCAGCCCAGGAGCTGCCAGATCGCACGGAAGTCGTCGATGTCGTTGATGAGCGGTGTACCCGTGAGCGCCATCATCAGAGGGTTGCCGCCCGGCGCCTGCGACCGGATGCGCTCGGCGAGGGCGAGCACGTGCTTCGACCGCTGCGACGACAGGTTCTTGATGAAGTGCGCCTCATCGACGACCATGCCGCGGAACCCGAGGGTGCTCAGCCAGGCGAGGTGCCGGTCGAGCACTTCGTAGTTCACGATCACGACGTCGGCGAACGCGTCGAGACCTGCTCCGTCACCGTGGATGACCGTCGCGCGCCGGTAGGGAGTCCACAACTCGACCTCGCGCGCCCAGTTCATCTTCACAACGTTCGGCACGACGGCGAGCAGCGGGTATGCGTCGGCGACGGATGCGGCCAGCAGCGACTGGGCCGTCTTTCCGAGACCGGGTTCGTCTGCGAGCAGGAACGAACGGTGACCCTGAGCCACGCTTGCTACGAAACGCGCCTGGTGTCGCATGAGCTCTTGTCCAGGGGGCGAGAGCCTGTCGATGCGGGGTGCCTCAGGAAGCTCCATGCTGGCGACCTGACCTCCCGCTCCGTACTCGAAAGCGCGAAACAGCGGCCCGAGCAGCTCCCAGTTCGATAGCCGGCCGTGCGACGAGTGCTTCTGCGTCGAGGCGGACGAGAAGTCGGGGGCCAGGAACGGGTTCGCGAGCTGCCGCGCCTTCACCGACTGCGGAATGACCTGTCGCTCGGCGAGCTCCGGAGGCAGCATGGTGGTCTGTTTGGGTGCTTCGACGACGTCGTCGGGCACGTCCACGCCAGCCTCCTCGAGGTACTGCCGGCGCAGCTTCTGTGCAACGGGCGAAATCGGCGCATCGTTCTCGAGAAGAGTGATCAGCGAGGTGTCTCGTGCGGCCGTCTTGGCGAGAATCGACCCGATGCCGTCGAGCCGTTTGATCTGCTCGGCGCGGTCCGCGTCGGAGAGCTCCGGGTTGTTGCGCACGGAGACGCGCTCCTCGCGGGCGAGAAGAGCCACGACGAGGAATTTGGTGCGGTTCGAAGGCGCGACCTTGCCACGCTGTGCCGCCGCTTCGACTTCGCGCACCTTGCGCGCGAGGATCGGAATGAGGCCGGTGTTGTCGACGCTCTTGGGTGATCGGCGTCCGCCGGATCGAGACATGCTCCTCCTGTGGAGTGTGGGCCCCGCCGTCCGTGCTCCCTCTGTGGACGACGATGCTTCAGTAACGATCCCTGGCCGGGATCGGTGCGGTCGTGCTGGCCGGGTAAGGGCGTCGAGCAACATGACATTGTCACGGTCGACGGGGAGAGCGAAGCGGCCCGGCCTTGAGACAGTCTACGTCACCGGTTGTGGGACCCACGCCGCCGCCAGTCTCAACGACGGGTGGATGCCCTGTCGGGCGCCATGGGCACCTTGATCAGCAGGCCGGCCGCCACGAAGACCACGGCCGCCGCGAGGTGCAGAACCTGCCAGACGAACAGCTCCAGTTCGAGCGGAACGATCGGGTTCCAGAGAACGACGATCGCGGCCAGAGCAGGCAGCCACCACCACTGCTTGGCCTGGTAGGCGAAGACACCGATGATCGCCGCGAGGATGCTGATCGCATACCGGAAGATGGTGAACCAGTCGCTATCGATCAGCGCGACGCCCGTGAGCAGGACGATGGCCGCAAGGAGTCCGGGCGCGAGCGCGAGACGAGCAAAGGACGGGTTCGGATAGCGCTGCGACATCGTGTCGTCAGCTTAACGGGTCGCGGCGGGTGCCGGCCGCGCGAGGTCGTCGAGCGCCTGCTCGAGAGTGCCGTGACGAAAGACGTAGCCCGCATTCTGCAGCCTCTCGGGCACGACCCAACGGCTCTTCAGAACCAGTTCCGTCTCTGTTCGGAGCACCCACATGGCGAGCTCGAGCATCCATCGGCGGGCCGGCAAGCCGACGGGTGCGCCGACGTTGCGACGCAGCAGAGCCATCAGCCGCCTGTTGTCGCTCGGCTCCGGGGCGCAGACGTTGACGACGCCGTCGATGTTCGGCCTGTCGCGGATGAACCGCACGATCGCCACGACGTCGTCGATGTGCACCCAGCTGAACTTCTGCAGACCCTTCGTGCCCCTCTTGTCGTGCCAGACGCCGGCCCGACGCCTGGACGCGGACCCGAAGAGAGAGCGGAACCACCACCCGTCGTGCTGGGTTCCGCCGAGTCCGAGCCGCGCGATGCGGACGAGGGGTGTCAGCGCGCCGCCGCGACCGAGGACTATCGCCATTCGGAGGGCGACCCTCCGAGTCTGGGCAAGCTCGCCCGCGAAGAACGCGTCCTCCCAGTCGGTAGCGATCGACACCGAGAAGCCGGTGCCGATCTCGCCGGTCGACTCTGTCTGCGGCCGATCTTCGGCGTGCCGGTAGATGGTGGCCGTGCTCGAGTTGAGCCAGAGCGCGGGCGGCGACGCGACCCGCGAGATCGACTCGCGGAGGATGCGCGTGGTGTCGACGCGAGACCGCCTGATCTCTGCCCGATTGCTCTCTGTGTACCTGCAGTTCACGCTCTTGCCTGCGAGGTTGATGACGAGCGAGGCCCCATCCATAGCTGCATCGATCGCATCAGTGTCGTGCCAGCCCACGGCCGGCCCCGACCGACCGATGAGACGGACCTCGTAACCCTCCGCCACGAGTTCGCGCCGCAGCACTCCCCCGATGAACCCACTGGCACCGGCAAGCACGGCACGGCGGGTGGCGAGCGGGGCAGAGGAGTCGAGTGTCATGCATCCAGTCTCGTCGATGCCCCCGATATTCACGGCCACGTCGATTGTTCGAGACCGGCCGCGACGCTAAGTTTTCCTTATGACCTCTCCTGTGCCCTTCGGTGCCCCTTCCCCCGCCCTGTTCTCCGGCCCTGAAGGCGTGTGGAACGCCGACCCCGTCGAGCTCGCCGCGCGCCTGTTCGTCGCCGTCTTCCAGCCCCAGGCATCGGCCCCGTTGCCCCAGCGTGACGTGTCAGACATCTATGACGCGCTCGCATCTCTCGGCGGCTACACGTTGCCTGCGCAGCGTGTCGGCAACACGCAGCCGCTCGCTCTGACGGTCCAGTTGGCGCAGGAGGCCATCCTCATCTGGGAGCGGGCGACCGTTGCCACACGCCTCTCCGCCGGAGCGGGCCCGGTGTCGCACACGGTGACCGTTCTGCGATTCGGACCGGGCGTACTCCAGGCGGCAGACCCCGTCGCCGCCCTTCGCGAGCGACTCGGCTGAGCCAAGGAATGACGTCGCCTTTTCGGGTCGCAGCCGCCGTCGCCGACGCGCTGTCCGACGGCCGACCGGTCGTCGCACTCGAATCGACGATCATCTCGCACGGCCTGCCCCGTCCGCGCAACCTCGACGCGGCGCGCGAGTTCGAGCAGATCCTGCTCTCGCGCGGCGTCACCCCCGCCACGATCGCGGTCCTCGAAGGTGTCCCGCGCATCGGCCTCGATGCGGAGGGGGTCGAGCGGATCGCATCCGAAGACATGGCGAAGGCCAGCGTGCGCGACCTCCCGATCCTCGCGGCGAAACGGATCAGCGGTGCGACCACGGTGGCAGCGACGGCGTACCTCGCGAGCAAGGCCGGCATCCGCGTCTTCGCCACAGGCGGCCTCGGCGGAGTGCACCGCGGTGCGGGCCAGACGTTCGACGAGTCGGCGGACCTCTCGGCTCTTGCCAGCTCTCGGGTGGCCGTCGTCTCTGCCGGAGTGAAGAGCGTCCTCGACATCGGAGCGACTCTGGAGCGACTCGAGACGCTCTCGGTACCCGTCGTCGGCTACCGCACCACGCATTTTCCGAGCTTCTGGCTCCGCGATTCGGGCCACACCCTCGACTGGTCGGTCGACTCTGCGGCTGAGATCGCCGAGGTCATGCACAGCCAGGATGCGTTGGACCTGGGCCAAGGCATCGTGGTGGCGAATCCCATTCCTCTAGATCAGCAGTGGGATCCCGACGAGCACGACCGCATCCTCGACCAGGCCTTCGCCGCCGCTGAAGCAGCAGGGGTGCACGGCAAGGCGGTCACCCCGTTCCTGCTCGCCTTCATCGTCGAGGCATCGGGCGGTGACAGTCTCGAGGTGAACCTCGACATCGCACGCAACAACGTGCGTCTCGCGGCCGATATCGCCATCGCATGGAGCGAGCGTGCGTCCACCGTTGATTGATCGTGCCGCCACGCATCTCTCGGCAGGCTCACCGCGCGTCGTCGTCTTCGGAGACGTGATCGACGACATCATCGTCACTCCGACGGGCGACATCCGGCCTGACACCGATACGCCCGCGAGCATCGTGCGCACCGCCGGCGGCTCGGCCGCAAACTCGGCGGCCTGGTTCGCGTGGGCCGGATGCCACGTCGACTTCGTGGGAAGGGTGCATGTGACCGACCTCGAACGGCATCGCGCTCTCCTCGTCGAGGCGCGGGTCAGTCCTCATCTTCTCGGCGAACCAGACCTGCCGACCGGTGCCATCGTCGTGATCGTCTCAGCTGACGGAGCACGCACCATGCTCACCCAGAGGGGCGCGAACGCCGCGCTCTCCCCGCGCGATATCGGGCCGGAGCGTCTCTCGCGCGCGAACCATCTGCACTTCACGGGGTACTCGGTCTTTCGACACGCGCGCACATCCGACTTTCCCGACCTGATCCGCCGAGCACACGACGCCGCGGTCACGGTGAGCATCGATCCGGGATCGGCCGGCTTCATCGACGACTTCGGGCGCGATCGATTCCTCGATGCCATCGGAGACGCGGACATCATCGTTCCCAACCTCGACGAGGGTCGCGCGCTCACCGGCCTCTCGGATCCGGCGGCCATCCTCGATGCTCTGGTCGGACGTTTCGCTCTCGTCGCTCTGACGTTGGGCCGAGAGGGTGTCGCACTGGGAACGAACGACGGAGTCCGCCTCTGGGCACCGAGCAGGGCAACCCACGCCATCGACACGACCGGGGCCGGAGATGCTTTCTGCGCCTCGTTCCTGGCCGAGCTGCTGCACGAACCCGTCCGTGGTCGTGACGTTCTTTCGCAAGCCATGTCGATGGGGCTCGACGCCGCAGCGCGCGCCGTCGCCGAAGTTGGGGCGAGGCCGAGGCCCACCGCGTAAAGTCGTGGTGTGGAAGATGAGGCAGCCGAGCGGCACAGCGATGCGCTCGCACTCGACCACCTGCGTACTCTGATCAGGATTCCGACCGTCTCACGCCTCGACGAGTCGATGATCGACTGGTCTCAGTTCGATGCATTCATCTCGACTCTTGCGCTGCTTTATCCGCGGGTTCATTCCGCGATGTCGGTCGACGTCATCGATGGGCACGCCCTGCTCCTGCGCTGGGCCGGTCGATCGGCGGGCGACGAATCCGTCCTGATGGCGCATTACGACGTCGTGGCGGCCGATGATGAGGCCGGCTGGACGCATCCGCCGTTTGCCGCGTCCGTCACCGGCTCGGGCGCCGAGCAGATCGTCTGGGGGCGGGGCACGCTCGACGACAAGGGTGCCCTCACCGCGATCCTCGAGGCCGTAGACCGTCTCCTCGTCGCCGGCTTCACTCCGGAGCACGACGTGTACCTCAGCTTCGGCCACAACGAGGAGACCGCGGGATCGGGGGCTGCCGAACTCGTCGCCGAACTCGAGCGCAGGGGCGTGCACCCGCGACTCGTGCTCGACGAGGGCGGAGCGGTCATCGATCACGTCTTTCCCGGAGTGACCCGACCGACCGCTGTCGTCGGGGTGAGTGAGAAGGGCATGGCGAACGTCACTCTGACGGTCGAACGCTCGGGCGGCCACGCCTCGACGCCCCCGCGTATGACAGCCACCGCCAGACTCGCCAGGGCGCTTGTCCGCCTTGAGAAGCGTCCCTTCCCCGCGTCGATACCGGCGCCCACCCTCGAGATGATTCGAACGATCGGATCGCACTCCACTCCGGTGCTCCGCTTCGTCTTCACTCGAGCGCGCGTGTTCCGGCTGCCCCTCCTCGCCCTCTTCTCTCGGCTCAGCGACGAGACGAACGCCATGATCCGAACGACCGCGGCCGTCACGCAGCTTCGTGCGAGTGACTCGGCCAACGCTCTGGCCGAACGTGCCGTCGCGGTGGTGAACACCCGCATTGCGATCGGTTCCTCCGTCGACGCGACCCTGCGACACATCAGGCGTGCCGTCCGAGACCCGCTCGTGGTGATCGAGGCAGACGCTCCGAGCGAACCGTCGCCCGTATCCCCCTCGACAGGCCCGATCTGGCAGCTCCTCTCGAACGCGGTCGCTGCCGTCCACCCCCGCGCGATCGTGTCGCCCTACGTCATGCTCGGCGCGAGCGACGCCCGACATTTCACGGCGATCAGCGCGAACGTCTACCGATTCACACCGTTCGAGATGTCGGCGGAGGAACGCGCGACCCTGCACGCGATCGACGAACGCATGCACGTGAGCACGTTCTTGTCGGGCATACGGTTCTACAGAACCCTGATCGAGCGACTCTAGCCGGCGTGCGGCTGAAGACGAGGCCGAGCTCCGGCCAGAAGAGATCACGCACCGCCTTCGGGGTGGCGCGTGCGGTGGTTGCGATCGTGGGCGTCGTGGCCCTGGTCGGCGACTTCCAGTACATCCTCGGATTCAGCAGCTTCTCCACGGTCAACTACTTCACCTACTTCACCAATCAGAGCAACGCCGCCGGAGTCGTTGTGCTGGCGATCGGCGCGTGGCTCTCCTTCACGCGCCCGACCGATCCGGGCTGGCTCATGACGGCCCGGATGCTCACGGCCACGTTCACAATCATCTCCGGAATCGTCTTCGGGCTGATCGTCAGTCAGGCAGGCGATTACAACTATCGCATCGTGGTTCCCTGGTCGAGCCAGCTGCTGCACTTCTGGATTCCGTCTTATGTCATCCTTGACTGGCTCCTCGCGCCGGGCCGCACGAGCATTCCGTGGCGACGCCTGTGGCTCGTTCTCATCTACCCGCTCGTGTGGGGTGGCTTCACCATGATCCGAGGCTCGGTCGTCGGCTGGTACCCGTACTTCTTCCTCGACCCCGGCCAGGTGTCGGGGCCCCTCGAATTCGCCGCGTACTCGGGCGCCATCCTGCTGGTCATCGTGGGGCTGGCCGCTGGGCTCATCGCCCTAACGAGACGACGGGGTCATGACGTAGCCAAGAAGGGCTGAAGGCTGGCCAGCGCGATGTCGCGCACCTCGTCGTCACCGAGATCGGCGAATGCGCGGGCGACGCTGCCTCCGACCAGACCGATCAGAACTGCGTCGCCCGTGAGGGGCATGAGATTGATCCACTGGGTGATCATCGGCGACTCCGTTTCAGACGGGGTCGCCGACGGGGTCGGCGTCGAATCCGCCGTGAAAGCGGGCGCGTTGACGACGAGGCTCCAAAAAGCCTCCTCACGAGTCCAGAACGGCGTGTCATAGCGCAACCACACCTTCTCGACGGCGCCTGATCCGAGGGTGGTGATCGCGGTTCGGTGGCCGAACGGAAGTGGTGGATCGAATGTGATCGAGTCCGACTGCAGCACGCCGAGAGGAACCGTGACGATCACCCGATCGACTCGAATGGACTCGCCTGTGGCCATCTTCAATCGAACGGCGTCGTCGTCGAGCGACACCTCGCGTACCGGTGTCGACAGCGCCACATCGGCACCGTCGAGCCCGTCGACGATCAGCTGCTGTGCCGAGCCGACGACGAAGGCATCGCCACCCTCGCCCTCGGCCGAATCATCGAGTCCGTACCACGTCGAGAGCTCACCGGCATCGGCTCCGAGCATCGTGACCACGGTTCGGTCGACATACTCTGCGACCCGTGACGCTGGGCTGACCCCGATCTCGTCGACCGAGACGTCGACCGATGTGCTGCTTCCCTGCGCGAGCGAGTCACCGAGATCGGGGTCTCGCGACTGAGCCGCGCCCCACGCGACCGCGGCATCGACCGCGTCACGGCCGACCGCGTTGTCGGGCACGGGATCGGATGCGCGGGTGAACTGCACGCGCGACGTGGCGTCGACGGGCACGGTGACGACATCGTCGTCTTTGAGCTGATCCGTCAGGGTCGACGAGTCGACGCCGCGTACGAAACTCGGGCCGAGGTCGACGACGAGGGGCCAATCACCGGGACCATGGGCATCCACTCGACCCCCCACGCGGTCGCGGCCTTCGAAGACGAAGACCTCGTAGCCTGCCGCGACCAACGCTTTGGCGGCCGCGGAACCCGCGAGGCCGGCCCCGATGATTCCGATGCGCTCACCGTCGGACGCCTCGCGCAGCACATCTGCAGCCGCTCGCTCACCGGAGCTCTGAGCGCCGTTCATGGTGCCGGGATAGTCGCTGCTCGTCGCCTCGCCCGCGAAGAAGAGTCGGTCGGAGACGCTCTCCGCCAGAGCCTCGCGCGCGTCGGGCGATGAACCAACGGGGATGTAGCTGGTGCTGCCGAGAGAGAAGGGATCCGCAGCCCAGTTCGACCGGATGAAACCATTCGGCGGCGGAACCGTGCCGGGCGTCGGCGAAGGCATGGGCGTCGTCGACGTGGGCGCAGGTCGTGGAGGGCCCACGCAGGCCGACAGAGCGAGTACCGCTGCACCGGTTGCCGCGCCCACCAGAAAGGTGCGACGATCCACGGTCATATCCCAGACTCCCGGCGAAGGCGCCGCGTCACTGCGCGGAGAGGTCGGGCAACCTGATCGGGCGAGACATAGGAGGAAGGTCGTTGACCCTCTCGAGCGCCGGACGCAATTCGGACAGCCACACGTCGTAGCCCGCCTGATTGAGGTGAAGGCGATCTTCACTGAAGTCCGCGTTCAACTCTCCGTCGCCATCGGCGAGCGCCGGCCACAGGTCGAGATAGTGCACCCGCTGCGTGGCGGCGAACTGCCAGATGTGACGGTTGATCTCGCGCACATTGTCGGCGTACTCGCGCCCACGGGGCAGCACGGACTGCAGAAGGATGCGCGCGTCGGGCAACTCCTGGTGCAGTCGCACGAGCGCGCTCTCGATGTTGCGAACGATGCGCTCGATGCTGCGGCGCTCGGCCAGATCGTTCGTGCCGATGAGCAGCACGATGGTCTGCGGATCGGCTTCGATGACGGCATCCAGCCGCTCGAGCAGTCCGTCGGTCGTATCTCCGTCGACTCCGAAATTGCGCGCATCGACCTCGGAGAACCAGTCCTGCCAGGCTCCTGCGGCGGTAATGCTGTCTCCGACGAATGCGGTCACGGGCTTGTCAGTCATCATGCCTCCGTTAGTGCTCACGTGCCATGATACGCGGCGGTCGATTCACGAGGAGGGAGTCGGCCTCGGCTTGGTCGTCGTCGCCTTCTCCGCGGCCGCCGTGATGCGGTTGGCCATCCCGGTGAAGATGACGCCGTGAAAGGGTCGAGAACCAGTACAGGCGCCCGCCGAGCCCGCGGGGAAAGAAGACGGCGCGCTGATCGTAGATGGAGCCCCGACCGTCTTCGGCGGGTGTCGCGCGCATCTCGAGCCAGGCGAGCCCGGGGACCTTCATCTCCGCCCGCAGGCGGAGAAGGGATCCGCGCTCGATGGTCTCGACCCTCCAGAAGTCGAGTGCGTCTCCGTTGTGCAGCTCCGTTGCGCTCCTCCGACCGCGACGAAGCCCGACGCCGCCGACGAGCTTGTCCATCCATCCTCGGGCCGCCCAGGCGAGAGGGAACGAGTACCAGCCGTTCTCCCCGCCGATGCCCTCGATCACCTTCCACAGCTCGGACGGGTCCGCGCTGCTGTGACGCTGCTTGACATCGAGAAAGACGGTGTGGCCGGCCCAATCGGGATCCGACGGCAGTGGATCGCTGGCGGCGCCGAGCACGACGGCATTCTGCCAGCTCGTCTCGACGGCGCCGGTGTTCACCTTCTCCAGAGCGAGTCGAACGGCGCGTCGGTACGACGTGAGCCCTCCCTCGGGATCGGAGATGAGGGTGCGGATATCGTCTTCGTGTGCCACGCAGTCGAATTGCAGCGACGCGATGATGGGCACCGCGAGGGCTCGTGGGATAGGGGTCACGAGGTTGACCCACTGCGAAGCCAGCCATGGCGTCATCACCGGGAGCGCGGCGATGGGTCGCTGCTTCAGGCCGGCCTCGAGGGCATAGCCGTTCATCATCTGGCCGTAGCGCAAGACGTCGGGCCCGCCGATGTCGAAGGTTCGGTTGACGTCGGATGGCACGGTCGCGGAGTGCACGAGGTAGTAGAGCACGTCGCGGATGGCGATGGGCTGGATGCGGTTGCGAACCCACCGCGGGGCGGGCATGTACGGCAGCACATCGGTGAGATGGCGCACCATCTCGAACGACGTCGAGCCCGATCCGATGATGACCCCGGCCTGCAGAGCGACGGTCGGCACGCCGGATGCGAGGAGGATGTCTCCGACGCGCTTCCGGCTTTCGAGGTGCTCGGAGAGGCGTCCGTTCTCGGGGTGGAGTCCGCCGAGGTACACGATGCGCTCGACGCCCGAGTCCTTGGCCGCCCGCGCGACATTCTCGGCCGCGCGCTCTTCCTGGTCGCGGAAATGTCCGGGCTTGCCCATCGAGTGCACGAGGTAGTACATAACGTCGACGCCCTCCATCGCTGCGGGCAGGGTGCTGGCGTCATCGAGATCGCCCGTGACAATCTCGACCTCCGACGCCCACGGAACGTCCGTGAGTTTGACGGGGTCGCGCACGAGGACCCGCACCCGGAATCCGGCATCGATCAGGCGGGGAACGAGCCTGCCACCGACGTATCCGGTCGCTCCGGTGACGAGAACACGAGACTGCGCGGCATTGTCCATTCCCTCACGGTACGGCGCCCAGGTGTGAGCCAGGGAGGCATTGACACACCGAGACGCATCGTCGGAACGACGTCAGCGTATGTCAGCCCGATTCCAATCGACCGGGCGGCCATGGAGGAGCTCGGACAGGTCGTGCAGACGCCGTGCCCAGAATGCACGCACCGCCCGCTCTTCGGGGGCAGTGAGGAAAGCCTCATGCCGCACGGCCACCGTGCACGATCGGGGATCTGCTGGGGGGCCAGGAGCGATGTCGAACTCGACCCTGACACACGGGTCGAACCGAACGGCGAGCCGGTGGAGCGGCTCGCTTTCGTCGATCGTTCCGAACCAATCGGCCTCGTGGGGATCGCCCAGCGGCCAGACGATCGCAAACCTGCTGTCGACGCGACCGTCGGTCAGAACATGGCCGAGCCAGCCGTCGAGCAGCACAGGGTCGATGAGACAGTGCCACACGACGGTGGGCGAGAACACGACCTCGATACGAGATTCGACGACGCGCCTGGGCGAGATGGGGGCTGCGTTCGCGTCGAAGACCATGTCCTCACGATATCCGGCACGGCCGACAGCCGAGGTGCATCCGCTCGGGGCACGGGCGAGCCGTGGCCTAGGATGTCTGCGTGCCAACAGCGAGCCCCACTACGACACCGTCGATCGTCGAACCGCTCCACCCGGCGAGCATCGTGCTCGCGGTGGACTTCGGCGGAACCAAGGTCGAGTCCGCGCTCGTCCGCGACGATGGAAGCCTTGTCGATGGCAGCCGTTTTCGGCGACCGACCGGACGAGATCGTTCGGCCAGCGAACTCGCCGACGCCGTGGCCGCCGTCGTGACAGCGTCTCTTCAACGCGTTCCAGCAGGAACGCCGCTTCGGGGCATCGGCATCGGCGCAGCGGGCCCGATCGATCGCGAGAGGGGCCGCGTCTCCCCCGTCAATCTGCCCGTCTGGCGCGACTTCCCTCTGCGCGAGACCGTCGCGGCCGCGGCGCGCGAGACGGGATACGACGCGCCTTCGGTCTTGAGGCTCGACGGCCTCTGCATCACCCTTGCCGAGAACTGGGTCGGTGCCGGCCGAGGCATCGACAACATGATGGGCATGATCGTCTCGACCGGTGTGGGCGGCGGCGTGATCTCGGGAGGCGCTGTAGTCGCAGGCTTCTCTGGGAACGCCGGGCACATCGGGCAACTCGAGGTGCCAGGCTTCACCGAGCCGGATGCGCCGTGCACGCTCGAAGAGATCGCCGCCGGCCCACACACGGTCGCCTGGGCGCGGGAGCGGGGCTTCGAGGGCGAGACCGGTGAGGATCTCGCCAAGGCCTATGCCCAGAGTGATCGAATCGCCGTGGCCGCCGTGACTCGAAGTGGAACGGCGATCGGCCGCGCGATCGCGTCGGTGTCGACACTTCTCGATCTCGAGGTGGTCGTCATCGGAGGCGGCTTCTCTCTCGTCACCCCCGACCTCTTCGACATCATCCGAGCCGGGATCGACCGTTACTCCCGGTTCGACTACGCGCGCCGCGTCGAGGTTCGTCCTACCGGACTCGATGCAGATGGTCCGCTCATCGGCGCGGCCGCTCTCGTCTACCGGTCGATCTAGGCCAGCAGCCCACGCACCTGCACGACGTCGTCGTTCATCTGCTCGATCAGCGGCCCGACTCCCGTGTACTTGACCATGCCTCGGATGCGATGGGTGAACTCGACATCGACGATGTGGTCGTAGAGATCGATGTCCTCATCGAGCACGAATGCCTCGACCTGCTTCTGCGGCACACCCGTGAACGTCGGGTTGTTGCCCACGGAGATAGCCGCGGGGTATCGCACGCCGTTGTCGGTGAGCCACCCCGCATAGACTCCGTCGGCCGGAATGAGGCCCTGGGACTCCGGCGACAGATTGGCTGTCGGGAAACCGAGCTCACGCCCTCTCTTCGCGCCGTGCACGACCATGCCTCGCACCGTGGGGATGTGGCCGAGCAGCTCTGCCGCGCCCTCGACGTCGCCCTCGCGCAGGAGCTCGCGGATCCAGGTCGATGACACCCGGCGATCGCCGTCGAGTCGCACATCGTCGATGAGTTGCACCTCGAATCCATGCTGCCGCCCGAGTTCTCGAAGAAGGCCTACGTCACCGGCGCCGCGGGCGCCGAAGCGGAAGTCGCTGCCGACCAGAACGACTTTGGCGTGCAGAGCGTCGACGAGCATGCGGGAGACGAACTCCTCAGGGCTCTGATCTGCGAACGCCCGGTCGAAGGTGAGAACGACAGCCGCGTCGACGCCGGTCGACGACAGCAGCTCGACCTTGCGCTCCGTGCCCACCAGAGTGGCCGGGCAGCGGCCCGGCGAGAGCAGCGCGAGTGGATGCCTGTCGAAGGTCACGACCACGCTCGTCAGCGACTCCGCCTCGGCAACTCCGAGCAGCTGGCGGATCACAGCCCTGTGTCCGGCATGGACTCCGTCGAACTTGCCGATGGTGACAGCGGTGCGCCCGATGTCCGAGGGCACCGACGCGAGATCGTCGAAGACTCTCATGCGGCGGCCGACGCGTCTCGATCGGCCGCGTCGAGGTTGCGGCGGCGCGAACGGAGCCAGATCATGCCCAGAACGGGGAGGAACAGCGGAATGAACAGATACCCGTTGCCGTACCAGGACCACACGCTCGGCCTGGCGAACAGTTCGGGATGGGTGAGACTGAGCGTGCCGACGACCAGCACACCGACGAGCTCGAAGGTGATCGTGATCCAGGCGATGCGGTACCAGATCCGGCCCGGCGCGACGAGAGCGATGGTCGCGACGATGTAGACCACGCTGGCGAGGGCCGACAGCCAGAACGCCAAGGGCACCTGTTGCGCGTCTTCGAGCGAATGGGCGATCTGCACGAACGAGCGACCCGTAGCCCCGAGGGCGAGAATGCCGTAGACGACGACGAGTACCCTGCCGACGCCCTTCGAGCGTGTCGAGCGGGGTGCGGGAGCGGTGAGTTCTGGCATGGCTAATC
>Ga0308163_10001239_pt1 | contig 29824 bp, 25 predicted proteins | sample PhyTR1_FD_201037 | JGI IMG/M metagenome (GOLD analysis project Ga0308163, IMG submission 201037) | Phyllosphere microbial communities from UC Gill Tract Community Farm, Albany, California, United States - DLSLT.R1 | ecosystem: Host-associated > Plants > Phyllosphere > Unclassified | place: USA... | reverse complement strand
TTCCGAACTGCAATCGTTCGTCAGCCGCTTCTCGGCCAACGCCTCGAAAGCCAAGCAGGCCACCTCCCGCGCCAAAGCGATCGACAAGATCCAGCTGGCCGAGGTCAAGCCTTCCAGCCGCGTCAGCCCGTTCATTCGTTTCGAGCAGAACAAGAAGCTGCACCGTCAGGCGGTCATGGTCGAGAAAATGGCCAAGGGTTTCGATGGCAAGCCACTGTTCAAGGACTTCAGCTTCCAGGTTGAAGCCGGCGAGCGCGTCGCGATCATCGGCCCGAACGGTATCGGCAAGACCACCCTGCTGCGCACCCTGGTCAATGAACTGACCCCGGACGCCGGTAGTGTGAAATGGACCGACGCCGCTGAACTGGGTTACTACGCTCAGGACCACGCTCACGACTTCGAAGACGACGTCACCCTGTTCGACTGGATGGGTCAGTGGACCCAGGGCGAACAGATGATTCGCGGTACTTTGGGCCGGATGCTGTTCTCCAACGACGAGATCCTCAAGTCGGTCAAGGTCATCTCCGGTGGTGAGCAAGGTCGCATGCTGTTCGGCAAGCTGATCCTGCAAAAGCCCAACGTGCTGATCATGGACGAACCGACCAACCACCTGGACATGGAGTCCATCGAAGCGCTGAACCTGGCGCTGGAAAACTACCCGGGCACGCTGATCTTCGTCAGCCACGACCGTGAGTTCGTATCCTCCCTGGCCACCCGCATCATCGAGCTGAGCCCGAACGGCGTGACCGACTTCAGCGGCACTTATGACGACTACCTGCGTAGCCAGGGTGTCGTTTTCTAAGGGCAGCTTTTAGTTTCAAGCGGCAAGCTGCAAGTTAAAAGCCCTGTCCGTGTGACGGGGCTTTTTGCATTTGGCGTTTGGGAATGGTGGGGGCGCAGATATTCGCGAGCAGGCTCGCTCCCACACGGGAACGATCATTAAGGCGAAGTAGTTAGCCTGCTTTCTTTTATCCCGGCCCCGCGCCATGATGTCGACAACTCTCCCACCGCCGCCCGCGAACGAGTGCTCATGTCTGCGCAGCCACTGCCACCGCAAAGCTCCTTGGCGATCACCCTGCAGATCGTCTCCATCGTTTTCTACACCTTCATTGCCTTCCTCTGCATTGGTTTGCCGATTGCGGTATTGCCCGGTTACGTCCATGAGCAACTGGGTTTCAGCGCGATCATTGCCGGCCTGGTGATCGGTTCGCAGTACCTCGCCACACTGCTCAGCCGGCCAATGGCCGGGCGCATGTCGGATACCCTTGGCACCAAGCGGGCGATCATTTATGGCTTGTGGGGGATTGTCCTCAGTGGCGCGCTGACACTGCTGTCGACCTTGCTGCAAAGCTTTCCGCTGACCAGCCTGTTGATCCTGATTGCCGGGCGCTTGCTGCTCGGTATCGCCCAAGGCCTGATCGGCGTCGGCACCATCAGTTGGTGCATGGGCCAGGTTGGTGTCGAGCACACCGCGAAATCCATTGGCTGGAACGGCATCGCCTCTTACGGTGCGATCGCCATTGGTGCGCCGCTGGGCGTGGTGATGGTTGCCGAATATGGCCTTGTCAGCCTTGGCATCGCGCTGTCGGCGTTGTCGGCAGGTGCGCTGTGGTTGATCCGCAACAAGCCTTCGGTGCCGGTGATTCGTGGCGAGCGCCTGTCATTCTGGGCCGTGTTCGGCAAGATTGCGCCGTACGGCACCAGCCTGACGCTGGCCTCGATCGGCTACGGCACCCTGACCACGTTCATCACTCTTTATTACCTCAACCGAGGCTGGACCGGCGCGGCGTACTGCCTGACCGTGTTTGGCGTGTGCTTCATTCTCTCGCGGTTGCTGTTTATCTCGGCCATCGCCCGCTTTGGCGGGTTTGCCTCAGCCATCGTTTGCATGTCGGTTGAAACTGTCGGGCTGGTGCTGTTGTGGCTGTCGCCCTCCACTGCCTATGCGTTGATTGGCGCGGGGCTGGCGGGGTTCGGGCTGTCACTGGTGTATCCGGCGTTGGGGGTTGAGGCTATCAAGCAGGTCCCGAGTTCCAGTCGCGGATCGGGATTGGGAGCTTATGCGGTGTTCTTCGATCTGGCACTGGCGATTGCCGGGCCATTGATGGGCGCGGTGGCGTTGAATCTGGGCTATTCGTGGATTTTCTTCAGCGCGGCGTTGTTGTCGGTGACCGGGTTGGGCCTGACGACCTTGTTGCTCAAGCGCCGCGCGACCTCATGAAACACCGATCCCCTTGTAGGAGCTGACGAGTGCAACGAGGCTGCGATCTTTTGATTTTGCTTTGAAGATCAAGAGATCGCAGCCTCGTTGCACTCGTCAGCTCCTACAGGAATTGGTGGCGGTGATGAAGTTATTGATCCGCCGTCTGCATCCCCGCCCGTGTCGATCTGCCCAGCGCATGGGCAAAAAACCGTCCGGCCTCGGATATCAGGTTGCGATGAATATCCTCGCGATCCACCCCGTCGGCATCGGTGCACAACGCCGGCATGGCGCGGATCTGCTCTTCGGTGCACGGCGCCATGAACACGAAGTGCCCTGCCCCGGCGAGCAGTTTGAAGTCCGGCGCGGTGGGCAGTTTGCGCGCCAGGGCCGCAGCGTTTTTATCGAAGGCCACCAGTTTGTCGCCGTCGCCGCTGTAGAGCAGCACCGGTACGTGCACATCGGCGAGGGTATGGCGGCCGAACTTCAGGCTCAGCGGCGCCATCAGCAATAACGCGTGAACCCGTGGATCGGCCACCGGCTGCAAGTCATCGCGATCGACAATCAGCTCGCCCTGGGTGTTGCACGCGTCGTGATCGTCCGGACGTTCCTGGCAATAGCGGCGCAGACGATCCAGATCCGGTTGCGCCCCGGAAAGAATCAACGCGGTCTCGCCTCCAGCCGAATAACCGATCACACCGACCTGATCAGCATTGACGAACGGGGCCAGCATGTTGTCGCCGAGGGTGGCGGTGATCGCTTGGGAAATCTGGATTGGCCGGCCGTAGAGATTGCTCAACGTGCCAAGTCGGCTGTGGTCGCGCCAGTTGTCGCCGGGATGAATCACCGCAACCACGACAAACCCCTTGCGCGCCAGCGACGTCGCCAGATCATGCAAGGCCAGCGGCGTGCCGGTATTGCCGTGGGACAGCATCAACATGGGAAAGCGGCCGATCGCGACCTTGGTGTCTTCTCCGGCCTCGACCGAGTAGCCCTCAAGCAAGCTCATGTGCTCGCGGTCACTGGACGGGTAAAAAGCGATGGCGCGCATCGGTTGCAAATCGAGCGGGTCGAGAAAGGTCATCTCGTGATAACCGACGCTCCAGACAGGGTGGCGCCCCGGTGCGGCCTGCACTGAATTCAGGCTGGCCAGCAGGCAAATCAGCAACAGTGCACAAAGATGCCTCATGAATGCCCTACCCTGTTGGACCACATCGTCGGATGTGCTGAAACTGCATAACCCGGGCCAGATTATGTAACAGCCAGAAACAAAAAACTCCGTATTCGGCCCTTGCGGAACCAGAATACAGAGTTTTTGGGGGATTACCTGAACATCAGCTGTTCTTTACGCAAGCCTTACGCGGCGGCGAACAGTTGCTCGCTGATCTTCGCTTGCGCAGCGCCCATGGCGTTGTTGCGCACTTCTTCGCCATAGGCCAGACCTTCAGCGCGGACGATTTCGATATCGGTGATGCCGAGGAAGCCCAGTACCAGCTTCAGATATTCTTCGTGAGCGATGCCGCTGGCCTGACCGGCGTGGATGCCACCGGAAGTCGACACGATCACCACTTTCTTGCCACCGCACAGGCCTTCAGGGCCGGCTTCGGTGTAGCGGAACGTCTGGCCGGCGACGGCGACGCGGTCGATCCACGCTTTCAGTTGGGTTGGAACGGTGAAGTTGTACATCGGCGCGGCAATCACCACTGCGTCGGCAGCGATGAATTCGGCCAGGGTCGAAGCGCTCAGCTCGGCTTCGTGCTGTTGCGCAGCGTCGCGCAGTTCGGCGGTGGTGCCGGCAGCAACCAGTGTGGTCGACGAGAAGTGGCTGATCGCATCGGCCGCCAGGTCGCGGTAGGTGACCACGGCGCTCGGCTCGGCAGCTTGCCAAGCGTCGACGACTTGACGGCTCAACTGACGGGAAGCCGAGTTGTCGCCGAGAATGCTCGAATCGATGTGCAACAGTTTCATGTGGGTTCTCCTGAAAGAATCGCCGGCGGCGACGGAATGGAGACAATCCTACGCAACAAACCAATAGCTGATTAGTCGCCGACAATGCGATAGTTCGTCCCATTGATAGAACGACTGGAAACACGTATGCAGGACCTCAACGATCTCTACTACTTCGCCAAAGTGGTCGAAGCCGGCGGATTTGCCGCCGCCGGGCGCTTGCTCGGTATTCCCAAGTCACGGCTTTCGAGAAGAATTGCCGAGCTGGAAGAGCGCCTCGGCGCACGTCTGCTGCAACGCACCACTCGCCAACTCAATCTCACTGCCGTTGGCGAACGCTATTTGCGCCACTGTCAGGCGATGTTGCTGGAAGCGGAAATGGCTGACGAAGCGGTGGCGAGCATGTCCAGCGAGCCGCGCGGGCGCTTGCGGGTGTCGTGCCCGACCGGGCTTGCCCATGAAATGCTGCCGACGGTGATCAGCGACTTTCTTGGCAAGTTTCCGCAGGTGCAGCTGGAGGTCGTGCTGCTCAATCGCCGGGTCGATCTGGTCACCGAAGGCATCGATGTTGCTTTGCGTGTGCGCGATCACGGCGATGAAGACCCGTTGCTGGTCACCCGCCGCTTGCGTCAGGCGCAAGCGGTGGTGATCGCCAGCCCGGCGTTCATGCAAGGCAAGACCATCAATCATCCGCAGGACCTGAAAACCCTGCCGGTGCTCGGCGCGCTGGAAGCCGATCGCATGGTGCATGTGCGCCTGCTGGATCAACAAGGCAAGAGCGTCGATCTGAGCATGGAAGCGCGGCTGGGCATTGATGATTTCGTGGTGCGCAAGGCCTGCGTCCTGGCCGGTCAGGGTTTTACCGTGCTGCCGATGATGTTCTGCGAAACCGAATTGCGTAACGGCACACTGGTGCAAGTGCTGCCGCAATGGTCATTGCCTGGCGGCTGGCTGCAAGCGGTGTATCCGCATCGGCGCGGGGTAATGCCAGCGGTGCGCGCATGGATCGATCACCTGGTCGAATCGTTCAATGCCTGCGGGGACAGATTTCTATGAAACAGGGAAGAATGAGCGAAGCCGAGGTTGCCGAGTTTTGTCTTGCCCTGCCCGGCGCGCGGGAAGATTACAAATGGGGCGGCGTGCGGGTGTTCTCGATCGCCGGCAACAAGATGTTTGCCTTGCAGGGATTGCGTGGGGATTCGCTGGCGTTCAAGGTCGACAAGGATCTGTTTCTCGGCCATTGCGACCGCCCCGGCATTCATCCGGCGCCGTATCTGGCGCGGGCGCAGTGGATCATCATGCACCCGCCCTACCCGCTGGGTGCCGAGGAATTGCGGGCTTTGTTGCAGCGATCCCATCAACTGGTAGTGAGCAAGTTGCCCAAGAAGACTCAAATCGGCCTGCTTTTGTAAGCACGCAGACCCTGTGGGAGTGAGCCTGCTCGCGAAGGCGGTTTGTCAGGCGACTCATCAGCGAGGATGAGATTGCCTTCGCGAGCAGGCTCGCTCCCACAGGGGATTTTCGGTGGACTTTAGATCAGCGACAGCAAGTTCGATCCGAGGAAAATCTGGTCAATCCAGAACACTTGATGCAACAACACGATCGCCCAGAACAGAGTCTGAAACGACACCTTGCGCGTTTTGTGCCGGAATACCTGCTGCGCGATCAAAGCACCCGGCCAGCCGCCCGCCAGTTCTACCGCATGCAGGATGTTTTCCGGAGTGCGCCAGGCATCGGCGCGGGCTTTGCGTTTGTCGGCCCAGTACAGAAAGAACGCCAGCACACTCACAATCCCGTACGCCGCCAGCGGCACCCGCGAGATGCCGCTGAGCCACATCGACAGCGAGCCGAACAGCGGCAGCGCGCAGACGATCAGCAACACCGCAAGCTTCAATTTCAGATGCTGAACGCGCCCGCCTGAAGGTCGTCCCTCAGGGCGGCGCGTGCGGGAATCGTTCATGCCTTGGCCGCCGACCAGTCTACCCAGCCGAACTGCCAGGTGGCCAGAATGAACAGGCCGAACGCAATCCGGTACCAGGCGAACGCTGCATAACTGTGGCTGCCAATGAACTTGAGCAGGCCGCGTACAGCGATCATGGCAAAGATGAACGCCGTGACAAAACCAATGGCGAACACCGGGAAATCCGCCGGCACAAACAGATCGCGGTATTTGTAACCCGAATACACCGCCGCACCGACCATGGTCGGCATGGCGAGGAAGAAAGAAAACTCGGTGGCCGTCTTACGCGACAGGCCGAACAGCAAGCCGCCAATAATCGTCGAGCCAGAACGCGAGGTGCCGGGAATCATCGCCAGGCATTGCGCGAAGCCGATTTTCAACGCGTCGGTCCAGCGAATCTCGTCGACGGTTTCGGCATGCACCTCATGCTGGCGCTGTTCGGCCCACAGCATGATGATGCCGCCGATGACCAGCGCTGCCGCCACGGTGATCGGGTTGAACAGGTATTCGTGGATCAGATCGGCAAAAATTACGCCGAGCACCACCGCTGGCAGGAAAGCGATCAGCAGGTTGGCGGTGAAACGCCGTGCGCTCGGCTGGGTCGGCAGGCCGATCACCACGTCGAGAATCTTGCGGCGAAATTCCCAGACCACCGCGAGGATCGCGCCGAGCTGGATGATGATATTGAACGCCATGGCCCGTTCGCCGCCGAAGTTCAGCAAGTCGGCGACAATGATCTGGTGTCCGGTACTCGAAATGGGCAAAAACTCCGTCAGCCCTTCTACAACTCCTAGAATCAGTGCCTGCAAGGCGGTCCAAAGATCCATCAATCCCCCAGAGAGCGATGCGCGCGGGCATGCCCCGATAGTATTTTTTCGTTCACTGCGTCCAGCGTAGCCGGTAAAAGCTGTAGCGATTGCGCGCGCACAGGATCTACACGAAACGGTAAAAATTCCGTGAAATATCAAAACCGGATTCAGGTTTTCGCGCGCGGGGCCGAAATCCTAACAGACAAGCCTTAATAGCGCTCCCCGCGTTAGGCGGCTCAAGTCGCGCAATCGCGAGCCCACAGCGGTGGCTGGATGCTGGCGATCGTTTATTACAAGAACAAGAATCCGGAGTGACAGCGTTATGAACAGCTTGCGCAGTGTGTCGATCAGCCGACGCTTGTGGCTCATCTTGATCGTGGCGGTGGTCATGTTGCTAACCTTGGGCGTGCTGATGCTCAAGCAGATCCATGACGATCTCTACCACGCCAAGGCGCAGAAAACCCAGCACGTGGTGCAGACCGCCAGTGGCCTGCTGACCTATTACCAAGGTCTTGAGACCGCTGGCACCCTGACCAGGGATGCCGCGCAAAAGCAGGCGCTGACCGCGATCCGTGGCCTGCGCTATGACCAGAGCGACTACTTCTGGATCAACGACCTCACGCCCGTGATGGTCATGCACCCGACCAATCCCAAGCTCGAAGGCCAGAATCTTTCGGCGATCCGCGACCCGGACGGCTTTGCGGTGTTCAACGAGATGGTCGCCATTGCCAAGGCCAAAGGCGCGGGCATGGTCAATTATCGCTGGCCGAAACCGGGGGCGACTGATCCCGTTGCCAAGACCTCGTATGTGAAGCTGTTTGAGCCGTGGGGCTGGGTGATTGGTTCCGGCGTTTACGTCGACGATGTGCAGGCGGAATTCCAAGGACAAATGATCAAGGCGTCGGCGATCGGCCTGGCGATTGCGCTGATCATGGCGCTGCTGGTGATCCTGATCGCACGCAGCATTGTCCGTCCGTTGCAGGAAACCGTGAATGCGATGGCCAACATCGCCAGTGGCGAAAGCGACCTGACCCGCAGCCTCGATACCCATGGCAAGGATGAGGTCACCGAACTGGCCCATCATTTCAATGCGTTCACGGCCAAGCTGCGTCGGGTGATCGGTGATCTGCAGGTGTCGGCCAGCGCACTGGGCCAGTCTTCCAGCGAGCTGGGTAACGATGCCTCGCAGGCGCAGCAGCGCAGCCAGCAGCAGTCGCAGCAGATGGAACTGGTGGCCACCGCGATCAACGAAGTCACCTACGGCGTGCAGGACGTGGCGAAAAACGCCGAACACGCCGCCGCAGAAATGCGTGATGCCGAAGCGCAGGCGCAACAGGGGCAGATCAATATTGACGGCAGCCTGCAACAGATCGACAAGCTCTCGGGCACGATCGATCAGGCGGTGGAAGTGATCCGCACCCTGGCAGCGGAGAGCACGCAGATTGGCAGCGTACTGGAAGTGATTCGTTCGATTGCCGAGCAGACCAATCTGCTGGCCTTGAACGCGGCGATTGAAGCGGCGCGTGCGGGTGAACAGGGTCGCGGGTTCGCCGTAGTCGCCGATGAGGTGCGCTTGCTGGCCCAGCGTACGCAGAAATCGACGGCGGAGATTCAGTCGATGATCGAGCGTTTGCAGAATCACTCGGAGGCTGCGGTGAAGGTGATCGGCGACAGCAGCAAGGCCTCGCAATTGACCATCGAACAGGCGGGACTGGCCGGGGCGAGCCTTAATGCAATTGGCCAGGCGTTACGTAATCTCAACGGCCTCAATGCGTCGATTGCCAGCGCTACGTTGCAACAGGCGCAGGTGGTTGAGGACATCAACCAGAACGTGACGCAGGCGGCCGGGCTTTCCCATAGCACCGCGTTGGCGGCTGAACAATCCAGTGCGGCCAGTCTGCGACTTGGGCAACTGAGCGAACAGCTCAACGGGTTGCTGCGCCAGTTCCGGGTCTGACCGGTCACCGAGGTGAGCCCACCCCTCACCCCAGCCCTCTCCCCGAGGAGAGGGAGCAGATAACTGCGCTTTTCATGATCTGCGTTCGACGCGATATTCCAGGTCGGCGTACCTCGACCAAACAACGCGGTCAGTTCCCTCTCCCTCTGGGAGAGGGTTAGGGTGAGGGGCTTTTGACCTGACTAATGCAGTACAATCCGCCTCCTTCTCAACTCCCCCAAGGATCCGCCATGTCCGGGCTTGAACTGTTTGCCGCTGCCCTCGGTGTCATCGCCGTATGGCTGACGGTCAAGCAGAATCCGTGGTGCTGGCCGATCGGGCTGGTCATGGTGTTGCTCTACAGCTGGATCTTCTTTGAGGTGAAGCTGTATTCGGACATGTTGCTGCAAGTGATCTACGCCGCACTGCAGATCTACGGCTGGTGGCAATGGACCCGCGCCGGAACGATGCATGACGGCCGCCAAGTCACCCGCCTCGATGCACGCTCGATTCTGCTCGGCCTTGGCATTGGAGCGATCGGCAGTGTGTTGCTGGGCGCGGCGATGGCGCACTGGACCGACGCCGCACAGCCGTGCCTCGATGCCGCGCTCACCGGTTTCAGCCTGGTGGCGCAACTATGGATGGCGCAAAAACGCCTGCAATGCTGGGCGCTGTGGTTCGTCCTCGATGTGATCTTTGTCGGCCTGTTCATCTACAAAGGCCTGTACCTGACCGCCGCGCTCTACGCGCTGTTTACCTTGCTCGCGGTGCAAGGCTGGCGGGAATGGCGTGCCGATCCGGCGTTGCGCACATGAAAGTCGTTGTTCTCACCGGCCCGGAATCCACCGGCAAGAGTTGGCTGGCGGCAGGCCTGGAGCAGCGTTTCGGCGGCGTGCGCGTTGATGAATATGTTCGTCGGTTCATCGAAGACAACCCGCGCGACACTTGCCTCGCGGATATCCCTGATATCGCCAGGGGCCAGTTGCAATGGGAAGATCAGGCGCGCGCGAAACAACCCGAACTGCTGATTCTCGACACCCATCTGCTCAGCAACATCCTCTGGAGCCAGACCCTGTTCGGCGATTGCCCGGACTGGCTGGAAAAAGAACTGCTCACGCGCCATTACGACCTGCACCTGCTGCTGTCGCCGCAACAAGTCGACTGGGCCGAAGACGGCCAGCGCTGCCAACCGGATCTTGCGGATCGCATGGCCTTTTTCGAAGCCACCCGCGCCTGGTTGATTGAGCATCAACAGCCATTGCAAGTTATCGAGGGCAATTGGGCCGAGCGGCATGCCCAGGCCTTTGCGGCGGTCGAGCTTTTGCTGTCCAGCTGAGCCGCCTTGGGACGAAACTGTCCGTTTTTGAAACACTCCTCACCGCGCAAAGCCCCAGTCCAAACGCTGTTCATCACTCCGTCACGTCACCTGTTACGCCGATGAAACACATCGGCGCAAACCCTTGTTCCAGAGCTTTCCGACGTCAAGTACCGTTCAAGCGCCCCTGCATGTGTCTCAGCGCTGAAACAGTACTCGCTTCGAGCACTCCTCGAAAACACCTAAACCATTGAAATAACTGAACAACTCAAAACCGGCACAGCTTTCGCTCTCTCCTTCACAACGCTGAACAACCCAGCCCACTGAAGAAGGAATTGCAGCCGTGGGGAATTTCAATAAAAGCCTGACCTGCCTCCTGCTGATCGGATCAGCCGCCAGCGCATTGATCAGTGCCAGCGCCCAGGCCGAAGGCAATGGAGTGATCGTCCTCAACCGCGACGTTCAACCAATCCCGATCGGCCGCAACGGCGGCAAAGATCCCTATCCAACCACGGTCAACGCCAACCCTTCGGCGCGGATCAACCAGACCCTCAGCAGTACCGAACTGACTGACGGTGATTTCGCCAGTGTCGCCAGCGGCTCATCGATTCGCGGCAACATGACCACGCCCAGTTCCAACCTGCCCGGCATGAACACCCTGACCAACCAGAACGGCCTGCCCGGTATGCGCACGGGTAGCGGCGGCGGTTCTGGTGCTTCGATCTCCAACACCGTCAACCGGGCGATGAGCACCGGCCTGGCGCCTCTGACTCGCATGGCCGGAGGCCAATGACATGAATCGCACCCTGCTGCTTCTCGCCCTGCTCGGCTGCACCAGCGCCATGGCCGATTCTTCTTCAGTGAACAAGGCAACTATCCAGGATTCCGGCGCTCAGTATCGCGGCAACTTCAACGTCAACCAGGCCGCCGGTGACCAGATGCAACAAGCCAACACCAAGGCGATTGCCATCGGCACCGAAGCCCATGCCACCACCAACGTCAGGCAGACCATCGACACGCCCGCCAGCCGCGCCATCGACGCGAGCGCCAACATTGGCGGCAACTCTTTCAGCAATGGCAACGGCATCCTCGGTGTGAACCAGGGCGCCGGTGCCAACAATCAAATGGCCAACGTTACGCGCGTCAGCATCAGTGCCGGCCCGCAGAGCGTTGACGACAGCGCCCTTTCGCAACAGAACGTGGCGTTTTTACCGAGCTCAGGAGCAACTGGTACCGCAATCGGCAGTCGCCAGGTCACGACCAGTGATCAGGCCTTCACCGGCAGCCGTGGGGTAATCCAGGTGAACCAGAGTGCCGGGGTGGGGAACCGAATGGCTAACACCCTGAGCATCCGGGTCGCAGACTGACCCAAACAAAAAGCAGTGCAATTAGAAAAGTCCCAACACTTAACCAACTAATAAGCACGACGGAGAAACAACCATGAAACCTACAATGGCTCTCAAACCACTGGTTTTCGCACTCGCAGCAGTGATGGCAATGGCAGCACAGGCTGGCGGCCGTGGTGACAATGATCATGGTAACGGGCACGGCAATGGACATGGCAACGGTCACGGCCAGCCACAAGGTCCGAATCTTGAACAACTGCTGCAAATCACCGCAGGCGCCGGCGCCGCTGTACTCGACGCACAAAACAGCGACGGCAACGTGGTAAAAAACCAGGGCACCCTGAACAACGCCAATGCCAGCGACTCGCTCAACGGCTCCAACGGCAACATGGGCGCCAACGTCGCCGCCGGCGACGGCAACCAGCAGGACAACGCTGCTGCGCTGGCCACCGCTGACGAAAGCTTCATCTTCGGCAATGCTGTTGCCGCTTCGAGCGCGACTCAGGTGAACAACAACAACTACGTGAAAAACTCGTCCACCTTCAACAACGCCACGCTCAGCAATGCAGGCAACAATGGTTCCGGCAACATCGGCATCAACGTGAGCTCGGGCAACTTCAACCAACAGAAAAACAACCTCGCCATCGCCGTTTCCGGTGGTCGTGTAGCGCAGGCTGCCGCCTCTGCCAACCAGTCCTCGACTGGCCTGGTCGTGGAAAACAAAGGCGTGCAGGCTTACAAAACCGACACCCTCACCGGTACTTATGCAGCCGCTGGCGTGTTCAAAGCCAAAGGCACTGCGACCATCGAAGACGACAACGACCATGGCGGTTGGGGCAACCGTGGCGGCGGCCACGGCGGCAACGATGATCAGAAAGCCAAGTTCGAAGCCGTGGGCAGTTTTGGCCTCGCTGGCGTCACCACCCAACAAGTGTTGACCAAAGATGGCTGGAAAACTCCAGTCGTCAACAACGCCAACATGACCAACTCGATGAACAACTTCTCCGGCAACGGCGGAGCCAACGTCTCGGCGGGTGTAGGCAACCAACAAAGCAACTCGCTGTCCATCGCCGCAGGTTGCAAAGCCTGCATGTAATCGCGATCGAAACGAAAGCCCCGGCAACGGGGCTTTTTTCCCAGGTTCCACAAGGCGTATTCGATTATGCGGACTCCTGCCCTCCTCGCTCTGCTTTGTCTGTGCGGCCTGACTCAGGCGGCTCAGATGCCGGTCGCTGCCCTGCCGGGTGGCGTGCTGGTCTACAAGGACGTGCAAAGCATTCGTGAGCGCAAGTTTGCCGACATCGTCGAACAGAAAACCGATTTCAGCTGCGGCGCTGCTGCACTGGCAACGGTCCTGCGCCAGGCTTATTGGCTCGACGTCGATGAGGAGCACATCATCAAAGGCATGCTGGTCAACGCTGACCAGGACCTGGTGCGAACCCAGGGTTTCTCCATGCTCGACATGAAGCGCTACGTAGAAAGCATCGGCATGCGCGCCCGTGGCTACCGGATCCCGCCCGAGAAACTCGAAGCGGTGACCATTCCGGTGGTGGTTCTGATGGACATTCGTGGCTACAAGCATTTCGTCGTCCTGCAGCGCTCGGACAAGGATTGGGTCTACATCGGTGACCCGGTTCTCGGCCACAAGCGCTACAAGCACGACGACTTTGTCAAAGGTTGGAACGGCATTGTCTTTGCCATCGTCGGCCCCGGTTACGACAAGGCCAATGCCTTGCGCAGCCCTCCCGTGCCGCTGACGGCGAAGAACTCGCTGGACAGTTTCAACCCGGTCAAAGATGCGGAATTGATGGATTTCGGGTTCATTCAGAGCGACTTCTTTTAATCGCCGAGTTAGAGAATGGGACTGGATGTCCCGGGAGCAGCAGATGAAAAGCTCATACTGGCTGGCCGCCGCCTGCCTGGCAGCGAGTGCGTCAGGTTTAGCCCATGCCGGATTCAAACCCATCGAAATCAAGGACCAGGAGCTCGCCGAGCTGCGCGGTCGTTACGTCATGCCGGGGCGGATCATCAGCTTCGGCATTGTCATGAGCAGCACCTGGCGCAACGCCAGCGGCGATTTGATCGGGGCCGCGACCTCGATGCAGATCCAGGCTGCAACCGTCAAACCGGAATTCTATGTCTCGACCATCAAGGAGTCGGGCAACGGCAGCACCCCCACCTTGGGCACCGGCACTGTCATCGGCGGCGCCGGCCTCAACAGTAGCCAGGGCGTTACGCAGAGTGTGCGCGCGGCGGGCGATGGCAATACCGCCAACAACAACGTCGCGATCAACGTCAGCGAAGCCAGTCAGGCCCCGGCACTGGTGCCGTCGCAGGGCCAGGCCCTCATCGCCGGGCAGACCATCAGCGGCAGCAACGGCGCCGGCAGTGTCGCGGTTTCGGCCAATGGCGGTGGCGTGCAAATGGCCATTCAGGCCAGCGGCAATCAAGGCACGGCACTGCAACAGGTCGCCCAGGGCGGGCTGCTGCAGAACACCCGTTTGCTGGGCAGCGCCAACGTGGTCAACAACCTTACGCAACTCAACGTCGTACTTAACAATAACGGCAGAAGCGCCGGTGCACTGGATTGCAACCTGACCCAACTCGGGGCCCTACGCAATATCGGATATTGAACTACGCTGAGTCTCGATCATTGGGCTTAAAGGGACGGCTTATTCATGTATCGATCAGTATCACTGCGTGCTGCAGTGTGTTTGAGTACCCTTCTCCCGGCGGCAATGCTGCAAGCAGCACCCGACGCCGATGTAGAAGCCCTGAAACGGGAACTTCTGGAACTGAGACAACGATACGAACAACAACAACAAGCGCTGGCGGTACTTGAACAACGGGTCCGCCAGGTAGAAGAAACACCCGCCGCCCCACCGCCAAAACGGCTGGCCAAATCGCCGTCCGACATGAAAGGCAATCGCGTCGCCGCCGGAGCCGCCACAGGCACCGGTGCGGCTGCTGCATCGGGAGGCGCAGCCGGGGGCAGTGGCGCTTCCTACGGTCAATCGCTGGCCGATGATTCACAACCGGCGCAGAGCGTTTCCAACCTGTATGACGAAGCCAGCGGTTTCTTTGGCGGCGGCAAGTTCAGCGTGGAAACCGGCCTTACCTATTCGCGCTACGACACCCGTCAGTTGATCCTGAACGGGTTCCTTGCGCTGGACTCGATCTTCCTGGGCAACATCAACCTCGACCGGATCAAGGCCGACACCTGGACCCTCGACCTCACCGGGCGCTACAACTTCGACAATCGCTGGCAGTTCGACCTGAACGTGCCTGTGGTGTATCGCGAGTCGACGTATCAGTCCGGCGGCGGCAATCAGGGCGCAGCAGGTGTCACTACCGAAGAAACCGTGACCAAGGATCCAACCATCGGCGACGTCAACTTCGGTATCGCCTACAAGTTCCTCGACGAATCGGTCAACACCCCGGACGCCGTCGTCACCTTGCGCGTCAAGGCGCCGACCGGCAAAGACCCGTTCGGCATCAAACTGCGCCAGACCGACGCCAACTCCAACCTGTTCGTCCCCGACACCCTGCCCACCGGCAACGGCGTCTGGTCGATCACGCCGGGTATCTCGCTGGTCAAGACGTTTGACCCGGCGGTGCTGTTCGGCAGCCTCTCCTACACCCACAACCTGGAGGAGTCGTTTGACGACATCAGCTCCACCGTCAACCAGAAAACCCCGGGTAAAGTGCGCATCGGCGACAGCTTCCAGATCGGCGCCGGTATCGCCTTCGCGCTAAACGAGAAGATGAGTATGTCGTTCTCGGTCTCCGACCTGGTGCAACGCAAAAGCAAGCTGAAACAGGACGGCGGCGATTGGGAATCGGTGGTTTCCAGTGACGCGAACGCCGGTTACTTCAACGTTGGCATGACCATCGCGGCGACCGACAACCTGACGATCGTGCCGAACTTGTCGATTGGCATGACCGATGATGCACCGGACTTTTCGTTCAGCCTGAAATTCCCGTATTACTTCTAAAGCAAAGCAAAAGATCGCAGCCTTCGGCAGCTCCTACATGTGGATTGCGTAATCCCTGTAGGAGCTGCCGAAGGCTGCGATCTTTTGATTCTCAGGCTCTTGCTCGTGACCACTCATCGGAAACAGATCCGCACCTGTCAGATCTGACAGGTGCGCCCTGCCCTCAAATCCGCTTTCATGACCCCAGCGCCTTGCACCTTGCAACCGGGGCCATAACGGAGCACTGCCATGAGCCAGCCGCTGGATGAAAACCGCATTCTTGCCCTGAGCCCTCCCTTCATACAGGGTAAGGTCGACTTGCAGACGCCGGAGAACTATCACGGAGGCATATCGCTGGATACCGTCAAGGATGATTTGCGGGTTTTCGTAGATCCGTGGATAGGCATGGCACTGAAAGACGAATGCCAAATGTCCTATGACGGCGTCAATGTCGGAACGATACCGGTCGATGAAGACAATCTGAACAAACGGCTGGAATTCAAAATCCCCAGGGCTCAGGTCACTAATGGCGCAGCACTCGTCTTTTACACAGTGAAACGCTTGGGTCAGGAGCCAGTGAGCTCCGAGCCGGTGTTGCGTATGTGGGTCCAGCTCACACGGCCAGGCGGCTTGGATCGCGACAACGAGGAAGGCCATTCCGGCCTGCTCTACACACTGAGCCCTGATCCGTCTCAAGGCGTGGATGCGGAAATTGCCCGGCGGGAAATCCGCATGATCATCGTTCCTTATGAAAACATCGCCGTCTTCGACACCATTCGCTGTGGTTGGGGAGATCAGGTGGTGACGTACTACCCGGTCACCAGAGAGCAGATCGAAGATCCGGTAAACCATCCGATCGTCGTCACCTTCACCGAAAAAGTCATCAGAGACCAAGGCAACGGCAGAAACATCGAAGTGCGCTATCAGGTCTTCGACCGGGTTAATAATTTCCCGGTTCCAGAGGCGCCGTGGTCGAAAGTCACCTATGTCAATGTGGACCTGAGCATCAGCCGCTTGCCGGCGGCAACAATCTGGGTCAACAACCAGAACGTCACCACCATCGACCTGAAGGTACTGGGCACAAGCGACGCCGCCGCCCGGGTTTACTTCACAGGCACCGACTACCAGGCCGGTGACAAGGTCGTCCTGACTTGGGCCGGCACGACGTCTGGAGGACAGCCCGTGATCGTCGGCCCGCTGGAAAAAACCGTCGACAGCGTGCCCGGCCATCATGACTTCCCGATCCCGAACGACAAGATCACAGCGATCGTCAACGGTTCGGCCAAGGTCGGCTATCAGCTGCTGCGCGCCGGCGCACCTGCGCGCCCGTCCAATGACATTGTGGTTGCAGTCACCGGCGAAGCCAGCCAGTTGAAACCGCCGATGGTGGTGCAGGCGCCCGATTACAGGCTGAACCCGAATCTGCATCAAAGTGGATTTACCGTGGTGTTTGACACTTCGACGTTTGGCGCCAATCACGAAGTGCAACTGGAAATCGCCGGCAGACCCGGCGCCGGCTCATTGCCTCCCCAGCACAAGCCGGTGGCGGGACAATCGAAAGTGCAATTCGATATCGATTCTTCTATCACCGGGGCAAATCTGCAGCGCAGTGTGGAATTGAAATACAACTTGATCGTCAACGGCCAGCCGACGCCCGTGCAGAGTGTGACGTTGGCGATTGGCGAGTTGCTTCAATCGAGCATGCCGATGCCGAAACTTGAGGGTTTTGATGGGGAGGTGCTGGATGTTGGATTGATCAAGGATGGCACGAAGGTTTTGTGTGAGGCTTGGCCATTTCAGCGGGCGGGATTACCGATCTGGTTGAGATATGTGGAGACGTTTGCGAGTGGTGGAGAGCGCGTCAAGGAGCAGTTTGTCGGGGCGGCGCATGATAAGGAAGCGGGGCTTGATTATTTGGCTGAGGTGGAGTGGTTGCGCGGGTGTAAGGCGGATTCGAAGTTGGCGGTTGTATTGAAGGTGGGATTGCATTCGGGGGCGGTTGAGGGTGAGGCGGTGGCGTGTCGGGTGAGGAATTATGGGGTCAAGGCTGGGTTGGATGATTTGACTACGTTTGATGGCTATGACTGGAATCATTGGTCGCTAAGTTCAGCAGCTCATCAATCGAAAATAACTTTGGTTTCCGGCGACTACTTCCTAGAGTCTTTACCCGTTCCAACTGTGAACTATAGAAAAATCTATATTACCAAGTCCTTCCAAGGAATCGAAACAGAAACGGAACTTGAGTTGAGTTTCGACTATATAGTGCCAGTTACTCTAAGCGTGACCATTGAACAAAACCTCTCTCAGCAGTATGAACAGATTCCGCCAGCTTCATCGTGGCAAACCAAGATTTTTCGTTTTAGCGTCGCCAGTTCCTCTACGCCAAGGTCGCTGACGCTGTGTTTGCAAATGACGTCATTTAATGCAACTGGCCCTACATACCTTAAAAACATAAGAATAAAAAGAATCTGATTGCTCTTAGCATTTCGGTATCCGTGAGTCGCGGTAATAAAAAAGATTTCTGATCATCTCGCCACCTATCTCTGGTTAATTTGAAATTACCTGATTTGAATCTTATGCAACAACCGATAAAAAGTAGGCCGCGAAACCCCTATCACTTTCGCGGCCACACTCAAATTATCACTGTGCCGATTCAACACATCACACATGGCCTGCCGCTCCGCTCAGGACTTGTAATCCTCCAGCGTGCCCATCAGCGTGGCGATGGAATGCTGACTGATCAACCCTAAATCCCTTGCCTCAATCTGCCGCCCCTCCGCCAACACCAGCCCGCGCCGTACCCGGTTCGCCAGCTCCGCACGTTCCCCGGCCAGTCATGCTTGCCCATCGCGATCAATACATCCAGGCTGAAGCCCCTTGGCTGGCGCCCGTATCGCCTGCACGCTCAACGAGAAGAGGAACGTGGGAATGACGATCGCGGCCACCGACAACCTGACGATCGTGCGGTACTTGTCGATTGTATGACGGATGATGCGCGGACTTTTCGTTCAGCCTGGAGTTCCCCGTATTATTTCTAAAGCAAAGCGAAAGATCGCAACCTTCGGCATTTCCTGCAGAGATTGCTCGAATCTGCATGTAGGAGCCGCAGAAGGCTGCGATCTTCCGGCTTTTTGCTTTTCGACCATTCATCGGAAACAGGCCCGCACCTGTCAGATCTGACAGGTGCGCTTTTGGAGTAAATAACTTTTGATAGCTCCAGCGCTTGGTCGCCCGCCGCCACCCCATATTCAGGAGCATTGCCATGAATATTCTTACTGCCGCCAATTTATATCGGCCCAACATTCCCTCGGCTACCACACTCGAAACGACGGAGCAATATGATGGGGGGGTCGCCATTCATTCCATCAAAGGTGGAACATTGAAAGTAGTCGTGGACACTTGGTTGAACATGGCGCTTAACGACAAATGTGAGCTGTATTGGGATGACGATGAACACCCGGTGGATTTTACTGTAATCGATGATCTCAACACTCAAAAAGTGGAGTTTCACGTCCCCGTCGGATTCATCACCAATGGCTCCGCCAAAGTATTTTACCGAGTCACTCGCTTTCCTCAGGAACCGGTCAAATCCACTGAGCTAGTGATGTGGGTGAAGCTCACCCGGCCCGCTGATGTTGACACCGACAGCGAACCTGGGCACTCCGGCCTCAGCTACACCTTGGTCCCGGATCCGTCAAAGGGAGTCGATAGCGAGATGGCCAAGGGAGGGATCCGAATGTACATCGATCACTACCGATACATCGCCACGTACGATCGCATCATTTGTAAGTGGGAGGACAAAGATGTGTCTTTCTACCCGATAACGCAGGCACAAATTGATGACCCGGATAACAACCCGATTTTCGTGACGTTTACCGAGGACGTCATCAGAGGACAAGGTAACGGCCCTGACAAACGGGTATCCTTCTGGGTGGTTGATCGTGTAGGTAATACCACTGACCCTTTAGACCCGTGGTCGAAAATCACTTACGTCTCGGTGGATCTGAACAGTCGCTTGCCAGCGCCGACGATCTGGGTCAACAACCAGAACGTCACCACCATCGACCTGAAGGTACTGGGCACAAGCGACGCCGCCGCCCGGGTTTACTTCACAGGCGCCGATTACCAGGCCGGTGACAAGGTCGTCCTGACTTGGGCCGGCACGACGTCTGGAGGACAGCCCGTGATCGTCGGCCCGCTGGAAAAAACCGTCGACAGCGTGCCCGGCCATCATGACTTCCCGATCCCGAACGACAAGATCACAGCGATCGTCAACGGTTCGGCCAAGGTCGGCTATCAGCTGCTGCGCGCCGGCGCACCTGCGCGCCCGTCCAATGACATTGTGGTTGCAGTCACCGGCGAAGCCAGCCAGTTGAAACCGCCGATGGTGGTGCAGGCGCCCGATTACAGGCTGAACCCGAATCTGCATCAAAGTGGATTTACCGTGGTGTTTGACACTTCGACGTTTGGCGCCAATCACGAAGTGCAACTGGAAATCGCCGGCAGACCCGGCGCCGGCTCATTGCCTCCCCAGCACAAGCCGGTGGCGGGACAATCGAAAGTGCAATTCGATATCGATTCTTCTATCACCGGGGCAAATCTGCAGCGCAGTGTGGAATTGAAATACAACTTGATCGTCAACGGCCAGCCGACGCCCGTGCAGAGTGTGACGTTGGCGATTGGCGAGTTGCTTCAATCGAGCATGCCGATGCCGAAACTTGAGGGTTTTGATGGGGAGGTGCTGGATGTTGGATTGATCAAGGATGGCACGAAGGTTTTGTGTGAGGCTTGGCCATTTCAGCGGGCGGGATTACCGATCTGGTTGAGATATGTGGAGACGTTTGCGAGTGGTGGAGAGCGCGTCAAGGAGCAGTTTGTCGGGGCGGCGCATGATAAGGAAGCGGGGCTTGATTATTTGGCTGAGGTGGAGTGGTTGCGCGGGTGTAAGGCGGATTCGAAGTTGGCGGTTGTATTGAAGGTGGGATTGCATTCGGGGGCGGTTGAGGGTGAGGCGGTGGCGTGTCGGGTGAGGAATTATGGGGTCAAGGCTGGGTTGGATGATTTGACTACGTTTGAGGACTATGACTGGAATCATTGGGCGATTGGTGTTGGTGGGAGGTGGAGGGGGAGGTTATCAATCCAAGATTTCTAATTCTTCAGATGAATACTATTTGGAGTCTCTACCAAGTTCTAATCCAGACAATACAACTTTATGGATCTGTAAGTCCTTTCATGGTATTGAGGCAGGCGACCTGGTCGAATTTAGTTTCGAATATAGAAGCCCAGGCATTTCAAGAACATCATTCACACAAAACAATAAGATCGAAATCATTACGGACGGAGTTCCATCTCAGTTATGGCAGAAAAAAAGCTTGGCATTTTATGTTGCAGAATCTCCGACACCTCGCACGCTAATGTTGGTATTTAGTGCAGGATATATCACGCAGCCAACCCACGTGAGAAATATTAGATTAAAAGCAATGCGCGACTTGACTGACATGTCGGCGGCGGAAATATAAAATTTCCCTTCAAAGCTTTCTTCTAAAACCAATGGTATTTAAACTCAGGTTCACACTCATCTAATCTGATGCTTATGCAACAACCGATAAAAAGTAGGCCGCGAAACCCCTAACACTTTCGCGGCCACACTCAAATTATCACTGTGCCGATTCAACACATCGCACAAAGCCTGCCGCTCCGCCCGGGTTTTGTAATCCTCCAGCGTGCCCATCGGTGTGGCGATCGAATGCTGGCTGATCAACCCCAAATCTCGCGCCTCGATCTGGCGGCCCTCGGCCAACACTAACCCGCGCCTGACCCGGTTAGCCAGTTCGCGCACATTGCCCGGCCAGTCGTGCTTGCCCATGGCAATCAACGCGTCCTCACTGAAACTACGCGGCCGACGCCCGGTTTCATGGCTGTAGAAGTGCGAAAAATGGTTGGCCAGCATCGACAGATCGCCATGGCGCTCGCGTAGCGGTGCGGTGACCACTTGCAGGACATTGAGCCGGTAATACAGGTCTTCACGAAAGCGCTTCTTCTCGATCGCCGCTTCCAGGTCAACGTGGGTTGCTGCCAGCACACGCACATCCACCGGTATCGGCTGACTGCCGCCAACCCGCTCGATGTGCTTTTCCTGCAGAAACCGCAGGAGATTGGCCTGCAATTCCAGCGGCAGGTCGCCGATTTCGTCGAGGAACAACGTGCCGCCATTGGCCGCTTCGATGCGTCCGACCTTTCGCTGGTGTGCGCCGGTGAACGCGCCTTTTTCGTGGCCAAACAATTCGGACTGGATCAAATGCTCTGGGATCGCCCCGCAGTTGATCGCTACGAACGGTTTGTTATGGCGCTGGGACTGGCGGTGCAAGGTGCGCGCGACGAGTTCCTTGCCGGTGCCGCTTTCGCCGCGAATCAGCACGGGCGATTCGGTCGGGGCCAGTTTGCTCAGCAGTTTGCGCAGTTCGCGGATCGGCTTGCTGTCGCCGAGCAGTTCGTGCTCCGGCTGATCGACATGAATCGTGCCCTGCCCGCGCAGGCGCGCCATGCCGAAGGCGCGGCCGAGGGTGACCTGTACGCGAGAGACGTCGAAGGGCAAGGTGTGGAAGTCGAAGAACCATTCACAAACGAAGTCACCCACGTTCTGTAAGCGCAGGACTTCCTGATTGAGCACAGCGATCCATTCAGTGCCGCTGCGGCTGATCAGCTCTTTGACGGCTTCGGGTCGTTCCAGATGGAACGGCTGCAAACGCAGCAGGCCGACATCGCAAGCGCGGGAAGCAGCGTTTTCCAGATTACAACTGTCGACATCCCAGCCTATGGCGCGCAATCCGGGCAACAGGCGATGGCAGTCGTCGCAGGGATCGACCACCAGTAAACGTCTTGACGCAGGCGCTTCACTCATGACTGTTCCTTGGCGCCAAATTTTATAAATGGTCGTAAAAACAGTCATTTGGCAGACCCGGTTGTAACACTAGCAAGATTTTGACGGCGGCTTGTACCGATTGCTTATAGGGCAGGTATTAAAAGAGTTATAAGAAAGTTGGTTGTTAGTTAGCTATCGACTATTTGCGCTGAGGCAAAGAGCGGCCCCTCACCCTAGCCCTCTCCCGAGGGAGAGGGAACTGACCGAGATGTTTGCGCGAGGTACGCCGATCTGAAAGACCGAGCCGAACTCGAGTTTGAAAAGCCCACAAATCCGCTCCCTCTCCTCGGGGAGAGGGCTGGGGTGAGGGGTGAATTCAGCGCGGTGTCCGGACATGTTCAGGATTAACAAAACAAACTTACGTTATGTAAAGAACCTGAAATTTCTTTGTTTCACTTGTGACCCGCCCCCCGGTTGCGTGCATCAGTACAAGTAACCAGCCGCACGGTAAGCCCAACCGACGGCACATCATTTGATTGGGCGCCAATAGAGAGAAGACCCCATGACTGCCCCGCTGCGTATCAACGAAGCTCTTTTGATTGCCAACCACGCTTTCAAACCTTTTCAATGCGTGGCCTGGGCGCCACAAGACGGCAATGGCGAACTGAGCCTGACTGTCGTCGACCGCACCAACTCCCACATCGGTCGCAAACAGATCCCAAGCAGCGCCTACTCTGACCCGGCGCAACTCGAACAACTGCTGCAGCAGGCCCGCGCCGAGCTGAGCGAAGACGGCCACAAGTTGCAATCCTGGTCGATGCCACACTGATAACCGAACAAGGGCGGATGACGTTAAAGTCATCCGCCCTTGTTGTATGCGTAGTCGAATAAGCCACGTACTTGCAGCGCAGATTCATCCAAACTACTTGGCTCGCTTGCGAGTGGTTCAACAAGACACTGTTCTGGCACAGTGCGACCGTCCTTCTGTTAACTCTCCCCGTTGTACTTATCGCGTTTCAGGGATTGAATGTTTCGCTCGTGCAGTCAGCCTCCCAACCACTGGGTATCGGCTCACGCACAAGGAGACGCGTGCATGTCCACCCTGAGCACTTATGCGCTGCCTGTTGCATGGAACAAACCCGGTCTGCTCGACTCGACATTCGCCATTGGCGGTGTTGCGCAGGTGTACTTTGCCGGCAGTTTGTCCAGCCAGACGCAACATGTCGCGCTCGATGCGCAGGGTCGGATTCTGGTCGCCGCCAAGGTCGGTACATCCAAGGGAAGTCGTTTTGGCTTGGCACGGCTGCTGGGTGATGGTTCGGCGGATTTGTCGTTCGGCATTCACGGCAGCGTGATCGGCAGTTTCGTCGAGGATTTCGAAGCCAAGGCCGGCAAGGTTCAGGTGCTAGCTGACGGCAGGATTCTGCTGGCCGGGCTGCATTATGAAGATACCCAACGCACCCTGCCCGCCCTCGCCCTGTTCGATGCCAACGGCCAGCCAGACCGCACCTTCGGTGATGACGGTTTCCAGATTGTGCGCCTGCCCGGCGACCTGTCCATGGGTACCCGCGACAACTGGCTGCCGCCGGGTGTGCCTGGTGTGGAAGCCTGTGACTTCGCGGTGCAGGAGGACGGTCGCATTCTGCTGATCGCCAACCATCATTTCAGCCTCGCCGACCACGCCGGGATGCTGATTCGCCTGCATCCTGATGGCCGGCTCGACGAATCCTTCAATGGACGCGGATTCGTCGTGGTCCGCCACCTGCTGCTCAATACCTGGCTGAGTACGCTGCTGTTGAAGAAGGATGGGCGCGTCGTGGTCGCAGGCTCCATCGACTTTCCTCAGCAAGGCCTGCTGGCGGTTTATCGGCCCGATGGCAGCCTGGACGAGCGCTTCGCCGTCGATGGCTTCATGGCCTTCAAGGCTCACGGCAACAGCGCTCAGGTCAGCCGGATCATTGAGTCCGATGACAGACTTTATTGCTTGGGCAGCAGCCGCGATCCAATCCGCTGTTTGACGTTTGTCCTGCACGCCAACGGTCGACCGGACCTGCACTGTCATCATGGCCAGCCACAGGTGTTGGACATCGGCCCCAGCGGATGCCAATGGAACGCCGCCCAGCTAATGAGCGACGGCCGCATCGTCGCCGTGGGCGCGAACATCGGCGGGGTTGACGCGGACTTCATGGTCGCCCGCTATCAGGCTGATGGCAGCCTCGATCCAGCGTTCGGCCAGGGCCACGGTTGGTTGCGCACGCGACTGGGGCGAAGTCTCGATACAGCCAATTCTCTGGCCGTACAAACTGACGGGGCTATCGTGGTGGGGGGCTATTCACTGGATGGCAACTACCGGGCAATGGTTGCGCGTTATCTGAATCCATAGCGCATTCAACAGGATCGGGGTTATCGGCGACTTGATCTTCCTTGAAACATCCGGCAACTTTCGCGCTTCTAAATAAAAGGAGCAGCCGATGTCCGGTTCAATCGCCCAGGCGTTCGCGCACAACTTCCTCGGGCAATCGCCACGCTGGTACAAGGCGACCATCGTCGGTTTTCTCATTCTCAATGCCGTGGTGCTGTTCACCATCGGCCCGGTTGCCGCAGGCTGGTTGCTGGTGATCGAATTCATCTTCACCCTGGCCATGGCGCTCAAGTGTTATCCGTTGATGCCTGGCGGCCTGCTGTTGATTGAAGCGTTGTTGTTGAAGATGACCACGCCGCAAGCGCTTTACGATGAATTGCTGCACAACTTTCCGGTGATCCTGCTGCTGATGTTCATGGTTGCCGGCATCTACTTCATGAAAGATCTGCTGCTGTTTCTCTTCTCGCGGCTGCTGTTGGGCGTGCGCTCGAAAGCAATTCTGGCGCTGATGTTCTGCTTCTTGTCGGCATTTCTTTCGGCATTTCTTGATGCGTTGACCGTGACGGCGGTGATCATCAGTGCGGCTGTCGGCTTCTACTCGGTGTATCACCGGGTCGCGTCGGGCAACGATCCACGTAAGGACAGCGAGTTCGGTGACGATGAGCATTTACCGTCGCGACACCATGAGGACTTGAATCAATTCCGCGCTTTCCTGCGCAGCCTGTTGATGCACGGAGCAGTCGGCACAGCGCTCGGTGGCGTCTGCACCTTGGTCGGTGAGCCGCAGAACCTGCTGATCGGCCATGAAATGGGCTGGCATTTCGGCGAGTTCTTCCAGAAGGTTGCCCCGGTGTCGCTGCCGGTACTGGCGGCGGGTCTGGTCACTTGCGTGCTGCTGGAGAAGCTGCGCTGGTTCGGGTACGGCACACTGCTGCCGGACAACGTTCGCGCCGTGTTGGCCAACTACGCTGCCGAGGACAACGCCAAACGCACGCCTCGTCAGACGGCGGCGCTGCTGGTGCAAGGGGCGGCGGCGCTGATCCTGATTGGTTGCCTGGCGTTTCACCTGGCTGAAGTGGGCCTGATCGGATTGATGGTAATTGTATTGATCACCGCGTTTACCGGTATCACCGACGAACATCGCCTCGGCAGTGCGTTCAAGGACGCCATGCCATTTACTGCGCTGCTGGTGGTGTTTTTTGCCGTCGTGGCGGTGATCCATGATCAGCAACTGTTCGCCCCGCTGATCCAGTGGGTGCTGGCGCTGCCGATGGATCAACAGCCGGGCATGTTGTTTATCGCCAACGGCCTGCTCTCGGCGATCAGCGATAACGTGTTTGTCGCAACCATTTACATCACCGAAGTGAAACAGGCTTTCCTTGCCGGACACATGACTCGCGAGCACTTCGAGACGCTGGCGATTGCGATCAATACCGGCACCAACCTGCCGAGTGTAGCGACGCCCAATGGTCAGGCGGCGTTTCTGTTCCTGCTGACCTCGGCGATAGCGCCGCTGGTGCGGTTGTCATACGGGCGCATGGTGTGGATGGCGGTGCCGTATACGGTAGTGATGGGACTGCTGGGCTGGTATGCGGTGAGCTACTGGCTCTAAGCAACACTGAACCAACCTGTGGGAGCGAGCCTGCTCGCGAATGCGCTGGGTCAGGCAATGAAGGTGTTGAATGTGCCGACGCCTTCGCGAGCAGGCTCGCTCCCACATTGGTTTTTTGTTGTGTCAGCGCGGGAGGATGTACTGCTCGATCGCCAAAGCCACGCCGTCTGCGGTGTTTGACGCTGTAACGACATCAGCCTGACGCTTGACCGCCTCTTCCGCCTGGCCCATGGCAATCGAAAAGCCAGCGCATTTGAACATCGCCGGGTCGTTGCCGCCGTCGCCGATGACAGCGGTTTGCTCCAGCGGCACGCCGAGGTATTCGGCGATGGTCGTCAATGCCGTGCCTTTGTTGGCCTCAAGCGCAGTAACGTCGAGATACACCGGCTGCGAGCGCGACACTTGCGCCATGCCGTTGACCTTGGGCAACAGCTGCGCCTCCAGCTCAATCAACAAATCTGTGTTGTTGCTGGTGGCGACGATCTTGTCGATGCGCTCCAGATACGGTTCAAAACTCTCGACCACCACTGGCGGATAACCGAGGCCGCTCTGTTCACGCGGCACCATCGGCCCGTGCGGGTCCTTGAGCAGCCAGTCACCACCGCTGAACACCCAGATTTCCACCTCAGGCTGATCGGCAAACAGTGCCAGTGCGATCAGCGCTGTGGTCGCCGGCAAATAATGCGCGGCCAGCAATGTGCCGTCCGGTTTGACGATGGTGCCGCCATTGAACGCCGCTGTCGGCAGATCAACGCCCAGCGCCTCGATCTGCTGCAACATGGCTTTCGGCGGACGGCCGCTGGCGAGGCTGAACAGTACGCCGGCATCGCGCAGCGAGCGCACGGCTTCGATGGTGCGTTGGTTCAGCGTGTGATCCGGCAGCAACAGCGTGCCGTCCATGTCGCTGAGCAGAAAACGTATGGGTTGTTTCGGCAAATCACTCATCCCAGGCCGTGCCAGACGCGACCATCGCGAGTCAGGAGATCTTCGGCTGCTTGGGGGCCATCTTCGCCGGCCGCATACGTCTCGACGCTCGCATCCTGCTGCCAGGCATCAAGGAAAGGCTGCACCGCTCGCCAGCCGTTTTCGATGTTGTCGGCACGCTGGAACAGCGTCTGATCACCGGTCAGGCAGTCGTAGATCAAGGTTTCGTAGCCGGTGGAAGGCTGCATCTCGAAAAAGTCCTTGTAGGCAAAGCCCAACTCGATGTTGGCCATGTTCAGCGCCGGCCCCGGCCGCTTGGCCAGCAGGTCGAACCACATGCCTTCGTTTGGCTGGATCTGGATGCGCAGGTAAGTCGGTTGCAACTCGTCGACTTCGGTGTCGCGGAACTGCGCATACGGCGCCGGTTTGAAGCAGATGACGATCTCTGTGTCGCGCACGCTCATGCGCTTGCCGGTGCGCAGATAGAACGGCACGCCGACCCAGCGCCAGTTGTCGATCATCACTTTAAGCGCGACATAGGTTTCCGTGGTGCTGTCAGGCGACACGTTGGCTTCTTCGCGATAACCCTTCAACGGCTGGCCATCGCGCTCGCCGGCGCTGTACTGGCCCCGCACCGAGTTGGCCCGGGCCTCCTCTGTCGACCAGGGACGAATCGCCCCGACCACTTTGGCCTTCTCGCCGCGCACCGCGTCAGCGCCGAAAGCAGCCGGCGGTTCCATGGCGACCATGGCCAACAATTGGAACAGGTGATTGGGCACCATGTCGCGCAGTGCGCCGGTGTGTTCGTAAAAACTGCCACGGGTTTCCACACCGACGGTTTCTGCCGCGGTGATCTGCACGTGGTCGATGTAATGATTGTTCCAGAACGCTTCGAACAGGCTGTTGGAGAACCGGCTGACCAGGATGTTCTGCACGGTCTCCTTGCCCAGGTAATGGTCGATGCGATAGATCTGCTTCTCGCTCATGACCTTGAGCAGGCAGGCGTTCAAGGCTTCGGCGGTGTGCAGATCGGAGCCGAACGGCTTCTCGATCACCACCCTTCTGAACGCTTCGGGCGTTTCTTCAAGCAAACCGGCGCTGCCGAGACGGCGTACCACTTCACTGAAGAAACGCGGCGCGGTGGCCAGGTAGAACACCGCATTGCCGGTGCCGCTGTCGGCGATTTTCGCCGCCAGGGCTGAATAAGTGCTGTCGTCGAGGAAATCGCCCTGGACGTAGCTGATGCCTTTGGCGAGCTTGGCCCACAAGGCCGGATCAAGCATCTGATCGCCCTTGCCGACCTTCGCCGCCACTTCGGTACGGATGAAGTCTTCGAGCTTGTGCGCAAAGGCTTCATCGGTAATGGCGTTGTGATCAACGCCGATGATCCGCAGGTTCTCGTCGAGCAGGCCGTCGCGACTGAGGTTGTACAGCGCTGGCATGAGCAAGCGCTTGACCAGGTCGCCGTGGGCACCGAACAGGAACAGCGTGGTCGGTGGTGCGGGTTCTGCCTTGGATTTTCTGCGGATCGTACGGGTCATTTTTTCGCGGTCTCCACGTGGCCGCCGAAGCCAAAGCGTTGTGCCGACAGGATCTTGTCACCAAAGGTGCCCTGCCCGCGCGAGCGGTAACGGGAGAACAGCGAGTTGGACAGCACCGGCACTGGCACCGCTTGCTCCATGGCCGCTTCGATGGTCCATTGACCTTCGCCGCTGTCAGCCACGGAACCGGAGAAACCGTCGAGCTTCGGATCGCTGGCCAGCGCATCGGCAGTCAAATCCAGCAGCCACGACGAAACCACGCTGCCACGACGCCAGACTTCAGCGATATCGGCCACGTTCAGATCAAATCGCTGATCTTCCGGCAGGCGTTCGCTGGATTTGGTCTTGAGGATGTCGAAGCCCTCGGCGAACGCGGCCATCATGCCGTACTCGATGCCGTTGTGGATCATCTTCACGAAGTGCCCGGCACCGGCGGGACCGGCATGGATGTAACCGTGCTCGGCACGGTGGTCATCGGACTTGCGATCCTTGGTGCGCGGAATGTCGCCCATGCCCGGCGCCAGTGCGGCGAACAGCGGATCCAGACGTTTGACAGTCTCGGCGTCGCCCCCAATCATCATGCAATAGCCGCGTTCCAGGCCCCAGACGCCGCCGGAGGTGCCGACGTCGATGTAGTGCAGGCCCTTCTCGTTCAGCGTCTTTGCGCGACGAATGTCGTCCTTGTAGTTGGTGTTGCCGCCGTCGATGATGGTATCGCCGGGTTCAAGCAGTTCGCTCAGGGTGTTGATGGTGTCTTCGGTCGGTGCGCCGGCCGGCAGCATGACCCAGACCGCGCGCGGCTTGTCGAGGCCGGCAACCAGCGCTGGCAAGTCGGCGACGCCAGTGGAGCCCTCGGCGACCAGGTTATCGATGAAAGCGGTATTGCGGTCGTAAACAACGGTGGTGTGCCCGTTGAGCATCAGACGTCGCGCAATATTGCCGCCCATGCGGCCCAGTCCAATAATCCCGAGTTGCATGTGCTGATGCTCCTTACTACAAATAAATGTGTGTCATTGGTTATAGCCCAACGCGACTG